>Ga0208246_1000092_pt1 | contig 86774 bp, 91 predicted proteins | sample RifOxyD2_FD_184039 | JGI IMG/M metagenome (GOLD analysis project Ga0208246, IMG submission 184039) | Soil microbial communities from Rifle, Colorado - Rifle Oxygen_injection D2 (SPAdes) | ecosystem: Environmental > Terrestrial > Deep subsurface > Rock core/Sediment | place: Rifle, Colorado... | reverse complement strand
ATGGAATTTGTAAAACAACAGCCCCAACAACCACTTGTACTCCAAATTGGACTTGCGGTTCTTTTGGAGCTTGCATAAATGGTCAACAATCAAAAACTTGTACGCAAAGTAATTGTCCATCGCAAGATTTAACAAAAACAGAATCGCAGGCTTGTAGTACACCTTGTACAGATTCTGATGTTAGTTACGATCATTCTAATGGTAAAGATTATTTTACTAAAGGAACTGTAAGTTATGAAGGTGCTAATGCATATTTAATGATAACAAACTATGTTTATACAATTGAGGATTCTTGTTCTGGAACTAATAATATTGTAGAACATTATTGTGAAGATGGAGCTAAAAAGTCAGAATATTATTTTTGTTCAAAAGGTTGTGAAAATGGAGCTTGCAAGCGGTCTTGCACTCCAAATTGGCAACCCACTGTGTGGTCTGCTTGGGTAAATGGAACAAGATCGAGAACTTATTTAGATTCAAATAATTGTGGAGACACAACAGACAAGCCTAAAGACGATATTGATTCAACTTGTACAGATTCAGATAATGGAAAAGATTATTTTGTGAAAGGAACAATGAAATATACTGGGGGGTCATATATTGATTCTTGTATGGGTGGTAATAGTGCTATTGAGTATTATTGTGATGAAACAGGTGTAGGTAAAACAGAAAATTATTCATGTGAGTTTGGATGTGTAAATGATGTTTGTAGAAGACCACCAACTACTTGTGAATATATAGAATATATAAATTATTCTGGAAGACAAGCATCAATTCCTATCAATAGGAATAAAGATTTTTTTGCTAAAGGAACAGTATATTATAAAGGTGATTATTACACTGATTCTTGTTCTGGTAATTATGTTGTGGAACATTATTGTGAAAATACAGCTTATAAATCAATATATTATTTATGTGCAAATGGTTGTCAAGATGGAGCTTGTAAACAAATAATACCAGTTATTTGCACTCCAAGTTGGCAAGTCGATGCTTGGTCTGCTTGTGTAAATAGTGAACAAAAAAGAGCATATACAGATACAAATGATTGTGGAATTTATACAAGTAAACCAAGAGATGAAATAAGAAGTTGTGCAGCTAATAATGTATGTTCTGACTCAGATAGTTTTGATCTTTATACTAAAGGAACAGTTGTCCTTGGTGGAGAAACATTAATTGGAAATGGAGCGTCAGAATATTCAAGTACTACTTATATTGATAAATGTGAAGATTCTATAACTGTTCGAGAGTATATTTGCCAAGATAATAAAGTTGTTACTGGTATGTATCCTTGCGATAATGGATGTGAAAATGGAACTTGTAAAACAACAGCCCCAACAACCACTTGTACTCCAAACTGGACTTGTGGTTCTTTTGGAGCTTGCATAAATGGTCAACAATCAAAAACTTGTACACAAAGTAATTGTCCATCGCAAGATTTAACAAAAACAGAAAAGCAATCGTGTACAGCATCTCAAACTTGTGTAGATCCAGATGGAAAAGATTATTTTAAAAAAGAAACAATGACCTATAAAGGTGTATCATATATAGATCATTGTGATTCTAGATATCCAAATTATGTATTAGAATATTATTGTGATGAAAATGGGATAGGTAAAGTAATATGGGGATCTTGCGGAAGTGGAAATTTGTGCGTTGATGGAATTTGTAAATAAAATTATTTCTAATGGGTAAAACTAGTTCTTAACAGGACTAGTTTTTTTATATTTAATTGATATAATAAATAATAAAATAAAATGCCAAGAGAAAAATCTGTGGGAGCTGTAATATATCGCAAACAAGATAATAAAATATATTATTTGCTTTTAAAGTACACAGCCAAGCATTGGGATTTTACAAAAGGACACATTGAGGTAGGTGAAACAGAAGATCAAACATTAAGAAGAGAAGCAGAAGAAGAAACAGGTATTAAAGATTTAAGGGTAATAAAAGATTTTAAAGAATATCATAAGTATTTTTTTAAACAATATAAAGATAAAATTTCAGAAACTGATAAGAAAAAAGATAAAATTCCATGGGTGTTTAAATTAGTTTCATTTTATTTGGCAGAAACAAAAACAAAAGAGGTTACAATTTCATGGGAGCATCAAGATTATAAATGGCTTGAATACGATGAAGCACTAAAACTAGTAACATTCAAAAATGCCAAGGAGCTTCTCAAAAAAGCTAATGATTTTGTATTAGAAAATAAAATTTGATTTTTGGACAAAAATTTGGTATAATGAAAGTATGAATCAAGAGTTTTTAAGGAACAATTTTGGTCAAGGTATTTTGTGGTCAAAAGATATTAGGAACATGGATGTTAAAGAAGATAAAGTTTATATTATCCATCAGGTTTTAAGTTACGGGAACTTAAAACAAATAAGAAAGCTTTTTGAAGTTTATATGCCAAAAGAAATTATAGATGTATTTGTGAACTACCCCCAACGAATTTACTCGCCAGCAGTTTTCAATTTTGTAAAGAATTTTATTTTAAATTTAAAAGAAAAAGATTTGTTACCAAATAAATATGTCAAAACTTCATTTTGAGCTTTTAGATAAAAATCAAAAAGAATGCCTTGTAATTTTAACTAATTTTACTAAATATGGTGTTTTGGGTGGTGGCACTGCTTTGATGTTACAATTGGCTTTCCGTAAGTCATTTGACTTTGATATTTTTACTCCAAAACCAATTTCTAAACAATTTCTTTATAAAGTAAAAGAGCATTTTAAATCTATAAATATTACAGTTAATACTTCTGACGAATTAAGTTTTATATCTTTACCACAGGAAGTAAAAGTGAGTTTTATTTATTACCCGTATAAATCCTTACATAAAATAATTCCTTCTGATTATATTTCAGTTTTTAACTGGTATGATATTGCTTTAGATAAAGCTCACACTATTGGTAGAAGAGGTGTTTGGCGTGATTATGTGGATATGTATTTTATTTTAAAATCAGGTTTTTCTTTGCAAGAAATTATTAAACAGTCAGTAAAAAAGTTTGGTGATTCTTTTTCTGAAAAGTTATTTTTATCGCAACTGGTTTACTTTAAAGATTTGGAGAATTTTACAATTGAGTTTTTGGATCAAAAATATTTACAAAAAGATATTGAGAAATTCTTAGAAGAACAGGTGGGTAGGATAAGTTTAAAATAATATCCCAAATAATAAATTGTTTTACATTCTTGAGAAAATGAGAATGTTTTTTTGTATAGAAAATTACTATTGACTTTTGGCGTCTGGGGGGGGGTATTATAAAGTAAATTTGAAATTTAAAATTTTTAATTTAAAATAAAGGTCGAAAATAGATTTGAAAATATAAAAATATTTAAAAAAATAATAATATGTCATTTAATCCAGATAGTTTAAATAATGAAGCCGAGGTGTCGGAGGCAGAAGGCGATGAAACAGAACCTAAATTAGGAGAGGTTTATGTTTATGCAGTAGAGGAAACTAGAAGAGAAGAAAGTCACGTTACCCGTCAGGGTTTTGGTTATAGTACGCCTCTTGAAAAACCAGAAACCGAAATACGTTTTGCTTATAGCGGACAATTTTATACGCCTGAAGCTCAAAGAAGACAGGGTTGGACGGGCGGTGCGAGGAATGCGAGAGAAAATTTAAAATCTTTGGCCATAAGTTTTTCAGAAAATTACTTAAGGTCAAGGGGTAATGAAGAAAAAGAAACTGGAAAAAAAACTGATTTCACTTTTAAATTCGATCCAGCCCCAGACACAGAAAAAGGAAGTTATTCCAATGAAAGAAAATCTAGATCATTAACTCCAGAAGAGCAAGAAGAATTTTTAGAAGCTTTTCGAGAAGCAAATAAGGAATCTGTTGCCAAGGAAGCTACTAAAAAGATCACGTCAAAGTCAGTAAAAAAAACATTACCGCCTCCGGCGCCAAAAAGGAAAAAATAATATAAATAAAAACAGTCCGCGATGAGGCGGGCTGTTTTGTTGTAAAAATTTATTTTGCGGTTACTGATTCTACAATTTTTTTGAAAATTTCTGATTGTTTTTCTGCTAATTGGGACAATATTTTTCTATCAATTTCTATTTTATTATCTTTTAATGCTTTAATGAATTTACTGTAATTAATTCCCAAAGGTCTTACAGATCCATTAATATGAGCATTCCAAAGTTGTCTATTTGTTCTTTTTTTAGCCTTTCTATCACGGAATGCATAAGTCCAAGCATGGCGCAATGCATCTTTAGCTAATCTTAATTTTGATTTTCTACCCCATTGAAAACTCTTGGCGTGTTTTAGCAAATGTTTTCTATGTTTTCTGGCTGCAGTTGATTTTTTTACTCTTACCATATAATTATACTTTTAATTGTAAATATCTTCTTAATCTTTTAATTTCACTCTTTGAAACTAAAACCATTTTGCGACCCTTTCTTTTAGCTGCTCCAGTCTTTTTTGATCTATAATGGTTCTGACCAGCTACTCTTCTTAGAATTTTACCATTTTTGGTAACTTTAAACCTTTTTAAAAATGCTTTTTTTGCTTTCATATTTTTATAGTTTTAATATTATGCCTTTGATATTATTAATGTAAAACCTCTTGGCTCTCTTTTTAATTCTCTTTCAATTTTAATTGGTGTTAATTTATCTACTGTTTCTAAAAATAGTAAAATTTTATTTTTTGCATATTCTCCCATTGCTTTCTCTCTACCTTTAAGTACCATACTTACTTTAACTTTGTCTCCATCTTTTAAAAAGTCTTCAGATTGCTTGGCTTTAGTTTCAATGTCATGCGGTGAAATATTAAATCCTAATCTTACTTCTTTTAGCTCAGTTTTAGTTTTTATTTTTGCTTTTCTTTCTTTTTTCTGTAATGAATATAGATATTTTCCATAATCTCCAATTCTGCAAACAGGGGGGTCAACTTTTTCTGTAACTTGAATTAAATCTAAACTTTTTGATTTTGCTAAATCAATTGCAGAGAATACATCCATTATCCCGAGTTGTTCTCCGGTTTCAGATATTACTCTTACTTCCTTTGCTTTTATGAAATTGTTTATTGGTGTTTTATTTTGCAATTTGTAAAAAAAATTAATTGTATAGTGCTTGCACCGCGTAGCTCTAACGAAGTTAGAGCGAAGTGGTGGAAGTGGCGATATTGAAATCGCGTCCAGAAGTTATTTAAAAATAAATCTACAAATTTAGTTTATTTTGTTGTTGGAGTATTAATTAAGAAATAAACAAAATTATTAACACCTTAGCCAACGTTTAATTTTAACAAACTTCCGAAGGCAAGAAGCTGTCTATCCTGATAATATAACACCTTTACTCCATCTATCAGGAGTTGATGGGAAAGATGGCATTAAGCGTATGCTAATGCTGGTTGCTTGTTGAAAATATTGGCAACTATTGGTTTTCTAAAAGTTTTGCGAGGTTTTAGAATACTCGATTTGCATTATTTTTAAAAGAACAACTGTCAAAGCTTGCACTCCCGCGAAGCGCCCTGAGCGAAGTCGAAGGGCTTTATTTTGATAATTCGCGATTAACTTCTCTGTCTATATCTCTACTTTTTATCTTTTCTTTCTTGTCGTATTTTTTCTTTCCACGAGCTAAGGCGAATTCAAGCTTTATCCTACCACTATTATCATAAACTTTCAAGGGGATAAGAGAAAAACCTTTCTCTTTTGATCTGCTCTGTAAATAATTGATTTCTTTTTTGTTTAAAAGCACTTTTCTTGTGCGTTCTATATTGTAGTCTACGGGGGTATTGTTGGGCTGGTAGGGGGGTATTTTAGTGCCGATTAACCCGGGTTCTTGTTTACTATTAAAAACCACATAAGAGCCCGTCAAAGTTATATGCCCGCCTCTTATTGATTTTACTTCTTGACCAAGTAAAACCAAACCAGCCTCGAATTTCTCGATAATTTCATAATCAAAATAGGCCTTTTTATTTTCCGAGTATATTTGATCTTTCATATTATACTTATAATATCATAAAAAATTATTATTGACAAGTTTTTTAGTCCGTGATGTTTTAATAATTAGTATAAAATACTAAAAAATTAATGAAATTTAAGACTATTTTTGACACTCTGAGCATATTTTTAGCTCTATTTTGGGAGATTTTCTTTGATTTTTCCACAGTTTATATCTTGACTTAAAGGATTGAATAGACTATAATGATACAATAATGTAAATATCTTAAGTTGTCAATTTAAGATTTTTTTGTTAGTTTAGCAAACATAAAATATAAATTTATGAGTACTAAAATAAATACTGAGTTAGAATTAGCACCTAAAAAAATTAAAGTTAAGAAGATGTTGCCAGCAGTAGTTTTAGCAACAACTTTTTATTATTCTTCGATATTTACTCTTGGCTTGATGCTTGGATATTTAGCTACAAGATTATATTGTAAAAAGATGGGTATTGATGAAGAAAGTGGAGATAAAATATTTTTTGATGTTGGTAAAAAATGGACTATTCATTTACACCATTGGATAATGGGAGTGATTGTTATTGCTTTTGTTTCTTTAGCTGGTTGGAGTCAAGAAATTCCTGTATTTTTGTGGGGAGCTTTATTTGGAATGATGGCTCAAGATATTTATGATTACAATGATTGGCATGAAGTTATAATAAAAAAAGAAGAAGTAAAAATTTAAAATATAAAATTTAAGAGTGCGAGAAATCGCACTTTTAAAATGTATAAAATATGATAGAATAGATTTGTTGGAGAGTTAGTCTAATGGTAAGGCAATGGTTTCGAAAACCATGGGGAGAAATCCCTCTGCAGGTTCGAGTCCTGCACTCTCCGCAAAATATTTTTTTGAATTTTATTTAACTTGAAGTGTATATAAAATTATGGTAAATTTAATTATAAAATAAATATAAAATTAAAATGTAATATAATATGGCAGATAAAAAAATAGTAAAAAATAATATGAATCCAATTTATAAAAATATTGTAATTGCGGTTATTGTTTTTTTTGTTTTGGGCGGAGTTTTTAGCTTGCTTTATGCTCCTCAAGAGAAGCAAAATTTTATTTCTGTTTCTCAGCTGGTGCAAGATATTAATTCTGAAAAAGTTAAAAAGATAGAAGTTATGGTAAATGAGCTATTAATAACTTTTTCAGATGATAAAAAAGCAGTTTCTATAAAAGAAACAAATGCTGTTTTGCCAGATTTTTTAGTAAATTTAGGAGCTGATAAAGAAAAATTACAAAAAACTGAAATCAGTGTTATAACACAAAAAGAAAGTGTTTGGTCTTGGCTTTTGCCGATTTTAATTTATGGAATTTTGCCTTTGCTTGTAATTGGATTTTTCTTTTGGACAATGATAAAACAAGCAAAAACTGGAGCTATGCAAACTTTTGATTTTACAAAAGCAAGAGCCAGAATTTTTGGGGCTGAAGGGCATGATAAAGAAAAGATTACTTTTAAAGAAGTAGCTGGATTGAAAGAAGCAAAAGAAGAGCTTGTTGAAATTGTAGATTTTCTAAAATTTCCAAAAAAATATTTAGCAATGGGAGCTAAAATACCAAGAGGGGTTTTACTTTTAGGTGGAGCTGGTGTAGGAAAAACTTTACTTGCTAGGGCCACGGCTGGTGAGGCAAATGTACCATTTTTTTCAATTTCTGGATCTGAATTTGTAGAAATGTTTGTTGGAGTGGGATCTGCTCGTGTAAGAGATTTATTTGCAACTGCAAAAAAAGCTTCGCCATCAATAATATTTATAGATGAATTAGATGCTATTGGAAGACACAGAGGTGCTGGTATTGGTGGTGGACATGATGAAAGAGAACAAACATTAAACCAAATTTTAGTTGAGATGGATGGATTTGATAGAGAAACAGATGTAATTGTTATGGCAGCTACAAATAGAGGAGATATTTTAGATCCAGCACTTTTAAGACCTGGGAGATTTGATAGAAAAATTATTTTAGATCCGCCAGATGTTCATGGAAGAGAAGAAGTTTTAAAAATTCATGTTAAAGGAAAACCATTAGCTGAAAATGTAAATTTAAAAGAAGTTTCTGAAAGAACGCCTGGATTTTCTGGAGCTGATTTAGCTAATTTAGCCAATGAAGCTGCGCTATTGGCGGCCCGTAGAAATAAAGTACAAATTTATCAATCTGAATTTCTAGAATCAATTGAAAAAGTTTTACTTGGACCAGAGAGAAAATCTCATGTTTTGTCCACAAAAGAAAAAGAAATTGCTGCGTATCACGAAGCAGGACACGCATTAGTTTCTGCATCTATTGCAGGCACTGAACCTATAAGAAAAATTTCAATTATTTCTCGTGGTATGGCAGCGGGTTATACACTGCAAGTTCCTTCTGAAGAAAACAGAATGAGAACTAAAACACAATTTTTGGCTGAATTAGCTACATTATTAGGAGGGTATACAGCTGAGAAACTTACATTTGGCGACATCACAACTGGAGCTTCAAATGATTTAAGTCGTGCTTCAGATATTGCCAGACGTCTAATAAAAGAATATGGAATGTCATCTTTGGGACCAATTGTTTTTGGTGAAAAGGAGGAGTTAGTATTTTTAGGTAAAGAGATTTCAGAACAAAGAAATTATTCTGAAACTGTTGCTAACAAAATTGATTTGGAAGTAGAAAAGTTTATAAGAACAGCAGAAAAAACAGCCACAGATATTTTAGCTAAAAGAAAAGATTTGCTTTCTAAAATTGCTAAAACTTTAATAGAAAAAGAAACAATTGAAAAGGATGATTTTGAAAAAATAATGAATACAGCAACTGGGAAAACCAAAAAATAAAAATAGAATAGAACCACTTTATTAAAAAAGTGGTTTTGTTTTTTTTGGAAATTTAGTTTATAATAAAATATTATGGAAATATTTCCACCAAAAAAAATAAAAATTGTTGATGTGCCAGGTAAAGGAAGGGGCGTTGTTGCTTTGGAAGATATAGAAAAAGATGAGATAATAGAAATTTGTCCGATTTTATTTATATCTAAAAAAGAGGTAGATTTTATTAAAAATAATTCAGAAATTTTAAAATATTATTATTTATGGCAATATGCTATAAATAAATATTGTTTAATGTTGGGTTACGGTTCAATATATAATCATAGCCTTACTCCAAATGCAGATGTTGATTATAATATTAAAAATCCTAAAAATTATTTAATTTTTGAAGCTATAAAAGACATAAAAGTAGGTGAAGAGATTTTAATTGATTATGAATTTGATGAAAATAAAGAAGATTTTTTAAAATTAGATTAATATTAAAATTTTAATGTAAAAATGGAAAATAATAATCAAATAAGTAATAATGGACATAATAATGGTAATGGAGGTAATGTTCACAATGGAAAAGAAATTTTATTGGTTAACCCTTTAGAACAAATTAAAACTCCTAAAAAGTTTTTGTTTGTGGGCTGGGAAAGTTTGTCTGGAGATTTGGCTTTGCAAATTAAAAAAGAGGGACATGAAGTTAAAGTATATTTTAGAACTAGCGAAGGTGCGGATAGAGATGTTTATGATGGTTTTTTAGAAAAAATTGCAGATTATAAGGAATTTATTGAATGGGCAGATGTAATTGTTTTTGATGATGTAGGTTTTGGCAAACAAGCAGATGATTTAAGGAAACAAGGGAAATTAGTTGTGGGTGGCTCTGAATACACAGATAAACTTGAAGAAAACAGAGAATTTGGACAATCTGAAATGAAAAAAAATGGGCTTTTAACACTTCCTCATTGGGATTTTTCTAGTTATGATTTAGCGTTAAAATTTATTGAAGAAAATCCAGGTAGATATGTTTTTAAGCCGTCTGGTTTTGTTCAATCTGATGCAAAGGGAATTTTATTTTTAGGTAAAGATGAAGATGGCAAAGATATTCATGAAATAATTAAATCAAACAAAAAAGTATTAGAAAAAAAGGTAAAACAATTTCAGCTTCAAAAATTTGCTTCAGGAGTTGAGGTGGCTGTTGGGGCGTTTTTTAATGGTAATGATTTTATTTATCCTGTAAATATTAATTTTGAACATAAAAAGTTATTTCCCGGAGATATTGGGCCTTACACGGGCGAAATGGGCACATTGATGTATTGGTCGCTTCCTAATACAATATTTAGAACTACACTTGAGAAAATGAGAGAAGATATTAAAAAATCAGGATATGTGGGTTATATTGATATAAATTGTATTGCAAATGCTAGGGGTATTTATCCTTTGGAATATACTTGTAGATTTGGTTATCCTCATATTTCTATTGCAATGGAAGGTGTTATTTCTGAGTGGGGAACTTTTTTATATAAAATTGCAAAAGGAGAAAATCTTGAATTAAAAACCAAAAAAGGTTTTCAAATAGGAGTCGTTTGTGCAGTGCCTCCATTTCCATATGACGACAAAATAGAAATGAGTATTTATAAAGATTTATCAATTATTTTTAAAAAGCCAAATTTAGATGGAATTCATTTAGGAGATGTAAAATTAGTTGATAATCATTGGCAAATAGCAGGGGACACAGGTTATGCTTTGGTTGTAACAGGAAGTGGAATTACAGTTGAAGATGCAAGAAAACAAGTTTACGCAAGATTAGAAAACATACTTTTGCAAAATATGTTTTATAGAACAGATATTGGTTTAGGTTGGAATGAAGATTCTGATAAACTTCAAACCTGGGGATATTTATACTGAGAAAAATATATATTTAATAATTTAAAATAGCTTGAGGCCAAGCTATTTTTGTTTTAAAGCTTGACATAGGTTTGTTTATTTGATATACTTACTTTAGTTAAGTAAAGTAAATTAATTATTATGTTTTCTAAAATTGAAGATAAAAAAATAAACGAATTAATGAATGCAATTTTATTGCTTAAGAATTCTGGTGAAGCGAAGAAGTTTTTTCGTGATTTGTTAACAGAAAAAGAGCTTAAAGAATTTGGCAATAGGTGGAAAGCCGCCAGAATGCTTTCAAATAATGTTTTATATACAAGAATAGAAAAAGAAACAGGTCTAAGTTCAACAACAGTTGCTCGAATTTCTAAGTGGCTAAATAATGGAAAAAATGGATATAATTTGATTATTAAAAGGATTAAGGGATCAGCAAATCATCATTCTCAACTTTTGGTTGGGAAAGGTTTGCGTTGAGATTTTTAAAATAATTTTTTAAAGTTTAAACTCAGCCCCTTCCTAATCGGAAGGGGTTTTGTTTGCCTACCTAAAATGGCAAATTTGTACTTTGATAAGGGGGTCGCAGTGATTAATTTTTATGAGTTTGTTTTGAATAGCTCAGTCGTTGCTAAGAAAATCTACCGGGAAGATTACCATTTCACGACAAATCGGGGCGTTGTAATCTCTCATGAAGTTAGAATTGAGCTCAAAAGGCTCTTGTCTAGCTTCAACAATCAGGTTGGCATTGAGAAAACACCGTACTACAGAATCGATGCGTTTTTTGATGATGAGTCTTTGTGGATATTGGAGATTAACGCATCGTTCGTGGATGGTTGGGGCACCGCGTTAAACCTTGCTCGCGCCGGTGGAATTAGGATTAGCTCTGAATTGCTGACTTTTCCGACATTTTTCGCCAGCAAGAGTTGGGAGTACATGCCTGAGCTGGAACTGTTTGTGGATGAACTTGCAAGACTTGGGCTCTCGGGCCATCACATCCACGAATTGCATGGTAACGGAGTAGATTCGACTTATGTTTATGGTCGCGTCGGTTCAAAAGATCAGCCGAACATATTACCATACGATGGACTTCGGTTGGACAACAAGCTCAATCTTGGCTTGTTGAGTCGGGGGTGGGATAGTGTCGCGGTAAAGATTCCGCGGCATTACATTAACCGCTTTGATTCGTGGGAAGAAATTCCTACGGACGTTGTCCTAAAGTTCTGCGACAAGAGCAGTTTGGAGTGTAAACAAACTCGTCAGAGCGTTTTGTTTGACAAGCCGTCTGGCAAGGCCCCGTTCATTAGGAGGTGTTATCGAGAAGAGAAGCTTGTCGCACAGAACTTTGTGCAACCCGTCAAACAGAACGGGAGCAGTTGTCAATTAGTTATTCTTGCGATTGGCGAAGAGCCAATAACCGGTTACGTGCAATACAGCCGGGAAAGAATTATCAATGACAATTCTGTTCATGGTCCGTTGCAGTTCGTTTGAGGCACGGGGCGCGCCTTTATTGCGCCCCTTATTTTTTTAAATATATGAAAACAATTATATTTGACATTGATGGAACGCTTACAGATATGTGGCCAATAGAAGAGGCAGTGCTTTTGTATATGACTAACGGGAAATATAAAGAAAAAATTAATGCTTTAAAGCTATCTGGAATTTCTGATACATACAAAATTTATAAGCAAGTGTGGGATAAAAATATTAGTAAAAAAAATTATTTCAATTTTTATAATAAATCTTTCAATAAATTAATCATAAATAACAAGCTTCCAGCCGTAAAAAAATATCCACTAGTAAAGTGGATAAGAAACAATGTAAATAAATATAATTTTGTTTATGCTACCGGAGGGCAACGTTTAGAGACTTTGTATGTTTTGAGGAAACTTGGTTTGTTGGCATATTTTGATATTAAGAATTCAATTGATAAAAGCAATTGTCGATTTTCAAAAAAAACAGGAATTCCTTTTAATATGATTAAGAAAAAATTTAATGATTGTTTATTGATTACTGACAGTAGAAATGACTGTACTGGTGCAGTTCTAGTAAAAGTACCTTTTATTTTATAAGGCGGGGAAATAGAATTTCGCCTTTCCCGGACTGTAAAATTTCTTTGATTTTTTCTGAGGTTTGGGGTAGAAATGGATTTAATAATTCTGCGACTTCATTTATTACAGATAGTAAATCACTTAGAACTTCTTTAGCTTTGTTGATTTCCTCGTCTGACTTTGCAGACCATGGCGTAGTTTCATTAATATATTTATCGCACCAACTGATAAGTTCCCAAATTGCAATTAACGACTCATTAAATTTAAAGTCATTTAATGATTTTTTCCAAGTAATTTTTACGCGCGTAATTTCGTCAACAAGTTTAGAATTTGTAATTTGTGATTTTGGATTTGTTTGTAATTTGTAATTTGTAACTTGGATTTTCGAAGCCATAGTTACAGTTCTTGCAACAAGGTTTCCAATTCCTCCTGCTAAATCAGAGTTGTATCTAGCTTCAAATTTTTCAATCGTAAAGTCACCATCTTCTGCTGAGGGAATTTCGCGAAGCAAATAATATCTAACTGCGTCAGTACCATATTTATTTACTAATTCAATAGGGTTTATCACGTTTCCCAATGATTTTGAAATTTTTTGTCCATTTACAGTAATAAAACCGTGAATAAAAATTTGTTTTGAGCAAGAGAGCCCTGCTGATAAAAGCATTGCTTGCCACATTGAAGATTGCTGACGTAAATTATCTTTTCCTGCTACTTGCATACCTGGCCAAAAATCATCAAATCTATATTCTGGTTTACCCGCCGAAGCCTTGGCGGAGGCGGGCCATCCTAAAACAGAAATATAGTTTTCTAAAGCATCAAACCATACATACATTACGTGTTTGTCGTCATTGGGAACTGCTACGCCCCAAGGCATTTTTTCTTTTAATCTAGAAATACTAAAGTCTTCCAATCCTCTTTTGGTAAATTCTTTTATTTCATTATATTTACCTTCGGGGATCACAAAGTTAGGATTTTTTTCATAAAAATCTAAAATAGGCTTTTGATATTTAGAATATTTAAAAAAGTAATTTTCTTCTTCTATAATCTCTATATCTCTATTTGGGTGTATGGGGCACTTACCATCTTGCAGTTCAGAGTCTGTTTTTTCAAGTTCACATCCAACGCAATATTTTACTTTATAATTTTTTTTATAAATATCTCCTGCGTCAAAGCATTTTAACCAAAATGCTTGTGCTGATTTTATATGGTTTTCATCTGTTGTTCTTACAAAATTGTTATAGCTTAAGTTCAAAGCTTTTTTTAAATCCTTATTTTTTTCTGCAAAGCCATCACAATATTTTTTTGCTTCCAGGCCTTCTTTTTTTGCACTAAGATAAATTTTAAGCCCATGTTCATCTGTGCCTGTGTTAAAAAATACATCTTTACCAAGATTTTTTTGATATCTGGCAATAACATCTGCTTGAATGATTTCTAAAGCAAAACCAATATGAGGTTCTGCGTTTACATAAGGTAGGGTAGTGGTAATATAAAACTTTTTGTTTTCCATAGTATTTTATTGTATAATAGTTTATTAGCTTGATATTACCTTTTTAAAAGGTAAAAATCAATAAATTTATGATTTTATTAGTTCACATAATTTTTGGAACAGCAGTAGGGAGTTTATTTAATAATCCAATTTTGGGTATTATGATGGCTCTTTTGAGTCATTATTTTTTAGATTTATTTCCTCATATAGAATATCCAATAGATAATTTAAAGAACATACGAACAAATTTTAAAAAAGCTTTACCAGAATTATTTTATTTATTTATTGATTTTGCTTTGGGAGTTTTATTTATATTTATTTTTACAAATAAAAGTTTAATATTTTTTATTTATGCCCTTATTTCGATTGCCCCAGATTTTTTAACAGTTTTATCAGCTATTCTACCAAATAAAATTTTAAAAATACATGATATTTTTCATCGAAAGTATATTCATTTTTTAAGAGATAAAAAAATATCTAATTTTTATCGTATATCAATTCAAATTGTAATTGTAATTATTTCATTTATTATATTAAAATAAGAATGTAATAAAAAACAGCTTATAAATTTTTAGCTGTTTTTGTTTTAGTAATAGATCTAAAAATTTAATTTTCTGCTAATTCTTGACCATTTCTTCTGCCTTCTAAAAATTCTTTTACAAATTCATATATTATTCCAAATACTGGTACTGCGAATATTGTTCCTAGAAATCCAAACATTATACCACCTACTAATAATGATATTAAAACTAAAACGGGGGGGAGATTAATAAATTTTTTCATTAAAATTGGTGATAAAAAATTGTTCTCAATACCTTGAATTAAGATAACTGCAACAAGTGTGTATAAAGTTAATATCCATGAGCCAGATAAAAAAGAAAAACCAGCAACTAAAATATAAGTTACTAAAGGTCCTACATAAGGAACAAAGTTTAAAAACCCGGATATTAAAGCTAATGTAAATGCATATTTTATTCCCAAAAGGTAAAAGATTATAAAAGATGCAACTCCAACAAAAAGACATGCTAAAATTCTTGCTCCAAACCAGCCAGAAACTTTATTTTGTGCCCTCTCAAAAAGGCTTATGATTGTACTTTCATATTTTTTTGGGCTAAGTAGAACTAAAAATTTTTCAGGGCCCTTATCTTCTAGTGAAATAAAAAATGCTAAAGCAAATATAAAAATTGTTGAAGCAATTCCTCCAAAAAAGGCAACTATGGCTTTTACTATGCTCCCAGAACTTTCTTGTAATTTTAATAAAAGATCTTTTGTTAGTCCTTCAAAATCTTTGGCAAATTCTAGCCCCACGTTTTTTAACAATGGATTTATTTTTTCAAAATATTCTGGAATATTTTGATATAATTGTTTTAATTCAAAAACAAAAAGTGGGGCAGTAAGATATACAATAAATCCTAAAACTAATAAAACAGAAAAATAAATTAAAACAACAGCTAAAATTTTTGGAAGTTTTAGCCATCTTAAAAAATTAATAGCAGGCTCTACTAATAATGATATAATTAGTGCAAAAGCAAACCAAACAGCAACGTCTCTTACTAAATATAAAATATATAAAATAAAACCAGCTAAAAATATTTTAACTATTGTCTGCCATGAAACATCTAATGTATTTATATTTTCTTTATTCATAACAAAAATAAGATTTTATTATAGTTTTAATAGATTTTCTAATTTTTCTTTTTGTGACTCTTCTATTGGGCCGATTACAGCTAAATTTAATTTTTCATTAACAAAAATATCTTCTGCTATATTCTTTATATCATTTATGGTAACTTTGTCAATTAAATTTAATTTTTCCTCAGGGTTTAAAAGTTTTTGGCCCATTACTTCTTGTGAGGTATAGAATGAGGCCTGAGAGTCTGAACTGTCTAAAGATAGTGAGGTGGTGCCTCTTAAATAATCTTTGGCTTTTTTTAGTTCTTTGGCAGTGATTTTTTTATTTTTTAAATCCTTGTATTCATCTAAAACTAATTGAATTGCTTTTTCTAGGCTATTATTTTTAATTCCTGCTTGAGTCACTAAAAAGCCTGTATCTGTTGTGGTATCTTGTGATGTATGAATATAATAGCCAAGGCCATTTCTTTCTCTTACAGAGATAAACAGACGAGAGCTCATATTTCCACCCAAAATTATAGACATTAAGCTTAAAGCATATTTTCTAGTATCATACATATTATACGTCCTAACCCCCAAACAAAAATGGGTTTGATCAGTTTTCTTGTAATGAATCAAAACTTCTGGTTTTACTTGAATTTCTTTTGTTGCTTCTTTTTTTGGCAATCCTGTTGTTTTAACTTTTGAGAAATATTTTTCAATTTTGTTTTCAATTTGCTTTGAGTTTATAGCTCCTGCAACGCAAACAACTGTGTTTTGTGTTGAATAATGATTCTTAAAATAATCTAAAATCATTTCTCTATTAAAGCCTAAAATATTTTCTTTTTCACCTACAATTCGCCAACCAGCTGGTTGATTGCCATAAAGCAGGTCTTCAAAAAGTTCTCCTACATAAGCTGTTGGAGTATCTAAATACATATTTAATTCTTCTACAATTACGCCTTTTTCTCTTTGAATTTCTTCTTCCTGGAATTTAGAATTTAAAAACATATCAGAAATCCAATCGAGCGCCACATCAGTATTTTTTTTGTCTACTTTTGCCCAAAATCCTGTGACTTCTTTTGAAGTAAAAGCATTGTATTCTCCACCAATTTTGTCTAATGTCTCGGAAATTATTAAAGTGTTTGGTCTTTTTTTTGTACCTTTAAAAAACATATGTTCTAAAAAATGTGAAATGCCGTTTTGCTCTTTAGTTTCATATTTTGCTCCTGTCCCAACTAAAATTAGCACAGTAACAGAATTTGCATTTTTCATTGGCACTGTCAGTACCCTCAATCCATTTTTTAATGTAATTTTATTATATTTTTTCATAATTTATTTATTAATTTTTTCTTGGATATAATTTTTTAATTCTGAAATACTTATGCGTTCTTGTCTCATTGTGTCTCTATCACGAAGAGTGACGGTATTATCTTCTAATGTTTGAAAATCCACTGTAGCACATGCGAACGTGCCAATTTCGTCTTGTCTGCGATAGCGCTTACCAATATTTCCATTGTCATCAAACTCACACATAAAATATTTTTTCTGCTCGTTAAAAATTTCTTTGGCTTTGCTTACAAGCTCTGGTTTGTTTTTTAATAATGGAAAAATTGCTAATTTGATAGGGGATAGCTTTATAGGAAATTTCATCACGATTCGTTCGTCACCTTCTTCTGTTTTCTCTTCATTATAAAATTCTGTTAATGACGCTAAAAGCATTCTACCTACTCCTCCTGAAGATTCAATAATATGAGGAATGAATTTTTCTTTTGAATCGATATCTGAATAATCTAAATTAGTGCCAGAGAATTTTGTGTGTTGCGACAAGTCATAATTTCCTCGAGCATGAATACCTTCTAATTCTTTAAATCCAAAAGGAAATTTATATTCAATATCATAAGCTTCTTTAGCATAGAAAACTAAATTTTCATGCTTGTGCCATTTTAGATTTTCCTCTTTAAAGATTAAAAATTCTGTAAAAAATTTCCAGCGGTATTCTTTTAGTTCTTCGTACTTTTGCATTTCCTCTTCTGGCTTTACAAAATATTGCATTTCCATTTGTTCAAACTCACGGGTTCTGAAAATAAACTGGCGAGCGGTAATTTCATTCCTAAAAGCTTTTCCAATTTGAGCAATTCCAAAAGGAATTTTAACTCGGTTAGAATCTAACACATTTTTATAATTTACATAAATGCCCTGACAAGTCTCTCCTCTTAAATAAACGGGATCTTTTTGCCAGTCTTCTGTAAAATTTCCTAAATTAGATTTTACGAGCAAATTAAATTTTTTGACTTCTGTAAAGTCGGACTTTCCGCAAGATGGACATTTTAACTTACTTACATTTTCAGATAATAACTTATTTATTTCTTCTACGCTCATTTTTTCATCAGCAAAAACTCCGATTGATTCTAATAAATGATCTACGCGAGATCTTGTATGGCATTTTTTGCATTCTGTTAAAGGGTCTGAAAATCCTCCAACATGTCCAGAAGCCTCCCAAATTTTAGGGTGCATAAAAATTGCAGAGTCAAGTCCTACAATATCCTCTCTAAATTGAACCATATATTGCCACCATGCATTTTTTATATTATTTGCCAACTCCACTCCATATGGGCCGTAATCATAAATTGCGCCAAAACCCCCGTAAATTTCTGAAGATGGGTAAACAAAGCCTTTGCGTTTTGCAAAACTCACTATTTTTTCCATTAAGTTTTCTTGTGCCATAATTTTAATAATTAATTATTTGTTATCTTAACACATTTTGAGCCATCAAAGCAATTTCCTTGTCCACATTCACAGCTTTTAATTCTTCGAGCTTGTGTTGGGTCTGGAGTACAAGTACAACCTCCAACTAAACAAGAATTATAGAAATTAGTAGTTTGAGCACAGTAACAAGTAATTTCAGAAATACTTCCTCCAGAATTTATACAAGACTCTTCTTTGCTAATTTTTTCAATAAATTTTATAGAAGAAATACTATCTAAAATTGGTTTGTCTACAAGTATTTGGTAATCTTGAAAAGCTTTTTGGCATGCTTCTTGTTTGGGAGTGTCAACATATGGATCGCAACTGTTTGGCTGATTTATTTGAAATTGAATTGTAAAATAATTATTATCTTTTAAAAATGTGTAAAAATAAAAATTTGCCCCAGATCCTGCTCCTGGGTCATAACTTTGAGAAAAACAAAAATTTGTTTCACTTATTTTTATGTCCTGTCTTTTGTAAGCTGGGTTTGCTCCGCCTATATAACAATTGTCTTTTATGTTTTTGTTTGTTTTTAAACTTTTTATTATTATTGGTTTCTGTAAATTAAAGAATTCAGAATCTAGTTTTTCAGAATATGTAAATTCCAATCCATATTCTGTATTTGTATAAGTTTTTATTCCTTGATTGTTTGTTTGTGGGCATTCTGCAAATTCGCAATTTGGCCCTGTTCTGCCTACAGCTGATCCATCTGGGCAAATTTTAGCTTCTTGTGTACAAGTTATTTGATTTTGGTTCTGATTTTGATTTTGTAAATCATTATTTTGTTTAGAAAATTCTTGTGATTTTTGAAATGTTAAAAATCCAACTATTGCTAAAATAGCTAAAACAATTATTACAACTAATGGAGCTAAAAATGCAAAACCTTTTTCTTCTTTTGTCATAATTTTATATTTTAATTTTTATTGAATAGTTCCTTTGTTATAATTTGGCAGGTCATCGGCAAGATTTGTATTTATTGCAGGGGCTGTGTTTTGAATTAGGGCGTTTGTGAATTGGTCTTCACCATAAATTGTAGCTTGGCCAAGTAAATCAATCGCCTTAAACTGCTGGTAAATTTGCGGAGTTAAGGATATTTGAAAAGACATTGGGGCAATAGTTTGACCTGCTTTTACATCTCCGATAGACCAAATTAACTCACGACTTAAGCTATCTAAAGTAAATCTTGCAAGTTCAGTTTCTGGCTCAATAAATCCTGTTAAACTTATTCCTTGAGGCATAACTGCTTTGACTTTTACATTTTTTGCATCATTGGAGAAATTTTTAACTTGCCATGTTATAACATAAGTTGTGACTTCCCCAACTTTTGGGGGAAGTGGGCCAAAATTTGTAATTCCAGCTTGGCTTGAATAATATCCTTTCTGAGAGATTTCTAATTTTGAATTGACTTTAGTTGAAAATTGTTGGCTTACTTCTAAAACTTGAATAGTATTTTTTATAAACAAATTATTTCTTTCTGATTCAGAAAACTCCCAATTATCTTTTAATTTTACATCAAACTCAATTTTTCCTTCTTGCCCAGGTGCTAAATATTTTAGCTCTGGATTTTGTTTATAGTCAAATGCTATTAAATTGTCTTGTTGTCTAATTTCTCCACCGGTAGCACTTATTGATGAAGTCTCAAATGCAGGGCTATTAAATTTAGCTAAAACTAGCAAGTTCTCAAAAGCTGAAGAGCCAATGTTTCTAAAAAATATTTCAAAATGCAAATTTTCTCCGGGATTTGCAACATAATTTAAAGAACCATTTATTTGTTGTGAGATAAAAATTTGAGGTTCTATAATATCTACAAAAACATTTTTTTCTTTAATGGTTATAAATTGACCTTGTTGCCACATTCCTATGTAAGCTCTAAAATTTAATTGCTTTCCTTTTTCAGCTGTAACAAGTCCTGTAATTTTTATTCTTCCGCCTTGCGTCTTTTCTAATGTTGGAATTTTCCATTCTAAATTATCTAAAGAAATTGGTTCTGATTTTTCAAAATTAAATCCGTAAACATCATCAATTTTAACGCTTAAATTTTCTAAAGGATAATCAATATTGGAAAAATAGTTTAAAGAATATGAAAGTTCTTTTCCTTTTTCAGCCTTGCTTGGCAAATCAAAATCTATTGTGATAGGAACAGTTTCTATTTTTGTGGTAAAAGTTGTGTCTGATTCATACCTGGCAGTCAGATTTTTGGGTGTATAAGATAGCCATGCGCGAGCAACTTTTAAATCATTGTCTTTACCCAAAAGTCTGCCTTTAAACTTTACAAAATCTTCATCTCCTGGATAAATATTTGGCAGGTCTTCTGCAAATCTTGTTTTACTATCTTCTGTTAAAGAATTTTCTGGCAATTCAAAAATTAGTTTTGGATTTTCTAAAATAAAATTCCCATTATTTTTATATTTTACTGTATATTCAATTTCCTCTCCCATTTTTGTATTCTCTGGGGCTAAAATTTCAAGTCTTAAAATCTCTTTGGAAAAAACTTTATCTCTATAATACCAAAAACCAAAAAATCCAACAATAATTATTAAGAACAGAATTATAAAAACAATTGTTTTTTTCATAGTATTTTATCCCTGCCCTTGACAAGGATGTTTAATTTGATATAATTAATTTGCTTATCAGATGCTGTCATGTTCTATGATTGGAACCGGAAATAACATCTTCAATTTTTGGAGGTGTTATTTTTTTGTATAAATATGTTATAATTGATTTGCGGAGACGTGGGAGGCTGAAACCAAACGGTTTTTGGTCGGCATCTGATAAGTGCTCGGTTCTATAACAATAGAACGTGGTTCGACCCCACCTGCCTCCGCACTAAAGAATCTGTTATAATCTCGACAGATTTTTTAGTTATTAAGCCACTTCATTATTATAGCACGTTTCGCAATAAACAATCTCAGGTCTATCGGGAGCATAACTTGTTTCAAATTCGTTTGTGCATTCCGGTTTCATGCATTTTCTATGCCAGAGTTTGTATGAATTTCGTTTTTTTAATCTAGTTGAAAGCCTGCAATAAAAACATCTATGAGGAATAGGTACTTGCATTCTTCTATATAAAGTAAGTTCAGCTTCTGTTATTTTATAATTTCTTTCGCAATCAATGCATTGTAAAATTTCTTTTGTGATTTGATCTTTTACATCATCTATTACTTCAGGAATACTTTCTGACTTAATAGTTTCTTTGCCTTTTGTCAGTTGAAATGAATCTTGCCATTTCCAATTATTTTTAAAGACCTCTTCTCTTGTCATTGGGAATTGCTCTTGAGCAATTGTCTCATTATAACCAAAATATGAAAGTTCTGTAGGATAGAATTCTCCAAATTTATATTTTACTCCCCTACTATCTGTATACGGATTATTATTCATATCTTGAATAATTTGAGCTCTCAATTTTTCAAATTCTTCTTTACTATATTGCTTATTTAAAATACAATATTCAGCGTTTCGTAAACTAGCACATCCAAACAAATCATGAGAAGTATGACAATGATGTGCATATTGCACATTCTGACTTTTCCATGTAAAAATTCCAAACAAATTTCTACTTGAATGATCGGACGTTATACCTTCGTAACACTCTGAAAGCTCTCCACTACACACAAGATCATAAGAATCCTTCGGACTATCACTATTTTCAATCCACTTATCATTTTCAGGTCTTTGCACATTAAAGCAGCTTTTAGAATTTTTACCATTAATAAGAAAATCTCCCGTACAGTTATAACAATTTTTGTTGTTTGCAAACTTACGTGGAATAGTCAAAATAAATTCTTCAAATTCTTTTTTTGCTCTTTCAGATTCCAACCAAGTACTAATTTTATATGAATCAACAATTTTTTCATATTCTTCCTTGGTATATTGCTCATTCCTAAAACAATACTTTTTATGACGCAACCCCCCGCACATAAAACAATTGCTACAGTCTTTACAATCAAATAAAAAAGCACTATCTAAACAAGAAGTACAATTTTGTGACCATTTTACTCTAGAACAAAGCTCAAGTTGTAATCCCTCATATATTAAATCGCAGAAATCCAAAATATTTGTACAATCAACAATATCCTTGCCTGCAATAATATAAGAAGTGTAAAGTACATTTTCAATTTTCCATGCCGAAAAAACCATATAACAATTTTTAGAAAATGCAAAATCGTGCGTATATTCTGAATTTACACTGCCTATCCCATCGTCGTTTACCAAACCTAAAATTGGAACTCTTTGGATAAGTTCTTTTATTTGTACAAAAAACGGTTTTGTAGAATCATAATCAACTCCATAATCTCGTGGGTTCCATTTATCTGACCACCAGCATTTATTACAATAGACTGTCATTTTTGATTCTGGAGAAAATAATGTAACAACAGATTTTCCGCACAATTTACAATTACTGGTACATAAATTAAAATCATTTCTCCAAGACAATCTTCTCTGCTTCCTACACTCTGGACAAAAGGTTGGCGGTGGAACTTTTATTTTTTCGTAAAATGCAAAATCATCGGGTTCAATAATAAAGTCCTTTTTACAATTTTGGCATACCTTAATTTCTTGATTCATAGGTTTATGCGGTTAGAAAATAATTTTTTAGTTTTGAAATTTGCCAAATTAGAACTGAATTCAATGCTAAAATTATTACAAAAATTAAAATTAAGGCATTTCCTCCCAAAAATATACCGCCCATTACAGCTACTATTGAAGCACCCATAGTGGTCACAATATTATCCATGGCTACACCAACTAAAGCATCTCCAATTCTGCCTTTGGGGTTTACTGTAAAATTATGTACTACAATCATTTCCCCAATGCATCCAATTATTCCAGCTAAAACTCCAGCTATCACAAATGGCATTCCTGTAATTTCGCAAAAACTTTGAACAGATTTTACCATAGATTCTGCTGTAAAAAGTATAGAAATTCCAGATGCTAATAAAATCATTAATATTACCCAAGTTGATTTTTTGGAATAATATCTTTCATCTTTTTCAGCTTGCTTCCCCACAATGTGGCTTCTTTTTGTTTTTCTAAAAGAATACATTGCAATAATGCATAAAGCTAAAATTACGCCTCCAACAGGTTTAATTAATTGGTATAGATCTCCCTGCATGTTTTCTGGAGGATTTTGTACTTTTCCAAAAATAACCATAGTAATAGCAACTACTGCAGTTAGTATGGTTAATACATTTAAAATATCAACAGATGAGTCAATTTCTTTTAAAGATGGCTTGCTTTGATGGTCTTTCATTGGAATAACTATGCCAAAAGCTTTTGTGCCTGGAAGCATTAATACATTTTTCTCTTTTTTGTTAGCTAGATTTTGTCTAAAAACACACCAAACAGCATGAGCTATATTGTAAATATTAGATCCAAAAGTAGTTGCTGCAGCTATAATAGCAAAATTAATAGCTAAAGCATAATCTTCTTTTACTAAACTTAAAGAAATAATAGCAGCTACTATTCCTAAAACCATATCAGGAAAAGCAGTTCCTAAAGATTGCAGTAGTCCTGAGGCAATTTTTGTTCTTTCGCTTAAGATTTCTGTAGTTTCTTCAATAATCTCAGCTACACCTTTTAGCACAAAAAACCCTCCAAATCCAAGAATTATAATTATGCTTGCCATTCTTATTAAAATTGAATTTGGTTCTTCTATAAAGTGCTCTAAATAAAATCTTAAAAATAAAGCTGTTATAACAAAACTCAATAACTTTACAAATCTATTTTTAAATATATTTTTCATAATTTTTACTGAAAGTCTTTAATTTTAAATTTTCTGTTATATACAAATATTTTTAAAAAGAAATAAAATAATAATGCAACTGCTGCAATAATAACAATTACTACAAATGAATGTATAAAAGTATTTGGCCATCTTTCTTCCCATGGAAAGGCAATGTTCATGCCAAAAAAACTTGTGATAGCAGCTAATAAAGAAACAAATTTAAGAGTGCTTAATTCTCTCTGGATGCTTTCTTGCGATAATGAGTCTAGTAGATTTAAAGTATTGTTTGCATATTCAATTGTTATTTCCCATAAATCTTTGATATATTTGATATCTCCTATTAAATTTTGAGTTCTGTTTATTTTTAAGTTATTTAATTCTTTTATTTCTTCTTTTGATTCTAATTCTTTTCTAGTTTCAATAATATCTGACATTTGATTGATTCTAGCTTTTGTTAAAGATAATGTTTTTAAATATCCATTTATTTGTTCTCTTATAGCTGGAAAATCCTTATATGCTATTTCTTTTGCTTCTCTTACAAGATCTATTTTTTCCCATATCTCTCTATGTATATTTAAACAGTTTGCTAGATATAATGAAAGTTCTTTTAAAAATATTATATCTTGCAAAAGTGTTTCAAATTTCCCGTCTTCTTTTGCGCCATCTAAATTTATTATATTTGTATCTTCTCCAAAAAAAACTTCAATTTTTCCATATTTATTCTCAGAATATATTTCGAGATTTTCTTTTTTAATAAATTCCAAAGCATCTTCTTTTGGGCAATCTCTTAAGGTAATTATTGTAGGATAAACCTCTCTTATATCTTGTAGTTGTTTTGGAAGGGGAGCGCCAAGTGAAAATAAATATTTGATTGCCGGAGAGAATTTTTCAAGAAAGAATTTTTCTAGATCTAATCGGGTATTTTGAAAATTCTTATTAGATATCTCATTTTTAGATTTTAGCATTATTATGCCTTCTTCCGATATTGAAATATCACATTCTTTGCAGGAAGCTTTTATTATATCTATTTTTTCATCTTTAATAAATTCAACCTTATCTATTACTAGTACTTCTTTAAAAGCTTTTAATTTTTTGGCCTCAAGTCCAATGACAGATGACTCAGCTGAATTAAGAAATTTATAGATTTCTTTTAAATGTATTGAGGCTCTTGGTATCCAAGTGCCTATATAAATATTCTCAATTTTCATATTTTTTATTTTAATTTTTTGCCAAGCATTTTTTCTACATAATTTTTAAATTCTCTGTTATCAGGTCCTTTAAATCTTTGCGTTGCATCCCATGGATTTATAAACTCTCCAGTTTCAATATCTCTGCCCTTTCGGAATTTTGGGCCCCACTCTCTTTTCCATTTTGTTTCAAGTTCTTGCTTTGAAACCCTGCCATCTCGAGTAATTGTTTTGTCATTTAATATTAATTTATCAATTTTGGCTTTGTCTTCTAAACTAAAATCTTCAGCTCTTGTAGATTTATAACCTACGCCTCTGTTGATTGCTTTTTTTAGGTCTCTTTTTAATTCAAAAACGCTTTTTTAATTATTATTACCATAGGTAATATTAAATTGTGAATTATCATCAATTGGCCCAGTTGAATGTATGGCATTGGGCTTTTGCATTATCCTTTGTCTTGGGGATAATTCAGAACCTCTAACTATATTTTTTGATGGAGGGGTTGGCCTACTTGGGGGCATTGATGGTATATTGGGTCTTGATATCATTATCATAATTTTAAATTTTAATTAATAATAATTTTTCTAACCTCGGAAAATTAAATAAATAATATAAATAATATAAAATAAAATAAAGCATACACCCTGCCATCTTTCAAGAATATGTTTTTTACCAATAAACAAGAAAGCAAAAAGTGCCGTAGTTGCAAAAACTGTCATAAAAACATCAATCATCATTATGCTTGAAAATGGTAATGGTTTTATTATTGCAGAGACTCCTAAAATCCAAAATATATTAAATATGTTTGACCCCACAACATTGCCAACTGCAATGTCAACATTTTTTTTATACGCAGCTACAGCTGAAGTGGCTAGTTCTGGCAAAGATGTTCCTACAGCCACAACAGTTAGCCCAATTAGTGCTTGGCTAACTCCAAAGCTACTTGCAAAAGCTACAGCACCGTCCACAATCCATTTCCCACCAAAAGTTAACCCAATTAATCCTGCTATGATCATTAAAGTTGATTTTAATGGAGAATAAATTTTTGGTTCTTTTTCTTGTGTTTCGTTGGCACCAGTTTTGCTAATGCTAAATATATAATACATAAATATTATAAAAAAGCTAAGCAAGATAAATCCATCAATTCTGGTTATAGCAGAATAGCTAGTTTTATCAAGGAAAACATCATTAGCCATTATAGCTAAGACAATTACAGCTAAAAAACTAAAAGGAATTTCTTTCCATGCAGTTCCTTTTTTAACTGCTAAAGGATAGATTATAGCTGAAACTCCAAGAATTAATAAAATATTTGCAATATTACTTCCTAAAATGTTTCCAATTGCAATATCTGTATTTCCATTAATACTGGCAAAAATATTTACTATTAATTCTGGCATTGAAGTGCCAAAAGAAACAATTGTAAGTCCAATAACTAAAGCTGAAATGCCAAATTTTTTCGCTACAGAAGAAGCACCGTCAACTAAAAGGTCAGCTCCTTTAATTAAAAAGAAAAAACCAATAACAAATAATATATAAGTTAAAATCATAATTTTTTTTATTTACTAAATTTGTGGTTAGATAGCAAATATAAATAATAATTTTTGGAAATTTGATTTAATTGTTTTTGTGTTTCCAAATTAATTTTTAATTTCAAAAGTATTTCCCAATCATTTTTAAAAATTATTCTTAATATCTTAATTATATCAGAATTTATAACAATGTCATTCCCGCGACCCGCTTCGCCAGCGAAGTGAGGCGAGAAGCGGGAATCTAGAGTATTTGGCACATAACAGTTTTTACAGATCACGCCGCCATCTTTGTTTGAAAAATATAATTCTTTCTCATTAAGTTTGCTGTGGCAATGAGCACAGTTTATAATTTGAGGTTTATACCCTAAAATTGCAAAAAAATTCCAAGCAAACGATAAATATAATAGTTGCGATCTTATTTTTCCGTCATTGTGAGCGAGCTCATTGGGCGAGCGTGGCAATCTAGAGTTTGTGCCTTTACTCTGGATTGCTTCGGGTATTGCTATACCATCGCAATGACGACGACAAGATAATTGATTTAGTTTTTCAAAAGTTTCGTTGATCAAATTAAATATTTCGTGATCGTGCTGTTCTCCTTTTACAAAATCATCTAACAATTTAGCAACTTTTTTGGCAATTATAAATTTTTCTGGAGTTTTTGTAATTTCTGTAAATTTATTTATTAAAACCGCATCAGTTAAAGTTCTTTTCTTGCCTTGCACAAATTCAATGTCTGACAAGTAAAAAATATCAATTCCTGATTTTAATTTTGAATTAATTTTTCTAATGCTTTTTGCCCAAACATTGATTTTCCCAAAATCATAAGTAAAAACTGTAAAAATTCTATCTGCTTCTCCTCGATCTCTTTTTTTGTAAATAAATCCTTTAGTTTTATATTGCAAAGCCATAAAATTATCTTTGATATAAATAAATTGGTAAGCTGTTGGAGCTTTGGTCAATTTTAATTGGGGTCCAGCCCTCAATAGGCCATGCATAAACTATTACTTTTGTTCCAGGTTTTAATTCTTTTTCAAATTTAGTTTTTAGTTTTGGATAAACGCCTTGCATCAAAAATAAATAAACAATATTTGCATCACTTAAATTAACATTCCAAAAATCCTGAAATTTTATTTTGATAATGTCATTCCCAACTTGATTGGGAATCCAGGGTCTCTGCATTTTTCTCTGGATTCCCGCTTTTCCGCCCAAGGCAGACCAGCCTCGGGCTGGCGCGGGAATGACAGAGAGTAAGATATTTATTTTTGTATGTAAATACTGCGCTAACGACAACTCAAACCCAGTTGCATCTGCCCCCATTTTAGCAGCTGCAATTACTAGCCTGCCATCTCCACAGCCTAAATCATAAAATTTTTGCCCAGGTTTTATATCGGCCAATTTCAAAAATCTTTCCACATCATTTTTCCTTGTCGGCACCCATGGAGCCCCTTTCCAACATGCATACCCAGCAGAAAATAGTAACACAATAAAAATATAATAAAAAATATCAACAAAATTCATAAATTTTCAAATAATATTATTTATCGCCGTATTTTCTTAAAAATTCATCTCTATCCATATGCATTTCTGCAACTTTTTCTGGTTCTCCTTTGGCGTTAACTGCGTCTTTAAAATGAAGCTCTCTTTCTTCTTTGCTGATTAATCCGTCCCAAACAAAACCAAGCTCCTCAAGCCATCTTCTGCCACTTTTACTGGCGCAAAGCCAAGATTTGGCCGTTACTTTTTTGATATCCTCATTTTTCCCTATAACGATGGCTAATTTTCTCAAGCCATCTTCAAGAAGTTCTTCAACCCTTGTTATCCCATCTCTTTTGCCATGCTCTTTAAGTAATTCAGCCACAGATTTTAAATGTATATGAATGATATCTTGGTCTACTCCGTAATATAATATTTCATTAAGCGGTAAATTAGTTGCTTCTACCGCTTCTCTTTGAAAATCTTCAGGGCGTTCTGCATGAAAATATAATATTGGTTTTAGGGCTTCTAAAACACGTTCAACAAATTCATTTTTATCTGCAACATCAACACAAGCTTCTAGCGAGGCCTTTATTTGTTCTCCATCAATAAATTCGGATTTTAACATTGGTCCAATTCTGTCTAATATTGCATCTATTCTTTTTCGTCCGGTATTATTTTTATCAAAATAGCTTTCTATGTTTTTTCTACTTTCTGCGAGCAGAACTGGATCAATTTCTGCTTTTCCTGCTCGTGAATTTTCAAAAGTTGGTTCTGGCATTTAATTTTTATATTTAATTTTAATGGCTCTCTACTTTTTGAATTTCGATTTTTAGTTCGGTTCCAAGCTCTGTGGTAATTTCTGTAGCACGAAATTCTTTAAGTAGTAGTTCTTTATTTTTTTCTATGATATTTTTTTCATAATCTGGGGCAGAAATTTTAGCAGAAATTTTATCTGTTGGCACTAAGTTTTGATTTTTTCTTTCTCCTTGCAATGTTCTAATTATTTCTCTTAAAATGCCTTCTTCTTTCAATTCTTCTGTAAGATTTATATCAAGTTCAACTTCGCCAGAAATTTTTTCATCAAATATTATTTCTTTTACGTTTACTTCGTCTTTAATTAATTCTGCAAGTTCATTGGGAACAATTCCATAGAATTGTTCTGATGCATTTTTTATTTTCAACGAGGATAGTGGTTGTTTTACTTTTATGCCTTTTACTACTCTTTCTCCGAGTGCTTTGGCGACAATATCTCTTACTTCTTGCATTTGATTTAAAATTTTCTTATTTATTTCTTTTGCTTCTGGCCATTTGCATAGATGTACACTTTCTGGGTCTTTGTCTTCTTTTGTAGCTATAAAAATATATTCTGCAAAAAATGGCATAGCAGGCGCTATAACTAAAGACAAATTATATAAAACATAACGCAAAGTTGAAAGTGCATCTTTTTTGTCTGGCGACTCTTCTTTAAATCGATCTCTGCTTCTTCTTAAATACCAAACAGAAAAATCATCAATAAAATCTGTAATTGGGCGGGTTGCCAAATCTACACGATAATTTTCATAGCCATAAGTTACATCTTTTATTAATTCATTAAGTCGGGATAAAATCCATAAATCAAGAATATTTTTACTACTGCAAGATGCAGGAGTTTGGTTTTGATAAAGTTGATAAAAAGAAAGTACGTTCTGTAATCTACCAATATTTTTCTTTACAATTTCATCCACACCTTTTTCAGAAAAAGATAAATTTTCTGCCTGAACTACTGGTGAGGTAAGCATATAAAAACGTATAGGATCTGCTCCGTATTTTTCTATCATATAAGTAGGATCTGGATAATTTTTTAACTTTTTGGACATTTTTTTACCATCCTCAGCTAAAATCATTCCAGTTACAGTACAATTTTTAAAAGCTGGCTTTTCAAACAAAGCTCCAGATAAAACATGCATATAATAAAACCATGCTCTTGTATGATCTTGAGCTTCGCCAATATAATCTGCAGGAATTTCTCTGTTTGTTGCAAAGGGCACAGATCCTGAATCAAACCAAGTGTCTAATACATCTGGCACGCGAATCATTTTATTTCCGCATGCACAATCAAAAATTACTTGATCTACTATATCTTTGTGTAAATCATTTACTTTGATTCCACTTAATTTTTCTAATTCTTCTGCTGATGCAAAAACCATTTCCTTTTTACATTTTTCGCACCTCCATACAGGAATTGTATTTGCCCAAAAACGTTGTCTTGAAATTGACCAATCTCTAGCTCCCTCCAGCCACTGGCCAAATCTCCCTTCTTTTATATGAGTAGGGGACCAGTTTATATTTTCTGCAGTTTTAAGTAGTGTTGGTTTTATTTTTTCCACAGCTACAAACCAAGAACTTGTTGCGTAATTTAATAAAGCAGTATCACATCTCCAGCAATGAGGATAAGAGTGCTCATATTTTTCATGGCTAAAAACTAAATTTTTTTCTTCTAAATATTTAACCATTGTTAAATCAGCTTCTCTAATTTCTTCTGGTTTGTTTTTGGCTCTTGGTTTTAAATCAAGCCCAATAAACTTTTTTGTTTCTTCTTTAAATGTGCCATCCATTTTTACATGCTGGACAAAAGGCAAGTTTTTTTGTTTGCCAAGTGCCATATCATCTGCACCAAAAGCAGGAGCAATATGCACAATACCAGTTCCATCTTCTGTGGTTACAAAATCAGCAGATACAACTCTCCACCCATTTTCTCTATTTTTTAAATTTAGATCTTTTTTATAATAATCAAACAATGGCTCATATTCTAAACCCACTAAATCATTTCCTAAAAATGTTTTTATTATTTCGTAGCCGTCATTGCGAGCCTCGACCGCAGTCGATGGCGTGGCAATTCCAGTCATTGAGATTGCTGTCCCAGCCAACATCTGTGATGTTGCGACTGGTCCTCGCAATGACGAAAGACGATTTTCAGCAACAATATAGTTTTCGTTTTCAGCTTTTACTAAAACATATTTTATTTTTTCTCCTACAGCCAAAGCCACATTCCCCGGTAAAGTCCAAGGAGTTGTTGTCCAAGCCAAAATAAAAGTATTTTCTGGTAAGTTATGTTTTTCTGGATTTTTTACTTTTAGTTTTACTGTTACTGATAAATCTTTAATATTTTTATAGCCCTCTGCTACTTCGCCTTGACTTAAAGTTGTTTCGCATCTTGGGCAAATATGCATTGACCTATAATCTTCATATATAAGGCCTTTATTATATAGCTGTTTAAATGCCCACCATTCTTTTTGCATATATTCAAAATCCATTGTGCGATATGGATTAGTCATATCAGCCCATCTACCAAACCTAGGAATCATTTTTTCCCATTCATTTATAAAAATAAAAATTTTATCTCGGCACAAATCATTAAATTTTTTAACTCCCATTTCTATAATTTCTTTTTTGCCCTTGGTGCCAAGTTCTTTTTCTACAATATTTTCAATTGGCAGGCCATGACAATCCCAACCCCACTGTCTTTCAACATAAAATCCCTGCATTGTTTTATAACGGGGAATTGCATCTTTAATTACGCTTTGTAATAAATGACCATAATGTGGAGTTCCTGTAGCAAATGGTGGACCATCATAAAACACAAAGTCTTTTCGCTTGCCCTGAGCTGGTCGAAGGGTTTGCTCTAAAGACTTCTCAAAGATTTTATTGTCTTCCCAAAATTTTAATATTTTTTCCTCCTCTTGTGGATAATTAAACATAGATTTTTAGATTTTAATATTTTTTAGAATTCATGATGTGCTTTTTCTCTGATTCTTCTAATATAATCATTAATGTGTTTGATCTCAAAGAATTTATGGTTTAACTTTATCAATTCCTGGATTTTTTTTTTAGTGTCTTTGATATTATTAAATTCAAACTTTTCCTCTGTTGTTTCGTCATAAATATCATAACCTTTAAATCCACGATTTGCATCTATACCATACATATCCCAAAGCCATCTCGCAGGAGCTTCAAACTCTATTTCTATTATGTTACTAGTGTCAGACTCTGGTTTCACAGTAGTTATTTGCTCTTGTTCCATTTTTTCACACTCTTCTACAATTTGTCTCAATTTAACAGCCTCAATGTTTGATAAATCCTTTATACCATATTTTTCCTCTAAATTTTCTTTGCTAAATTCAAACAATCGAGAAATTCTTTCTCTTCTTTTTATCTCTTCAAGATCTAATCTATCTAAATTTTCACCAAATTTTTCTGTCATAATGTTTTTTAAAATTAATTTACAACATTCTTACATTCTCGAGAATGTCGGAGTGTTTTTTATCTAGTTTCTCTAATTACAATATTCCAATATTCGTTGGAATGTTGGAATGTTATTTCCCAGTTCGGGCTAGATAGTTAAAGCTTATAAAGTAATTATTCCATTGTGCTTCTGTAGATTTGTATGTGTTGCCAAAGCAAAAATAATCTGCCAGAAATTCGCGCAAAAGCAAAAGCTCTCGTAATTGTTTTCTGTTTTTAATATCTAAAATTGTTAGATCCAAGAGTTCCAAGCCTCTTTCAAAAGCACCTTGGCTCAATTCTAAATTATTTTTATTTCTCCAATTTATTGCTCTGCCAATTTCTGAGCCCACATTTGCTAACTGCAAAGACAGTGAAAAGCTAAACCATTTTCCTGCAGATAATTCTTTGTGATAAATATTTTCTTGCATTTTATTTTTGCCCCATCTTATGGGGTTATAAATTTTTCTGTTATTTTTATTATTTTATCTTGTATTTCTTTACTTTCTACTCCACGAGTTTTATTATCCCAAGCTGGTTTTAAATTTATCATAGAATCAAATTCAATTCTATCTACACCTTCAATTTCAGTATAAATATTTATACCCCACAAATTTTTGGGTTCGCAATTTTCTTTTTCAATTAACAATTGCTCCAAATCAATATGAAGCTCAGCATCAACTGCCATAATGTTTTTTTCAATATCAACAACAGCTTTAACAAAACTACCAAACATTTTTTTGGATATTTCTTTTAGTTCTGCAATTTCAATTTTTTCTTGATTTTTTACAATTTTCATATTTTTTATTTTATTTCTATTAATTGGCCGACTGTGGGATAGGAATTTTGCCTGTCGTTTCTGGCTTCTAAATATTGATTTTCGTTTTTAAATTCTCTCAAATATCCTGCCATTAACCAAATAGGATCTGCGTGACTTATTATTAAAATATTTTTACCGGAATATTTCTGTTCAACTTCATCTAAAAATGACTTTACTCTTTTTAAAATATCATCCCAGCTTTCTCCGTCTTTTGGTCTGTTATCAAAAGTAATTTTGTCCCCCAAATAAAAATTCCAAGATTCTTGCATTGATTTTCCCATAAATTCACCAAGATCAATATCTACTAATCTTTCATCATAATTTATTTTTTTTGAATCAAAGCCAAAAACATTAGCTACAATTTCTGCAGATTGTTTTGTGCGTAAAAAGGGCGAGACAAAAACAAAATCTATATTTTGGCTACATTCATCGCAAATATTTTTTATTTTTTGTGCAGATTGTTTTACCATTTCTTTGCCTTCCTCTGTTAAGGATAAAAACGGTCCGGAATCTGCGGGATAATTCATTTCTCTGCCTTCTTTCTGATAAATGGTTTGTCCGTGCCTTAATAAAAAATATTTATTATTTAATTCCATATTACATTTTTTCTAAAGTTTTAATTCCCAATAAGTGCATTCCATTTTTCATGACCACAGTAAAAGCTTCTGTTAAAGCAACTTTATAAGCAGAAAATTCATCAGACTTATCTACAATTTTATTTTTAGCATAATAGGTGTTAAAACATCCAGCTAGTTCTGTTAAATATAAAAGAATAAAATGTGGTTCTTTTTCTGTGCCTGCTTTTTCTATTATTTCTGGAAATTGGCAAAGCATTTTTTCAAGTTGGCTTACTTCATTTGGAATTTTGGCAAAGCTTTTGTTTATTTTTTCTTGCTTTGCTTTTCTTAAAATAGATTTTGCTCTAGCAAAAGAGTATTGCAGATATGGGCCTGAATCTCCATCAAAAGAAATTGATTTATCAAAATCATAAATTACATCGCCTCCAATTGATTGTTTTAAAATTGAATATCTTACAGCACCCACAGCTACAGCTTCTGCAATTTCTTGCTGTTCCTTTTTGGAAAAATCTTCGTCTTTTATTTTTTCAATAACCATTTCTTGCAATTTTCCTAATAAAGATTCACCAGTTATAATTTTACCAGTTCTAGAAGACATTTTACCTTCAGGCAAGCGAAGCATTCCGTGTCCAATATGATTTGTTTTATTAGCTAAATCTGGCAAAACTTCTTGCATAGCTTGCTTCATTACTTTAAAATATTCATTTATTTCATTTCCAGTTACTACAAAAGACAGATCATAAGGATATTTTTTGTATTTAATTTGAGCCAGGCCCAAATCTTTAGCTTCATAAGTTGGGATTCCTTCTGAATTGATAAAAACTCTTGTGTGTAAGCCAAATTTTTCTCCTTTAAAAATTATAGCGCTGTTCTCTCCTTTTTCAAAAACTTTAGATTTTAATCCTTTTTCTACAGTTTTTTTACCTAAATCTGCAACTTGGCTTTCAAAAATTAGCCAATCAAATTTAGTATCAAGTTTTTTATAAATTTTATCAAAATATTTTAAAGATTCTTTTTTACCTTGGTCATATAATTTATTTATATTTTTGTCACTTTTTTCAAATACTTTTTTATTTAATTCTGTAATTTCTTTTTTTGAATTTTCATTATCTGTAAATTCTTTGGCGCCAAAAGCATAGGCTTCTGGCCATTTTAAATTTTTGTTTTTTATTTTACCCCAAATTGCTTTTGCTACATGCATACCAACATCTCCTTGATAGCATACTCTTTTTACTTTAGCTCCTTGAAATTCAAAAATACGGGATAATGATTCGCCAATGGCATTTGACATTAAATGCCCAATATGAAATTCTTTAAAAGGGTTTGGATCTGTATAATCTAAAATAATTCTTCGACTTCGCTCAGAACCGTTGGCTTCTTTAATTTTTAAATTATTATTTTTACCAAAATTTTTATTTATTTTTTTAATATTTTCAATAATATATTTATCTGAAACAAAAAAATTAATAAAGCCGTTTTTCACTTCAATTTTTTTAAATAAATCTGATTTAATTTTTTCTGCAATTTCAATAGGATTTTTTTTCAAAATCATTGCCGTATTTGTGGAATAATCTCCATGTTCTAAATTTTTTGGCACTTCAACTAAAATTTCTGGTATTTTTTCAACACCAATTTCTTTTATTGCTTTTGCAATTATTTTTTTAATTTTTTGTTTCATTGTTTTAATTTTTTTTTAATCGCATTACGCTATATGTAATTTTTTTGTTGCCGTCGACCGAAGTCGACGGCAACTTATTTTTCAAATTGTTTAAAAGGGACGAAGCTCTGTCCAATGTCTTGGTGGGGGTGGACTAGCACCACCAAGTTGCCTAAGCTCAATGTCGATGTTCAAGGATTCTTGATCATCGTGGTATTGGCTCGGAGAGAATTCTCTCCCTTGTCGTCCACGACGAAGCTCTTCGGAACGAGCCTCGAGCTCACGTCGCCGTTTTAAATCTCTGTCATTGTACATTTTACAGATCTCCTTTTGAACCTATTTGAATTTAAATTACAAACACCGTGATATGATTAATTATATTTTTTTTACTCAATAATTGTACCAATAAATTTTTTATTATTTAAGAAGTCTTCTAATCTTTTTAAATGTTTACCATTTATTATTACTACTTTAAGTTTTAATTCTTCTGCTAATTTTGATGCTATAGGGTCAAATGGAGAATTAAGTCCTGGATTCCATTCTTTCGGAATCAATGCTCGGTAATCGGCCCAAGAAATTTTTTCAATTTTTTTCGCCTGCGGATTTTTCTTCGGATCAGAATCATACAAATGGAGAAGAAAGGCCAGGTGTCCATTTGTTGCCAATAATTTCTCTAAAATCTTTCCAGTTTATTTTTTCTATTGCCTTGGCATTTGGAAATTTGCTTGGATCTTTATCATATACAAAATCAATATTTGTAAGATTTATTATAGTATCAATATTATTTTCTTTAGCAAACAATGTAGCTACATAATCAGTTGAATTACATGGTTTAAATCCTGCACCTAAAACAACATTTTTCTCTGTTTGTATTTTTTTATTTGGATCTGTAATTATTTCAGAAAAAGAATTTTCCATAAAAACTTGTTTTACAATTTCTGCATTAAGTCTTGAAATTTTAATTCCCATCCAATCTCTATTTTCTGCATCAGCTCCAAAATCCAAAAGAGCACTTTGATAAATTCTGCAAACCTTGCCTCCACCAACAAAAATAATAAACTGATAATCTGCAAAGTATTTTGATAAACAATGTTTAAATTTTTTTAAAAAGCCAATTGCAATTTTATTTGGGTAAACCAAGCTCCCACCAAGCGATATAATAACTTTTTGCATATTTTAATATTTTTATATTTAAATATTTAAATTTCAGCCCTGTCACAGTAAGGCGCATGTGCTCCCGGAAGGAATTGAACCCTCATCTATCCCTTAGGACGGGACTGTTCTATCCGTTGAACTACAGGAGCTTTTAATTCCTTTAATGTTATCAGAATTTGTTTTTATTCTCAATAACCTTGACATATAAATTAAATTGTGTATAATTAAAATAGTTTTTTTCCCCCCGTTCCGGTTTCTCTCACAAGGATGGTGGAGTCCATCCAAGGAGGTTATTATGACTCTCGTTCTTTCTCGGCATCGTGATGAAAGTATCATCATTGGTGACAACGTGGTTGTCACAATCGTGGACATCCGCGGGGACAAAGTGCGCCTGGGAATTCAGGCACCAACGGACGTGCCCGTACACCGTCAAGAGGTGTACGACGCCATCAAACGCGAAAACGAAAAGGCGGCGCATCTGCAGTCTGCGGACACTTGCGAAATCAAGGCGGTACACGTGCCTCGAACACGCTGAGATTGCCCTATTGCCCCGGGGCAATGGTGCGGCTAGTTAGTAGTTATGACTAGTCGCACTTTTTTATTTACAAAAAATAATGTAATATCAAGATATGATTATAGATACACACTCTCATTTAAATTTTAAAGCTTATGATTCTGATAGAGATGAGGTTATAAAAAGAACTCAAGAAAATGAGATTATTTGTATTGATGTTGGAACAAAATATGAAACTTCAAAAAATGCAGTTGAGTTAGCAGAACAAAATGAAAATATTTTTGCATCTATTGGCTTGCATCCAATTCATATAAAAACAGATTTGCTAAGGTTAAGGATGGATGAAAGCGAGGGAGGGTTTGAGCCTTTGGGTGAAGAATTTGATAAATCAAAGTATTTAGAACTTGCAAAATCATCAAAAAAAATTGTTGCAGTGGGGGAGATCGGACTAGATTATTACTATAAACCAAAAGGAACTGCTAAAAAAGAATTATTTAAACAAAAGCAAAAACAGGTTTTTATAGCTCAACTTGAAATGGCAGAAGAACTTAATTTACCAGTTATTGTGCATACTCGCGTGGCTTTTGATGATACTTATAATATATTAAAATCACAAATCACAAATCACAAATCACAAAAACGGGGAGTAATTCATTGTTTTGTAGGCAATTGGCAAGAGGCACAAAAATATTTGGAGCTTGGGTTCTATTTAGGTATAAATGGTGTTTTGTATAAGCAAGATATCACAGAAACAATAATGAATTGCCCGCTTGATAGAATTTTAGTTGAAACTGATTGTCCATACTTAACTCCCTTGCCCGTCGAAGCCTTGGCAAAGGCGGGGCCAGATGGATATGTTAGAAATGAGCCGATTTTTGTAAAACATATAATTCAAAAAATTGCAGATTTGAAAAACATAGGCTATGATCAAGTTGTAGAAATCACTACTCAAAACGCTAAAAAACTTTTTGGAATTTAAAGAAGGGAAATTCGTATGGGAAAGTTACTTGTTGTTATTTGCATGATTGTTCTTTTCGCTTTTTGGATTTCAGGAGTTCTACTTCTTGATTGCGGAACTATTTTGATGACCATAGAAATACTGAGAATAAGTTTCTGTGTTGTGTTTGTGTTTTCAGTAATTATGATTATTCCAGCAAATTGGATCTTTATGACTTATTTTTTCCGTAGAAGACGGAAAAGACAAGAATAAAGGTCGTGCCCTTTTATGGGCTTTTTTTGTAAAAATATTTTATTCGTGAATAATTAGTAGTGTATATTAATTATGCTATAGCATTGTTAATATACATTAGTTATGTTTTATGATATAATAAAAAAATTAGATTTAAATTATGTTAAGAAAAAATAATTTAGTAAATTTTAGAAGGGCACGTTCGGAAATTGTTGTAGATATTTTGAGTATATTAATTTTGACCGGCGTGATTATGATTGCAACTACCTCCCCTTATTTTATCGTTAATATTTTAAAAGGTTTTAAGCAACTTAAAAAGTATCCAGATAAAAAAGTTCGTAGTGCTTTTTACAATTTAAAAAAGCAAGGATTAATTGATTTTGAAAATAAGAAGGGGCAGATTTTTTTCTCTCTTACTGATGTTGGTAAGAAGAAAGCTAGTTGGATGAAAATAGATAATTTGGAGATTGAAAAACCAAAAAAATGGGATAAAAAGTGGCGAATGGTAATGTTTGATATTGCTCAGGCGAAAAGACAAGAAAGGGAAGCTTTGCGTGGAAAATTAAAACAACTTGGATTTTTTCTTTTTCAAAAAAGTGTTTGGGTGATTCCATATAAATGCGACAAAGAAATTGAGATGCTTAAAAAGTTTTTTGGTCTTAAAGATTCTGAAATTAGATTAATAACAATTGACAATATTGGCGAAGATGGGGAATTAAGAAAATTTTTTAAATTATAGATTTCAAATCGTATATATTTCTGTATTTAGTATTGGTGTATATTAATTGTGCTATGGCTGAGATAATATACATAAATAATTTAAAGAATTACAAATAATTATGTGGAAATATATGAGAAATGAAACAAAAAAAGAACCACCGTGGCCGAAGCTGGTGGTTTTGAGTTTTTTTTCTTTCTGTTTTCGAAACTATTCTATTTTCCTATATTTATTGTAATGGAGTGGAGCCCTACTCCATTCGTCTAGCGTTTTTTCGTCTATGCCACGTAGAATTATCCATCGTGGATCTCTCTTAACGTACCCTGGTGTACTTGGGTCGAGTTCTTCGAGAACAGCGATACCCCTATTGTAGTCGCCAAAATAAAAACCATATTCCTTTCTATAAGTTAGTCCAAATTGTTCCTTGGTGATTTCTTGACAATTTACCAAGGTTACCATCATTTGACAAAGTTCGTCAATTTGACGATGTTGTTTTTCTAGATGGTTTTTATTGGAATAGAAACTAATGAGCATTGAAAGGATTAACAAAAATACAATGGTCAATAAACACCAATTTAATTTGATTAGGTTGGCGTTTAACTTCACTTGGAGGCTCTCAAAAGTATCCATAGTTGATCCTTTTCCGTGAAAGTTTGAAGGTGGATCTTGCTGATTTTGTACTATTTAAATGTTTGCATGTATTATAGAATAAGTCAAGGTTTACGACAGTCAATAACTTTGATAGAATAAAGAAATTATTTATAACTGCTATGAAAAAATATATTCCAAATAAAATAGAAAAAAAGTGGCAAAAGATCTGGGAGCAGAAAAAGATTTTTGAGGCAAAAAATCCTTCGACTCGCTCTGCTCGCTCAGGACAAAGTAAAAAACAGAAGTTTTTTACTTTGGTTGAGTTTCCTTATCCATCTGGAGATGGTTTACACGTAGGGCATTGCAGAAGTTATACAGGTTTAGATATTATTTCTCGTAAGAAAAGAATGGAGGGTAAAAATGTTTTGTTTCCAATTGGCTGGGATGCTTTTGGTTTGCCTACAGAAAATTATGCAATTAAAAAAGGCATTCATCCAAGTGTTGCTACAAAAAGAAACACCGACACATTTCGCAAGCAATTAAAAAGTTTGGGATTTTCTTTTGATTGGTCGCGTGAAGTAAATACCACAGACCCTGCTTACTATAAATGGACTCAATGGATTTTTTTGCAATTATTTAAAAATAATTTAGCTTACAAAGATAAAATTGCAATTAATTGGTGTTCTTCTTGCAAAATTGGCCTTGCTAATGAAGAAGTAGTTGCAGGAAATTGTGAAAGATGTGGCACAAAAGTTGAAAAAAAAGAAAAGGATCAATGGATGATTAAAATTACCAAGTATGCAGATAGATTGATTAAAGATTTGGATAATGTAAATTATTTGGAAAAAATAAAAATTCAGCAAAAAGAGTGGATAGGGAAATCAGAAGGAATCAATATTGATTATAAAATTGAGGGACAAGCCTTTGCTGAAGCTTCGGCGGACAAGCAAAATAAAATCATTTCTGTTTTTACAACAAGACCTGATACAAACTTTGGAGCTACTTTTTTGGTAGCAGGTCCAGATAGTAATTTTGTAAAAGAGAATTTAGAAACATTTCCAGAAAAAGAAAAAGTAAAGGAATATATAAAAGAAGCTTTGGCAAAAGCAGATATAGAAAGAACTGCCGAGGGTCGCAAAAAAACTGGAGTAGCTACTGGTTGGTATGCAATAAATAATTTAAATAATAGAAAAATGCCAATTTATGTTGGTGATTTTGTGCTTGGGCAATTTGGTACTGGTTGCGTTGTTGGAGTTCCGGGACATGACTTAAGAGATTTTGAATTTGCAAAAGCAATGAACTTGGAAGTTATTAGGGTTGTTATTGGAAAAGATGGTGATACTTCAGAAATAACAGATGCAAAACAAGTACAAGAAGAAGTTGGCATAATGATAAATAGCGGATTTTTAGATGGCAAAGATATTCATGAAGCTACAAAATTGATAATGGATTATATAGAAGAAAAGGGCTGGGGTAAAAAAATAATAAATTATAAATTAAGAGATTGGGTATTTTCGCGCCAGCATTATTGGGGCGAGCCAATCCCTCTTATATATTGCAGTGATTGCGGGTGGGTGGCGGTACCAGAAAAAGACTTGCCAGTAGAACTTCCAAAAGTAAAAAAATATGAACCAACCGATAACGGAGAATCGCCACTTGCGGTAATTGAAAAATGGGTAAATACAAAATGTCCAAAATGTGGCGGGCCTGCAAAAAGGGAAACTGATACAATGCCAAATTGGGCTGGTTCAAATTGGTATTTTTTGGCATATACTTTTGCCAAAAATGGAAAATATAATTGGAATAATAAAGATATAGAAAGTTTTATGCCAGTTGATTGGTATAATGGTGGAATGGAGCACACCACTTTGCATTTGCTTTATTCCAGATTTATTTTTAAATTCTTGTGGGATATTGGAGCAGTTCCAAAATCAATTGGAAGTGAGCCATATATGAAACGCACTTCCCACGGAATGGTTTTAGGGGAAGGGGGAATTAAAATGTCAAAATCAAAAGGAAATGTAATTAATCCAGATACAGTGGTTAAAGATTTTGGAGCTGATACTTTGCGTATTTACGAAATGTTTATGGGGCCATTTGATCAAGCAATTCCTTGGGATACAAAAGGAGTAATTGGATCACGTAGATTTTTGGAAAAAATATATAATTTAATTTCAAATTTCAAATTTCAAATTTCAAATTCAAAGGGTGTAATAAAATCTAAAATTGAAAATAGCGAACTAGATGCAGTTTTACACAAGACTATCAAAAAAGTGAGCGAGGATATTGAGTCAATGAGATTTAATACTGCAGTTTCTGCACTTATGATTTTGGTTAATGCGTTTTATGAATATCAAGAAAGTTTAACAAAAGATAATGTAAAAAATCTTTTATTAATTCTTTCACCTTTTGCTCCACATTTAGCAGAAGAACTTTGGAGTGAAATGAAATTTAAGGGTTTGGCTTGCCAGCAACCTTGGCCAAAATATGATGAAAAATTAATTACATCAGAAAAAGTTTTGTTGATAGTACAAATAAATGGTAAAGTAAGAGATAAAATAGAAGCTAGTTCTGGACTTTTGCAAACTGATGCTGAAAAACTTGTTAAAGAGTCAGAAAAATTAAAAGTGCACTTGGAAGGTAAACAGATTCGCAAAATAATTTATATAAAAGATAAATTAATTAATATTGTAATATAATAAACTGTCATTCCCGCAAAAGCGGGAATCCAGAGTACGAGTGTTTAACCCTGGATTCCCAATCAAGTTGGGAATGACGCGAAGGAAAAAACAAAAATTAAAGTAAAAATTTATGAAACAGGAAAAATTATCAGGAGAAACAAAAGAGCTTTCACCTCAAGAGATAAGGGAATCTGTTTTAAGTTTGAAACAAGAATTAGAGTTGACAGATGAACAAGTTGAAAAATTTGTAAAGATACTCGCCTTGTGGCAATCCGTTGAGCCACCAAAAGGCACGCGTGGTAAAAGTGGAGAAGAATTTTTTTCAAAGAAGTGGGAGGATTTTTTAAAGGGAACCGAAGAGAGGTTGAGAGAATTAGAAGAAGACAATAATTCTTCAGAAATTATATTAGAACTTAAGAACGGTACATTTAAATATGGCACAAATAATTTTTATATGGATTTTGATTCAGATGTGATGTTGAATGATGATGGTATTCTTTCTTTGGGCAAGCTTGGACGTGGTAGTAAACCGGTTTATTTAAATTGCGAACATAACGGAGTATGGAGAGATGTTTGCAATGAAAGATTGAAACAAGTAGTCCATTTGCTAAAAGTTGTTGATGATCGTTACCATCATGGTGGTGAGCCAGCATCAACGAATGATTCAGCACAAGAGGAAATGAAGGAAATTATATATGAACTTTATGAAAAATATAATATACCACCTTGGTTTTTAATGGGATAATTTAAAAATAAAATTTATGACAGGTGAATTTCGAGAAAACTTAGGGGATAATGAGGTAGAAGTGGTACAAGCGCTGGTAGAAGGTGAGGATAAGCCTTTTAATATAACAGAATTTTTACAACAACCAAAAGATGATTATAGTGCATTAATTAGGCAAAATGATGTGGAGTCTGATCTAGGACATTGGGAAGGAATGTTTTTATTCACTCAACGCGATGATCATTTAGCCGAAAATTTAAACGAAAAAACGCCAGAAAGAAAAAAAGTATTTGATTTTGTGTCGGAAAGACTTTCAGAAAAAATGCTTGTAGATTTGGGTGCGGGTAGGGATCGAGGTCGTATACAAAATATGGCACAGAGATTGGGCGCTAAAATATATATTGGGGTTGACAAATTTTTTCCTTATAAAGAACGTGAGGAAATTAATTCTGATCAGGATTTGTCTTATGGAGAAAAGCAAGAGGATATGCAAGTCGCTACAATTAAGGGAGATATGTTGGATTTTCTTTCAAGACTTCCCGATAATTCTGTTTGTATTACCATGAACGGAATAGATATTGATATGGTTACTTCTGAGGCATATATAAATGCTCTTGTAAAAGAAATTATTAGAGTCCTTCATCCTAGTGGGATTGCATTTGGCACAGATTCTACCGCCCTTAGAAATATCGCGCAGGCAATTTATCTTAAAGAGGAGCTAGAATATATGGAAAAATTACGCGAAGATGATCCAGAAAAATTTAAAAAAGAATCGTGGGAGAGCTCTTATCTAGCAACTAAAGAAGCATTGTCGAAAGCTAATCAGCAGATATTAACTGATCTTGACTGTGTAGAGTTTCCCGAAGTTTTTGGAAAAGGCAGTGCCGTTGAAACTGATTTTATTACAAAAATAAGAAAGTAATTTACATAAAAGATAAATTAATAAATATTGTGGTATAATGCAAATATGACAAAAGTAATTTTAACGCCAAAAAAAGCAGAAGAAATTCAAAAAGAAATTTTCCAAAAAATGCCATTAGAAAAGAAAATAAAAATGATTTATGATTTTTTTAAATTTGTTAAAAAGGTAACTAACAGTAATTATCATTGTGATCCTAGACGTTTGAGTAAAAAAGATTTGGAGGAAATAGGTGGGAAATATTTTATTAGTAAAGAAGATCTGCCGAAAATAAAAAGTTGGAAATTTTAGAAAAATTAGTAAAGGAAACAAAAAATTAAAGTAAAAAAAGAGCCCCAGCGCGTTAAAATGGTACTGGGGTAAGCCACGAATTTATCCGTGGCACATGGTACGACGGATGGATATTCGCTAGAGTTGTTCAAGCTCGCTTTGTGTGGCTTCAAGCGCACTTAAAACTCTAGAGCGGACATATTCGTCAGAAGTCGGATTGGAATCCTCAATGAACAAACTCCTGGTTCTTGGCAGTGGTTTCCCAAACCGTTTCTGGATTAGTTTTTCGAGTTTGGGTCCGCTATAACAGAGCCTGACACATTTTCCACCTATTCCTGATCCTCGCCAAGGATGCCAATCGATACTAAACCCTTCTGGTAATTCATCGCGGAGCTTTTCAAGATTGCTATCGGAAAACATCGTAACTCTCCTGTAAGAGGAAAATTTGTAACCATAAACGCATTTGGATAATATAATATTAATATTTAAAAGTCAATATTTTATGGAAAACAAAAAATCAAATTTAAAATGTGAGGTTTTGATGGGAAATGAAGCAATTGTTCAGGGGGCTTTGGAAGCTGGGGTGGATTTTGTGACTATGTATCCGGGTTGCCCAAGCGCAGAAATTGGGGACGAGTTTGGAAAAATTGCCAAAGATTATGGGATTTATTATGAAATTTCTACAAATGAAAAAGTGGCTTTAGAATCTGCAGTGGGTGCTAGTTTTTCGGGATTGAAAAGCTTGGTAGCAATGAAAAATTTTGGAGTGAATGTATGCTCTGAAGTTTTATTACCTTTGCTATATACAGGCACAAAAGGAGCAATGGTAATTGTGGTTGGGGATGACCCTGGATGTTGGTCTTCTGCCCAAACAGAAGAAAATTCTAGAGCATTTTCTTTGATGGCTCATATTCCAACATTGGAACCAGCTGATGCTCAAGAGTGTAGAGATTTTGTAAAACTTGGTTTTGAAATTTCAGAAAAATTTAATATTCCTGTAATGGTAAGAACCACAATAAGAGTAGCTCATCAAAGAGCACCCGTATCATTTGAAATTCCAAATCACAAATCACAAATCACAAATGGAAAGTTTGAGAAAAATTTTCATCAGTATGTAACTTTGCCTCCAAGAGTTTTGGAAATGAAAAAAGAGCTTTTAGAAAAAACAGAAAAAATTAGAGCATATTTGGAAAAAAGTAAAATTAATTTTGAAAATAAAAAATCAAAAAATAATAAGCTTGGTATTATTGTTTCTGGAATTTCTTATTTGCATACAATGCAGGTAGTTGAAGAAATGAATCTGAATTTATCAGTTTTAAAAATTTCATCTTTTTATCCTTTACCAAAAAAGAAAATTGCAGATTTTATTAAAAGATTTAAACAAGTTTTAGTTATAGAAGAATTAGAACCATATTTAGAAAGAGAAATAAAAATAATTGCTAATGAAAATGGAATTAAAACCAAAATAATTGGTAAAGAAATCTTACCAGAAATCGGCGAGCTTAATGTTGGACTAATTGAAAATGCAATCGCTAAAGTTTTAGGTTTGAAAATTAAGAAATTGGGAAATTCATTGAAAGAGATCCCTGCGGGGAGCAAGCTTGAAAATTTAAAATTGGAAATTCCGAGGCGAACACCTCGGTTATGTGATGGATGTCCTTATTGGTTTGCTTTGCCTGTAATTAAAAGATTGGCTCCAGAAAATGTAGTGTGGGGTGGGGATATTGGGTGCAATATGATGACAGGTTTAGCCCCACATAATATGCAAGATTATTTGTTCTGTATGGGTTCTTCTATAGGTATTGGGCATGGAGTTAGCAAAGCAACTGGTAAGAATAATAAAGCAATTACAATTATGGGAGATGGTACATTTTTTCATTCGGGAATGGTTGGTTTGATAAACGCGGTTTACAATAAATCAAATCCTTTGATGATTATTTTAGATAACAGAATTACAGCTATGACAGGTCACCAACAAAACCCTGGAATGGGTTTAAATGGCATGTGGCAAAGTGCCCCAGAAATGAATATTGAAGAAATTGTAAAAGCTTTGGGAGTTAAAAATGTAAAAACTTTAGATCAAGGAAATCATGGCGAATTAGAAGCTGTAATGAAAGAATTTTTAACAAAAGATGATGTGAGCGTGATTATTTGCAAACGCATCTGCGCCATTTTGGATCGCAGACAGAAAAAGAATTAATTTTTCAATTTTTAAATTTATGTCTACAAAATATCCTAATGCAGGACCATTTGATACAAAGGATTTAATTATAGCAATATTAATTATATTTGGAATTCCTTTATTATTAATTATTTGGTCAGCATTTTTAAGATAAAAATTTCTAAAATAAATATTCAAAAAATATGAAACAAAATTACAATATATTAATAACAGGGGTTGGGGGGCAGGGGTTGGTAACTTTGGTGGATGTGCTTACTAAAGCTATTTTGGCTGATGGTAAAGATGTAAAAAGTTCAGAGCTTCATGGACTCAGCCAAAGAGGCGGAGCTGTGGCAGTGTATGTTAGCATGAGCATACATACTAACCCTGAGCGAAGTCGAAGGGTATACTCACCGTTGTTTAAAAAAGGTGATGCTGATTTAGTTTTGGGTTTAGATTTGCTTGAAGGTCTGCGTGCTTGTGATTTTGCAAACAAAGAAACCAAATTAATAATTAATGATTATTTATTGCCATTTATTGGAGTGATGCCAAAAGAAGAAATTGAAAAAAAATTGCAAGAAATTGGAAAAAATAACTTATATTTTATTGAAGCTTCTAAAATTTGCAAAGAAAAAATGCAAAGAGAAATATTAGCTACAATGTATTTATTAGGCTATGCTGTATTTAATAAACATTTAGATATTAAACCAGAATCTGTAATTAGTGCGATAAATAAGGCAATACCAGAGAAATATCGGAAGATGAACTTGCAGGCTTTCGAACTCGCGAGGTCCTAACATTAGTGTTATTCCCGCAAAAGCGGGAATCCAGAGTGCGTGCACTTAATTCTGGATTCCCAATCAAGTTGGGAATGACAAATGACTATGATAAAAAAAGTTGTTGTTTCAGCAGCGGGGCAGGGCACAAGAATGCTTGAGCTTTCAAAAGAAAAATCAAAGCATTTAATTTGTATAAATGATAAGCCATTTTTGGCGTATTTGATGGATAATATTTTACTTGCAGGATATACAGAAATTCTTTTGGTAGTGGGTTTTCACTCAGAACTAATGGGTGAGTTTAAAAATAATTATTTAAATTCTGTGGAAAAAATAGGAATAGATAGAAATAAAATTAAAATAGAAATAATAAATCAGCATGAAATTTTGGGACCAAAAGATGTAGCTTATGGAACTGCCTGCCCCATAAAATGTGCAAAAGATTTTATTGGCAATGAAAACTTTTTATCTTTGGCAGGTGACAATTTTTATTCCGTGGAAGATTTAAAGCTAATGAATATCGATGATAAATACAATTATGTTGCAGGTTGCCAAAACGAACATCCTGAAAGATTTGGAGTCCTTGTAAAAGACGGGGACGACTTTTTGGAAAAAATTATTGAAAAGCCAAAAGAATTTATAGGAAACTTAATTAATATAAGTTTTTATAAGTTTACTCCAGAAATTTTTGATGTGGTAAATAAAATTGAAAAATCTGTTAGAGGAGAGTATGAAATTACTGATGCAGTTTCTCTTTCGGCTCGAGAAAAAAAAGTAAAAATTAAAAAAATTAATGACTTTTGGATGGACTTTGGTAGACCAGAAGATATTGAAAAAATGAAAGAAATTCTTAAAAAATGCAAATAATAAAACCAACAAAACAAAATATTTCTATTGTAGTTGATGTGCTAAATAGATCTGGAATTGTAATTTGCCCAACTGATACTGTTTATGGTTTTTTGGCATTAGCTGAAAATAAAAAAGCAGTAGATAAAATATTTAAAATAAAAAAAAGGTTAAAATCAAAAACTTTGCCTGTTTTTATAAATAGTATAAAAATGGCAAAAGAACTGGCTGAAATTTTAGTAGAGCAAGAAAGGATTTTAAAAGATAAATGGCCTGGAAAATATACATTTATTTTGAAATTACGCGTGCCGTCATTGCGAGGAGCGAAAGCGACGAAGCAATCTCAGAGATTATCAAAACTTTGTATTGGTGGTGATGGGGTTGTGGCTTTGAGAATTCCCAAGTATAAATTTCTAAATGATTTGCTAAAAATAATTGGCAAACCATTGGTTCAGACTTCAGTAAATATTTCTGGCAAGCCACCTATAAATAAAATTTCAGAAATTATTGAAGTTTTTGGTAAAAGTAAAAACATAGACATAATAATAGATGCCGGCATTCTGAAAAATCCCAAACAATCACGCATAATTGATTTGACTGGCAAAAAAAAGAAAATAATAAGAAAATGATTGATATAAATAATACAACAAAATCTGCTGTGGATAAAAAGTTATTCACAGGGCTTGCAAAAATAATTTTAAAAGGCGAAAATAAACAAATAGATTTGTCTGTTGCTTTTATTTCGCCAAAAGAAATAAAAAAGGTAAATAAAAAATATCGCAATAAAAATAAACCAACAGATGTTTTAGCTTTTGAGAGGATTTTAAAAATTTCTAATTTAGCTGAAGTTGTAATTTGTTCTGAAGTTGCAAAAGAGAATGCAAAAAAATTTGGTAATACTTTTAAAAAAGAATTGCTTAAAGTATTTATTCATGGCGTTTTACATGTTTGCGGATATGATCATGAAAAATCTAAGAGAGAAGCAAAAATAATGGAAGAAAAAGAAAATTTTTATTTATCAAAAATTTAAAATTATGGCAAAGGGTCATATTATTGCCGGATTAGATATCGGCACAAATACAATTAAACTTCTGGTAATACAAAAAAGAAACAAAGAGTGGGAAGTTTTGTCATACCAAGAAATGCCATCTTTTGGTTTAAGAAAAGGTGCTGTTGTTGACGCAGGGGAAGTTTCTAAAAATATACAAACATTGTTATCTGAAACTGAAAAAAATTCTTCAAAAAAAATTACTTCTGTTTTTGTGAATATTGGTGGAAATCATATTTATATAACTCCATCAGATGGAATTATTTCTGTATCAAGAGCTAATCAAATAATTTCGCAAGAAGATATTGATAGGGTTTTGCAAGCTACAAGAGCAATTAATATACCGCAAAATGAAGAAGTTTTAGATGTTTTTCCAAAAGAATTTATAATTGATGATCAAAAAGGTATAAAACAACCTTTGGGACTTCGAGGCATAAGACTAGAAGCGAAAGTTTTATTGTTATGTGTTTTTTCTCCATATTTTATTAATTTGACTCAAGCTGTTTTAAATTCCAAACTTCATATTGATGATATTGTGCCTTCGCCTTTGGCGGCTTCTGAAGCTGTTTTAACTCGAGAGCAAAAGGAACTGGGAGTAGCTTTAATTGATATTGGAGCCTCTACTACAAGTTTGGCTGTTTTTGAAGAAGGTAATTTATTGCATTTGGCTGTTTTCCCAATTGGATCAGCTAATATTACAAATGACATTGCTATTGGTTTAAAAACTGAAATATTTGTAGCTGAATCAATTAAAAAACAATATGGATCTTGTATGTTAGTTAAACAAGATAAAGAAAAGAAAGATGAAAAAATTAATATTGAAAAAAAGAAAATAGAAATTATTGAAAATTCATCAGTCGTAAGTTTTACTAGAAAAGATTTAGTAGATATTATTGAGCCAAGAGTTTCGGAAATTTTAGATTTAATTTTAAAAGAGTTAAAGAAAATTGGCAGGCAGGAATTGTTACCTTGTGGAATTGTTTTGACAGGTGGGGGAGCAAAAATTTCTAAAATAAAAGAATTAACAAAAGAGCAATTAAAGTTACCTGTGCAGATAGGAAAGATAAAAAACATTTTAGGGTTAGATGAAGATACAGCTTTAGCTACTGTAGCAGGTCTTGTTCTAAGTTCAGCAGTTATGGATGAGACTGATAAAGAAGGTCTATCTGGGGTTTTGAAAGGATTTTGGTCTAAAATAAAAAAAATGCTTAAAGTTCTTGTCCCATAAATTCTTTTTCGAAATTTTTAAATTATAAATTTATCTAATAGGAATATTTAAATTTATACGACAATAAATAGCGGTCGCTTCCTATTGTCGTATTAGATAAATATAAGATAAACATGAAAAGAAAAAACAATCAGATTTTTAGAAAATTTTCTGGGATATCAGGACTTGTTTTGATTGTGTTATTACTGACTGGTGCTGTTGTTATTTCAGCCACTTCTCCATACTTTTTAGTCAATCTTTTTAAGAGTAAGTTTTTTAGAAGTTTTAAAAAATATCCACCAAAGAAAGTTTATGATACTTTTTATAGACTCAGAGAAAGAGGTTTTATAGATTTTTATTATAAAGGTAGTCAAATTTATTTTACGCTTACTGAAAAAGGAAAGAAAAAAGCTGGCTGGCTTAAAGTTGATGATTTAAAAATTAATAAACCAAAAAAGTGGGATGGAAAATGGAGGATATTGTCTTTTGATATTGTGGAATTAAAAAGAAGTTATAGAGAGGCTTTAAGAGGAAAATTAATTGGCATGGGTTTTAAATTGTTTCAAAAAAGTGCATGGATCATTCCCTATGAGTGTAATAAAGAAATAAAAATTCTTAAAGATTTTTTTGGATTAAACGACAGAGAAGTAAAGCTTATTACTGCTGTTGATATTGGGGAAGACAAAGATTTGCATGATCATTTTGATTTATAAAAATATTTAAAATTGCTCTTCTATTTTTGTTAGTAATAAATATATAGTACGACATAATTTAGCGGTCGCTTCCTATTGTCGTATGGTTGTATTGGCGTTTGACGTATAGTTACTATATAATTTTTTAATTTATTTTAAATATTTTTGGCAAAATAATTTTTTATAAAAAAAGCCCGATTTTTATCGACGCGGGCTGCGTCTATGAAGTTTGTGCATGCTGAGGAAATTTTTGTTCTTCAGCTCGCCAGTGAAACCAGCTACGCCCCGAACACCTTGGGCACTCGAATATGACTACATTTCTGTCGTCATACAGGATGTCGTAGCCCACTACATAATTAAACACGCCCGGATTACAAAGGTCCCAGCCTTTCTCACTTCGATCTTCGCAGTAAGGACATCTCATGCCCTCGGCGTGCCGCATATCGTGGGTGTGCATCATTCCCCATTTTTGGAATTTTGCCATTTTTTGGCTCCTTTCTGGTTTTTAGTTTAGCATATTAAATATACTTATGTCAAGAGTTGAACTCTATAACCACTTGAATTAGAATAGAGGAGAAGTTTTGAGGTAAGGTATAATAAATTAATTGTTATTAAAAATATGCAACCTGTAATAAAAGTAATTGGAGTTGGTGGGTCTGGTTCAAATACAATTTCCAGAATGAAAAAATTTAGCATTAAAGGTGTAGAGCTTATTGCTATAAATACAGATGCTCAAGCTTTGCATTTTTGCCAAGCTGATAAAAAGATTTTAATTGGTAAAAATATTACCAAAGGTCTTGGTGCTGGTATGGATGCAACTTTAGGGCAAAAGGCAGGAGAGGAAAATAAAGTAGAAATTGCAGAAGTGTTAAAAGGCTCTGATATGATTTTTATAACTTGTGGTCTTGGTGGAGGAACAGGAAGTGGCGCATCATTTGTTGTTGCTGAAATTGCAAAAAATCTTGGTATTTTAAATGTGGCTGTTATGACAACGCCTTTTTCTTTTGAAGGAGCTTTGAGAAAGAAAGTTGCAGACCTTGCTTTAGAAAATTTAAAAACAAAAGTAGATTCTTCTTTGGTTATTTCCAATGACAAGCTTCTGAAAGTAATTGATGAAAAGACAACTGTAACTTCGGCATTTTCAATGTGTGATGAAATATTAATGCAAGCAGTTTCTAGTATTACTGATTTAGTTTTATCTCCCGGAATAATAAGTATTGATTTTGCTTCAGTAAAATCAATTATACAAAATTCAGGGAAAGCAATTTTAGGCCAAGGTATCGCAAAAGGAGAAAATAGAGCAGTAGAATCTGCAGAAAAAGCAATAACCTCACCTTTACTGGATGGTTCAATAAATGGAGCAAAAGGAGTATTATTTTGTGCATTTGGAAATGATATAAGTTTAAATGAAATTCAACAGGCAGCTAAAGTAATTACCAAAACAGCAGACTCAAGAGCCAAAATAATTTTTGGAGCAGTAAAAGATGATAAGCTTGCAAAAGGTGAAATGAAAATAACAGTTATTGCCACAGATTTTTAAACTACTAAGCTTGCAATTTAATTTTAGCTGATTTACAATAAAAGCAATTAATAAAGACAACATGACAAAAATAAAATCAAAAAAAGAAAAACCATTGACTCTTACGGACTTGGCAAATTATAACCAAGAAGTTTTATTTCCTTATTTGGATGAGAATTTTGTAACAAAAAAATATTTAGATGAAAAATTAGATGAGAAGCTAGATGAAAAATTAGATGAGAAATTGGTGGCATTAACAAAATTAGATGATATAGTTGGTAAATTAGATAAATTGATCGCAGAAAAAGATGTTCAGAAATATCAGGATCAAAAACAAAAAACAATTTTGGAAATTCATAACAAATCATTAGACCGTGGAAAAATTCTCACACCAGAAGAATCAAGTCAAATTGCAAAAATGTCATTTTTCTAAAAAGGTCGGAAAATCTCAAGAATTATTATTAAATTTTTAATATAGATATGTCAGAAGGAGAACCAAAGTCAAAAATTGAACAAATAAGTAATGCAATTAATTTTGGAGAACTAAAATTGTTTGCTGAAGATTTGGTGGAGGGTGAAGATTTTAATAGTGCTGAATGGAATGTGGAGGGAATAATAGATACTATTGGTGATGTTGAAAAACACGTAGATGGAACATTTGATAGAAATGGAGAAACGCGACATGTAGATAAAAAAGATACAATAAAAATGACTATTGAGAGATTCCCAAAAGATGGAGTTTTGGGAGCGATAAGAAATAAACTAGTTGAATTATCGGGTATAGAAAATTAAATAAGAAAACAAGAACTGCAATTATATGTGCAGTTTTTGGTTGTTTGAAAGTTATTCACATTTACAACTTAAGATGTTGTTTTTTTGTTATTTTTTTTATGATATAATTAAATAATTTTTAATGTGCTAATTTAATAATTAAATTTAATATTTAAAAATGAAAGTTGAATTACAACAATTAAAGAAATTTCTTTTAGATGCAGGATTAGTTACAGAAAAGCAGTTTGAAAGGGAGCTCATAAAGTGTCAAGAAAACAATCAAAAGATTGAAGATATTTTAGTTTTAGATGGTTTGGTTGCTCAAGATGAAATAACAAAACTCCAAGCTTATCTTTTAGGTATTCCATTTATAAATATTGAAAAAGAAACAATTCCTTTAGATGTTTTAAAAATTGTTCCAGAGCCCATTGCTAGAGCACATAATATAATTGCTTTTAGGCAAGATGGGGACAATCTTGAAGTAGCTATGGTTGATCCAGAAGATTTAAGAACAATTGATTTTATTAAAAAAACAAATCCTTCTTTAAAAATATTGCCAAGACTTACGACTAAAGATGGAATTAAAAAAGCACTTTATCAGTATCAGCAAACTTTGCAAGTTGAGTTTGGTGAAATTATAAGAAAAGAAGCAAATACAATAAAACATATTAAAGAAGGTGAGGAAGTGGAAGAAAAAAAAGAATTAGAAAAAATTGCAGAGGAACTTCCTGTGATTACTGTTGTAGATACTCTTTTAAAACATGCAATACTGCAAAAAGCATCTGATGTACATATTGAGCCATTAGAAAAAGAAGTTATCGTAAGATATAGAATTGATGGAATTTTGCATAATGTTATGAGTTTACCTATTACAACAGCTTCAGGGATTGTAGCTAGAATAAAAGTTTTGTCTAATTTAAAGCTTGATGAACATAGACTTCCACAAGATGGTAGATTTAAAATTGAAACAGAGGATTTTAAATATTCTATTCGTGTCTCAATACTGCCAGTTTTTAATGGAGAAAAAATAGTTATGAGAATGTTATCTGAAGGAACAAAAGCTTATACTCTTGAAGCTTTGGGGATAGACAGTAGAGCTTTAGAATTGTTGCATCATAATTTGAATAGGCCATCGGGAATGATTTTGATTACAGGGCCTACAGGATCTGGAAAAACCACAACTCTTTATGCAATGATGGAGATTTTAAATACTCCAGATGTTAATATTTCAACAATTGAAGATCCAGTTGAATATAGAATGCCAAGAGTAAATCAAACACAGGTAAATTCTAAAATTGGTTTAACTTTTTCTGCAGGGCTTCGATCCCTGGTTAGGCAAGACCCAGACATTATTATGGTTGGAGAAATTAGAGATAATGAAACAGCAGCTTTAGCAATAAATGCTGCTTTAACGGGTCACCAAGTTTTGTCTACTTTGCATACAACTGAAGCTGCGGGAGCCATACCAAGATTAATAGACATGAAGTGCGAACCATTTTTACTTTCATCTACTTTAAATGTAATTATAGCTCAAAGATTAGTTAGAAAATTCCATTCTGATAAAGAAAAATATAATTTATCAGCTGATGAATTAAAGGATATGGAAAAATATTGTAAACTTGAAAGAGTTTTAGAGCTTTTAAAAGAAGAAAAAGCTATAAGTCCAAAAGCACAAATAAAAGATATAGAATTCTATAGAGCAAAACCTTCAAAAGATTGTGCCGATGGTTATTCTGGAAGAATTGGAATTTATGAGGTTTTATCAGTTACAGATTCTATCAAAGAAATGATTGTTAAAAAAGCCAATACAAAAGAAATTACAACTCAAGCTGTAAAAGAAGGAATGAGAACAATGATTGAAGATGGATTTGTTAAAGCAGCTAAAGGCTTAACTTCAATTGAAGAAGTTCTTCGCGTTATTACGGAATAATGTTTAAGAAAAGAATAATTTAAATATGTTTGGTTATCATGTGATAACCAAAAAGTATTTGTAATTTTTATTATGAATTCAGAAACTAAAGTATGTCAAAATTGCAAAAAGGACTTTGTCATTGAGCCCGATGATTTTGCATTTTATGAAAAAATCAAAGTCCCAGCCCCCACCTTTTGCTCAGAGTGTAGAATGATGCGTCGACTTTTATGGCGACAACATCGCACAGTTTATAAAAGACCCTGCATGATGTGCGGAATTGAAACATTTGGAATCTATCATCCGTCTGTAGAAATGAATATCTTTTGTTCAGAATGTTGGCGATCTGATAAATGGGATTCGCGCGATTATGGAATTGAAGTAGATTTTTTAAGACCATTTTTGGATCAAATGTTTGAATTAAGAAAAAAAGTTCCTGCTGAATCTTCATACACGTTAAATTCTATAAATTGTAGGTATTGCATAGTCGTAATTGATAGTAAAGATTGTTATTTTTGTTTTGGTTCTATTAATTCTAAATCGTGTCTATATTGTTTTGCGCCGTTTTTATCTTTTAATTGTATTGATTCTGATGTTGGAAGAAATATGGATAGTGCTTATGGATGTTATAATTCAAGCTCTATATTTCGAACTCAATATGTTTATTTTTCTGAAGAGTGCATTAGTTCTAGCTTTCTTTTCAATTGCATTGGATGTTCGGATTGTTTTGGTTGTATAAATTTAAAAAGTAAAAAATATCATATTTTTAATGAGCCTTTTACACAAGAGGAATATAAGCAAAAAATTAAATATTGGGATATGGGTAGCTATGCGAAAGTGAAAGAAGCAGAGGAAAAATTTAATGAAATTTATTATGCTACTCCACATAAATATGCCCACATTATTAATTCTCCCGATTCTGTTGGCGATAATATTATTGGTGGCAAAAATTGTAAGCAATGTTTTATGGCTTTGTTCGGCGTGGAAAATTGTAAATATATTTTGAGCTCTGGCCTTTTACTTCGTGATAGTCAAGATGTAAGTTTTGGTGGATCAAATTCGCAATTAATGTATGAAACATCTGGCACCGAAGAGTCAAAATCCATATTTTTTTCAAGAGGTGGAAAAGTTTGTAGCGATGTGCAATATTCTGAAAACTGCACCAATTCATCTAATCTTTTCGGTTGTTTTCAAATGAGAAATAGATCTTATTGTATTTTGAATAAGCAATATAAAAAGGAAGAGTACGAGGTTTTAGTTCCAAAAATTATTGAGCATATGAATAAGATGCCTTATATTTCTCCTCGAGGAATAGTGTATAAATATGGAGAATTTTTTCCGATAGAATTTTCACCTTGGAAGTACAACGAAGCATATGCTTTTGATTTTATTCCTCTTTCTAGAAAAGAAGCAGTTGATCAAGGGTTTGGTTGGCGAGAAGAAAAACAGAAAGGTTATGTTATAACTAAAAAAGTAAGTGAATTACCAGATCATATTAAAGATGTTTCAGATTCAATAACACAAGAGATAATAGAATGTGCTCATGCTGAAAGCGAGTGTGATGAATTATGTTCAAAAGCATTTCGTATTGTTTCAGATGAGCTTGAATATTATCGAAAAATGAATATTGCTTTGCCTAGACTTTGTCCTAATTGTCGTTATAGTCAACGCAAAAGATTTAAGACAACACCAAAACTTTACCATAGAACTTGTATGAAATCTAGTTGTAAAAATGAATTTGAGACCGCCTATAGTTATGATCGCAAAGAAATTATTTATTGTGATACGTGTTATAAGGTAGATTTTTTATGATGAAAAATATAAAAATAAAAATAGAGAAATTAAAATATTTTTTTCCCATTATTTGTAAAATGGTTAAATTTAGAATAAAAGTTTGGTGGTATAAAAAATATGGTAATAAAAGATAAAAAAGATAAAATAGCGATTTTTCAGGGGAATAAAATCCGTAGGATTTGGGATGATCAAAAAGAGATTTGGTATTTTTCTGTAATAGATATTATTTCTGCTTTGACAGATAGTGTAAATCCAAGAGATTATTGGTTTAGAATGAAAGAAAGAGTAAAAACTGAAGAGGGTGCTGAGTTGTCGACATTTTGTCGACAACTGAAATTACCTGCTTCTGACGGAAAATATTATCTTACTGATGTTTCTGATACTCAAGGTATTTTAAGGATTATTCAATCAATTCCTTCGCCAAAAGCTGAGCCGTTCAAGCTTTGGTTAGCTAGAGTGGGTTATGAGCGGATTGAAGAAACCGAAGACCCTGAAAAAGCAATTCAAAGAGCTTTGAGAACATATTTGAAAAAAGGTTATTCTAAAGAATGGGTAGATTTACGATTGAAAACTATTGAAATTAGGAAAGATTTAACCAATGAATGGCAGGAGCGAGGAGTAAAAACAAATGATGAATTTGCAGTATTAACTGATGATATTTCTTTTGCTTGGGCTGGATTGAAAACAAAAGATTACAAACATCACAAAGATTTAAAAAAAGAAAACTTGCGAGATAATATGACAAATTTAGAATTGGTTTTAAATATGTTGGCTGAAACAGCTACAATAGAAATTTCTAAAAAATTGGAGCCAAAAACATTCCCTGAAAATAGAAAAGTTGCTCGCGAGGGTGGGGGAATTGCAGGTACAGCTCGCAAACAGATTGAAGCAAAAACTGGCAAACCAGTAATTAGCAAATTAAATTTTAAGAAAGTTTTAGAACAAAAAAAGTTAAAATAAATATTATGCCAAATTTTTTATATGTAGCAAAAAGTTTTGATAGTAAAACAGAGAAGGGTATTTTACCAGCAGAAGATGTTCATCAACTAGCACAAGATTTAAAAAATCAGAACTTGATTTTAATTACAGCAGAAGAGGAAGGGAAAAAGAAAGGTTTAAACCTTATGAATTTATCTTTACCTTCTTTCGGGGTTTCTTTAAAAGAAAAAATAATGCTTGTTAGAAATCTTTGGATTATGATTTCTACGGGGCTATCAATTGTAAGAAGTTTTACGCTTTTAGCTAATCAGACAAAAAATACCAAATTAAAAAAAGCTTTGATAAATATAAAAGAAGAGGTAAGTAAGGGAAATAGTTTTTCTGGGTCTTTAGCAAAATATCCAGATATTTTTTCAGAACTTTTCTTAAGTATGGTAAAAGTTGGAGAAGAGTCAGGAACGCTTGAGGATGTTTTTAAAGTTTTAGCTTTGCAAATGGAAAAAGAATATACTTTAAAATCAAAAGTTAAGGGGGCGATGATTTATCCTTTAATTATTTTGATGGTTATGCTTGGAATTGGAATTTTGATGCTTGTATTTGTATTTCCACAATTAACTGCATTTTTTGATTCTTTAAAAGCTGATTTACCAATTTATACAAAAATTATGATTTGGGGAGGGAATTTTATGATGGCTCAATGGTATGTTGTGCTTTTGGCAGGGTTAATATTAGCTGGAATTTTTTGGCAAGCTTTAAAAACAAAACAAGGCAAGTGGTTATTAAGTACATTTTTAATTAAGATGCCACTTATTTCTTCAATGGTAAAAAAAAATAATTCAGCTATTTTGATTAGATCTTTGAGTTCGCTTAATGCTTCTGGCGTGCCCCTAGTTAGATCTTTGGAAATTATTTCTGGAGTAGTTGGTAATTTTTATTATAAAAAAGCTGTAGTTGAATCTATTGAAAGAATAAAAAAAGGAGAAAAATTATCATCTGCGTTAAAAGTGCATAAAGACATATTTCCTTTTGGAGCAATTGAAATTATTGAAGTTGGTGAAGAAACAGGTAAAAGCACAGTGATTTTAAAAAAGCTAGCAGAATTTTATGAAAATGAAGTAATTGATATGGCAGAAAATATGTCAGCTATTATTGAACCAATTATGATTTTAATTTTAGGAATGGGTGTGGCAGTTTTTGCTTTTTCAGTGATAAGTCCAATGTATTCAGTCTTAGGCAATATTTAAAATTATGGATAAAAATAAGGATAAAAATTTTAATGAATGGAATGAACTAAAGAAAAAATTGCATATTCGTAATGAAGAAATTTTATTTCACGAGCGTGAAATTTGGTGGTGCTCTCTTGGAGTTAATGTTGGATTTGAAGAAGATGGTAAGAACAAATTATTTGAGAGACCTATTTTAATAATAAAAAAGTTTAATAAATTTGTTCTTTGGGTTTTGCCTTTAACAAGATCTAATAAACCATGTGGATATTATTATAAAATAGCTCAGGGCAATGAAGATGATTCGGTTATTATTCTTTCACAATTGCGTTTGATAAGTAGCAAAAGATTATTAAGAAAAATGAGAATGATTACAAAGCAAGAATTTGTTGAAATTTTAGAAAAAGTTAAGAAATATTTACCATAATTTTTGTAAACAAATCGGCCCCCGCAAAGGGGCCTCGGAGGCCAAAGCCATTTATACTGTAATTATATCAGATTAAAATCCTATGTCAATGGTGCGTAGTAAATTACTTAAAATTTAGAAATAAATTAATTGCACTTATTAGTTAATATAATTTGGTAAGTAAAAAATATGACAGAAAAAATGCCACAAGAAAAAAAACCAGAAACAGGGCTTGATAAAAATCTTAGAAAAAAGATACTTGATTTTTATGGTAAACTTTCAAAAGAATCGGAATCGGATGAGCAAAAAGATTATTTGCTGATGAGTAATGAATTGGGATGTTTGGCTGATGATAGGGCAATTGAGGCTATGAAAAAAAGAAGAGGTGGCGAGAGCATAGCTCCAGATTTTGCTTTTGGGATGAGCGATTTGGTTGGTTCTATTGAAGAAAGAAAAAAAGTTTTGCAAAAAGAAAGCGAGGAGGCTAAAAAGACTATTTTGCATAAGGATATTGAAGATGCAGAAGAAATTCTTAGGCAGGCTTACAGTGAAGTTTTTCCTGACATAGATATCGATTTAAATGGAGAAAATGTAACAGAAGTTTATTCATTAGTTGAGAGGCACATTGGTAAGAAAATAAAAGCTGGTAATCCACAAGATCTTTTAGCTAAAAAACCAGAAGAGTTATTGGCTCAAATAAAAAAACTTATTAGTTTTGTTTCAATTCGTTCTAAGGATGATGTTTGGAAATTTTTTGAAAAAAGGAGTAATAAAGCAGAGGAGGAGGCAGAAAGAAAAAAACTGGCAGGATTTTCAGAGGTAATTTTAAAATTAAAACTTTTAGAATATTATTTAGATAACAGAATAAAAGGACAAAATTTGGAAAATTTAAAATCAGAAACTGCAGATAAAGATGAAACAGATTTAGAGAAAGAAAGATTTGAAATGCTTTTAGATGAAGCCGATAAAAGAGGAAGACTCACAACATATACTTCTGTGAGTCCAAGTTTCGGAATAGGACGTCATGTTAACTCGGGATTCCAAGGTTTTATGGATGCTAAACAAGAAAAACCAGAATCAATAAGCCATGAACTGATAAACATTCATAAATATTTAACAAATGATGGTTTCCTGTTGGGGCATCAAGGACCCATGCAAGAAGCTGGGGTTAATATGGCAATATCAATTCATCCTTTAGAAAAAACTGAAATTGTTACAGAAAAAGTTAAACTGATTAAAAAAAGTTTTTTTGGCGGAGAGAAAGAATTGTTTGTTGATGAAAAAAAAGAAATTACCAGGCCAATTATTGCCAGAGAACTTAATAATATACAAGAAGACATAGAACAAATGTATAGAATATGTTGTTTTATTACTGGCACTATCACAAATGAAAATTCTTACATAAGTGATAATGGTAGAACAGGAAACATTTTAAAAGTCAATATTATTTTACCAGAGACCGTTGCTAAATCACTATTTGCCAAATTACAGATAGACCCAATGCGGGTTTTAGATGTCTTAAGGAAAATGGACCCTGAAATGATGTTAGCTCAAGAAAGTTATGGAATGTGCCAAATTAAAAAAGCAATGGTAATACCTGAAGGCGATATAGAAAATGCTTTTCCTAAAAAAGGGACTCAGACAAATGCGAGAATGGCAAATCCTGAATACATAAGAGAAATTCCTCAAAAATAATTAAATAATAAACTCAAAATAAATAATGAGTTTATAGAATAAATGGTAAATTATTTGCAAAATTTGGGCAACTCAATTGGTGATGCAATAGTTATCACTGGGGTTTTGACAGATAAAGAGGGGACATCTTCTGAATATCAATATATTTCAGATAAATTTGGTAAAAGAGATGTTGATTGGAAATTAAAAACTCAATCTCTTTTAAAAGAAAACGGAAAACATTTTGACAAAATTGACATTACTTTAAATAGTGGAGAAGAAAAAACTTTTTATTTTGATGTAGAAAGTTTTTGGGATAAAGAATCTGGCAAACAGAATAAATCAGTTCAAACTTTATGGCAGAAAATTTTAAACATATTTAAATCTTAATAATTTGAATTCAATCAATAAATCGCAATTGGGATTTACTTTAATGGAGGTTGTGGTGAGTATTGGGATTTTAGCTATTTTAGTTGGCGTGATTTTTAGTATTTATACTTTGATAATAAATCAAGTTGCACTTTATCGAGATAAGACAACTGTTTCTTACCTTGCTGGCCAATATATGGAGATTGCCAGAAACTTGCCATATTCAGAAGTTGGAACAATACAAGGGAATCCAAGTGGCAATTTAGCAGATTTGCCCAATGCTTTAATGTTAAATTTTGGTGGAAATGATTATCAAGTTTATTATGCAGTAAGCTATATTGACGATCCAGCTGATGGTACAATTTTACTGGGTACAGATTCAACCCCAACAGATTATAAACAAATTAAACTTTATATAAAAAATGTTGCGACAAATACAGTAAGTAATTTTTTAACCAATGTCTCTCCAAAAGGTTTAGAAGGTTTGCTTAGTGGGGGAGCATTAAATATTCTTGTTATGAATGCTATTGGAGAGCCAATTTCTGGAGCTACAATTCATATTACAAATACACAAACTATTCCAACTTATAATATAACGAGAACAAGTGATGCTAATGGAAATTGGATAGAAGTTGGTTTGCCAGGAAGCGTGAATAGTTATCATATTGAAGTTTCGAAAAATGGATATTCTTCCGATGAGACATATCCAATTACAATTTCAAATCTAAATCCTGTAAAACCAGATTCTACAATTTTAGTTGGTCAAATTACTCAAATTAGTTTTTCAATTGATTTATTAAGCAATTTAGATATTGTTGCATTAAATCAGTCTTGTCAAGGAATGCCTGGGGTTGAGGTTGGAGTAAGGGGTGCAAAATTAATTGGTATTTCTCCAGATATTTATAAATTTGATGATACTTACCATTCAAATAATTCTGGGCATATTTCTTTTCCAGATATTGAATGGGATACTTATACTCCAACAGTGGTAAGCACTAATCGTATGATTTATGGAAGTTTCCCAATACAACAAATTTCTCTATTTCCTAATACTAGTCAGGATTTTACTTTAATAGTTGGGCCATCAACACCTTATAGTCTTTTGGTAATTATAAAAGATTCTTCAATTGGTAATGCAGTAGAAGGAGTTAGTGTAAATTTACAATCAACTATTGCAGGTTATGATGCAACAAAAATAACTGGAGGTAGTATTTGGTCACAGCAAAGTTGGCAAGGTGGTTCTGGTCAGGTTATATTTTCAGATATTACAAAATATTTTGAAGATAATGGTGGAATAAGTGTAAATGAAATTCCTTCAGGGGTAAGATTAGTAAAGGTAGGGGATGATTATGTAAATTATGGAACATTAACTTCTTCTACTTTTGATACAGGTACAGAAGAAACTGTTTATACAACTTTAACATGGCAACCAACCTCGCAAGATCCAGATGCTATTTTAAAATTTCAGGTTGCTACTAATAATGACAATGAAACTTGGAATTTTACAGGGCCAGATGGCACGGAAAGTTCTTATTATGAAGTTCCGGGAACAAGTATAAATTCAGCAAATAATGAGAATAGGTATGTAAGATACAAAGCATTTTTATCAACATCAGATGTAAGTAAAACTCCTGTTTTAACTAGTATTAATGTGAATTATATTTCTGGTTGTTATACTCCTGGCCAGGTTATTTTTACTGGTCTTATTTCCGCAAAGGATTATGTCATTAGATCATCAATGGCAGGTTATATGACTCAAACAATTATAGAAAATAATATTGAAGGTTATGCTGTTTCTAATATTTCATTTGTTGCTGGGATTAATCCTCTAACAAATACTGCTCCATCAACACCATCAAGTCTCAGAGATGACTCTTCTGTTTTGACACCAACTGTTGCTGGAAACAATGTAACTTTTAGCGCAAATGCTACAGATAATGAAGGAGATAAATATTATTTAGCTATTTGTAGAACAAATACTGTTACCTCGCATCCAAATTCTGTTCCAACTTGTGATGGGGGTTCTTGGTGCGTATCTGTATTAACTAATTCTGGATATCAAGCAACCTGTAATTATGAAACTTCAAATTCTGATGCAGGAAGTCATATTTGGTATGCTTTTGCTTGTGATTATGATGATTCTTCTATTTGCTCTTCTGTTTCTCAGGGAACAGGAAATAATGGTTCGCCCTTTTATGTAGTTCCAAATTGGCTCTTAGGCTGGAACTATAGAAATAAAATTACGATTTCACACTCCAATTTAACTTCTAATATTTCAAATTTTCCTTTATATGTAAAAATTGCTGAAACTAGTGGAGCATCAACTAATATAGGAGCTAATGCTTTATCTAATGGACATGATATAAGATTTACTTTGGCAGACAAAATAACAACAATACCTTTTGAAAGAGAGAGTTTTTCTATAGTTAGTAATAATCTTATTGCTGATTTTTGGGTGAAAGTTCCTGAAATCTCAAGTTTGCAAGACACAGATATTTATATTTATTATGGAAAATCAGATGCAATAGATACAGAAGATACTGCTAATGTTTGGGATGAAAATTATAAAGGGGTATGGCATTTAAGAGAATTGGGATCTGGATCTGCTGGAGATTATAAAGACAGTACATCGTTTGCTTCAAATAGTATAAATACTTCTAGTCAACCTTCGCAGGTAGTAGGAAAAATTGGAAAAGCTCAAAGTTTTGATGGAACAGAAAAAATTAATACAGACGCAATAGCGCATAATATTTTAGCAGGTAATTTTACTTTTGAGGCTTGGGCAAATCCTACAACTTTAAACGGAAATACTTATCGTTGTTTTATGACAAATGAATCTGAATCGCCAAAATTTTGCACAAAAGGTTCAAATTTATTGGGATATTTTACATCTGATTTGAATTCTGAAGCAACATTATTAACAAATTTATGGCAACATATTGTTTTTAATAGAAGTGGAACTAATACTTTAAATTTTTACAAAAATGGGATAGTAACTTCATCTAGTCCAACAAGTAGCGGCACTTTGGGAAGCTCTGAAATTATGACAATTGGACAAAATGGAAATAATTCTAACTCATTTGAAGGGATAATTGATGAAGTTCGTTTATCCAATATCGCAAGATCAGCTAATTGGGTAAAATTTGAATATTGTAATATGACAAGCACTGTGTCTGGAACTTGTACTGGAAATAATGAAATAATTTTTGCTAATCAAGAAATTTATGAAGAATAAAGGTTTTACAATTATTGAATTGATGGTTGTTATTGCTGTAATATCAATTTTAATGATTTTAGTTGCTAATTTATTAGTAAGTGTTTTATCTGGCTCAAACCAACAATTTTTAGCAATGACAAATGTTGATCAGGCAGTTTCTGTTTCTACAAAATTTACCAATGATTTAAGGAATGCCACAAATGGAGTTGATGGATCTTTTCCATTATATATAGCAGATGTAAATCAAATAATTTTTTATTCAAATTCTAGTGGAGCTTTAAATGCCAATAGAATCCGTTATTATCTTTCTGGAACAACTTTATATAGAGGGGTTGTAACACCAACAGGAAGTCCTTTAACTTATAATTTAGCATCAGAAGTTGTAAAACCAGTTCAAACTGATATAGCAAATGGTGCAAATTCCATTTTTACTTATTTTGACGGAGATTATGCAGGCACAGGTAGTGCTTTGGTCCAGCCTGTAAACATAAATAACATAAAGTATATAAAAATGAATTTAATAATTTTAAAAAAATCACAAGCAAATAGTACTGATACATTTTCAGTATCTGCAGGAGGGGTTATAAGAAATTTAAAAACTAACCTTGGAAATTAAAACAAATATAGATTTTAATTAGTATATCATTTGCTACAATTTTGTAATTTGCAGTTATTTATTTAAATTGATAGAAATAAAAATTTGTTGTAATATAAGAGGTCTCGTGTTACGGAGACCTATTGTGAGGGGGGGGGAAGAGAAAAAAGAAAAAGAGGGGGAAAAATGAAAGAGCGAATTAGATTCACTTTCCTTGATCAAAAATGATCAATGAAAGCTTATCTAACTTTAGTATAGCAGAATAAGAACCTGTGTCAATAGCTTATGCATGTGGATAACTTTTGGGTATTGATTTGTTTGTAAAAATATTTATAGACAATAAACCTATAGATTAAAAACCTATATTAATATTTATGCGTACGCATATTTATTACCATAGGTTTTTTTATTTTGATTGTGTGTATATTAACAATGCTATGGCTGAATTAATATATATATTTTTGTGTCGTTATTTATTATTGTGGTTGCAGGAAAGGAAATTTTGAGTTATCCACAGTTTTTGAGCCTTGACTGGACTATTTGGTCGGGTATAATTAAATAATGAAAAATATGATAACGCAAAGGCAAAAACAATTATTACAGATTATTTATGATTATATTAAGGACACTGGTTACCCTCCTACTTTTGAAGAAATGCGAGAAAGTTTAGGCGTGGTTTCAAATCAATCTATAATTGATCTTTTGGCAAAATTAGAAAAACAGAAATTTATTAAGAAAAGTGAGGCATCTGCCAGGGGCCTTGCAATTTTGCCATTGGGTAACAAAATTTTAGGTCAAATGCCCTTAATTCCATTTTTGGGTAACACTACAGCAGGTTTACCAATGGAAGCGATGGAAATAACTGGCGAGTGGAAACAAATTTCATCGGAAATTAAAGAATTTAAAAATAATGTTTTCATTTTAAAAGTTTTTGGTGATTCAATGATAAATGCTGGCATAGAAAATGAAGATATGGTTTTAGTTCAAGAACAAAAAGAATTTATTTCAGGGGATATAGTTTTTGCAAAAATAGAAGATGGCTCAACAATAAAAAGATTTGTTAAAACATCTGCCTCAAAAAGCAAATTTCCTTGTGTTTACTTAAAACCTGAAAATCCAAAATATAAAAATATAATATTCACAGAAAATATGGAGCTTAAAGGAAAAGTAATTTCAATATTAAAAAATGGCTATTGGATGCCAATAAAATAATTAGTATAATAAGATTATGGAAACAGAAATTATAAATTTATTTAAAAATTGTAAAATTGATTATTCTTGGTCCTTTTCTGATAAAACCAGAAAGGATACTGCTTATATTACACATGGTTTTCATCGTTATCCTGCAAAGTTTATCCCTCAAATAGTTTCTCGTCTCACAGAAAAATATACGAAAGTAGGTGATTTTATCGTAGATCCATTTGGGGGTTGTGGTACGACAATTGTTGAGTCAAAAGTTATGGGCAGACCATCAATTGCAGTTGATATCAATCCCGTTGCTACCTTAATAACAAAAGCAAAAGCTACTCCAATAAATCCTATAAAAATTGAAAAAGAATTTATAAATCTAAAATATAAATTAGATAATTATAGTGATAATACAAAAGTAATTGTTCCAACTCACGAGAGAATTGATTATTGGTTTAAAACAGAAGAAAAAAGAAAATTAGCCTTTATTCTTTTTGAAATAATAAAAATTAAGGATCAAGACATTCAAGATTTTTTCTTTTGTGGATTTTCAAATATTTTGAAAAATTGCTCAATATGGTTACAAAAAAGCAATAAGCCAACTAGAGATTTTGAGAAAAAATCAGCAGATCCAATTAAATTATTTTATAGACAAATAAAGATGATGTTAAGAGGCAATGAACAAATTTTTAATTTATTATCAGAAAAAGGTTATTTAAAAACTCCAAGTAAGGTTGTCTGTACTGATGCTAGAAAAATTCCAACAAAAGATAATAGTGTCAATTTGATTGTTACTTCTCCGCCATACGTGACTTCTTATGAATATGCTGATTTACATCAGCTTACTGCTTTGTGGCTTGAATATACAAAAGACTTAAGTGATTTTAGAAAAAGATTTATTGGGACTTCTTATAATAATAAAAAGAATTTAGTTTTAAACAGTATTCTTGCAGAAAAAATAAGGAGTGATTTGTTAGATATTGATAAAAAAACTGCTGAAGAAGTCTCAACATATTTTAGTGAAATGAATCAGGTTTTTGTTGAAATGAAAAGAATACTAAAAAAAGGAGGGAAAACTTGTATCGTTGTTGGCAATACAAGTTTAAAAGGAGTAAAAATTTTAAATGCAGAAGTTTTTGCAGAACAATTAAAAAATTTGGGTTTAAAAATTGTTGATATTATTAAAAGAGAAATTCCATCAAAAAATTTGCCATCTGTTAGAGATAAAGAAACTGGAAAATTCGCTAAAATAAGCGATAAAAATAAAGTTTCAGCTTATCCAACAGAGTATATTCTAATAATGGAAAAATAAAAATATGAATTTAGATAAAATTAAAAAAATTTATTTAGCGAAAAAAGATAAAGAATTAGATCATAATTTTATCAAAAGTATTTTTGATGAAATTAAAAAGGAGTATAAAGAAGAGAAAATTATTGAGGGCAAAGATGCAAATCAATCATGGAATTCTTGGAGTGGGAAGGCATTACAAGAATTGATTAAATTTATCGTCGAGGATTATGTTTCGACCTTAAATTACCCAATTGGAATAACTGATGATACAAAATTAAGAAATAAAAAATTATCGCCAGAATTAGATAAAGTCAGAAGGAATATAGAAATATTTTATGATTCGTACTCAATTATACCAGATGCGGATATAGTAATTTATGATAAGTCTAATTATAAAATTATTGCAGTATTATCTTGTAAGGCAAGTTTGAGGGAAAGGGTTGCACAGGCAGCATATTGGAAATTAAAATTTCAATACAACGATACAACAAAAGATATTTTGTATTATCTTTTGTCTACAGATAATGATGGAGATTTTTTAGAGATTGGGGAAAACATAAGTAGAGATAGGGTTATTGTAGAATATGGAGAAATTGATAGAGCGTACATTTTTCGTGATATTCCAGAAAGCGATAAAGTTAAAAATTTTTCAAAGATTTTTGATGACCTTAAAGTTTTATTTGGAAAATGGTTTAAATAAAAATCTATGGCTAAGGATTTAATAATTGAATCAACAACACTTTGGGATTTTCCGACACAAAACTATAGTGACAAGCCACACGGAAGCAATAAATATAATGGAGTTACGCCAGCTTCTGTGATTTGGAATTTATTGCAGAGATATACGAGAGAGGGCGATTTAGTCGTTGATCCAATGTGTGGAAGTGGAACAACTATTGATGTAGCAAAAGAGTTAAACAGAAAAGTAATTGGCTATGATTTGAACATTATTCGCCCAGATATTATAAAAAATGATTCTCGAAAAATTCCACTTGATAATAATTTAGTGGATTTTGTTTTTATTGATTCGCCATATTCTGATAATATAAATTATTCTGAAAATAAGGAATGTATTGGAAAAATTTCTTGCGAGAAAAAGGATTTTTACGATGAATTAGAAAAAACCGCTAGCGAAATTCACAGAATTTTAAAACCCGGAAAAGTAATGGGTTGGGTTATTGCTGATCAATGGATTAAACGAAAATTTACGCCAACTGGATTTATGATGTGGCAAAGATTAGAAAAATATTTTGAACCAATTGATATTATTTGCTTAACTAGACATAATCAAACATCAAACACTGGGATTTGGCATAGTAGAGCAAGACAATATAATTTTTATTTGAGGGGCTTTAAATATCTCTTTATAATGAAAAAACCAAATTTAATAAAATAGTTAATATGGGAATTTTTGTAAAAAATAAAAAATATTCTTTTGATGATATAGTAGAGATTTGTGATAAAAATGGTTTGACAACTGTTGATTGTTTGAAAGATGAAAATATGGTTAGTGTTGAAGAATATGAGGATGGAGAACTCGGTGGCGAATGTCTTTTTGAATTTCACCAAATTAAAAATGATATTTTTAAATTAACTTGGTAAGAAGATAAAGAATATATGCCCGAAAAGTATAGATGAAAATTAAAAATTGTAAAATATTTTAGGTTATCACATGATAACTAAGGCTATTCTAAAAATTTTTAGAATAGTAATATAAAAAATTAAAATAATTTCATTAAAAATAACATTCTGACATTCTCGAGAATGTCAGAATGTTACATTATTGGTTTTAAAAATATGCAAAAAGGTGTAGTTAAAATCATTTTAATTGCCACTGATACTAAAAAGAAAAGTTTGGTTTTTGTGGATGAAAATTTGAAAGTATATTCTCTGCAAGAAGCGATTTTGGCTACACAGAATAATCTATTTAAAAATATTTATACTGTTAATCGCTCGGGTAATATTTATTTACGATCTACGCGGAACACCCCTGTTTCGGAAAAATTAGATAAAATTTCAATTTCCTACTACCAGTTATTTTATTCTTTTAATGACATAAGTAAAATTTTATCTATTCCTGCTTTCAAAAAATATTGGGATAAATATCAGCAAGATTTATTTCAAGAGGAATTAGAAAATTACATAATCATAGAAGGACATCGTCGCGTGGCAAAAATAACTGTAAAAAATAAACTGATAGAAAATAAAGACATAATATTTTCGGCAGCCAATAGATTTGATATAGATCCTTATTTGTTGGGGGCTATACTTATCGACGAAATAGCAAGGGCAATTTTTATAGAAGGCATAGCAGATATGTTGTTTGTTCAATTTGTCGGAAGAAATACTTCCATCGGTATTGGTCAGGTAACTACAGATGTTGCTATAGATTTAGTGATTTATGATTATTACAATCCTGATCCGAATAAATTTTCTTCGAAAGAAAAAATCAAAAAGATAACTCGCAGAGAAATATACGAATATTTAAAACAACCAAAACACAACATATTTTTTGCAGGAGCTCATATGCGCTCATTAATAGATGAATGGAATAAATTTGTTGATCTAAACAAAAGACCTGAAATTATTGCAACATTATATTCTAGAGAATATAAAAAACCTCACAGCAACCCACAGCCAAATGATCGCGGATCGCAGATTGTAAATGAATTCTATAGTTTAGCAAAAGAATGGTTAAAATAAACCTATGAAATTATTTTACAAAAATTTTACTATTTTAGGCTTAATTATATCTTCAGCAGTTATTTTATTTATTATAATTTTAGTTTGGAAAATGCCGTATAATAATCTGTATTTAAATAATTTTAGAAAAAGCTTTAGTGTGTTTACGTATTATATGCACCCAAAGCAATCTAATTTGATTGTAGAAATGGCTGAACTTGGAAATTGGGCAAATAGCAATCAGTGCCAATTTTTTGCTGGACAATTTCGTTTAAGCGGGCTCTCAAAAGAAACAATAATGCAATCTTATTTCAAAGAATCTATGTCGACAGGAGTTTATTTTTTAGATGAAGATGTTTTTAATCACAGTCCTTGGTCTGAGTGGAAAGAAAAATATTTAGGAAATTATGTGCCACAAAAAGATAAAAATATATATTTAGTTTGGGCGTCTGACGATAATAATCTACCAGATGGCGATATCCGTTGCCATTAAATTTAAACAAAAAAATAATAAAATCAATTATAAATATTCTCTTATTCTCGAGAATATAAGAATAGTTTGAAATTGGTTTTTAAAAAAATATGTTGAGTAAAATGCAAAAAATTTGGTTGGGTATTTTTGGAGCGATGTTTTTAATCCCAGAGATTTTATGGAGTCCAGTTGTAGATTTTTATTATCAATTATCTCAAACAGGTAAAAGTGGAGGTACACATTCTTTAAGAGATAATTTTTTACAAAATTCAGATAATTTGGGTTATTTAAAGTTGGTTATATTCATAGAGTTTGTTGGCTTATTATTATTTATTATTTTTTCAATTAGAAATAGAAAAGATGTACATATAATAAATTATGCCTTAATAGTTCCTTTTATAGTTATTTTACTATTAGTTGCTTTTGCATTATATTTTGCTATGACTTTTAGTATAAATATTATGTAAAAATTATTTAAATTAATTTTTAAAAAAATTTATGAAAATAAAAATTCGAAACAATACATTATCATTATTAATTTTATTATCACTATTTGTTCCACTATTTTCCGATGCGTGGATTATGGTCCCAGATGCGAATGTAACCATTATTGTAAATACCGAAGAGCAAGACAATAATTTTGATTTTAGTATTAAGTCGTGGATTGGAATAAGTCTTTTTAGCTCAAATATACTTAACATACAAACGTCTAGTTTAACAGGTCAAGATAATTCAACTTATATAACAACAAGTTCTGGCTCATTAAGTGTGATAGAACAAACGCTTGTGCCGGGATTTAAAGTAGATAATATTTTTTGTACAAGTGATAATAATGATAATGTATTTTTTTATCAAAATAATAAAGTTAGAATTACTGCCAAGCCTTGGTCAAACATAACTTGCATATTTAATAATAAAAAAGTTGTAAGCAAAACTCCAGTTTTGATTGTGCCTGGAATAATGGGGACGGAAATGTTTAAAGATACAGAAAAATTATGGCCAGATACTACTAGGATGATGAATCCTTTTAATACGGATAGTTTTATGGACCCATTAGCTTTTAATGAAAATTTAAATCCAATAGAAACTAATGTGACTACTGGACAAGTTTTAAATCGTGAATTAACGTTAGATTATACAGAGGGTCTAAAAAATGAATTTATTGGGCAAGGTTATGTTGAGGGTGAAACACTTTTTACTTTTCCTTATGATTGGAGGTATGGGGTAAGTGGAAAGTTTGCTGATGGAACTACTAATGTTGATATGTTGAAAAACAAAATTGAGAGTATTTTGGCACAGACTGGCAAAGACAAAATTGATGTGGTGGCTCATAGTATGGGTGGTTTGCTAACTAAAAAATATGTGGTTGATAATCAAGTTGATCACAAAATAAACAAGGCAGTATTTGTTGGAGTACCAAACACAGGGGCTCCAGAAGCAATAAAGACTTTAATACAAGGAAGCAATATGGATATTCCATTTTTAAATGATGCAGAAGTAAAAAAGATTTCTCAAAATATGCCAGGTGCTTATGATTTACTTCCAAGCCAAACATATTATGATAACAATGGCAGTTTTGTAAAAACAATTGATTACTCAAGTTTGCTAAATTTAGAAAAGGATCTAAATTACCAAGAATCAAAAAGCTACATATTAGACACTTACAATTTAAACCAAACAGCATTTACTCAGTCAGAAGCTTTGCATACCAGCACTTTTGATAATTATGATTTAAAAACTACAGGTATAGATTTGTATAATATTGTTGGTTGTAAGAATTATACAATGACAAAATTTGTGGCAGAAAAAACTAATGCAATGACAACTGGTTTTGTTAATTTAGATGCTTCCGAAAAAACCAATGGTGATAGCACAGTTCCAATTGCAAGTGCCAGTAGTGTCAATGCTAGCACGAATAATACATTTTATGCTTTGAAAACAAAACATAGCAATCTGTTGAGTTTTGATGGATCAAGACAAGCAATTGTTAATTTAATTGCAGGGAGTAATCAAGATGTAGGAAATAATTTAATCACCAAAGCAGTTTTAGATGCTGACCCAAATAAATGTAAAATAAGTGGTTGGTTTTTTGGTTTGTTTAGCCCAGTTTCAATAGAAATAATAGATCAAAATGGAAAGCGCAGTGGAGTAGCCAGTGATGGAAGCATTCAAAATGATATATTTGGAGCCAGTTATGAAATTATTGGAAACCACAAATTTATTTTTATTCCCAATGATGAGAATCAAACTTACACAATAAATTTAAAAGGTGAGGGCACAGGAACATATACTTTCATAAATTCTCAAATAACAAATGAACAAACTACAAAAACCGAAAGTTTTATCAACTTACCAGTCACAGCTAGCTTAACAGGCACAGTAAATTTGGGCGACATCGGAAGTCAAACAACTTTAACAGTAAAAGAAACTCCAAGTTCACAGGCAGTTGTAATTTATCCAGGGGATTATACTCCAGATACAATCCCACCAGAAGTAATAATTGAATTTGATCCAATTAAAAAAGATTTAAAATTCACAGGTAAAGATAATGTCTCAAAACCAAATGAAATCATAGTTACAGATAAAGATGATACAATTACTCTTACAGATAAAGCAGGAAACATAACTGAAATTAAGCTTAAAAACAAAAATAGAAAAAAAATGATGATGGCAGAAATTAAATCAATAACATATAATGGCAAGTTAGCTGATACCAGTAAAAATCAAATGATATTTAGATGGTATTATGATAAGCAGAATAATTTAAAAACATTATATCAATACGCAAAACAAAAAAGTGGCTACAATATTTCATTTATTTTTGATGGAAGAAATACAAAAATAACAGGTAAAGACATTTTAATTAGAATTTTAAAAATTGAAAAAGGTTTAAAGATTTTAAAAATCACTACTGATAAAGGCGACTTAAGCTGGAGTTATTAGTATTTAGGTATTACAAAAAATTAAAAAAAATAGTATAATAAGGTATGATAAAAAAAATAAAAGAACAAAAAATAAAAGAACAAAAAATAAATAAAATAGGTTCAAAAGCTTGGATTGTGTCAGCTGATATGGGCTATGGACATCAAAGAACAGCTTTTCCTTTAAGAGATTTAGCTCCAAATGAAAGAGTTATAAATGCTAATCATTACGAAGGTATTCCCAAAAAAGATAGAAATATTTGGCAAAGAACCAGAATCATTTATGAGTTTATTTCAAGATTTAAAAAAATTCCTTTTATTGGAGAATTTATTTTTGGATTTTTGGACAAATTTCAAAAAATATTAAATTATTATCCAAAAAGAGATTTGTCAGGTCCAAGTTTTGGAGTAAAAAGCAACTTTTATCTTATCAGTAGGGGATGGGGCAAGGATTTGATAAAAAGATTTCAGCAAGATCCTTTACCAATAGTTTCAACTTTTTTCACACCAGCTTTTATGGCAGAGTCTTTTAATTATTTGGAAGATATTTATTGTGTTGTTTGTGATGCAGATGCAAACAGAGCTTGGGTGCCTTTAAATCCTGAAATGAGTAGAATTAAATATTTTGCACCTTGTACTTGGGTAAGAGACAGATTAAAACTTTATGGGGTAAAGTCCGAAAATATTTTTTTATCTGGTTATCCATTACCAAAAGAAAATTTAGGCACAGAAAAATTAGAAATTGTAAAAACGGACATGGCCTTTCGTCTTTTAAATTTAGATCCAATGGGTAAATACAGAAAAATATATGCTCCTTTAATTAAAGATTTTTTGGGAAAACTTCCTGAAAAATCAGACCATCCATTAACTATTTTATTTTCTGTTGGTGGAGCAGGGGCTCAGAAAGAAATAGGACTTCAAGCAATTAATAGTTTAAAAGAAAAAATTAAAGCAAAAGAAATAAAAATTATTATTTCTGTTGGCATTAGAAAAGAATTAAAAAAATATTATGAAAATGAAGTGGCGGGATTAAAATTAGATGGCTTTGTCCAGATTTTATCAGCAGAGAATATTATTGAATATTTTAAAAAATTTAATTTAGCTTTAAGAAAAACAGATATTTTATGGACAAAACCTTCTGAGTTGTCTTTTTATGCTGGTTTTGGAATTCCAATTATTATTGCTCCAACAATAGGATCACAAGAAGACTTCAATAAAAAATGGCTTTTGCATATTGGAGCTGGAACTGCGCAAGAAAATCCAAAATATACAGCAGAATGGTTATTTGATTTGTTAAATGCCGGTGATTTTGCAGAAATGGCAATGCAAGGTTTTGTGGAAATAGAAAAAAAAGGGGTTTTTAACATAGAAAATATAATTACAGGAAAAAATAAACTAAAAACTAGTAAATAATATGAAGCAAAATATTTTAATTACAGGTGGAGCAGGTTTTATTGGAAGTAATTTGGCAGATAAATTATTGGAATTAAGTCATAATGTGATTGTGATTGATAATTTGTCATCTGGTAGTAAAAAGAATTTGGATAAAAGGATTAAGTTTTATAAGATGGATATTTGTGATGCAAAAATTGTTAAAGTTTTTGCGAAAGAAAATATAGATATTGTTTTCCATTTAGCTGCTCAAATAAATGTAAGAGACTCTGTTAAAGACCCAATTGCTGATGCTAAAACAAATATTTTGGGAAGTTTGAATATTTTAGAGAATTGCAGAAATTTCAATGTTAAAAAAGTTATATTTTCTTCATCTGGTGGAACAATTTATGGAGATGCTAAAATTATACCAACTTCTGAAAATTCGCCTGAAATTCCTGAATCTCCATATGGAATTGCTAAATTATCTGTGGAAAAGTATTTGAATTATTATTTTAAATCTTTTGGTTTAAATTTTGTGGTTTTAAGATTGGCTAATGTTTACGGACCAAGGCAAAATCCAAAAGGAGAAGCTGGTGTTGTGGCAATTTTTACTGATAAGATGCTAGCAAAAAAGGAAGTGGTTATTAACGGCTCTGGAGGACAAACCAGAGATTATGTTTTTGTAGATGATGTTGTTTTGGCTTGCAAGATGGCAATGGAAAGTAGCAAAACAGGAATTTTTAATGTAGGAACCGGAGTAGAAACAGATGTAAATTTTATTTTTTCAGAAATTAAAAAATCAACAAATTCTGAATGTAAAGAAATTCATGGTCCGGAAAATATTGGCGAGCTTCAAAGAAGCTGTTTGGATTTCTCTAAAATAAAAACTACTTTTAGTTGGCAACCAAAATATGATTTTAAAAGTGGTTTGGCAAAAACTATAAACTGGTTTAAGAAAAAAATTTAAAAATATAAATATTTAAAATATAAAAATGTCTAAGATTATTTTAGCTACAGATGCGTGGTTTCCGCAAGTTAATGGCGTTGTAAAATGTGTTGAAAAAATGAAGGAGCATCTTGAAAAAAGGGGATTTGAAGTTGTTGTATTACATCCTGGATTATATTTTTCTATGCCTACTCCATTTTATCCAGAAATTAAAATTTCTCTTTTTTGCAAAAGTAAAATAAAAAAAATAATTGAAATTGAGAATCCTGATTATATTCATATTTTTACTGAAGGATCAATTGGTCTAGCAACTAGATCTGTATGCTTAAAAAACAAATTAAAGTTTACTACTTCTCAACATACTAATTTTCAAATTTATATTAAACATTATTTAAGAGTAAATATCAAAATTTTTTCTGATTTAATTTTTATATATTTACGTTGGTTTCACAACAAAAGTAATGCAGTTATGGCAATCACTGAAAATTTAAAGAAAAATTTTGAAAATAGGGGTTTTAAGAATGTATTTTTGTGGCCACTTGGAGTTGATACAGATTTATTTGTAAAAAATATTAATTCAGACATAAAAGAAAGATATAATTTTGCCTCGCCAATTTTTGTATATTTTGGTAGAATTGCAAAAGAAAAAAATGTTGAGGAGTTTTTAAGGTTGGATTTACCTGGTACAAAATTAGTTATTGGTGATGGTCCAATTAGGAAAAATTTAGAGAAAAGATATGGCGAAATAAACATTTTCGTTGGATATAAAATGGGACAGGAATTAGTTGATTTTCTGTCTGTTTGTGATGTTTTTGTATTTCCTTCTTTGACTGATGTATTTCCCCTAGCTATTGTGGAAGCTCTTGCCTGCTCTCTTCCTGTCGCAGGGCATAATGTTATGGATTTAGATGTTTTAGTTACAAAAGATATTGGAGTATTAGATAAAGATTTAAAAAAAGCATCTATGGAATGTCTTGAAATAGATTGTACAAAATGTAGAGAGTATGCTTTAAACTTTTCATGGGAAAAATCATCAGAGTATTTTATTAAAAATTTAGTTAAATTAAAATGAAAATTAAAAAAATGATTATAATAATTTTAGGTGTAATCGTTGTTATTGTTTTGGTTGTTTTTTGTTATTTTTTTGTTGGTTCTGCGCCAAGGCAAAATAATATTACTTGGGGAGTTGATTTTTCACAAATGCAGTCTGAGGCATTAAAACTTAATTGGCAAGAAAATTATTTAGCTTTAATAAAAGACTTGGGCGTAAAAAATATTAAAATTCACACTCAATGGGATTTTGTTGAAGGGAAACAAGGGGAATATTTCTTTGATGACATTGATTGGCAAATAGAGACAGCAGAAGAAAATAATGTTAAAATTATTTTTGTTTTAGGAATGAAAACTGGTAGATGGCCAGAATGTCATGATCCAAAATGGGCGAGCAATTTGTCTATAGAAAAACAGAAGGAAGAATTGCTAAAATATATAAAAGAAGTTGTTTTGCGATATAAAAATTCAAAAGCAATATCTTATTGGCAAGTAGAGAATGAGCCATTGCTTAAATTTGGAGAATGTCCAAATTGGTATTATAATGATAAAGAATTATTAAAAAAAGAAGTGGAATTGGTAAAATCACTTGACTCTTCAAGACAAATTATGATTTCTGATTCAGGTGAATTAAATTGGTGGATTAATGCAGGGAAAATTGGTGATGTTGTAGGTACAACAATGTATAGAAAAGCTTGGGTAAATATTTCAAGCTTTGGCTTTCCTATAAAAAACCCAGGATTTTATAGTTCTTATCCATTTCCTCCAGTATTTTACTATAGAAAAGCTCAAATTATAAAAACTTTATTTGGCAAAGAAGTTATTGGGGTTGAATTACAAGCAGAGCCTTGGGCGCATAAGCCATTTTATGATGTAGACATTGCAGAGCAAGAAAAAACTATGAATTTAGAACAATTTAAAAAAAATATTGAATATGCCAAAAATTCTGGTTTAAGCTCTCATTATTTGTGGGGAGTAGAGTGGTGGTATTGGATGCGCGAAACTCAAGATAGGCCAGAAATATGGAACGAAGCCAAAACCTTATTTAAATAAAATATTATTAATTATTTTTAAAATATGAGCATAGAAAGTGGTTTTGGGGATCGAGATATAGAGTCAGAGGAGGAAATTTTGCAAAGGCAAAAAGAGGCTCAGGAGTTAGAGCAAGTTTTTTTGCGTAAGTCGCTTGGAGAAAAACTAGTTGCTGAATATCAAACTAAAAAACCTACAAAAGAACATTTGGAAAATAGAAAAAGTGCTGGAGGTGCAGAAAGAGGTGAATCTACTCGTTTTGAAAGAGGACAAATATTTAAAGCTTATAGAATTTTAAGAAAAGAAATAAAAGATGCTGAAAAAAGAGGAGAAAACACAACCAGTAAAAAAGAATTATTAAAAGAAATTCGCAGTAGGGCAAAACAAATGGAAAGAAATCTTGATGAGCTGGAAAAACAAATGCAAGAAAATGTAGAGGTAGTTGAGGTAGAGACAGAAGATGGTAAATTTTCTATTCCAGTTACTGTTTTAGATTTAAGAAAAAAATCAGAATATGAGCAAGATCCAGTGGGCAAGGAATCTGAAAAAGACGACAGAGTGCCTTATGTTTTTTGGGGTGGTATAAGATCAAACGCTCAAATGAATGGATGTGCAGCAATGTCTATGGCTTTGGCTGGACAAAAAATTTATGTACCAATGCACTTAGAGCAAGAACAAGTTAAAAAACCAGAAAATTTAGCAGAGATTTTAAGCAAAAATGGTAATTTTGAGCCACATGCAAGAATAACTAAGGAACTGATAAAACAACTTGGTTTGGAGAAAAGTTTTAATCTTATGGGGTATTCAGCTGGAGCTGGTATTGCTCTTGAAGCTGCAATTGATATATCAAAAGATTCAGAATTTGAAGGCTCGTTGAATGATTTAATAGTAATAGAACCATTGGGATTGGACGAAAAAGGACTTGTGGGCTTGGCAAAGGATTTTGGAGTTGATGCACTTACAAAAGTAATGACTTCTCCTGAAGCTGGAATAAAGGTTTTAAGACAGGGTGGTGAAACTAATAAAGCAGAAAATACAGATGAAGGCAAAAAATTAGCATGGGAAACTGTAAAAATATTAGCAGAAAAGCAGTTTACTGCAGAGCAGTTAAGTAAAATAGAAGTTGGTGGTAATTTTCAGTGGTGGGTCGGTAGATCAAGTACTGTTACAAACCTTCCTTTAACAGAAAAAGTTATGAGGGATATCGCAAAATTAAAGCAAGCTGATAATCCAGACGCCACAATACCAGAACTTAATGAAGTTGTTGGTGGAACACATTCTTTGCTGAATATGAATGCTTTGGGTCTTGCAAGAGAATTTGTAGACGATAGACAGGACAATCAAACTTCAGATCCAAGAATTATAAAAAGAAAAGATTTAGCAAATTCTGCAATGGCAGAAATTTTAGAAAATATTTAATAAAAAAATATTCTAATAGATATCGTAATATTTTAAATTGATTCAGAATATAAATTTTAAAATTCAAGATTGATAAATTTTGCATTTTAGTTTTTGTATTTTGTTTTTTATTTTCTATGAATATTTATGATCAACCACAAGTCAATTTAAAAGAAATAAAAGAAATTATAAATAAATTTATAAAAGTTCTGCAAAACAGAGTAATTTGGGGCGTTTTTTTAGCTATAGTTGTAATTATTGCAATGGGTTTTTTAGTACAAGCATATTTTCCAAAATATTTTGACAGTCAAATAAAAAGTTTTTTAGCACCAATAGAAAACCAATTACAGAAAATAAAAAATGAAAATTTAGCTCAAAAACAAGAGTTGGTCCAGAAACAAGCAACTTTTTATGTTTCGCCAATTTCTTATGAACAAGCAATTATTGATGCAGTTAAGCAAACTTCACCTTCTGTAGTTAGTATTATAATATCTAAAAATATGCCTGTTTATGAACAATATTTTACAGATCCATTTGAAGAATTTGATTCTCCATTTTTTGATTTTGGTCCTGGCTTTGATATTCAGATCCCACAATACAAACAAAAAGGAACAGAGAAAAAGGAAATTGGTGGGGGATCGGGATTTATTGTTTCAGATGATGGTTTAGTTTTAACAAATAAACATGTTGTTATAGATAAAGATGCAGAATATACTGTTTTAACAAATGATGGTAAAAAATATATTGCTAAGGTTTTAGCTTTGGATCCAGTCCAAGATTTAGCAATTGTTAAAATTACTTCTCAGAATGGAGAAAAATTTCCAGCTATTAAGTTAGGAGATTCTGCTGGAATTCAAATTGGTCAGGGAGCTATAGCTATTGGAAATGCTTTGGGTGAATTTAGAAATACTGTTTCTGTGGGAATTGTTTCTGGTTTGAGTCGAACAATTTCTGCTTTTGGTTCAAGTGGATTTTCAGAAGTTTTAGAAGATATTATTCAAACAGATGCAGCTATTAATTCGGGAAATTCCGGAGGACCTTTACTTAATTTAAAAGGAGAAGTGATTGGTGTAAATACTGCAATGGCTCAGGGTGCAAATAGTATTGGTTTTGCAATTCCAATAAACAGAGCTAAAAAAGATATTGCTCAAGTAATAGCTACAAATAAGATTACTTATCCATTTTTGGGCGTAAGATATTCTTTAGTTAATGAACAAATAAAAGAAAAATATAAATTATCTTATGATTATGGTGCATTGGTTTTAAAAGGAGAAAAAGGTGAAGTAGCAATTACTGCTGGCTCTTCAGCAGAAAAAGCTGGGCTTAAAGAAAATGATCTAATTTTGGAGATTAATAGTGAAAAAATTACGCAAGAAAATTCAATGTCAAAAATTATTCAAAAATATAATCCAAATGATAAAATAAATTTAAAAATTTTTCGTGATGGTAAAGAAATTTTTATAGAAGTTGTTTTGGGGGAGAGAAGTTAGTTAATTTTTTATAAAAAATAAATGATTTAGGGCGACTCCAGATTGAGCCGCCCTCTTGGTTTTTACATGTGTTAGAATCGGATATCGATTCTAAGTTTTTGTTTATAGGCCCTTCGCTGGTACCTTTCCCAGTGGCCAATTCGAAATTGCATTTTCCCTCCGAGAACGCAGAATTTGTTCTCATTGGGTTTTTTGTTTCTTTTACCGCAATGATGTCGTGTTGACTTTTTGCTTCTCTGGTATTTTCTTGAGAGCTTCACCAGATAAAAGCAATTGCGAGGATCGCATTTTTTGCATTTTTCTCTCTGGGGAACTTGTTTTTGGTGAAAGTCACACCAATACGTGATCCTTCTTTTTCTTGGCACGAAATGCTCCTTTTTCAAAAGTGATGAATGAACAAAAGTTACGGCGGAGGAGGTGGGACTCGAACCCACGAACCCCTTACGAGGTCACAGTTTTCAAGACTGTTCTAATAGCCGCTATAGGACTCCTCCAGTTTATGCATTACTTATAATTATACTATCATAAAAATATTTAAAATCAAATATTACCACTTGAATAAATGCAAAAAATAAGGCATTATTAAATAAATTTTGGAGAGGTGGCTGAGCGGTTCAAAGCAGCAGGTTGCTAACCTGCGCCCTGTCATGGGGCTCGTGGGTTCAAATCCCACCCTCTCCGCAGAATGAGATTTTTTGCATATAGCTTGTTTAGTTCCCGACTATTTATAGTGATTTTCGTAGGTTCTAACCTGTCATAAATACCCTTTATCTCTTTTGATATGTTTTCAAAAGGCAAAAGGGCTTTTTTGATACAAATACTGAATATTCTCTCTGAAATTGAGGGGTTCGAGCCAAGTTTGGTAACAATACATTTTCGTTTATTAATGTCGCCATTAAGAAATTCATTTTTGGCGTCTTTGGCAAGATCAAAATATTCTGCTGTTTTCTCAAATAGTAATTGTATTTTGTCATTATTATTATTTCCCGTAATTTCAAGTTTTGCCTTTTCCTTTGCTAGTTCACTTTTTTTATTCTGATAATCTTCCTCGCTGATAATTTTTCTAAGTAAAAGATTTAATAATTCTGACGATTGTTTTTCAATTTCTGCAATCTGCTTTTCTCTGCTATTTATTATTTTGTTTTTCAAAGATATATTTTTTAGAATATCTTTTTTAAGCCAATCAAGCCCCCAAGCGTGAAATTCTGGGCTTATACTAATTTTATCAATTTTATTTACAATTTGTTTAATTAATATTTTTTCTTCAATATACTTTTCAATGCAATTAGGGTTTAGCTTTTTAGTGCAGTGATAATAAGTATATTGATGTATGTTTCCATTTTTCTGCCTTTTTATTTTCTGCTCTGCTGTAATTGTAGCCCCACAACTTCCACATTTCATTAATCCTGTAAAAGCAAAAATATGATTGTGTGGTCGGGGTTTTCCTTTCTTGCCTAGAATAATTTGTATTTTGTCATATTCTTCAATAGTTATAACTGCCTCATGTTTTCCTTTATGCCAATTTCCACTGCCAACAGGAAATTCAAAGATTCCAGAATATAAAGTATTGGTTAGTATTCGGTAAGTAGTTGATCGACTAATTAATTTACCTTTTGGATTTTTCATTTTCCAGTCATTGTGTGCTATTCGCCAAACCTCCACAGGTGTCCTGTACTCACTTAAAACAAGGTCAAACATTTTACGCACTAAATCAAACCTTTCGGGATCTTTTATAATTTGTTTTCTGCCTTTTGGATCAAGTGGATTATTCAAATATCCAAGTGGTGCAAAGTTGGGGAATAATCCACTTTCAGCTTTGCTTATTAGTCCTCTTTTAACATTTACGCTTAAATCTCTAATATATTGATTAGCCATGCCAAACTCAACAGAAGCTATTAATGCGTTATCTTCTGGCCTGTAATCTCTGTCGGGCGTTCTTATGATTTTGATTTTATTTTTCTGTAATAAGTGTTTGATTATTCCTTCCTCAACAGCATTTCTAGATAATCTGTCTAATTTCCAACATAAAATCCCGTTAGCTTTTCCTGCTTCAATCATTTTTACCATTTCAGAAAATATTGGTCTATTGTATGGCTCTTTTGCCGAGCGTGCTTCGCGGAATATTTTAATAATTTCTAAATTATCTCTTTCAGCAATTTTTTTTAATTCGCCCTCTTGTGAATCTAGCGAAAGCATTTGCCGATTATCTTCTTCAGAAGATTTGCGAGCATACAAAATATAATTTATTCTTTCATTAAATTGTTTCATAATTTTATTTTATTTTTACTATACTAAAAGGGACTGAAACGGAAAAAGTTATTTGTTGAGGATAACTCGCGTTTCAGCCCCTTTTAATATTCTATTTTATAAATAAAATACCTTTTCCAAGCGAATTATCCTCAACAATTTTATTATATCACTATTACTTTTTAAAATGCAATATGAATATTTATCTTTTCCCTTTTTTATAATTCTGAATATGCCAATTAAAAAGTTTGGGTTTGCTTTTCACATTGCCATCACCAACATAATCTTTAACTTTTCTATATGCATGCTCAATGCCGTGCATTCCACACTTATTATCATTTAAAGCGCTAAGGATAAAATTTATATTTTTTTCGCCAAGCCATTCTGCTATCTCGTAACATTTCATATCAACTTCGTTTTTTATTGTTTTTCTAAATTCCATTAGGGAAATTTCGTTATAGCCATTTATATTTATGAGCGATTTTTTATTATCGTTCGTAAATATATGGTTTAACGAACGGCTATCGTTAGTTGATACTTCTTCCGTAGGCGGAAAAGATATTGGCGGTAATAGTGTTTTTGATCTCAAATTGCTTTTATTTTCCGTAGATAAGTTTTTATCTACGGAAACATAACGACTTAATAGATCACTTCTTATAGATTTTGAAATAGTATAAAAATTGCTCCCCCATAATATTTTGCCATTGTCTACTCTTTTTTGTTGCCTAACTTTCAAAACTGCTTCACCATTATAAATTGTCTTTTTAGCTTTACTTACCATTTTAATAATGCTGGGTATAGATTTATGTAGAATGAATGCGAGAGTATTTTCTGTTGGATAACACTCGCCACGCTCATTCATAAATGGTGCTAAAACCACTAACAAGGCGAAAACTTGCGTTCCTATTTTTCCCACAATTCCTGACTTTATTCCATCATCCCATAGTTGGCTAAATTGCCTTGTTTGTTCTTTCATAAAATATTTCATTAACTTTTTTATTTACTTCTTTTTCTATTGCGTTGCCTATTTCAGAATTTATAGGATAAAAAATATTAATACCTCTGTCGCCAATCTTTTTAGTTGGGTAGGCAAGCCGAAAACCCTCGCCATTAAGTCTAGTATAAATAGCAACCGAGCCAATATAATATTTTTTATCTAAAACAAAAGAAGCAAAAGCAATCAGCCCCTCTTGTGGTTTAATGGGTACTATTTGAATTTCACTAATTTGTATTTTTTGTTCCATTTTCTTGTGTTGTTATTAATTCCTCTTCGCCTGTAGGCAAATAAACTGCTCGCATAAATTCAAAAAGATCGTTGGCCATTTCTGTGGCCTCGTTTTCATTCAGCTCAATATTATAAGCATTCCTGTAGATTTTTTTGTATTGCTCAATGGCTTCTTTTGATAGCATGCCGTAGTTTTACCAAATTATTACCTATTCCTTACATCATCCTTTGATATCTTTTGTAAACAAAAAACAGCTCAAATAGAGCTGTAATAAGCAAAACTTATTAACATGAGCAGGGGAATATCAGAGAATTGTTATTTTTATATGATATTTTGGGTTTATTTTATAACCGCTCCCTTTCCTAGATTCTATTAAATCAGAGTTTTTAATACTAAGAAAATATGATGCTTTATCTTTAATTTTTTTTATTTCTGTCCTTATAACTTGCTCTTTTTTATCGCCAAGAAAGCATGCAATATCATTAGTATTTTGGTATCCCTTATTTTCTACAAGGTAACGAAAAATTTTATGCCTATCATTTTTTTCTCCCATATGATAACAATATTTGATTTTTGGTTCTCTCCATAAATCACCGATTTGATTAAGATATAGTTCAATTTTAGAAATATCTTTATTGCTCTGTTTTTCATTTTTTAATATTATTTTTTTTAGTTCATTTTTAGTATTTAATTTTTGATATATTTTTAAAATTTCAAAAGGGTTACTAATAACAATCGTAATTATAAAAGTTAGTGGTTTATTTTTATCTTGTTTCGGTGTTGAGGTAATTGCACTATTCTCAAAGTTTTCGTTTAGGTATTTAGCTATTAAGATTGCTTTTTCATTATACTTTGGATTTGACTTCCATTGCATTTCTAAAGCGTCATAGTCACTGCCCAACCCATGATCATATTTCTTAAATTCAGGAAAAGGCGTTTTGCCTTTTTGTATTTCAACTAAAACCTCGTCATATTGTTTAAGACTTTGTTTTTTAGCAATATTTTTAACAATATATGCAAGAAAATCCTTTGTCTTCTGGTTTTCTGCATTAATTTTAATAGCCATTTTTACTTTTTCATTACTTTTTAATATTTTTTACTTCTTCTTTTCCAATTTTCTTATTTTCGCTTGAACATGAGAAAATTGAGCCAACCGGAACGAGAACTCGGCAGACGGCAGGGCAGATCTTAAGGCATTTATTAATCCAGCAAGGGCAACAGCTTCATTTTTAAGCGATTCTAGGGTTACCTTTACCCTTGGTGTATCATTTTCAGCAATTTTTCTAATAGAAAAGTTGCTATTTTGGCCTTGCATTATCTCTAAATAGTCGCCTTTTTTAAATTTTGCCTCTTTTATTATTTCAACTGGCACATTTAAAAGATATTGTTTCCCAATATATTGTAATTTACGAATTTTTAACATTTTACTATTTTGATTTATTTGCCTCTATTATTCTATTTTAAAGATAAATTGTCAATAAAGTTGCCCCATTGGTATCCTCCCCCTGGTCTATACGATTATCATATAATTTGAAAACATATTTTTTCCGTCATCTTCTTTATTCAAATATTTTCTTTGTGTTCGTTATCTTGGGGGGAAAATCGTGACGACTGCCGATAGGCGGTCGTTTGTCTGCCGATAGGCAGATAATATGAGTTGCAGTAGCTTAAAAAACACTTGTAATTAAAAATATTTTTAATGCCTTAATTCTGGTAGGGTGGGTTAAAACATTGAAATTAAAAACACTTTGCTTTGCTTAATTAATTAAGGCGAGGGGTGTATCCACCCTTCGCCACGATTGCCCCCAACAAAAGCCAGCCA
>Ga0208246_1000090_pt1 | contig 88928 bp, 84 predicted proteins | sample RifOxyD2_FD_184039 | JGI IMG/M metagenome (GOLD analysis project Ga0208246, IMG submission 184039) | Soil microbial communities from Rifle, Colorado - Rifle Oxygen_injection D2 (SPAdes) | ecosystem: Environmental > Terrestrial > Deep subsurface > Rock core/Sediment | place: Rifle, Colorado... | reverse complement strand
TTAAATGATCTAGTAGAATTACTTCTTTGTAATCTTTTCTCTGCGGTGTTTCCCCATCACATGCAATATCTGGCCCATAGATTATTCTGTAACCACAGTCTTTCAACAGCTGTAAACACATATTTTCTACGTCCGATTCGGTAGTGAGGTTCATTTTGATATCCTGCTCTCAAATATTATTCCCAATAATTTAGACACCACAATCATATTTTTCTTTGAAGCATTATCCCATGATGTCTTAAAACCAATAAATTTTGAGTTGGTAATGTTTAAGTGATTATTCTTTTTGGAAAAAATAATCAACTCATTTGTTTTACTTGCTACTTTTCCAGATTTACTTTCTATGGAAGATAAGGAATTTTTGCCATCGGATATTAAGAAGTCGAATTCAGAATGTGGCACTTTTCTGCTACTAATATTTACATTTTTAATGTAAAGGATTTTTTGTACTTTTAATTCTCGCTCAATTATCTTCTCATGAATTTCATTTTTTGTGCAAATATTCCATCCGATATTAGGATTTCTTCTACGTGATATCTCTTCTATAGACTTTCCACTTAAATAGTCTTTCTTAATTTTATCAATCAAATCATTGTGATCAAATTTAGTGGTAGGTATGTACCTTAATTTTCTTAACGCATATTTTCTATCTTCTTTCAAATCATAATTAATTAAATCAGCTAGCGGGATTATTAAATTATTTTTTACATATAATATATGTTCTATTAATTTACGTTTTAATACACTATTGATATAATACTCGTTCAAAATATACGTGTGGTAATCTGAATTATAACTCAACCATCTTGAAAAATTTACAACATAATCAAATTTATGCCAAAGAGTTAATTCCAGATTTAGAGCTTTGGGAAGATTCGAATGCATAAATATTTCGCAAACTAATTTTAATTTTCTTGCTTCATATGCAAATACTTCCGGTTTCCGGTCATTAACTGCATCAATTATTCTCTTAAACATGGCATCGATAAAGACACTGAATGGATGACCTCCAGAGTATATAACAGGTGCCTCAAAGCCTATCGACACCGCAAGCCGCCTTTTTTTCTTCATGTTTTCACCCTTACCTGTCCAGACATTAATTTAGGAAGCAATGAATCGCGGATCTTGATTAATTCAAGATTACTTTTGTTATTAATCAATATTTTATTTAGCATGTTGTCTACTATTTTATGAAAGAGATTAATTATGTCAATATCCGGAAGTAGAATATTAATTTTTTCAAAATTTCCGGTATTGAGATTTAATGTAGTCGTTCCTCCAAGGCCTTTTTGTTTAATTTCTTCAGTTTTATTTTTCATGGTAAAATAAACGAAATATGGGCTGATATCTTTCTTAGGGATTATGGAATTAATTTGTTGATTGGTTTGACTTGATACTGTTGTCATTACTACCATGCCTGGTGTTGCAATACAGCTTACGCAAGTTGATAGCGGAGGTAGATATTTATTTTGTTGTGTATTGGCTCCATCTTGAGAAAGTTTTCGTTCTGTCTCAAAAATAAAAATCTGCCCGTGCATATCAGGAATGGTGATGAAAGGAACATCATTTCCATAATTCTCTTTATCTTTAGTAGGAGGAGTTTTTCCGCAAACAATCTTTCCTAAATCTTTCACCTGTCCAACTTTCCATCCCTTCGGTATCTTTCCTAATTCTGAATCTATCATCTCTCCGCCTGATGACTTGTATGGCTTGCCTTTCTCATTAGGAAATTCGAAATCAACAAACCAATGCTTAAACAGTGCTTGGCCAATCGATTCAAGGGTTTTGTTCATCTGCTGATTAAACTCGATTTTAGAATCGAGGTCGGAAAGGATTTTAGCGATGGATTTTTGCTCATCAAGAGAAGGATATGGTATTTTAAAATTCTTTATAATATCTTGATTTAGATTCTGCTGAGCTGCTCCACTAGCTAAATTTATCAAATTATCGCGATATCTGAGAAGTGCGTAAAACAAGTATTTATAATCCGCTACATCCTTATTTACAATCATCGCACAAAATGCTTGATTGGTAGTTGCTTCTATTTTCAATAAACCTAATTTTCCTACTGTGGCGCCATACATCGCCATTAAAATAGTATTTTTTGGAAAAAGTTTTGCAGAAGAATTATTAGCACCTAACTGAGTAATTTTTTCTTCTGCCGCGTATATAGTAGCATCATTGAGTTCTTGGGTTTTTAACCACGGAATTGTGCCATTTTCCCAATACTCTTTATTATTTCGTAACGGAGTTCCTCCACTTGTAATCTTCATACAAAAATCTTCCACATTTTTTACTTCCCAATCTTCAGGTATTATTCCTATTTCGGTTTGTTTGAACTTTGAAACTTCAAAAGGGTCTTTCTCTTTTATTTGTTTGAATTTAGTTTGTTTCATTTAATCTCCTTAAAATATAATTCTGTTACTTGAGTTTGTCCTTTTTCAGTCATTTCTAAATCATCTAATTTTAATATTCCGCAACTTTTACAAGAGAGATTATTCTCAAAACTTAATCTTGTTCCAAAAGTAATTTTTCCTACGTCGAAATCAAAAACTTTTTTACACTTTTTGCACTTAAAATTTAATTTTACCATTTGATTAACTGCCAACTCTCTGGCATTATTTTTATTTCAGTTTGTTTCATCTTTGAAACTTCAAAAGGGTCTTTCTCTTTTGTTTGCTTGAACCTTGCCATTTTTTATTAAAGTGCACCTTTAAACATATTATAATGTCGTTTTAATCTCTCCAAAAAGACTTTATCTTGCATCATGAATTCTTTAAATAACATCAATACTTTTTCAGAATATTTTGTTGATATTCCTCCTAATTCAAAAATTGGGCCTTTCAAATCCGAAGCCAAACTTTTATCATGAGCCCAGTTCTTATAAAACTTAATATCTTCCCATCCGAAGCCGATGGTGACAACGATTTCATCATTATAAATTACATTAATAAAAGCCCTTCTGCAATCACATTTTTTATCATTGCAAAAGCTTTCAGCCATATAATAACTTCCAGCAGGCAAAGGGTTCCCTTTAGGAATAATAACACACCTTGTTTCCTTCTCTGCAATCTCTGGGAATTTGTTGAAAAACATTTCCATCATCATTTAAAGTGCACCTCCTTTTTACTGATTTTAATTGAATTTGATTCTTCAGGAATCATTCCTATTTCCGTTAATATTGTTTGTTTCATTTCTTTACTTCCCAATGACCGCCTTTATCAGGGCCTACCCTACGTAACAATCCTTTTTCTTTGAGCTTAGTAATTCTTTTATAAATGCTCACTTCACTGATTTTTAATTTTTGAGATAAATCTTTCATAGTAATATGGCGGTTTTCACCTATTAATTGAAGAATTTGATTATCTTTTTCTCCTAACTTTTCTCCTAACTTTTCTCCTAACTTCATATCTTTTACACCTTCTTTTACAGGGGCACTTTTTAGACCAAAACGCACTTGATAACTCTCATTTTGCATGTCTGGTCTCTGAAATATTATCCTGAACCAAGTGCCATCATATTCAAACAATGGCGCTTTAAGCTTATATTTTTTCATAGATTCTTTTATTCTTTCAATACCTGAACCGACTTTCTCGACTAAATCAGCTCTCTGCATCATTGAAAATAAGAGTCTGTTTTTAGGATGACTGCCTTTCATTAAATCAACAAGCGTTATTTTTGGCGCAAATTTAGCAGGGTTTATTATCTCAACTCTGTCTTTGAAAATGTTTATCTGGATATGTGATGGAGAAAAATAATCTCTGTGCGCAATAGCATTTAATACTGCTTCTCTTAAAACATCCTCTGGAAGTTCGAGAAATTCTTCGCGATGAGCCTTGATAATATATTCAGTATTCAGCTTTGCGTTTAAATATTCAATAGATTTTTCATAATTAGATACTAAATCTGATGAGAATTCTTGACTGTCTAAAATTGTTGATTTGATATTCCCCTGAAAAAGAACACAAGTGATATTTGCATTTAGAAAAAATCTTGCTGAATCTTTACAGAAAAATAAGACTCCTGCATTGGTCATTAACCCATTTTTTATAAAACCAGTATTAGTAAGCAGCCTTACAACAGACAAATGAGACTTTATTTTTGCTTTATCAATGAATCTATCATAAGAGCTTTTATCTAGATCTTTTGTTAAATCAAATTTCTTATTTACAGCTTCGTCAAATACTATAAGCCCTTCATGTTGAAAAAAATCTCGTATCTCATCTCTATTAAGCTGTTGCGAATTAGTGCCCATCCTTAAATAAAAATGTCCATTTACTGAATATGGCTTGTTATTTCCTTCAGGAACAATAAGTATAGCAAGATTGTCCACTTGCTTTACATCGACAAGCAGTGAAGGATTCATATTTCTTGCAATGTCTATAATTTGTGATTTATCTCTATTGTTCAGAAAAATTCCTGATATGACTCCACTATCTTTAACCCCTAATAATATTTTACCACCAGAAGCATTAGCAAATGCGCACATTTCTTTTCCTAGATTAGAACTAACACCCTCTTTAAATTCTACAGTAAACCCTTCGCCAATCTTGATTAAGTCTAATAATTTTTGTTTATTCATTTCATAGCCTCGCTATCTTTCCAGCATCAATTATACTATTAACACAATCAATATACTGCAATTTATACTTATACCTGCATTGTTCAAATGTCGATAATTTAGAGTGTGAGTAGATCATTTTGCTTCCCAATGACCGCCTTTATCAGGGCCGACCCTTTTAAGCCTGCCTGATTCTTTGAGTTTTTTAATTATTTTTTTAATTCCGCTTGCTGAAAGACCTGATTTCTGCATAAGCGTGCTCATAGTAATTTTTGGATTTTGAGATATTAACTCCATAATTTTCTGGTCACTTTTCTGGTCACTTTTCTGGTCACTTTCCTTTCTTTTGAATACAACAATAAAGTGTGTTCCTACCTCTTTAAATATAGTCTCTGGCTCTTTAGACAAAATCAGGCTTATCCCCCTGCCCCACTTTTCAACATAATGAACAAGATGGAACATTTCACAAATCAGCTCATTTCTTCTCTCTGAAATATTTTCTTTTCTTATCTTGTCAATAGTTAAGTTTCCAAATAATAATCCTGGGCTTCTTATTTCAATTCTATTCTTGAATATTGCCACATTTACTGAATCAAATTTCCAATAGTCCCTATGGCAGAATGCATTAATTATTGCTTCTCGCAGTGCATCCTTATCAATTTCCGGAACATCAACCCTCGCTAAGCCATCTAATTTCATTCCTATATGAATATTTTTTAGGATATATTTCTCTGCCTCATCAATCAAATAGAATAAGTCTCCAGAAAAATCTTGCATATCAATAGTTATTGAAGTATCTTCGGTGCCAAATACTGCGCATCTTAATTTAATATTCTGAAAGAATGATTCCGGCTTATTTCCAAATAGTGCAATTGAGCAGTTTAATAACTTATTATCTTTCAGTAGCCCGAGCATTAGCAAGGAATTTTCTAATGAACTAAATTTCCTGCCTGACTTTTCCAAAAATATTTTTAATTTATCAATGTTAATATCTGAAATTGAGCAATCCTTGCATACTTGTATATCCCACTTCAGATTATCCTTATTTTTATCTAAAATTATTTTCTCAAGCTCTCTTGCAGATAATTTCCTATCCTCATCAGCAACCCTGACATATGCTCGCCCAAAAGCATAGTAAGGCAAATTCTCTCCTTGAAATTCTGCTGAAACAATACTTTTTCCCTTAATTTTTTTTCTCTCAATAACAGGATATATTTTTGGCTCAATATTATCTGAAATGCATTTAGAAATATCTCTTAAAGTTTTTTCAGATATATCTTGCCCTATAATTTCTCCATTATTTCTCACTCCAAAAAACAATTTTCCCTTTCTATGCTTATTTAAAATAGCAGTAATTGAAATTATTGCCTCATTAAGCTCAGAGGTAGTTCTCTTAAACTCAACTGTCTCTGACTCTTCAGGCATCATTCCTATTTCAGTTTGCTTAAGTTTATTTTGTTTCATATCTCGTCAATTTCTCCTGTTTTCCTTGCATTAATCCCTTCTCGAGGCGTTTAAGCTTGGTGCAGATTATTACCCGAAGCTTTGCAACACCTTCAACATATACACTCTGCTTGATATTGAATTTCTGCGCCAATGAAAATCTTTCTTTATGTGTTTTTAGGACAGTAATTTTGTATTCACCATCATCATTTTGTATTATTAGAGTAATGTTTCCTTTTTGTGTCTCGCCTTTTGTTATGATTATTCCTTTTATTCTTACTCTACGTTTGTATTCCTTTATTTTCTTCTCTTTATCAGCCAAGGCTTTTAATTTATCAATTAGTGTGGTGTCTATCATTGTTTTTTAAGCATATCCATGACGTCCTTAAATTCTTCTTTCTGGAATGCTATGCTTTCTCCAAGCATTTGTTCCAATAGTCCGCGCATTTTTTTCAGCCCATTCTTTGAATGTGTTTCTATTTTTAATATATGATTTTTTATTTCTGCACTTCCTAATACTTGTTTTGCATTAGGGCCTGCAAGAGGGTTCCAGTGGTTTTTAGGATAACTCTGGATAAAAGATCCAATCATCTCTTCTTTTGCCATATCCTCTTTATCGACAAGAAATAATCCTTTATCCTGCATCATGTTAAATACTGCCATTATTCTTTGAAAATCATTTACATTATAATATGCATAGCTAAAAACCATTGGCTCCATTTGTGAAGTCATTTTTTAATCCTCTCAATTAATTTCTTCGCCCAAAACTTTGAGCTGTCACCTTGATGAATATTTATTTCTCCCTCTGTCATTCCATCATCTTTTATCTTCATCCATCCACTTCCTGATGCGTCATCACACTCATCGCTTCCATCCCATGTGAACTCGAATGTGTCACCTGATTTCTTGCCGTCAATGTTTCCGCTCACTAATCCAAACTGGAACTCTCCCAATTCATTCTTTTTAATTCTGATGTATGCCTGTACTTCCATATTACAATATTCTGAGTCCCATTCACTCATCTTTGTAATATGCCATGTTCCAATAAAAACATTTTTTCCTATTTCAGACTGATTTAATTTAGTTTGCTGTTTCATTTGTTAAAACGAACCGCAATGTTTAATCTTGACTTACAACTATCCTTTATCAGATTATAATCTTTCTTTTGCAGGAAGATTGCTCCCCTTAGATGTTTAGGCACATCTCCACAACTCCTGCATAAATTTGCAGTAATAAGACTCATCATAAAATCATACGTCTTAACTATACATCTCCCATCACTAATATCCTTCCTGCATTTGGGACAAATTATTGTATTCTTAACAACAACAGTCTCAGATGGTTTATCTTCTAGATAAAATAGTCCTCCAAGTTCAAACTTTCTTGTTCCTTTACCGCATTCCATGCATTTAATATCAATCTCCATTCAAAATCCCCCAATACTCTTTCTCTTTACATAAATACTCTGCAACCTTATTAATATCAATATGTCCGGGATTAAAAAACTTTTTTACATTATGATACCAATTATTTGCATCTACAAAGACGATTGCTTTCTTCATAAAACACCTCCAGAATTAGTAAAAAGAAGCCTGGCATTCCCTGTAAACAGGTCATACCAGGGACTTGAATACAATTTGTAAGTCGAAACACATTTATAAAGGTTATCTTTTCCCTGCATTTTAATCATACTCATTTCAATCCATATCCTATCCCTTTCAGATTCTTCTTGATCTCTTCTTCTAGCTCATGTGATTTAACAAATTGAGACGAAAGTTCAGCAGTCAATCGCTTCATCTTTTCATCAAAGACTTCTGGATCTTCCTCAACAGTTTCTGAGCCGACATAACGACCAGGAGTTAATATAAATTCATGCTTCTTTATTTCGTCTAATTTTACTGACTTGCAAAAGCCAGCAACATCAGAATACTTTCCACCTTCACCTCTCCACGCATGATAAACAGAAGAAATCTTAGAAATATCAGCATCAACTAATTCCCGATGTCTTCTATCTGTCATCAAACCCATATTTCTCGCATCAATAAACAGAAACTCTCCTCTTCTATCTCTAAACTTATGATTCTTCTTATCACGCGCAACAAACCATAAACAAGCAGGAATCATTGTATTATAAAAAAGCTGAGAAGGCAATGCAACCATACAATCAACAACATCATCCTCAACTATTCTTTTCCTTATCTCTCCTTCACCAGAAGTATTTGAAGACATTGACCCATTAGCCAAAACAAAGCCTGCAACTCCTGTAGGACTTAAATGATGTATAAAATGCTGCACCCAAGCAAAATTTGCATTTCCGGCAGGAGGAAGACCATACTTCCATCGAGCATCAGTGCTAAGTAATTCTCCTTTCCAATCTGAATCATTAAAAGGCGGATTTGCTATAATAAAGTCAGCTCTTAAATCCTTATGCTCATCATTAAGAAAACTTCCCTCATTATTCCACTTAACTTGAGAACTATCAATACTTCTAATCGAAAGATTCATCTTACAAAGCTTCCATGTAGTTTGATTACTTTCCTGTCCATAAATATGTATAGAATCCTTTCTTCCTTGATGTGACTCTACAAACTTCTCAGACTGAACAAACATTCCTCCAGAACCACAACAAGGATCAAAAACACGGCCTTTATACGGCTCTAGCATTGAGACAAGTAATTTAACAATAGATCTAGGAGTATAAAATTGTCCTCCCCTCTTTCCTTCAGCGTCAGCGAATTGTCCTAAAAAATATTCATAAACTTTTCCAAGAATATCCTTACTTCTACTATCTTTATCTCCAAGACCGATAGTACTGATCAAGTCAATAAGTTCTCCTAATCTTCGACTTTCAAGTTGAGGTCTCGCATAATTACTAGGCAAAACACCCTTCAGAGGAGCATTATCTCTCTCAATAGCATCCATAGCATCATCAATTAATTTACCGATAGTTGGCTGCTTAGCGTTTTTCTTAATATACTCCCATCGCGCTTCAGGAGGAACCCAAAATATATTCCGAGACTTATACTCATCAATATCCTCAGCATCCTCTCCACTCTTTTCTAATTCAGAATGTACTTCAATAAAAGCATCAGAGATATACTTTAAGAAAATTAATCCTAATACAACATGCTTATACTCTGCAGCATCCATATTATTACGCATCTTATCTGCAGTAATCCATAACTTCTGTTCAAAACCTAAATCTGCCATTTTAAACCCCTCAACGACGATTGTTAGGGGTATATGGTTTATAAATCTTTTTAGAAATCCAGTATCTCCGAATGTTTTTAGAAAGCGTATTTTGTAGTCTATTTTAATCTTGTGTATTGCATAGATTTTGTTGTAGCTTTTTAGGTTTTTGATTTGTACGCTAACCATTAAATTTTTTATTGGGGTTTGCTACTAAATCTTTGCATGTTGTGTGCATTTCGATTATAAATTTTTTAAAAGTTGCTTCTTCTTTGTAGAAGCAAACCCATTGTGTTTGTAATATTTGTTCGAATAGAAATATGAAGTATCTTATTTTCATATCTGTACTTTTACATTCTATTTTTGCTTCGTCTTGTACTCTAAATCCTGTTTCTATTCTCCATCTTTTTTTGTATGTTTGTATTATTTCTGAGAGTTCTAATTCTTCAGTATTTGTTGCAAATACCCAATCATAATTTTTTTCTGATTTTTTGTCGTATATTTCTTTTAGAAATATTAATACATTTTCACAATCATATTTTGTTTTGTCTTTGTTTATTGTGAATTCATTATATATTGCGATTTTTTCGCCTATTTTTAGTGGATAAAGTAATTCTTTTTTATCTTTAGTTTTTGGAACAAAAATCAGATATTTATAATCTGCATTCGATAGTTCGTACATTAAATCTTTATCGTAAAATCCTCTATCGAATAGTATTAGTTTTATTTTTCCAACATATTTTTTTATTTGTGTTATGCAATAATTTATTGCATAACTTTTGTAGTGTCCGAGTTGTATCGGTATTGATATTAAAGGTATTCTTTCAGGTATATCGTCAGAAACTATACTGCATGTTAAGAATTTAAATTTTCCTGTAACACCATGATCTTTTGTCCATCCGTGAATATCAAATCCTTGTACTTCTCCGTAAAAATCTTCATCGGTGTAATCAAAAGCTAGAATAAATTCCTTTTCTAACCAATTAAATTTCTTTGATAAACGCGAAATGTAATCAAGATATGCGTATGTTGGCATTTCTGTAATTCCTTCCTTTAATCGCAGATACAAAGTATCTGCTTTGTTACCAACTGTTTCTACATAAGTGTTATATGCTGCCGCATCTAGCAATGATTCGCTTAATTCGAATCCTGTGACGGCGTGAGATTCTCTGCTTGTTCCTAAACTTCCATCTATAAAATGTCTTAATATTGCTATGCTTAAAGATAATTGTTCATGTTTCATCTTATTTTCTAACAATAACATAAACTTTCTTTCCAATATATTTACTCGAACAAGGTATTTTACCGCCAGTTCCATGAGGAGTAACTTCTTTTTCAAATAGTTCTAAAATATCGTTATCTATTAACACTATTTGCTTATTTGAAAATTTGATTTGCCTCATAGAGCTCTAAAGAGCTCTACTAATATATAAACTTTTCGATTTTAAATACTACGACTTAGAAATTATTCACATTCGGAGATACTGAAATCTCTCTGATTAATCTTCGTCATACTTCCGATTCTTTCCTTTCGATTTATCAATTGGGAGTCTTTGCTCATTCTTGGCTATTTTCTTTTCAATCTCGGACTTTAGATCAAAGTCATACATCTGAGCAAATCGCAGAATAAAGAACATTATGTCTGCTAATTCCTCTCCGATCTCTGCTCTCTTGTCTTTGAGTATTTGCTTCATTTCCGCATCATTCTTGAACCTGAAATGCTGTAATAGTTCAGAAGATTCAGTAATCACTCCAATAGCTAGATCTTTTGGGCTGTGGAATTGATCCCAATCCCTGTCTGTACAGAATTTCTCTACCTTATCCTTAAGCTCCTGGATATCACCCATAGAATAGATTATCTTCTCGTATTTTATAAATCTTTTCCAGAAACCTTCCGGATATCAATCATTCTATCGTATATCTTATGTAATAAGCGTTGAATTTACGGTTTTTCAGAGGCAACGCATATTAAGGATTCTATGTTATTAAATATTATGTATGAGATAAGAAGCATTCCTTTATTTGACGATGTTTTTTCAAAAATAATCCCTTTAAATAAGCAGGATGATTTCAAGCGCAGGATACTAAAATTATCAGAGAATCCATATGCTGGAAAACCCTTAGGATATAAATATTTGAGAGAGATTAAACTTGATAAATTCCGGGTTTATTACATGGTGTTTGATAAAGAAGTTATAGTGTTACTCATCACAGTTAGTGATAAGAAAACTCAAAAGAAAACAATAGATTTCATTAAGCAAAACACACATTTATTTAAGGAAATCGTAAAAAATATAAACAATAAGGGAGTAATGTGAATATGCGAAATAAAGTAGAAGAGGAGAATGAATTATTACAAGAACTAATTGAAGGAATAGAGCAGATCAGACAAGGTAAATCTAAACCATTCAAATGAAACCTGAAGAATTAAACAAGAAATTAAGAGAAAGATTATTGCGACTATTGATCGAAATAGAACAAGGAAAGATAAAGCCATAATAATCCAATTTAACTTCTTATTATTTCACTTCGCAAAATCTATCTCTTCTGGTATTGTTCCTTTTATGTCTAGTTTTCCATCAGTGAACTTTGCGCTTTCGACTTTCATTCCTGCACTGTTTAATCTGTCCTCAACAAATTCGTTAATGAAATCTTCATTATTATCAACCCAATCATCAGGGACTTTCATTGGACCAACTTTTAGTTCTGTCATTGATCCTTCTAGTTTTCCATCAACAATAGAATAATCTCCCTTATAATAGAAAGATGGATTCACAGGGACTAGATCTGCCTTGCTTTCAATGCAGTATCGACAAATTCATCAACTTGCTCTCTGCTTTCAAGAGATAATGCAATCAATACTTCAGTTGTCTTTGTGGCATCAGCAACAGTCTTCTTAGTGAATTTTTCTAAAAATTTATGTGTTAGCAACATAGAAAAAGTGTTATCATTAATGATCATGCATGTTGCATTCTCATCAGTGAATTTTTGATTGAACTTGAATCCTAATGAAGAAAAAAATTTGATTGATCTGTCCAGATCCTTTACAGGCAGGTTTATGAAAGTCTGGCTTATCATTCTTACATCCAGGGCTCATCAGCTGTCGGCCCATAGATTGATGGGACTTTAGCTCCTACAAGCCTCAAATAAACAGAGAATTGTCCTCTATGATGTATCTGATCCATGAGCATCATCCACATGATTCTCATCTTTGGTATATCTCCCTGTTTTTTTGGTGCAACAAAGAATTTCATTGTACCTTCAAATTGCTCATCATCTGCATCACGCACTATTTTCATTGTTTCCTTATGGGCTTTTTCATATTCAATAAGTACTTCCTTGAATGTTTCCGGAGGTTTTGGCATTGATGTCCAATCAATATTGCCTGCAATGACTCCCGGGAAGGCTGTGCTTTCCTCACTTGCAAATACCCATGCAAGCTCTTTTGCTGTCTTTGATTTTTCATTAGGCTTGTAATCCTGCCTATCATGAGGATATGCTTTCAGGACTTTCAGTGTTGTCTGGAATTCACTATCCCATGCCTCTAAAAAATGTTCTTTCTCTGATTTCATCTTAAACCACCCCAAATAATGTGTATTTAGTATAGAATTTATACCTGATATATAAATATTGTGCTGGAAACAAAACATTGAAGAGAGTTATCTGTACTGTTATTCTAGGATTCCGCATTCTGCTTCAAATCTGCCCTTCAATTTCTGAAGATTAGAGTACAGCTCTATTGCTTTACTTTCACTTTCTCCATATCTTCTAAAATTCTTAGGATCAATCCTTTGGCTCATGCTATTAAGAACATAAAGTGTCTTATATTTTATATCGTGCTTAGTGCACTCTCCCATAGTTCTAATTATCCATACCAATCCATCACTTGATTCCTTGCTCCTCTGTGCAAATATCCCCTTCTGAATATCTTCCTTAATAAAGAAATTATAAATTTTAACCAGATAATCCATCGAATTAATTATCGATCTCTCATTTAGTGAAAGATCTGATTTTAATTCTGCAGTGTTAACCATATTTGTAATGAATAACCAATTGTCATATATGGCATTTACAAATTTTTTTGAAGCGTCATATGTTCTAACATTTTTCACAGGTATTTTAATGATGTTATTTCCCTGAATGACCGCTATATTATCCCCTTGGTCATCTTTTATTAATCTAGACTTAGGATTGTATGCCCTATGAATAACTCTTTGGCCGCCACCTTTTTTTATTGTCATCGCACTCTCTAATTTTTGTCCTGTATAGGATTCTGATGTTAGTTTCTGTTGCTTTATCAATTCATCAATCTTTTCATGATTAAGATTTGGACCAAATCGTATAAAGTATTCTTTAGTGTCAGGACTGATAATTATATAGTCTACATGAAGAGGCAAAAAACTCTTTCTAAGCGCATATCTTCTTTTTTCAGCTTTTGAATATTTTGATGCTTTGGTTTCATTTGCCATTTTAGATTCCAATATTTTGAATTTGTCCAATTCATCAAATAATGCATCTAACCGTATCCCCAGTTGTTGTGAGAATTTATCCGGGGACATCATCTTAAATATTGGCTGATACTCATGCATATCAATCTTTTTGATATCATACTTAAATAAAACATCTTGATGTATTCTTGTCACAAATTCTGTGCTATGAATAAGTGCATTCTTGAAGTTTCCTTGCCCTATACATTCATTATATGGAAAATTTAAAGAGTAAGCACTCAATGAAAAGAAAATTTGATTGTCTTTAATATAGTTAATCCGTGTATTACCTTTGTTTGTTTGTGTTTCAAATTTGGCATTTGGAAATGTTTCTTTAATAGTGTCTATTATCTTCGGGACATCAAGAGGATCTTTGAATTGAAAAACCACTTCCTTTTCAGTTACAGGTATTGTTTTGAGAAATAAATAATCATCAAGATATCTTTTGATGCCATCAATTAATAAAGTACCCTCATGTGTCGTGTTTTTCAGCAACGCTGTTTTATGATTGGAATCGAAAGCATACATGTTGAAGTCTGCAATGAGTGCTGCAGTAATGTTTACTAAATTGGAATAATTGTAATCGAATTCAACTCTTCCCACAACAGGTGCCTGATTAAGACTGTAATTTGAGAAACTTGAACTTGCAATAGTTTCTGGCTCTCTCATCAATATAAATTCTGGTTCAATATCTTGATCTTGGAACGGTCTTATGGCATCAAGTATATTTTCTAATTTTTTCTCTGTAATTTTGTATTTCATAGGGTTAACGAATATATAAGAATTTATAAAGTTTGCTATATTTCACCACTATAGGGAAGTATATTTCTCGATCAATGATATAGTAATCTATGATTATTAGAGGGAAATAAGAATATGGGGACGCCGCGATTCGAACGCGGATCAGCCGGTGTAGCCTATGTGAAGTCATTGCCTTATGGCTCATCGCTCCATATATCTGGAGCCGGCTATTCTGGCCAGGCTGTACCCACTTTTTTGGGAGTGGTTTATACTACGTCCCCTTGATCTTGAGTAGAAATCAATTATTTATAAATCTTGTTAGGGATTGATTCGAGAGGTTTCGGTTCTGGAGTTAGTGTCTCGTATATATTGCGGAAGCTTAATTCTGATACCGGATTATATTTATAATATTCGAGTATTCCTATGTACATTAAAATACTTGACAAATTATAATATGACTCTTTATCTTTATCAGATAGATTATCCACAGATTTGAAATGATTTGATTCAATGATTTGCTTCAAAGTTTTCCTATTGCCTGTTTTTAGTATTTTGATGTTTTTTCTTACTGAGATGCCGAACTTTTTCAAATAATCATATTTTTTTTCATATGATGCTATTCTTTCACTTATAGGTGTCTGCATATTCCTGCTTATTGATTTTGCTAATTCAACATTATTGGCAAAATTTCTTGTATCAGGGTTTATTATTATATGAAATCCTTTGCCTTCATATGGATATTCTTTATCAATATATGATTTCATAATTCTAGAAAAATTTCTCTTATTCAATTTTATTCCTAAACTCTTGATATAATCCCTAAGATAAGATAATGTGAAATCATGATGTATCTCCAAGAAAACATCAAATCTATCTGAATACTTGGCTGTTGCTTCTAGCCTGTTCTTATACTCATGTCTAACATCTTTTAACTTGAAAGGAGCATAGAGATATACATTAGTCAATGAATCAGGATTTTTTACATCTCTATAATGTAATCTAGAATTTTTCTTAAATTCATCATTGTATGAGAATTTATTTTTCAGCCCAGTGACTTCGAATCTCGGATCTTTTCTTAAAAGGCCTAACAGTCTTGAATAGATCTCATAATTCGCCTCAAACTCTGTAAATGAACCTACTCTTGTTCCTGTATGAGCAACCCCATCCATAGGACCATGGCCTGGAGACAACAATATCTTGATCCTTGATTCAAGGTTTGCTGTTTTAGGGAGAAGGGCTATTTCAGCCTCTTTTTTCACATAGTCCTTTGTTTCAGTTGGACGAGATTCAACAGGGATACTATTATATAAGAAAGTTGCTAAGAGAATTGTCAATAGTGATTCGGGCAATCTCATGGCTATCTAATTAACTCACTTATTTATATCTTTTTCTCTGTTTTACAATGAATGCCATCAATATCAAGAGCAATATCAACAGCAGCAATACAAGATTCACCCACCAGCAATATATATTATAATAATTGATCAAAGGAGTCTTTGGCTTTTCAATAACAACAGCAAACATGGTAGGACTTTCAATAACACCGCCAAAATCATCATATGCTGTTATTGTGAAATTTCTTTTTCCAAACCATCCAGAATCAGGAATCAGATAAATGTTTCCATCCCTGACAACAGCGTTAATGTTCTTCATAGGAGAAACCTCATATCTTAATGTGTTTTTGTCCGGGTCATCAAAGAACTGTTTTGCATCTAATATGTATTTCTCATTCTCAACCCATTCAAATCTCATATCCTGAAGACTCGTATTTATGTTATATACGTGAGTTGATGCTTTCGGGAATCCGACAAATATGATCACAAATGCGAGAGCGATGACAAATATGATTGTTAAGATCATTGCTACGCCCCATTTCTGTTTTATCCTATTCTGTAACTTGTAAGGATAATGTGGGCTGGTGATTAGGAATATTATAATTAATATTATCATTAATATTATTGCAACAAACTGATATAAACTAAATTGCTTGCATTCATTTCCGTAGAACAGGAATTCGAAAGTTTTTGTGAATATTGACTTATCCTTTAAAGTGATAAAGACTTCTTTATCATAGCTTACTCCTGATTTATTGTTTGCAAATGTTACAACGCCTTTGTATGTTCCTGGAGGCAAATTACTGGTATTAAGCCAAAGCTTTAATTTGGTCTCTGCAGCAGAAACATTAATCTTTGATTTGCCTGGTATTAATAATCCAGAATCTGTTTTCACAGTATATGTTGCAGCCAATAATCCTGTTGATTTTATTGTTTGTTCGACATAATTTGTCTGATAGTTAGCATTGAATTTATCGTCTGCAGATATTGCATAACAATTATTCTTTGTGTGTGTCTTGAACCATATATCATCTTGATAAGTTAAGCCATTTTTCAATGCTCCAATAACCTTAACATTATAAAAATTATCGGTCTCGGGGCCTTGGACAAGCAATCTTATCTTCTTGCTCTCCTGAGGTTTTAATGTTATATTGTATCTCTCAAGAAAGACAGTATCAGGATTGCCATCAGCATTCAGTTTAATATATTCAGTGAATAATCCCTTGTTGCTGATTTCAATTTCATACTCATATTTTAATCCTGAACATAACATTTCAGGAACTTTTTCTGTAGCATCCTTAATAATATTTAATTTAATATCATAGCAGGGCTTAAGATTGATCCTCAATAATCTCTCCTTCTTCACATTTCCGATGGCTGAATTTATTGAAAGAGAGAAATCATAACCTTTAGCTTCATCACTGAATTCATGTGCATCAACAACAATAAAAAACGTTTTTGACTCACCTTTCTCTAGATGAATTCGCATATCATTGTCATCAATGCCTTCTATCCTTGCAAAATCAGGAAGATCAGCCTTTACAATAAAATTATTTGCCACACCTGTATTTGCCAAGACAACAGGATACCTCGTCTCATAGACCTTATTGCACACTTCAAGCGATTGCCTGACAGAATTATTTAATGAAAAATCATTATTCACAAAGAATTCAAAGCCATAATCACTATCAATGCTTAATTTAGAGTTTATCTTTGCTGTAAGCTTATTCTTTACAGAATGTGCAGAGAACACAACATCCTTATCGCCATAAATATCACAAGTGAATAATAATGAGGCATTGACTTGGGCTGTCTGGTTTGGTTGAAGAGTAAAATATTTTGCAGTGTAAGTCATGTATGCATCATAATTGCTGCTCAACTCATACTGCTCTTCAAATGAACCGATGTTTGTGACAAATAATACATAATTAGCTGGTTGACAGGCACTTATTCTATTGATATCTGCCTTTAATCTTAATTCAATGTTCTGGCATGTGTCAAATGATATCCTTTTATTGACGAACTTTTCAACACCAAGATTTGATTTTATCTTAATCTGAATATTTTTTGATTTTATCTCGCAGTCAGGATAGAAATATATCCATAATTCTTTGCTCTGTCCTGGCTCTAATGAGAAGGTAGTTTCAGACAATGGGATATTGCCTTCAACATAGAATATTGCGCCAAAGCTTCCTGTATTTGTCACAGTTATCTTATCATTATAGGAATTGCATGAACAGACTTTTATGTTCTCAATTCCAGGGCTTACTGAAAAATCAATAGTAGTAGAATATGTATTGACATCTATTGTTGCAATTACTGAAAATGCACATACTACTAATATTAAAAAATACAAGTAAGCCTTCATGTCAACCTAAAGCTAATAATATGGCTCTGATTCCTGCTTGTTCTCCTTCATCTTATTGAAGGCAATCACTAGGCCAATTATTATCAATACTATCACCAATATGATTAATCCTGTTTCAAGGCCTTTTCTCATGCTTGACCAATCACCACTCCCTTTGATAATCTTTGCAGTAAGCGGTATTTGTTTTGATTCAGTGCCTGAATCAATTGTTAATGTCATTGACTTATCGCCAGTCTCAGCATTCTGGTTAGCTGAAATATATAGGAATACTGTTCTTGATTGGCCTGCTGGAACAATGACAACAGAGCTAGGATCAATCTTTGATGTTGCAAAGCTTGAAGCGCCCGAGACACTTAAAGTGTATGTCTTAGAGCTTCCTGCATTATTAGTTATCATTATTGGATAGACTATTGATGTTCCCTGGCTTAATTCCTGGCTGTTTGGGACAGTTACAACTGTCTTGTCCTCTCCAGTAACAGTTGATGTTCCACCGCAAGTGCCTTCTACAACATTTATTGTTGTTGAGACAGTTGATTCCTCATATTCATCAAATTCAACTGTGATGTCAACATCATAATTGCCTTTTTTTGTACATTCAGGGATTCTTAAAAGTAATTCTTCAAATGTCTTTGACTCATCAGCATCAAGCTCATCCATGAATTCAGAAGCCTTGATGTTCAATTCAGGGACAGAAACAGTTACTTTCAAGTCTTCAAGATCATCATCACCAAGATTCTTTACCTTGACCATTGCTGTGAATGCTCTTCCAGCGACAATCTCTTCAGGATCAATTGAGAAATCCTTTATCTGTACAGCACCGCTCCTGTCAATGCCTGTAACATGCAGTTGGAAGATTTTTTCAAAACTTATTCCGTCTCTATCTCCAACCCTTATCCTTAACTTATAATAATCCTGATCCATCTTGTCAGGTATCTGAAGGTTTAATTCAAAACAGTCATTATCATTCTCATCAAGATCAAATGTGTCTGTAGTGTCAGAAACTTTGCCTTGCTCTTTGTTAGAATATCTGTATCCATAAATGTCAGCTTCAACCTGTGCATCCTTCACTTCAGCCAAAGCCTTTACGCAAACATCAATCTCAAGCTTTTCTGCTCTCTCATACTTGTAATTGTTGCTGTGATCAGCACCGGCTTCATATATTGTCTTGCCATTGACTTCAACATCTGTAACATCAATATTCACTGCAGCAGCATAGGCTGTCAGCATCAATAACATAAACACAAAAATTATTCCTTTCATTTTATACCCCCAAGCTATTATTCTTGCTTAAATAATCTTCATTGATTTATAAATCTTTCGCTGATTAACTACTCGATAGTTTATAAACTTCTTTATTTGTTTTCAAACACTCCTGAAGCAATATTTCCTTTACTTTTTCATGATCATACTTCAAGACTAAGACGTTTCCAATATCTTCATTAAAACGCAATCCAGTCTGTCCATGCATTAATCTACATGGTTGAGTGTACTTATCTTTCAAAAATCCAAAGACTCTCTGATTACCTAAAGATTCATCATTCCTCTCAGTCAAAGATTTTAGTTGATTATCATATAGTATTATTTCAAGATGATATATTGATGCATCATCATCAATATTGCCTTTTATTGCTGACAAGCCTAAAGGCGATAGGATAATTCCTTCAAAAGAATAATTCCCAATCAATTTGTTAAAGACACCCATGAAATTATTATATCTCGGATCATTTGATAAAGTCATGAAGAAAAATTCTGGATTCTTCTGGATCTCCTCAGTAAGATTCTCAGCAACCGGACATGGAAGAGGATCATTATGTTCAATCATCTTGATAAAACTCTCAAGATTATATTTCCCGTAATTAAATAATTCAAACATTCATATCACCAAGTTTTGTTTGATTGCTCATTTTTTTACATCCCCCACCATATATCCTAGGAAATTGTGATTGTTATTATCTCCAGAAAAATTAATGCTCCAATTCATGTCTAGTGTTGTCAATAGCACAGGTTTGATTAATGCAATCTTTGAATCTGTAAGTTTGCTCTCAATATTTACAGGCTTCATAAAGAAGAATCTTACGTAAGACCTTGTTTCCTTAATGTATTTCGCATTAGAGGCAAGTGTTTCTCCCTTGCCTAGATTATTTTCAACTAAAATAATTTCATCATCACTGAAAGAAAACTCCGAAGCTTTGCCTGCAGCTAATGATAACAAATCACTAGTCTTGAAGTCAATATAAAAACTATCAATATCTTCACCATGGTTTTTTTTAATTATATCTGATAAATTAATGATATAACTAGAATTTTCCCATATTCCAGTTAAATTTTCACTCTCCTCCATAAAGTATAAATCATTGAATTTAATCTTATTAGTTATATTATCCAATTCAAGATTAACATCTTCATAATTAATCACTGCCAGAAAAAATGTATCCTTTTTCTGATAATAGACTGCAAGATCACCTGCTGAATAAATACCTTTCTTCAGATGCCTGGCAGTGCTATCAGTGATTATTTCAATGGGATGAGCAAGATGTTTTGTGTTTTCAGGATTTTTTTTATTATGCTCATTCAATGATTTATATAATTCAAATGTATTACTATAATTCAAATTTTCTGAAATCTTCATTTTTAACAACTATTACATTTAGTTGAACTATCAACATATATCTCCCTGTACTTTACATGCTTCACATTATCATCTTGTACAATGATCTTCACATAATACATGCCTTTTGGGACATTGTAGAATTCAGCAATCATTGATTCTAATCTCTGTGCACCGGCATTCAAGCCAAATGCAGCCGATTTCTGCTTAATGCCAAGCTCTGGGATCTCAATAATTATCCTTGCATCCTCAAGTTTATAGCTTCCATGATTATGCAATCTTATATCAAATGTAACGTCATCATTGCTCTTTGCATGCTCATATATTCCATCATTCCCATAATAATTGATCCTCTCGAAATATAATTCATTGCTTATGCTATCATCTTCATCAGGCAAGAAATTTGTCCTTTCAATGATTGTTGCTGTAGTCATTGCAGATGCAGATTTGAAACCATCATAAACAGTCAATTTGACATCAAAAACACCGATCTTATTGACATAAGTATAATTAATGTAAGGACTTGCTGTCTCAACAACATTTCCATCACCAAAATCCCATACATATTTTATTATGCCTCCTGTTGATCCTGAACCATCAAACATCAATTGCTCATTCATGAATCCTTTGTATGGGCCATTTGGATATGCTATCAATGATTGGTTATATGATTGGTCAAGCACCAATATATTAGGGCAATTTATTGTTCCTGAATATCCAGCACTGTTAGTCAGCACAACTTTTGGCCTGAAAACTCCTGTACTAGTGTATGTATGCTGAGGATTTTTCTCATTTGATGAACTTCCATCATCAAAATCCCAGTCATATGAATATGATCCAAATGCAATGACAACAAATCTTGTGGTTAAAGGCACATATCCGCTTGTTGGCCTGGCTAAGCATATGCCAAATATTGGGGTTTCATTTTTCTTTACACTGATTTCAGGACAATCTGCTGTTGCAATATTATTATCATTATCTTGGACAGTTACTTTAGGATGGTATGTACCGGGATTTTGATATAGATGATTTATTTGAGTCGAGTCATATGCAGGACTTCCTGCAGAACTATCATCATCAAAATCCCATAATACAGAATAAGGTCCATTGCCACCAGAAATGCTTGCATCAAAATCAACATTCAAAGGAGCTGTTCCTGAAATAGGATCAGCACTGCACTGAACATTTAATCCTGGCAAATGTCCTGTTGAGACATTGACATTGACAATCCTTGATGCATAATCATTGTCACGATCATATGCATGCAATGTTATAATGCCCTTACCTTCTATTAATCCTTTGATTGCCAATTCAGTATTGTTCATTTCTGCATCAAAATATTCGCTGTTATAGCTTAATGTCCATCTAATGTTGTATTTGTCTTCTAGGTCATATGCATAATTCTTTAAGTTAATCTTGTATATCTCATCTACCTTGATATTGATGTCAGGTATTGGGGATATTTTTGGAATATTGTTTAATATTGTCAGGTCAGTCTGAGCCTGGCCTCCTGTCTGGTCAGAGAGATTGAATGCAAATGCAAACACATTGCTGTTACCTAGGAATTCATGAGTCAAAGGAATCTGATCAAGCCTATAACTATACCAATTATCAAAGAAGTTCATCTTTGCTAAGTCTGCTCTTCCTCCAGGTGGTGATAATAATGATGATGCTGTAACAACATCTTCTGTCACAAAGCTATGCGTGAATGTATCATATATTTGGAACCTTACATATAATGCTTCTCCTCTATAAAATACATCATCCTTATTATGGAAAAGCCAATCATTGTATGTAGCTAGATTGATTATATCATATCTGTGTCCATAGACATCAAATGTCTTTCTAGGCCACGTATCTTCATCACTAATATATCCAGGCTTGCTCGCTGTTGCATAAACAGTATATCTTCCTATTGTATTCATCTGCCTATTTACAATACAGCCTCCACTCAGCCTATCAGTCTGGCATTCTCCGAAAAAGCTTCCATCTGAGAAATGCATCTTTATTGTTGCGTCTCCAACAGGATTATTGTTTGATTCAACAAACACCTGGCAGGATTGATTATTATGCACAACAACAGTATCAAAACAGTTTATGTACTTTACATATAATCCTTTAGTCTGATTCATAGCAGTTATCTCAGGACAATTTGCAGTCACTACACTATTATCTGAATCTGATACAGTCAATACAGGATTATAGGTTCCTGGATCTGAATAAACATGATTTGCATTATTCACAGCTGTTTTTTCTATGCCATCATCAAAATCCCATTCATAAGCATATGCTCCTGATCCTCCTAATGCTGTGGCTGTGAAATATACATTTAAAGGAGCTGTCCCTGAAGTTGGGATTGCTGAGCATGTTGCAATCAAGTCATTTATTTTTGGTTTAACCTCTATACGTGGACATTCAGCACTTGCAGCATGTCCCATGCTATCTTTTACAGTAATTGTTGGAATATAATTGTTTGCTGTTTCATATGTGTGTTGGACATAATTAGTTGTTGTTACATTAGTTGTCCCGTCTTTGAAATCCCATCCATACAAATCATAAACACCGCTTCCTCCTGCTGCTGTTGCTGTGAATGCTGTTGTGAATGGGACTGGTCCTGACAAATGATCTGCATTACATGAAACAGTCAACGGATTCTGGACAGGATTAATATTCAGTTTCATGACAAAAACATCATAACCAAAATAATCATTAGAAATGATTTTCAGAATATAATTTCCTGGTTGATTTTCATAATGCTCTGGCAGAACATCAATATATCCTCCCGCGCCATTATTTAATGTTTGTTGACTATTAAAATATGTCTTAATAGGATCATCATTTCCTTCTTCATATAGACTTATAGAATACACTCCCTGCACTCCCCGATAGTTAGATACTGCCTGTATTGTGTATTCAAATTCTGCTGATTGGCCATTATTAATGGTTAATTGAATATCATGATTAGAAATCCATGATCCCCATCCTAATGCAGCAGATGCAAATCCTATATTAAGGATAAGTAGTGCCAGTATAATTATTATATTTTTTTTCATCTTAAAACCTCACTGAACCGAAAAATAAGTAACTTGGCTTAAAGCCTTTTCCATAATCAGATTTTGCCCCTAATTGGAATCTTCCAATACTATAATTAACTCTTGGCCCGCCTTTAAGATAATCCTTATTAATTTTTGTGTTTGGTAATTCTGTATCTGGCAATGAAACGCCCTGTCTATCTCTTACAATATTTCCGTTATGATCTCTTAATACCTCATCAAAGATTTGCTTCATTTTTGATGATGTAATGTGAGTTACATTATAATAATCAGATCCTAATCCACATTTAAAATCTTCGCCTACTAACACTGATCCTCCAATGTTCCACATCTTGCTTTCAGTACTAACATCTCCTATGCTACTATGAATAGTTGTCTTGCCATAAGGCCCTGTAAATACTGTATCCTCTAGATTATAACCTGTCTTATCCTTGTTCCATCCCCTGTATCCTCCATTTAATTCGAATTGAATAAATGGATTTTTCCTTCCAAGACCTAATCCTAATGAGAGCTGAGGACTGATTACTTCATTGTCCTGATCAAACAATGCTCCTGCTCCTGCATATCCAAAAACTTCAATCGGATATTCTGTAAATTCTTGTTTTCTATCACGCTGCTTATTTCGCGCTATAATTCTTTTATCAGGTTTTTTATGTGTTGTATCAGCTTCATCACTCTTTTTGAATACATATTCTATCTTTGCATAAGAATTCAAAAGAACAGCGTAAGGGACTATCTCTCCTTTCACATCTCTGCCTTTAAAGTCTTCTTTTCCTTCATGATATGCAAAAACTCCTATTAGCAATCTATCTATCTTTTTGTTTCTCATCAATTTTGAGATATATTCTACTTCATATTTCTTTAACGTTCCATCATTCTTCAATGCATATTGAACTGCCTGTAATATTTCAAGATCATCGAGGGTTGCTCTTTGATAAGTAGATTTTTTTAACTGATCAATTAATCTTTTATCTGCTGTATTGTTATTAGGGTTTTTTGATATGAGTTTAATAAAATCGTCTGCAGGCAACACTTTGTAGTCTCTGACATTTTTTGAGGTAAAATTAAATGGAAAGTTATATCCTTGATATACGTGTATTTCTGGCTGCGTTGCAAGTGTATGTCCCGGAATTATTGGCGTGTTAGGATTCTCCATCATGAAATCCCTGACTGTCTTATCAAGAGACTGTAATCTATACTTGCTTAACATCAAAGAATCTGGATGAACCTCAATCCTTTCCTGGCAATATCTCTTGACAGGATCTTCGACAAGTCCTTTGAATCCTTGGCTTAATGGATCAACAACATTGATTAGTTCTGGAGATTTTGTTGAGGTGTTAATAGAATCAGCAACTGCCGTAATTTTATGTTTATCTTTTGGTTTATTGCTTTCTGATTTATAGTCTATTAGCATATTTTTAATTAGCTCACTTCTTAATTTATCTATGACCTCATTTACAGGATAAGGCACTTGAGCATAAGATCCCTGGCTAAGTGCAAATCTTATGATCTCCTCGATTGTTACTGCTTTTATGAAGCTAGAAGCCAAATTCATTTTAAACCCCCTAATACGATATTAATTTCATAGTGGTAAAATGTGCTTTTATATAAAAAGGTTTCGATTTATTTACTATTCAGGATTTGATTTTCATTAAATTAATAAAATATGCAAAATACTTAAAGTCCAATGAAACTATTTATTGTCATAGCAGCATTCAATGAAGGAAAATCAATATCAAAAGTAATAAAGGATTTAAGAAGTCATAATTACAATAATATAGTTGTTGTGGATGACGGCTCAAAAGACAATACTTATTCTGAAATAAAAAAGCAGAAAGTGCATGCATTAAGACACATTATAAACAGAGGCCAGGGAGCATCATTGCAGACAGGCATTGATTATGCATTGAAGCAAGGTGCTGATATAATAATAACATTCGATGCGGATGGCCAGCATAGAGTTGAGGACATTCCAGAAATGATCAAGCCAATCATAAATAATGAATGTGATGCAACACTTGGCTCAAGATTCTTAAGAAAGACCAAAATGCCATTTTTCAGGAAATTAACATTAAAGATTGCAGTATTGATGATATTCATTACATTCGGCATTAGGATGACTGATGCACATAATGGCTTTAGAGCTTTTTCAAGAGATGCAGCGCAAAAAATAAAAATTACATCAGACAGGATGGAGCATGCATCACAGATCATTGAAGAGATTCATAAAAAAAGGATAAAATATAAAGAGATACCAGTAATAATAAGATATACTGAGGAGACATTAAAGCATGGGCATGGAAGTTTTATTCAGGGAATAAGAGTGCTTGCCAGAACATTTATAAGAAAAATATTGGAATGAAAAATTATGAGGTGCTAAGATGATAACTATAATTCAGATAATATTGATTTTATTTGCAGTATTTGCCTGGAGCAGGGCAGGATTAAGAATCAAGGATAAAGAGATAGGTGTTGGAGAATTTGCTTTCTGGAGTGTAATATGGATCGGGGTAATAATATTCGCATCACTTCCAGGGATTCTAGAATGGATAAGCAAGATATTTGGAATAGCAAGGCCAACAGATTTTGCTGTATATATAGGAATAATAGTGCTGTTCTATCTTGTATTCAGGGCATATGTCAACTTAGACAAGCAGAGCAAAGAGATAACAAGGCTAGTGAGGGAGATAGCGATTAAGAAGAAGAAATAGAATTAATATAATCATAACGTAACCAACACAACCCCGAATATTATGCTGACTATTCCCAGAGTCTTGAACACATTGATCTTTTCCTTCAATATGTAATATGATAATATCGTAACAAACACATAGCCCAATGAGGTCATAGGATAGAGCATTGAGAGCTCTTCTGTCCTCAATAAATACAGGAGTATTACACCTAATATCACATAATAATTCTTTAGGAAATCAAAAAAGATTCCCAGTAATCCCTTATAGAAATGCAGATGAAATTGAGCAGAACCTTTTTTCAGGAACAGAGAGCCAAAGCTTCCTATTAATGTGGCTATTATCATGAATATTATTGTTAATGCCAGTGATGCCATTTTAATTTTCTATAGTATGTTTTTTTTTAATCTTGAGCTTCCGTAGCCGATCAATGAGACTCCAATAATTATTGCTGTTATGCCAAGCCAGTTCAGTATCTTAACATGCTCACTAAAAAATATTATTGATAGAATATTGACCCATACAAATGATAATGCAATAAATGGATACACAAGGCTTAAATCACCGTATTTCAATGCCAAAATCATCAACAAAGAGCCGAGTCCGTAACAAATGAACCCGATCCATAACGGGATATTTATGATTATCTGATGGAAGCTATTGAGGTTCCCTGATGCTATCTTGAACAATATCTGGCCTGCAGAAGTGAATACTGTGCATAATGTGACTAATGTAATAGGCCGTATATTATTCATTGCCCGGATTCTTGCTAAATTTTTATTGATATGATGTCTTATCATTAATCCTCAAAATTGGTACTTCAAAACATAAAATATGACGACTATTAATGCGATCCATAAAAACATGCTTAGCATCAATTTCCAATCCTTGTATGAAAGTTCAGGATGCCTTGCTATCTCAGATCCAGAAACAGCCAGATTATAGTATCTGAATATGAAATATATTGCAAATGGCAATGTCAGAAGCAACAAATAAGTTTTCTGGAATGCAAACAATGAATATGCCATCAGCAGGCATGTTGTGGATATTATCATTAATCCATTAGTTGTCTGTTGGTCATAATATTTTAATACATACTTATGCTTTGTTGCATTTTCCTTAAGCATCTTAAGATCCGCATCTCTTTTTCCGACAACCAGGAACAATGCAAGGAAGAACGGGCAGATGATCAGCCATGGGGATATGAATACCTTGATAATGAATACTCCTGAAATTGCACGCAGGACAAAATTGATAGATATGACCAATATATCGATGATCGGCTCGTTTTTCAGGAATAAGGAATAGGCAAATGTGAGTAAGAATAATGCAATAATGAATATCAGAAAGTAAATGCCTAGGCTGATTCCGATAAATACTGATGCTGCAATGAAAATCAATGCCAATATTATTGCTTCAAATATTCTGACTTTTCCTGCTGCTAAAGGCCTTTTGCTTTTTTCAGGATGGACCTTGTCTTTTTTAATGTCAACAATGTCATTGATTATATAATTTGCAGATGAAATAAATGAAAGGCTCAGGAAACCTAGTAATGTCATCTCAATAATTGCCATATTGAACATATTTCCTGTAAAAAATATCGGCAGAAAGATAACAAGATTCTTGTACCATTGAGGTATTCTTGCAAGCTTAAGGTATTGTATTAGTCTCATTTTCATCTTTTATTATTTTTTATATTATTTTTTTGAGATGAGCTTATTCAGTTTAAATATTTTGACTATTTTAGTCAGTGCATGCACTATTATTGAGCTTTTTTTATTAGTATATAAAACTTTCCCTGATCTGAATGCTTCAAGGAACTGATGTCTCTTTGTAATGTCAAAATCCTTGCATTCAATAATGCTGTTCTTGAACTCCATAAGCCAGTGTGCGTCTGCTCCAATAATTGTCAATTTATTGTTCTTTTTTGCAAAGTGTTCTGATCTTTTATTATCCACATCATACATTGTCCTGGAATTATGTATCTCAATAAAATCCATCCTATGCTTGAGTTTTTTTAATATGTCATAATCAAGTTTTGAAGTCCTTAATCTGTCAAAAGGATGAGGGACAATGATTACTGCATTTTGCTTTTTGCAAAGATTTAATGTTTCATTAATATCAAGATAGGGCTTGACCTCTTTGTTTAGATAAAGAGCAATAATCTCTCCCTGCCGGGTCATGATTTCCTCGCCAACAATACAGGATCTTGATCCATATTTCTTTCTGTATTCAAGAGCGCCTTTGATTGTGTTATGATCAGTTATTATCGGAATGACATCAATCTGCATGCATTTTTTCCTGAATTGTTCAATGCCAATAAGACAATCTTTAGAATAATATGTATGAGTATGGAATAACAGCTTCATTTATTTGAACCTCTCAAATTTTCTTGTTTTTTGATGATTTCAGCAACTATCTCTCCAGAATCCAGTGCAACATTCATGTTTCTGATCTTTGGAAATGTTACTTGTATGCCTGCATGATACAAGCTTTTTAATGGACTGGTATATTTCGGACAATAGGATTGATAATCCTTGTCATATATTGGCTCTGCATATCTTTCCCTGAATACAAGACACCATTTAAGGTCCATATCTGGGAAATACTTTTTGAGTGTGCCAATATATAAGCTTTTGATCTCTTCATCGCTCTTGCCTAAATCTTCTTCACTTCCGCCATACCTCACGCACCAAGTAACCTTATCCTTATACTTATCAATTATCAATGAATGCTGATAAACAACATGGACTCTTTCATGAAAAAGATTTATCCAATACATCTTCTTGTTCAAGAAATCCTTTGTACCAAATGCCAATCCAACAACAGGAACATATCTTAATCTTGATAGCTTTTCTGAATAATCAGAAGGCAATCCTTTGCTGATCTTCAATAATTCAGGAATAGGGATTGTGTTCAATATCAGGTCAAATTTTTCAGTATGGATATTTCCATTGGAATTGAATGTGATCGTATTATCCTTGAAATCCACGCCTGTGATTTTGGTGCTTTTCAATACTCTGACCTTTTTCCTTATATCCCCCTCTAAACCATCTATCATTCCCTGAAGCCCCTTTTCTGGATATGTAAAAAGATCATAGCCCTCTTTTTCATAAAGCCTGTGTGCAAACTGTTTTGCAGAAATATTCTTCAAACTGATATTGAATTTATTTCTTCCATATAATTGCTTCCAGATCTTTTCCTTGACTTCTTTTCCTGCATACTTATTCATCCATTCATCAAGATCCTTTTCATCTGAGATCCTGTCAGGATTCAAAAGGAATATTGCATATAATCCAAAAAGCCCTAGCCTAAATTTTCCCCATAAAGACAAATGCTTGAATTTCAGCAAGCCTATAGGAGAATTGATATTATAGAGCTTAGTATCATAACCAAAAGCCATCTTTATCCTTAGCCATCTATTATTTCCAAGAAGATGATATTTCTTAAGATATCTTAAGGTTGTTTTATTCGACCTAACTATGTGATGATTGAATCTCGGAATTTCCTCTCCATTAAGCTTAAAGCTTGATGCCAAGCCACCAAGAAAAGGCGCATGCTCTAAAATAGTCATATCAAAATCCTTCTTGAGCTTATCAGCAGCAACCAACCCTGATAGGCCCCCTCCGAGTATAAATAGCTTTTTCATTTTAGTCTTTATTATTATTGGTTAACTTATCTGTATCATCTCTTTCCTATATCTATAGTATTCTGAATTATAAATCTCCTTTAATGCATCACTTAATTTAGTGTATTTAACTCCAAACTTTTTCTCCCAATCATCAAGCTTGAATATATCGCCTATTGTCATTGCTTGCAATTGATCTGGAACAAAGACTTGCTTTCTGAAAATGAAGCTATGCATTCTCAATAACCATAAAAATATTGGTATAGGAATTTTTATGAATATCCTCCCCAATCCTTTCTCTTTTGCTATTGTCTTTATGATGTCAATAAAATATATCTTCTCTTTTCCAATGATGTTATGTATATTATTATCAGGAGCTCTTTCAATTGTTTTCACAATAATCTTGCAGAAATCATTCACATACAATGGCTGTCTTATGTACTTTCCATGCCCTGGAACAGGAAATAAAAAGAATCTTTCCATTATATAAGTGATGTATCCTAAATGCTTGATGTCAAAGCAGCCATACATCAATGTAGGCCTGAATATAGTGTGAGGCATTGATGAATAATGCACCGCATTCTCACCAGCTCTTTTTGTATAAGTATAATTATCTTTGGCTATTGAAATTGCTTGAGAGGAACTTGCATGGATAAGATGCTTAATATAATATTTCTTGCAAGCATCAATCACATTATTTACAGAATCAATATTGTTCTTGATATATTGATCAGCATATCTTGATGCTATTTGGGATTGCAATTGAATAACAGTATCTGCGCCCTTAAAGTGCAATTCCCAATTTCCAGGCAATGAAAGATCAGCAATAAAAAACTCGACTTTAGGGAATATCTTTCTTGCAAGCTTGATATTATTCTCATTCCTATCTATTGCAATTATCTCATACCTATCCTGATCTATAATTGTCAATAGATTCATCCCAACTAATCCTGCAACGCCAGTAATCACTATCTTTGACTTATGCATAATGAGAGATAAAAATACTCCTATATAAATATTATCGATTTTATGGATTTTGTTTAATTATGCTTTACATAACCAAAACTTTTAAAAATACAAGCTCTATTCGTAGATCAGTGAAACACATGGCAAAACAAAAAGTGCTCATTACAGGAGGTTCTGGATTTCTCGGAATTAATCTTGTAAGGCATCTCTATAATAAGGGATATGATATTGCTGTTATTGATCTTGTGAAGTTTGATTATCCTGATATGAAAGACAAGATAACCTTTCTGCAAGGTGATATAAGGCATGTAAAGAGTGTTGAGAAAATAATGAAAGGATGCAGTTATGTAGTGCATTGCGCTGCTGCTCTCCCTCTATACTCTAAAGAAGAGATATTCACAACAGATGTAGATGGAACAAGAATTGTTTTAGAGGTTGCTGAAAAACATAAAGTCAGGAGAGCTGTGCATATTTCATCAACAGCAGTCTATGGCATTCCAGATCATCATCCATTGAAAGAAAATGATAGGCTTGAAGGTGTTGGCAATTATGGGCAAGCAAAAATACTTGCAGAAGAAGTCTGCCTGGAATTCAGGAATAAAGGAATGATAGTCCCTATTTTAAGGCCGAAATCATTTGTCGGCCCTGAAAGACTAGGAGTTTTTGCAATATATTATGATTGGGTGCATAGAGGAAAAAATATTCCAATAATCGGGACAGGAAAAAATCGTTATCAATTATTGGATGTTGAGGATCTATGCGAAGTCATACATACTTGCATTGTAGCAAATGAGAAAAAGGTTAATGACACATTCAATATCGGCGCGAGGCTATTCACGACAATGGCAGAAGACTTTGGAGCAGTGCTGAAACATAAGGGATCAGGAAAAAAAGTCATATGCATCCCTGCAGCTCCATTAATATTTTTATTAAGAGTCCTTGAATTCCTTAGACTATCGCCATTATACAAATGGGTCTATGAAACAGCTCCAGAGGATTCATTTGTATCAATAGAAAAGGCACAGAAACAATTGAAGTTCAAGCCAAAATATTCCAATAAGCAGGCATTGATAAGGAACTATGAATGGTATCTTGCTCATCTGGATGATTTCAAGAATCAGACAGGAGTCTCTCATAGAGTTCCATGGAAGCAGGGAATACTAAAAGTTGTAAGCTGGTTCTTTTGAGGAAATTCTAGAAAAAATGTATATTTCAAAATAATAATTTATTTTATAACAATAATGTTTACGAAATATTTATTTCAACAATCCAATAGCGTTCCTTATATGGCATTTGAGATCTGCAAAAGAATTCATGCCTATCAGCCTATGGAAAATATATGAAGGCCGCAGATAGAATCTTTTTATCGCTTTGTCTCTTAAAATTTTTATCTCCTTGGCAGAAAGGTTTTCATTGCCCATGATGACAAAGTTTCCTGATTGGTCCATATCATAATCTTTATCTTTGACTAATCCTTTTGCTAATGCTGTCTGTCTTAGCCTTGTGCCCATACGTGGAACTGGAGTATTGAAAGATGCAAAATCACTTCTTATCTGGATAGCAAAGTCAATGGTTTCATTTATAGTTTCTTCAGTATCTCCGGGCAATCCTAAAATAAATGTTCCTACTGTCCTGATCTTATATTTTCTGCATAGTTCAAAAGCAGTCTTGATCTGTTCTTTTGTAATGCCCTTATGGTTATCATCCAAAATCTTTTGGTTGCCGCTTTCCACACCAAACATGATTGTGTGGCATCCTGCTTTTTTCATGAGTTTTACAGAATGATCATTAGCAAGATCAACTCTCCAAAAAAATGACCAAGAGATCTTGAGCGGGATCATTTTTTTTAATAATTTCTCAGTCTCTTTTTTATTTATGCCAAATGTTTGGTCACTGAAATAGACTTCTTGTATGCCAAGGCTTTTTATATATTTCAGCTCTTTGATGACAGTATCCAATGGCCTTAACTTATAGCCTAAGGTTCCCATAATGCAAAAATCACATCTAAAAGGACAGCCATAAGATATCAGTGCAGTCGCAAATGGTTCATGCATCATGAAAGGAAATGTATATCTCTTGTTGTTAAACAGTTCATGCCGGGGTGTAGGGATCTCAAATTTTTGTATTGTCCGTTTACCAATAATTATATTGTTATTCTTGCGATATATCATGTTATTTGCATCATGGTCTGATAAATAATCCAGTATATCTCTTGTGGTGAAATCCAGGATACATGCATCCACATATGGATGTTGTTTGAGAATCCTTTGTCCGATCTCAATGAAAATATCTCCTGATCCGATGAGCAATGCATCAGTCTGTTTCTTTAGTTTCTTCAGAAAAATAAAATCTTCAGTATATGAGACTGCTCCGGCCAGAAATACTATGGCAAAAGGATTGAATTCTTTAATTCTTTTTATGCATTCCATATCATCAAGATTCTCAACCATTGCATCGATAATCCTAATATTATATCTTTCAGATACAATACCGCTCAATATCATAAAGTCCACTGGTTGATTGAGATAGTTGGACTTAGAAATCTTGCTACAATAATAATCCCTAAGATAAAGATTTTTTCCAGGAGGATTGAGAAAGACTATGTTCTTGTTTTGATCTGCATGATCTACCATTTTACTTTCCAAACAATAATCCTTGTGCCTGTAATGTCTGTCATGTCCGAAAATTTCTCAAAATGCTTGATGTTCTTGCCATCTAGATAGAACAATCTGGTGAACATGGAATCAATAAGCAATGGATCTGCAATCAATGATCTATAGATTGTTTCATTGCCCTGCTTATATGAAGCTAACAATGCACTTAAGCCAATAGTTGCATTAGTTGATTTATATTTCTTTGTGGTATTGTCCATTATCACTAATTCATTCATTGCTCCTAAAGATTCCTGCAGCCTATTGCCAGATTGATCATAAAATCCTAGAACAATTTGAGAGTTTTCTGGACTGCTGATATTGATAAGAGCTCTTTCCAAGACAACTGTTGTCTGGCCATTATTGCTTAAACCCATATTATAGCTGCATTGCACAATCTCTTCTTTATTAGGACAACCTATTGCGGTGCTCATTGCATATCCAGGCCATGGTGATATGTAATCATTCATCTGCCTGTCTGTTGACAATGACTGGACATCATAATAAATCCTTGTAGCTTCTTCATCAGAATAATTAAACCTTTCTTTTAGTATTGTTATTGCTTCCAGCAAGGGTTTTGGTTTGGCATTGCTGATGATAAATGCCTTGTCAAAATCCCATAATCCAAAATGTGCCCAGACTCCTGCTTTTCCGACCATATCCTCAGAAGTAATGAAGTAATTCTCAGGAGGATCGCAATGGCTATACTGTACTAATTCCTCTGCATTATCGAATCCTAAACTGGCCAAATAATCGATAGTCTCTGCTTTGTCCATCATTATTGCCTGTTTCACCACATTCTGACTCACTTCTGTATCCATATATTTCTCATTGATCTTTTCAAAAAACGTGTTAGCCCCGCAATCAAGCATTCTTAGAATTGCTATTGCCTCTTTCTCATTATTTGTTTGAAGTATTCTCCCAAGCCAATGTGCCTGAGGAGTATTTTGAGATGCTCCGTCTGCAGTCACTCTTCTGTCTGCATAATATTTAAACCAATGACCAAAATCCCACCATGAATTGATTATTGCATCAGGCTTTGATTCATCCCTAATTTTTATTAACGAATCATACCATCCTTTGGTTATTGATGGGACAAAACTCTTGCCTGAATCAATGCCTATCTTAATAGGACTTATAAGTATTAGACATAATATCACAAAAATACTGACTTTTGCCAATAATCCTCTTATCTTGAAATCCTCCATCAACCATCTTGTAAAATATTGATAGATGTATCCGATTGTTACTCCAAGTGCAATAGAGAATGCTGGTATGAGCAATAATATGAACCTCACTCCTTTAGTGCTTGCAAATATCATTCCTAAAAACCAGATAGTCAATAAAAATGCAGGCTTTACATCAACAGCTGATTCTTTTTCTCTGAGTAGCATTATCACTGCTGCTGTAACTGGAAGAGCCAAGATAAGCATATAAGTGAATTTGCTAATGCTTAATCCGCCAGAAGAGATAAGATAGAAATATACCATTGCAGAAATTCCTATAAGTATGTATTCCTTGAAGTCTGGCTTTTTCTTGATCATTGTAAAAATTATTCCTAATAATGCCAGAGCGAATATTATGGGTGTACCGAAAGACAATTGGCCTACAATAGAGCCAATATCTGCCTCATTAAGTTCAGCTACAGTAGTATAAACATTAGGCCAAAGATTAGAATGTGTTGCAATCTTTAGAGTAGAGGCTGCATGTAATGGTGCAGTAATTGCTCCGCTAAAATTCTGGAAAGAGGTAAATAATGATACAAAGATTCCAGATGATACTATCAGCAGCAAGAATATCAATCCATTATGCAACAATTCTTTAGTTATTGTCTTGCTTATATGCTTGTGCATGAGATAATTCTTGATGACTTCAAAAACTAAATATGCGGCAACTGCAACCAAGATGAACAGGAATATATACCACCAGCCGCTCCATGCAAAACTGAATAATCCGATAAACAATCCTGCAACTCCGCCAAGCACTATTTTTTTCATGAGGTTTCTAGATTCATATGCCTCTAAGAATATCCATAAGATAATCAGTGGAAACATAATATTCCAGATATCAGTATCTGAACCTAAAGTTCTGGTGATGAACAATGGACTTAATGCAAGGAACATGGCTGCAAAGAATCCTGCCACATCATTCATGAGCCTTCTACCGATAAAAAATGCTGCAATAGCAGCAATCACTGCCAAAAGAGTTGGCAGATAGAATTGGGCTTGCATAAGATTAACAGATGGACTGAAAAAGTGAAGGAATTTATATAGATAAACAATGCCATAGGGATGCATGACTGTCTCAACATTCAAGCCAAGCGGAGCCACCATGTGATTATCTATGCATTTGCCCTCTCTTATCTCATCGCATATAGTGCCTTTATTGTTCAAATTGGTTGCTTGTCTTAAGTAATAATAAGAATCAAGATCTCCAAGGAATGTGTACTGCTTATTGTTTTCCTCATATCTGAAACCTGTCTTGAAATATTCTGAGGTTTGTTTAATCTGGTTTTTAAGGTCGTTTTGATTTGCTTTCTTAAATTGGCTAAATTGATCATTCACCAAGGCTTGTCTTTGCTGGCTTGGCAAGTTAGGATATTGCGTGTCTACCTGTTGTGCTATGGAATTCTTATAATAATTTTCCATTGAGTTTTCAGCCCAGGCATCTGTAGCTGGCAGGTATTGTGGCTGAAGCCTGATAAAAATAGTCAATATAACAGGTATAAGTATTAACAATGTTGTTAATAGGATCTTGTTGCGCTTATCATTGCTGAAAAATTTCCTGGCATTAGAGAAATCAAAATCAATATTTTCTTCATCTCCTTCTGCAGAATCATGATGTTTCTCATGATGCTCAGCAGTGTGTTCTCTTGGCTTTTTATCTTTTCCAGAGAAGAAATTTTTTATTTTAGAAAAATCTATCTCAACATCCTCTTCAGAGTCTTTATCATTTAGGGATTTATCATGTACTTTATCTTGTAGATTGGACTTTTTTTCTTTATCTTCTTCAACATCTAAGTTTTTAGTTTCCTTATTATTCTTATTATGTTCTTTGACATGCTTACTGTCTTTGCCTGAGAAAAAACCTTTTATTTTTGAGAAATCAATAGATATATCATCTTCTTGAGCTTCCTTATCATCAGGTTTGTTCTTATCATGATCCATTAAAATACCACCCCGATAAAAACTTATGTTTATAGATTCATTTATAAGTTTTACTAAATATACTGTCGGGAATGTTAATTAATAAGTTAATACATATGGAAGATTTTCAAAAGTAATAAATATAAGTGGATATCTACACGACTTATGAGATTGTCTGCGTGCATTGTCGCATGGAATGGTGAGGGTAATATCAGAGAGTGTCTTGAGAGCATTAAGGATGTTGCGGATGAAATAATTGTAGTGCATGATGGTCCATGCAAAGACAAGACCATTGAAATATGCAAGCAATATACAAAAAAGATATTTATCAGGCCATATATCGGAGAGGCAGAGCCTCATAGGCCTTTTTCTTTCAAGAAGGCTACAGGTGACTGGATTCTTTGGATTGATCAAGATGAGCGTCTGGGTGATGATATTAAAAAAAATATCAGAAAACTGATAGAAGCAGATGATGTTGATGCATATTCTTTTATATGGCCAGTTAAATACAAAAATAAGAATCTTAGTAAAGGCTTTTTTTCAAAAGTCAGTAAGCGTGTTCTTTTTAGAAAGAATGCCATAAATGATTTCAGAGGACTGCCTAATGAGACATTGCATGTTAGAGGCAGAACTGTGAATACTGATTATAGGATGATTCATTTGCAGCAAGGAGAGAGAAATACTTTGCATATCTTCTTTACAAGAACATTAAGAATAGTGCATATTCATGCAGAGCAGTTAGCTAAGAAAAAAATAACCAGAAAAATATTCATTTGGTATTTTTTTAAAGCCTTTATTTGGTTTTTCCTTTATTTAGGATATTATTATGTATGGAAGAGAGCTTTTACTACACAAGCTGATCGCAGCATATCCTTGCAATTAGCATTATACAATTTTTTTCTATATTTATATGTGACTAAGATTAAACTTTTGAAACGGGACTGTCTTAGCTTAAGTACTTTAATTTAGCATGTAAAAAGTTTCCCCACGTCCATGTTTTAGTTGCTTGTTTTTCTATCATTGCTGGTGTCAGTTTTTCTTCTAATTCATGCATGAAATTCCAGTAGAACTGGAATAGTGCTAATGCATTATTTAATGCATATTTACTTTTTGCATGGCATTTTGTTCGCCTTACTAATCTTGAGATATTCTCTCTTAGAATGCTGTTAAATGATTCGCTGGTGTTAGTGTCTATCTCCCAAATATTCGGATTTCCGAATATTTTTCTGCGTATAGCAGGAATTATTTTAATACCGTTTTTGCTCTTAATTTTTTGACCATAATTTAAACAATCTTTATTATAATATTCTGGAAGAACAGTTGTATAATCATCATTACCATCGGAAAATATTTCTATTTTATGTTTATAATCTGGTTGTTTAATTATATCTTCGAATTTGTTAAACATTAATCGCAGTAAGTCTTGATCCCAATTTCCGACGCTAAATGCTGTAAAGAAAAATGATTTTCTTTTTATGCATGTCGCAATTGCTGTCTGGCTTGGTTTAGGGAATAAGTTTGTTTCGCGGTTAGATGTTTTTTGTTTTTTTTAACAAAAGTCAAAATCTCGTCGACTTCATAAGTTTTTAAGTCTAAATTATGCACTAAATAATTAGTCATTTCTACTGCATGATTTGCTAAATCTTCAAGAAGATTGCAAATCGTATTTCGGTTAACGTGCAATGTTCTGCCTGTTGCCCGAATTCCTTTTTTCTCGACGAGTTCCTTGCATATTGCCTTAATTTTTCTCTCGCTTAATTTTTTTTGATATAAAGGCGTACCCTTCGTTTCGACGAGATATTTATTGCAATGATTGCAATAATATCGCTGATGTCCAGCAGTATTTTTTCCCCGTTTAACAACATCTTTCTCGTCCTCTTGACGATAGAATTTACATTCAGTATTTTGACAAACAGCAATTATTTTTCCGCGTGGACGAGCCATAAAAACCACCTCATTAAAACTATAAAGAAGAACTAATATATTAAAGTATCTATTCTAGGACAGTCCCTTTGAAACAATAGCATTCCACTAATCTCTGATTAGTGGTCAAAATGGATGCTGTGTGATCAAGAACCGCTGGATTAGTGTCATGCTGAGCGCAACAAAATCTTTGGATTTTGTGCGCAAGAAAAGTAAAGCTTTTCTTTGCGTCAAGAACCACGCGATGTTGCTTGTGATGCAACATGCCACTGGTCTGTGACCAGTGGTTCTTGACAAGTTGGGAAGCTAGTGCGTTGTAAAATATGATGCATCAATATTGTTTTATGCTGATTTCTGCTTCCGATAATTTTAAATATCAATATGTAACTAGCCCATTATGAGCATATTCAAGTCAGCATATCAAATATTGCAAAAGCATGGAATTAAAGAATTATTAAGCACTTCTTTTAAGTATTACATAATTCCTCTGATTCTCTTGCCAATGATAATGATTAAGATACGTATTATGCGTAGAAGATCATTTAATGAGATTTTTGCATTTACATTCAAGTCCTATTATACAATGCTTAAACCATTGCAAGTAAAGTCTGAAATAAGATCGCTATTATATTTTTTGAAGAAAAATCCCCCTAAATATATTCTTGAGATAGGGACTGCAAGAGGAGGAACATTGCTGCTGTTCTCAAAAGTTGCTGCAAAAGATGCAAGAATAATAAGTGTTGATCTACCAGGAGGGAATTTCGGTGCAGGATATCCTTTATGGATGATACCTGCTTTCAAGAGTTTTGCAGCTGACCAGCAGAAGATCATTTTATTGCGTAAGGACTCGCATCTTCCTAGCACTTTCAAAAGCATAAAGAAATCCCTTAAAAAAGAAAAATTAGATTTCTTATTTATTGATGGAGACCATTCATATTCTGGAATAGAGCAGGATTTCAACAAATATTATGATCTGGTCAAGAAAAGCGGGATTATTGCCATGCATGATATTTGTCCTAATCCTATTGATAAAACATGCGAAGTTCATAGATTTTGGAAAAAGATAAAAGGCAGATACAGGCATAAAGAATTTGTCCAGAGCTGGAAGCAAAATGGTGCAGGAATAGGAGTGATATTTAAGGATTAGCATACTATTCCTAATTTTTGTATTTTCTTAGAGTGTTTATCATGATTGACTTATCAAAATATATTTTATTATTTTACTAGCCGTATTCTCAGACCCATAGCAGGAAACATATATAGTGGAGTGTTTTCATAAAGGTGTGGGAACCAGTTTGCAACCATCTCAATCAGGTAGTTCCATATTAAGAATCTTTTTGCGAACCTAAAATCCACTTTTATTGATGAAAACTCCACTGTAGTGTATTTCTCCTTTTCAGAATTCTTTACAAAGAAAAAGAATGTATCATAAGAGTAAGGCCTCAAATGAGTGGGGTTGCCCCATGCAATTGCACTTGTGTAATGAGGGACAATTATATCCAATGTTCCTCCAGGCTTTAATATTCTGTGAAGTTCTTCAACAGTCTTGACAGGATCTTTTAGATGCTCTATTATGCTATATGCCCTTATCTCCTCAAAGCTTTCATCATTGAACGGATAAGGATATTTATCAAGGTCATGCACAGCATCAATGCCTTCTTCAGCATTAATATCTAGATTCACCCATCCTTTCAGCTTTTGATGGCCACAGCCTATGTTTAATTTTGTGGATTTATATCTTTTGGACATGGTTTGGTTTATTGTCGATCATTTATAAATTTGATTATGCTTGATGTTTATGTTTATTCCTGATATCCAGATGCATGAGTATGGCCCCTAAAAGGAACACTGTTAAGCCAGATGCAAAATTAACTGCTTTTATGTTAAGGAATCCAAGGATATATGCAAGTGTTGCAAATAATCCTATGCCTAGAAATAAAGAAATTATTCCTTTTTCAGCTGATCCATAATCTGGAAATAAAGCTTTTGCTAGAGCATATCCTGGAATAAAAAATACGCATATTAATGTCAATGAAACCTTTATTCCCAAAAGAAAGTTCTTAGACAAGAACAGCACTATCACACCAATCATCAGTGCAATAATCCCAATTGCCTTATATTCTTTAGTATCAAGAATTTTTATAGTGTATTTCATATGCATTCCCCATCTTTGAAATTATTTCTGATTATTGCTATATTATTGCTGTTGTAGATCAATGTATTGTTTTTTGCAATCATCTTATTCGCAATATTGAATATCATTGGAGTCAATTGGCCAAGATCCTTAAAAAGCACGTAATCAAATTCGCATATACTATGATTTACATTTGGCGTTGCACCATAGGTTTTCATCTTTATCCCATCCCAGTACATTCTCTCATCTGAATACCCAACAATGTTTGATCTGATTATGCCTTGAGTATAGTTGTTCTGTGAAACTTCAAGTATCTGGTTTATCACATTCTGGTCTGTTTCATAAGTAGGAAGATATATTGGACGATGCGCATAAAGTCCTTCAAACTGGATGCATCCCAGACATAATATTCTATTGCCTTTAGGAATATTCTCTCTTGCCCATACATAGGCATCATATGAATTTTGTGTCATAAGCGAATTAGAGCTCTTAGGTATGGAATTGAACATGATGATTTGTAATACAAATAATGCTAACAAGACAAATATGCTCAAGTTCTTGATCTTCGATATCTGTTCTACCAGCTTAACTAAAAAATATATTCCCATGGCTATAATCGGATATGCAAAAAGATACAATGCATATCTTGATTTGTCTGTTGCATGATCATGATAAACTCCAAAATAAGCTGCTAGCAACGTAGCACAAAACATAAATAAGAACATCCCGACAATATATCTGTATTTCTTGTTTTTCAGATAAAATATTATTGATGCCAGCCCAAGCAATAATAGTATATAGAATACTGGATTTACAAATGTCATGAACTTTATAGGATTTGAGGATGCGTCATGGAATAATTTTCCAGATACAGACAATCCTGCTCCTGAAGTATTTGCTTGTCCTATATGGAAGTAATTCACTAACAATACTCCTATGTATAATGATGTTAGCACCAGTATTATTCCATTGAGTATAAGGAAATGTTTGATTGGTATCTCTTTCCTGATGATCTTGTAAAGTATAATGATGCTAAAGAGAACCATCAATATTGTTGGAGTTGGTGAATGGGACAAGAATGCAAAACTAAAAACCAAAGCAAGCCCTATCAATGAAACAATAAGCTTATCTTCCATGTATTTTAGAAAGAACAATACAGTCAAAGCAAGGAACATCAATTCAGCCACATGAGGAAACATTCCAATAGTGATCTGATAATGATACATCTTCTCTATAGGGTAGATCAATAGTATTGCTGCAATCAGACCCATAGGTATGCTGTGAAATATCTTCCAGAATATCAAGAAAAAGACTAAACCGACACCAATAATCGATAGGACACTGAGAAAGTATAAGCTATCATATGCAGGCAGTCCTGTTATTCTGGAAATCATTGCAGATGTTATTAATGCTATTGGAGGATCATTCTCTATGATGTTTGTTTTTGAATCATCAAACCATGAAGGCTGATAATATGCTTGTCCATTTTCAGCAATCCATTCACTCTCACTGACACGGGAGTTTGCATCAGCTGATTGAATGCCAGTAGGATATGGATGAAGTAGTTTGTATTCATAAGGCTTGTAATGCATGAATATGCCTAGTGCAATGATCACAAACAATATGATCCATGTCCATTTATTGTTTTCGTCTAAAATCATCTTAAATTATGTTGTATTGTTTTATATTATGTTGTATTGTTTTATATTATGTTGTATTGTTTTATATTATGTTGTATTGTCTTATATTATGTTGTATTGTCTTATATTATTTTATATTGGTTTGTATCAGTTCACAAATCTATATTTTATCAGGTACCATGCAGCCATTATCCCGTCGCGCCAGGTGATCTTTTTGCCCTCATTAAAATCCCGGGAGTAATATTTTATTGGCAGTTCCATTATCTTTATGCCTTGTCTTAATATTTTTGCAGTAACTTCTGGCTCAAATTCAAACTTGTTTGCTTTGATATTTATTTTTTTAATAATATCTTTGTCAAAGACTTTGTAGCATGTCTCCATGTCAGTAATGTAATGTCCATATAATATAGTTGTAAGGAGTGACAATCCGTGATTGCCAAGTTTATGAATCTCGAATGTAAGATGATTATTTTCCTTAAGATGGCCTACTGGAGAGAGATATCTAGAGCCATAAACAACATAAGACTCTCCTTTGATTATTGGTGTTATGAGTTTTGTGTATTCAGAGGGTTCATATTCCAGATCTGCGTCCTGGATTATTATTATGTCTCCACTAGCATATTTTATTCCTGTACGTATTGCTGCACCTTTGCCTTGATTTTTTTTGTGTACAATTAAATGTATCTTATTTCGGAATTTTTTAAGTTTTTTTACACTATTGTCTTTTGAACCATCATCTATGCATATGATCTCTTTTTTTAACAGGATTTTTGCATGAAGAACTTTATTGATTAGTTTATCAACTGTACGGTCCTCATTGTATATAGGGATTATTATTGAAAGTTTTTTGTATCTCTTTTTCATTTTTTCTTTTGCATTACATATCCCAGTATTCCAATAATTATCAGCACTGGTGGAAAGATAATATGGTGATATTTAATATGGATTCCTGCCATTCCTATGTAATAGCTCAAGAATCCAACAACACCTATGCCGATGCTGGTGCCGAAAAACAAACGCTGGAAAAAAGGTATTTTATCAAACCAATATAGCATTAATGCATATCCGGGAATTATGTAAAGATATGCGATCGATAATGATATTTTTGAGACTGCAAGAAAATTTTCTTTAAAATATGCTATTTGAGTGATAATTATCAAGGTAATCACACATAATAATACATTGATTATTTCCTTTCTTAATTGTGGATCAAGTTGTGTTTTCATTTTTGAATTGTTGATTGGTTTTTTGACTCATCTGTCGATTGATTTATCGATTGACTTGTAGACTCTTTTATTGATTGATCTGTCGAGTTTGTTGAAATATTTGTTCCAGGCATATTAATGCAGTTCTCTCTGATCCCATTATTATAAATAACACTTACTGCATCATTTGAGTATACTTCTTTCATGCCATTAGATAGGAATAAATTCATTATGTAAACATTTGCTTGTGCTAGGCCAGGGCTGTAGGCACTTTTCTTGTCAAATAGATAATATTCAAAATCACAGACATTAACTTGTATATGATATGAAGTGGAAAAATCAGCATGATAGCCTGGCTTCATAAATCCATCCCAATAAAGAAGATTTCCATTTGTTAATGTGAAAAGATCAACTGTGTAGATGTTCTTTATTGTTCCTTTCTGCAATGATTGGACATAATCATTTACATCCAACACATATGTCAGTCTCTGGATGAGTCTTGCGCTTTGACTATAGCCATCACCATAGAAGACAAATATCTTATCTGTTTGAGCTGTGTTTTTATCGATCCATTTAAATGCATCATATTGTTCCTGGGTTATTGCACCAGGGCCTCTTATTGGCGAGTAATATGAAAGTGTTATTGATGCAAAAATAATCAGAGCAACAATTATTGAGACAACCTGCGAGATATTTTTTTTAATTGTCTTAATTACTATATATACTCCTAATCCAAACAGCGGAGCAAGGAATATTGGCCAAAATGCCCTTATATGGAAAGCACGGTATCCAAAACCAAAATAATTAGAGAATCCAATGATAAATAGCATAAGCGAGAAAAAGAGTATAGGTATAATTTTTTTATTCTTAATAGTAATGTATGAGAAATATGTTATACCTATGGCTAATGCAATTATTGCAGGCCATCCTATATCCTGGAAAAAAACCACTTTTAATGATCCCATCTCAGAGGGTTTTAAGACCAATGGATTACTGCCCTGTGTCTGAAACATTCCAAAAGCAAATACTGCAAGATAATAGCTTGTGAGAACTACTGTGATAAACATTGCTATGGTTATCCATTTAACATCCTTCCAAGGAATCTTTTTTTCTATTATAATCTTAAATACTAAGTATCCTAGGATTATCAATGCTGCAAAAATAAATTCAGGGATATGAGCCAAAATTGCTGCAATTGAAGTTATTGAAAGCAAAAGAAATCCTTTTTTTATATCAATTTTGCTGACTGCCCATAACATTCCAGTAAGGAATAGCATTCCAGAAACAGCCCCTAATTCTCCCCAAAAATATGAGACATAAAAGTTTTTAACAAAAAATAATGCAAAGAATCCTATTGCAATAATGGCAACATTCTTGTTGTATTCTCTTATGAAGAAATACATAGCTAAGCAATTGAGTATAACCATTACAGATGCCATTATGTATATAGCATCATAAACAGGGATCCCTGAAGTTTTTGCAAGTATTGCAGAGACTGAATATATAGTGAGGCCATGAATCCAGAGAACATCATAATAGCCTCCTGCTTCATAGTAAGGATGATATAGCTGATTGCCGCTGATATATGCGTGTTCAGTCAATAGAAGATAGGCAAATCCGTCTGTTGCAAAATATGAGAAAGGCATTGAATGCACTAATCTGTTGTCATATAATTTTCCATTCACAAAAAAGAACATTGCCCCTACTAATATAATAATAAAAATAATCTCTATATATCCTTCTTTTTTAGTTATGGTTTCTTTATGATCCATAGTCCAATTTGCTGTCTTCAGCATTTCAATTATTAAGTATTTCCAGCCTAATTGCTTGTGCTTCTAAAAATTTTCCATTTGATGATCTTGAATATCAGCCTGATATGATTCTGGATCTCTTTGAAATTGTTGATTTTTGATTCACCATATTTTCTCAGGGTGAGTTTAGCAGGGATTTCATAAAAGGTTTTGTTCTTTTGAACCAATTTGAATAGTATCTCAGCATTTATGTCAAATCTTTTACTTTCCAGATCAAGGCTCTTGAGATCTCTTGCCTTGTATAGCCTGAATATCTGGCTGACTGCAGTGACTTTTTTCTGCATCAATATTTGGTATATCTTGTTGACTGACTTGCTGAGAAAAATCCTATACTTAGGAACATTTTTACCATATCCTGCCAACAACGGCGAACCTATGACACAATCCGCATTCTCTCTTTTTTGCGCTTGAATAAGGCTCTTGATCATGCTAGGATGAAATGTGAAATCACCATCAATAGTCACTAAAAATTCTCCTCTTGCATGCTTTATCCCTGTCCTTATTGCACTGCCTAATCCCTTATTTGATTTATGCCTGATCAATACTATATTACTGAATTTTTTCCTGAGTTTGTTCACTTCATTAACTGTATTATCTTTGCTGCCGTCATCAATTATCAATATCTCATATGTCATTCCTAACTTGTCGAGAAATCTTATTAGTTCATTAGGGATATGTTTGACATTCTCTTCTTCATTAAATGCCGGGTATATGACTGTCAGTTGCATATTAATATTTCAGATATTCACGGCATTTTTAAATTTAGTGGTATAAATAGCATTATAAATAGCGTTATAAATTTACATTGTATATATGTATATAGCCTCTTCTATCGAAAAACTAATAAATACTATTAGTTTATCAAATAATCATGCATAATCGATCTAATATTTTTAGAAATATAACATTAAGTAATGCAATAATAACTCTTATACTTATTCTTATTTTGGCAGTTATTATCAGGATTCCTAATCTGCCAAAAACTATCGCATTTGATGAATATGTCCAGACAAAAGCAGTCTTAAACCACAATTCATTAGGCTTGGATAAAGGAACAGAAATGCCTCCACTGACTACTTGGACAAGGATATTTTTTGCATCAATCTTTGGCGAGACTGCTATAGTGCTGAAGATTGTATCGCTAATATTCGGGATAATGACTGCAATTCTTGTTTATCTTTTGGCGTCGGAATTATACGATAAAAAGGTTGCAATATGGAGTGTGCTGCTCTTGGCCATAAGTGCATGGCATGTTCTTGGCTCAACATCCATATCTTTTGATGGAGCATTCCTGACTTTTTATTTCACCCTGGTGATATACTTATATGTAAAGTATATACATACTGAGAAGAAACTATGGCTGATTGCAGCAGGAGTCGCTTTTGGTTTAGCGATGCTTACAAAATTAAATGCAATACTATTAATTCCAATACTGTTTATCCATAGTTATATTTTTCGCTATAGATACATTAAAAGGGGCGCTTTAGTGTTTTTTAGGGAATTTTTTACAATAGGGTTATTTGCTATTTTGGTATTTTCTTTGTTTCCTATTGCTGCACTATTGACTGATTGGTCTTATTTTACTGTCGTAACAAGTCATACTTCAGTCTTCAGCAACTCTTCATTGAATTTTCTTCTCCTAGGAATTCAATATTTGCATGCATTCATTTGGATAGGACCATTATATTTTGGGCTTTATGTACTTTCATTGGTAAGGTTGTGGAATAATAAAGATAAGAATATTAAGAAAAAGAACAAAACAGACCATGGAAAAAATAATGAGAATAAGAAAGATTATCTTATGCATATCTGGGTTATAGTGGTATTCTTGTTCTTCACATTTGGCGTACAGGAGAATTTCAGGCCGCTTGAGAGATATTTCTTTGTGATGTTCCCAGCAATCTGCATCCTGGGCGCAAATGTCATCAATGATCATCTTCATGATTTAAAGAATGCAAAAAAGACATTATTGATATTTCTTTCAATATTCCTGCTTTTTTCAGTATTGATCTACGCATTGAATTTAATGCATAATGATATTCTTCAATTTTATCCAAAGACAAATTTTGCCAATGCAGTGGTTTCAGGCAACTGGATGTTTCTTGTCCCATTTACAGGCGATCAAGGACCAATAGGAGTGTATGTCTCTTTCGCATCTATTGCACTTGCCTTCGGCGTGAGCATGATAATAATTGCTATCATGCTTTTTAAGCCTGGCAAAAGGAAATCAAAATCATTTTCATTAATACTATTTATCTTGTTTTTAGCTGTGGCTCTGTCATTTAATATGTTCATGATCCAGGAACAGGCATTCTCATTGACAAACCCAAACATAGACTTTAGCTCAAAAAGAGTGCTTGCTTATGCTCTTTCTCATGATCTAAAGGAACCGATCTTGATATTTAGAAACTATGCGCTTCAGCATTATTTAGAGAGCAGATACTCTTTATTAGACAGGTTGGATTTTCATAATGAGAACACCTTTTCTTTGGAGGATTCATTGCCATCTGGAGGTTCAATGATATTTGTTGATTTCCCGAAGATGAATGAGCAAAGCGCCTTATGGAACCAGTCTCACCAATGCAAGCTTCTATACAAGGAAGAGTCGGCATATATAGTTGAATGCTAAAAATATCTGATAGCGAAACAATCCCTGTTTTGAATCTAAATATATCTATTTTAAGAAAATTTATAAAAACAACTTTACTATGTGCACTTTAGGGTGTAATTTGGCGTAAATCCAATTCGGCAGATTTTTTTCCAAAAATTTTCATGAAAATTAGGATTAAGCGGGTTGTTTTAAACAATATTTTATTCATTCTGGCAAGTTTGTTGATCAGTATTTTATTTGCAGAAATAATGGTACGAACATTATACCCACAGCCATTATACAATAAACATAACCCTGAACATCCAGATTTTCCAGAGTTTATAAATTTTACAGAAATTGGGGGATTGTCACGCCCTAATCTTGACATCCTAAGATATGGTGAGGCTAACAGATTGTTCAGAGTGAGAACCAATTCTCAGGGATTCAGAAGCGATTATGATTTTTCTCTGCAAAAAAATCCTAAAAAAAGGATATTATTTTTTGGGGATTCAGTAATGTTTGGAGATGGGTTAGACCAGGATCAAGCATTGCCTGCAGTGATTGAGCGCATGAATCCTGATGTTGAGTCATATAATTTTGGTGTCGCGGCTTTTAGCCTGGGACAGGCATACTTGCTATTCAGGCAGAATTTAAATTATAAGCCTGATGTAGTTATTGTTTCAATATTTACAAATGATATAATTAATGAATTTCCGAATAATAACCGATATGGAAACCCTTTTTTTGTATTTAATGGGACTTCATTAATTCTCTATAGGTATCCTTCAGTATATAATGAAGAAGAGTTGAATAATGCCCGTGAGCAGCACAAAGTCTACAAATATTCTGGTCATGATAGAATGCTTAGATCATATTCTCATTTGTACGTTTTACTATGCAAGATATTTAATTCTAAAAGTAATCAAAAATATCCTGATGCAAAATTTCATCCACGATATCAATATTATTTGAAACAACCTTCGCCTGAAATACAAAATAGTGTTTTAACCCTTTGTGCACTGGCTAATGAATTTAAGGTACAAACAGATAAGATAAATTCCACGCTCGTTTTCATGTATGTCCCTGATCCTGTAGAAATAGATCCTGAAGAAAGGATAAACGCTATTAATGCAGATGCACTGCATTACGATCCTAATGATTTTGATTTTGGCATTATTGCATCATACTTTAACACATGTTTCAGAAATCAAAATATCTCTTATGTCGATATATATTCCTTATTTGTTAATGAGCCAAATCCTAAACTGCTTTATAACCACTTAGGTTCCCATTGGACTCCCTTTGGGGTTACAAAAGTTGCTGAGAAACTTCAAACTTTGATTTGATTTATCAATTCACTTCGCATAGATTGGCTTATAAAAAATTGTTCGGACTTTACATTAAAAATTTACATTAAAAAGATTTTAAATTTTTGCATATGAGAGAGAATAAAAAAACCATCATAATTGTATTTGTTGCGCCTATTGTCGTTCTTGTGTTAAGTACGGCTATTTACATGCTATTCATATCCGATTTTAGAGGTTATGATAGCACAAGTACACGCTTCATACATAGTCTGGATTTTTACGAAAATTCCAGTCCTGGAAGCACTTTCTTTATAGGAGACAGTCAAATCAGAGAGGATATCAATTGTAATATTATCGATTCTTTGCATGGAGTAGCAGCTAATTATTCTCCTTGTTTCAACTTAGGCATTGAAGGGATGTCCTCTTTGCAATATGCTCTCATCCAAAAAAAGATTATTGATGCTGGGCCTAAACATGTAATTATTGGTGTTTCTCCTCTTTTTTTCAGTGAGGGAATAAACTCTAACAAAAACTTATTTTTTTTTATGGGTGAACGTAGAATCATGCCTGATGCAACCTTGAATTCTTTGCTTAATTCTGATGAGAAAAAATCATTGACAATGAACTCGTACCTCCGCGCACTTTACAAGCGAAGGTTCATTCTACCTTTTTATGAGTCTGTGATTCGTTCAACTCTTGGAAAAAGATCAGGTCAAAGCTTACCTGATAAAAATTCGGCTGATGATGCATATTTTTCATCTACATCATCTGGTGTTTATTCAGAATTCAAGTCATCATTTCTGTATACGAATGCGCAGACTGAGGAAGAGTTGCAGAAAAAATTAGATAGTCCTGAGTTACTCTCGCCATTCAATAATTCAAATAATCGTGAAAGAGAGTCTTTTGATTATCTCATTTCTAATTTGTATAACTCTAGCATAATTTTGACTGTTGTTAGCATGCCGCTCAACCCTTTACTTGTTGAAATCCTGAATGAACAATCATTATCCGAGTATAAATCGTTTCTATATCACATTTGCACAAAAAACCAGATTGAATGCATTGATCTGACATCATCGTTTTCCCAGGATCAATTTATTGATTTGACACATCTTAATGCAGAAGGCCGTAATAGCCTGTCTAAATATTTTTTTGAAAAATTAATCACGATTGAAGAAAACTTTTCAGCATTGACCAGTTCACCATCGACTTTTCCCACATTGATTCCAAGATTCTCGGAATCTGCAGACAATCCTGTACTTAATTCAACACAGGATTATATTTTGGAGATAATAGAAACAATAAAATAGAGACAATAGGTGATAAAAATAATATTCAATAGCTTTCCATTCTTCTTTTTCTTTGTTACAGTGCTAATAATGCTTTTGATAATTAGGTACAGAAAATATCAGCATATTTTCATAGTCCTAATGAGCTGCTATTTCTATTGGTACTCCAGCGGATCTATGATTGTGCTCTTGTTTTATAGCCTGATTATGGACTTTTATTTAGGCAAGCTCATCTATGATACAAAGGATTCTAAGAAAAGAAAGTTTTATTTCATAGTCAGTCTCATCGGGAATCTCGGATTATTATTTATCTTCAAGTATACAAATTTTTTGACAGAAGTGTTTAATTATTTCATGTCATTATTTCATGGAACTTTCTTCCTGCCTAATCCGCATATACTGCTGCCTATAGGCATATCTTTTTACACTTTTTGCTCTCTCAGTTACACGTTCGATATATACCGTAAAGAATTAAAACCCATTGATTCTCTTGTTAAGTATGCTTTTTTCATAACATTCTTCCCTCATCTTGTAGCAGGCCCTATTTTGCGTGCTTCGAGATTTTTGCCACAACTCCGCAAAAAAATAAGAATCATACCAAAAAATTTTCGTGATGGCCTGACAAATACTGTGTGGGGGCTGGTGAAAAAAGTTGTGTTTGCTGATAATGTTGCAGTCTTTACAAATGCATATTTTTCAGATCCTACTGTTTACAGCAGCAGCGTACCTGTATTTTTTGGCGCACTGGCGTTTGGCATCCAAATATATTGTGACTTCTCGGGGTATTCACAAATGGCTATAGGCCTTGCACAAATGATGGGAATTACGTTACCTATAAATTTCAACAAGCCATATGCCGCACGCAATGCATCTGAGTTTTGGAATAGGTGGCACATCTCCCTTTCTTCATGGTTAAAGGATTATCTTTACATTCCATTAGGAGGAAATAGAAAAGGAAAAATACGCACTTATGTAAATGTATTACTTACGATGATCATAGGAGGATTGTGGCATGGCGCTTCATGGAACTTCCTTTTTTGGGGGCTGTATCAAGGAATTTTGCTAATGGTCCATAAGGTTTCAGAAGCACTGCACATAACTGCATTATTCGATCATTTGAGAGGTTTTGGTGTATTTTTAGGTTGGGCCATCACACAGTTTTTTGTATTTTTAGGCTGGATAATTTTTAGGGTTTATGACATAAATGTGCTATTCTTTTGTATGAAAAAATTTATTTTCTGGGATTTTACAGGCAGCTGGACAGAATTCTTGACATTATTTGATAAGTACAATGTGCCGCTGCTGTTTTTATTTGGATTTATAGTGATTCACGTATTTACATTCTTTAAAGGCGCGTCATTGGAGAAAGCATTGCAGAAGGATATGTTTTATTGGGTGCTATATTTATTTATTGCATGCCTGGCGTTATATTTCCTGGCGCCTGCACAGACAGTGCGGTTTATATACTTCCAATTCTAGGAATAAGAATTGATTTTTGGGATGAGAAGATGGCCAGTATAAAATATTAGACTAGTACACATCTCAAATGCCAAGATAATTAAGTCCGGCATATCCTTGCATTTTTCCAAGATAAAATATTAGCAGAAATATTATCACAAGGATCACCAGAATGATTATGACCTTTGTTTTATTTTTTCTAAAAAACGTTGCAACCGAATCTGAATTTTTTGCTGTCATTTCAATGCTTGATTTTTTATAACCTCTAACAGGGTTATTACTTAAGCCATATTTAAATTTTTTCATTTATAGGTAAAGACAGTAATATTCGTAATAAATTGTATGTCTTTACCTAATAAGCAAAAGACAATCACTTCCAATAATCAATGTCTTTTGCTATAGTTGCAGCATATTCAGAATCTCACACATTATCACTTGCAACATTCTATTTCATAAACTGCCTAACTTATTTTTGCATCAATAGTTTGGTTTTTAATAATATTTATAAACAATGTTTTATTGTAGAGCCTTATGGAAAGATACAGGCGCAAGGTTTTCTATGGAACCCTCACAATATTTGTTTTTTCCATAATTGCAGCTGTTTTTGCATATTTTTTCAGGGTGCTTCTAACGAAAAATCTTTCCTTGTCTGATTACGGATTATTTTATGCATTGATAGCCTTTGGAAGCTTTTTGATGGTTATCCGTGATCTTGGTGTCATGTATTCTGGATATTATTTCATACCCAGGCTTATTTCACAGAGGAAATTCGGGATCATGAATAGTATGATAAAATATATGGTGAAATTCGAGGTTCTTGTCAGTTTGATGCTGTCTTTGGCTTTAATACTAGTTTCAGACTTGATTATTCAAAATTATTTTCACACAGCGTCTCGGGCTGTTTTTCTGATATTTGCTGTCCTGATTTTCTTCAATTCCTTGGAGGTATCTATCCAACATTTCTTTAATTTCTTTCAAAACCAATTTTTATTCTCTTTACATAGTTTGATGCGCAATGTATTGATTTTGATCATAACTGTAATTGCTTTTGTTTATTTTAATGGAATTCTTGTACCATTATTTACGCATATCATAACATATGCGCTATTGCTAGCCATATTCTCATTTGTTTTCTATAAAAAGATCTTTTTGAAATATTCTAGCCATAAAGACCAAAAATTCGATAAACGCCAATTAATAATCTTTGGAATTCCATCAATGCTGTTTTCACTAGGACTTTTCCTCATAACATCTGCAGATACTATAATACTCACTCTTTTTAGGACATTAGATGAAGTCGGATTATATAATATAGGTGCGCCGATTGTAGGTTTACTCTTATTTTTCTCTTATGCAGCAAGCAGTGTTGTATTGCCATTAAGTTCAGAGCTTTGGGCAAGGAAAAAGATCGAATTGCTCCAAAGAATCATATTGATACTGCAAAAATATACCTTTATCATACTCATTCCATGTGTGGGAATACTTATGATGTTTTCAAAATATGTAATAACAGTACTTTTCGGCCAGGAGTTTGTGGCAGCAAGTAATGTGCTGTTTATCTTGTCTTTTGGATCATTATTCTTATCAGTCGGTGTCATTAATGTGCATTTCCTATTTGGAGTGTATGGATCAAGAGAGGCGACAAAAGTCTATGTATATTCAGCAATTATCAATATTATTTCATCTATAGTCTTAGTGCATTATTTAGGCATAATAGGCGCTGCCATAGGGACTTTAGCTGGATATATTGCATTATATGTAATATCATCATTCAAATTATATGAAAAGCTTGGAGTAGGTTTTCCATGGAAAACTAATCTGCTTACTCTGCTGTCTTTCATAGTTTATATTGCGCTATTATATGGTGCATCGAACATATTCTTGTTATACACTCTATTATCAAAACTCTTGACAGTAGCTATCTCTGGTTCATTATACACATTAGTTCTGTTCTCGCTAAAAATCATTAGCTGGGATGAGCTGAAAGACATATATCTACTAATGATTAAAAGGGATGTTAAGAAGATGTGAGATTTTTATTCATGCTCCCGAATAATCAAAAAATATATAAATGATGCTCATTTCCATATACTATGAAAAAGAAGATTTTTGTTACAGGAATTGCTGGTTTTCTCGGGTCTCATATTGCCGATGCAATGATTGCAGAAGGCCATGAAGTCTATGGTTGCGACAATCTAATCGGAGGGCATATTGATAATGTTCATAATGATGCAGAATTTATTCATGCAGATTGCTCATATCTTAACACAATGAATAAATTGCTAAAGGATATTGATGTTGTTTATCATACTGCCTGCACGCCATATGAGGGATTAAGTGTGTTCTCCCCTCATACAGTGCTGCATAATACTTCACAGATAACAGCGACTGTTGCATCAGCATCAGTATCCCAAGGAGTAAAAAGATTTGTTAATTGCTCAAGCATGGCAAGATATGGCTTTCAAGAAAAGATACCGTTCACAGAAGATATGATACCAAAGCCTAGGGATCCTTATGGAGTTGCCAAACTTGCCTCAGAGCAAATGCTTAATATCCTATCAGAAGTTCATGGAATTGAAGTAGTGCATGCTGTTCCTCATAATATTATAGGCCCAAAGCAAAAGTATGATGATCCTTTCAGGAATGTGGCATCTATTATGATTAATCTCATGCTTCAAGGCAGGCAACCAATAATATATGGTGATGGCACTCAAAAAAGATCATTTTCATTTATTCAGGATAATATTGAGTGTTTAAAAAAGATGGGATTCCAAAATAATGTTGTTGGCGAAGTGATAAATATTGGTCCTGATGAAGAATTTGTTACTATAAATGAATTAGCAAGAATCATTGCAGAATTGCTTGATTTTGATCTAAAGCCAGTATATGTTACAGGCAGACCTCAGGAGGTTAAGTTAGCATACTGTTCATCTGACAAGGCAAGAAAATTGTTAGGTTATAAAACCCAATATTCATTAAGAGAAGGCTTGTCAGAAATGATTGCATATATAAAACATCGAGGGCCAAGAAAGTTCAGGTATCATATAGCTGTCGAGATTGTAAATGACAAGACTCCAGTAACATGGAGAGATAAGATGTTCTGAATCAGTTTAGATAAAAAAATTGCCTTCTGCCATTAAAGCTTTGATGAAAGACATACTCTATTAGAAATCATATTTTCCTGTCCAATTTCTCCAGATTATTCTCAGAACATCCATACCATATTTAATTGGCTTAAGATGAGATTTTTCATTTCCATAATGTGTTGATATTGGGATCTGGGCAATTCTCAATTTTTTCTTGCCAGACATCATTATCATCTCACCATCAAAATGATAAGTATCGCTAAGTTTTTTGAAAGGGATGGTGTTTAATGCCTTTTTAGAGTACACCATATATCCTGTATGATATTCGGTAATATTCATCCCATAGGCAATGTTTTCTATGAATGTCAAAAATCTGTTTCCAAGATACTTGTATAATGGCATGCCGCCCTTTAATGCCTCTCCACCTAGCATTCTTGATCCTAAAACAACATCTGCCTTTCCTTTTTCTATAGGGCTTATCATTTTTTGCAGTATTTCAGGAGGATACTGTCCATCAGAATGAAGCAGTATTGCGATATCTGCTCCTAACTCTCGAGCTTTTGTAAAACCAGTTTTCTGAACAGCACCATATCCCTGGTTTACTTTATGGTTTATTTTTAGAATTTTTGGATATTTTTTCTTTAATTTGTCAATAACTTTCTCTGTATTGTCAGTGCTTCCATCATTGACAACTATGACTTTGTTTATCTTTTTCCAGAATTCCTTTGGAATGCGCTTGAATACAGATTCAATAGTCAAGGCTGCCTTGTATGCAGGCATTACGACGATTATTTTCATCTATGTAAACCTCGTGTTTGTTTATATATTTTTTTGAAGTGTGAGGCTTCTTTACGACATTCATCTATTCGTGCTTTGTTTCAGGCACATTATTGCGGTCGTATTAAAGGCATTGCGCCAATCATGATATCAGGCTTGCCTGATGGCAGAGGCCTATGAAATTAGCGGCGTCAGCCTATGATGCCTTACATTTCTTCAAATGAATATATTTTGAATTATCTTTCAACATTGCAAAAATAATGCATAACAGCTTTCGTGCTGTTGCAGTTATTGCAATATTATGATTTTTACACTTTTTTATTCGGTGATAAAAAAGTGCTAGTCGTGAATCATTCATTACGGCAATATTTGCGCATTGTCCAAGTATCCAGCGTAAATTATTATTGCCTTGTTTGGCAATATGCCCTGTGTAGCATTTTTCTCCTGATTGAGATATAGATGGATTCAATCCAGCATAACTTATAAGTTTTTTTGCTGTATTGAATCTTCTTATATCCCCTATTTCTGCGCTGATCATTAATGCTGAATAATAATCAATTCCTGGAATGGTCATTAACAATCTTGATTGTGGACTATGTTCTGCGAATTCTTCTACACGCTCTTGTGTGTCTTTGATTTTTTGTCCAAAAAAATCAATTGTTTGAATATAATTGTCCAATTCAAATCTATCACACATTGGCAGATCTAATGAATATAAATATTTTGTTCCTGCCTTGCCAAATACGTCGCTGAATTCATGCTCTATGCCGTGTCTTAATAGTATGGCATGGATTTTTCTTTTGACATCTGCCCTTAGTCTTACTAAGGATAATCTATGACGAGTAATTTGTCTTTCATATCTTACTGACAAGGGAGGTGCATAACTTTCTGGAAGCAAATTCACTCTTAACAGATTTGCTAATGCTTTAGCATCAACTTTATCTGTTTTCTTGCGTGATTCTGCAATAAGTCTGACTCTTGAAGGATTTGCCAAATGCAAATCCTTGTATTCTGCATCGTCTAAATAATCATAGACATACTGCCAGCAACTGCACGATTCCAAAACAATTTTGGAATCCTTAGACACATTCAAAAGGAACATATCCATTGAATGCGGTTCACTCTTGAACTTCTGCTCAAGCAAAACCTTTCCTTCATTATCCAAGATGCATCCTTGGATAAACTTTTTATGTACATCCAACCCTACATACGATTGCATTTGTTTAGATACCATTGGTATCACCTAGTTTGTTTTTTATGCTTATGCTAAAACGCATGAGTATAAAAACACGAGGTTTAACATTCAATCATGATCTTTGTACAAAAGTATCTTATTATAAATTTTTCTTTATCTGTGCAAATAAAACCTTCCCTTCTAATGGTTATTAGAATAGTTGGTTTGAATTACTAAACACTTATAATTAGTTAAGACTGTTGTTAACTTTATAGATAGTATATGTATCAATCCAAAAATCTTTTGCAGAGTATTTTTCCTCAAAACTGGCTATAGGAATAAATAAATCTATTCTGGATTGGATGTATTTTACGGATTCAAATTCCCCTGCCGGCCACGGATGGTCACCAATAGCTATGTAAGTTATGTTAAAAAAATAAATATCACGCTCCAGGTTTTCCGAAGATGGAGATAACCCGTAGATATTTTTTTGCGGCAGGAGATATGCCTGTTCTTCACTATACCCTGTTTCTACAAGAATATTTCTCCCTGGCAGGATGTTCATAAAACTTGCAAGTTTTGTCCCTTGTATCTCCTCATTTCTTAGTATTGATACGTGAGAATTATTCACCAACCATAAAGATACCATTAAGCAAATAAATACGATAATGCCAGTATATACCCAAATATCCTTGATAATCGGTCTGATACGGCTATATATAGCATCTGTAGTGAGCATGAATATTGGGATGAGAGCGAAAATACCGTACCTCCAAAGACCAAATGATGAGGCGAAAGGTAACAGGAAGAAGAATAACGTTCCAAGAGTCCATACAAAAGTTTTTTCTTCAATTGACAGTTTTTTTAAGTGGAAACTATTTTTTATCTTAATAGCTTTTCGGATAACAGATATAATTACAAAAATACCAAGAGCTATGTATATCCCTGCGAAAACAATATTTTTTGCTGTGAAAAAATGCGAAATTTCCTGACGGGTAAGATTTGGAGTTATCAAAAAGGGATAAGAATTTAAGATATATCCGTATGATGTCAGTTTTGTTATATCATGGTCTCCCCATCCTGCAAGAATGGCTGATCTGGAGAAAGCTGCCGGAGTGATAAGGGTGAATGGGCGTAATGGCATAGTGGTTTCGATAACACCATCTGCCCCAACTGGAGCAAGAGTATAAGATGTATAAACTGACAAACGTATTACTATCCAAAGTCCATATCCGATAGCAAGCCCGATTATTGGCAGATATGAGCTTATTCTTCTCCAGGAATTGTGAATAATTATCATGAGAAATAATATTGGAAATAGAAAAATAACGTGGTCTGTTGTTATCCCGAGAAAAAATGCGGGAATCATCGCTGCAAAAAGCCATCGATTCCTTTTTTTAGTGTCTGTTATTCCTATCCACGAGCAAAGTATTATGATCCAAACTAAAAGCAATGCGAGAGATTCCTTGAAAATCATGTTGGAAAATGTTATCAGGCTCCAGTTTAATGTAAAAAATATTAAGAAAATAATTATCCATAATTTTGGTTTTCCGATTCTGTGAAGAAAATATATCAAAATCAGTGGGAGTATTAATGCTGCTATCATGGAAATTAGAAGTCCTGCACGAAAATAGTCATGAGTAAACAAATCCAAGAAAGCGATGGTCATGGAATAAAATGGAGGATGCAATACATAAACTGTGTTTGCATAGAATGTGTGAAAAGGAAAGGCTCTTGCAAGCCCCATGTATCTTGTTTCATCAGCTGAGAGCAAGTATGTATTTTCCGAAATTAATAATCTGGTTGCCAAAAAAAGTATTGCAAGCAATATAATGCAAATAAATCCTAATATATTTCTTCTTTTACTAGCTATGGAATTATGCTTATTTGTTTCGATTTTGGAATTTATCATTTTTTGTGCATACAAAAATAAATTGATATCCTAATAATCTTTTCCACATTCTTGAAATCATAAGCTCTACAGGGTAAAATATTTTATTATAAATTCTATATGGATAAGACTTGATTATCTTTTTATCCGTATCGTCGTAGCCACTTGTTATCTTTTCTTTGCTAAAAATTTTTCTGATTACTGGCAAAAATGCTCTTACACCATTTGGTGTAACATCAATTTCTTTTATGCAGAATCCTTTGGATTCGATTAATTGCGTCCCTGATCTGTAGGTGTAAAATCTGACATGTGTTTTATCTAAGATTCCAGTTGGCGTATAATTAAATTTGCCGAAAAGCAATTTTAAGCGGACGGTCCAAGTGGCAACATTTGGCAGGGAAATAATCAGCAATCCTTCTGATTTTAATAATTTTTGGATTGTTTCCAATACGCTATCAGGATTGTGCAGATGTTCGAGTATGTCTGCACAAATGATTATATCAAATTTTTTGCTTAGTACTTTTGCTGGAAATTTTTTTTCTATATCTGATATGTATGCTTCATCAAGAACCTTTTTTGCAATCATTACGGCTTTAGGATTGACATCAATTCCGACTACATAATTTTTCATATTGCGTATTATTTTTCCGAGAGTTCCAGGCCCACAGCCAATATCAAGTACTTTTTTATTTTTTCCTACATATAAGAGGACAGTCGGATTTATATCGTAATATACTCTGTTGCTAATCTTGCCTATCTTCATATTTCACCTTATAAACAAGTAAACGAAGTCCTTTATGAGGATCATTGTCTCTGACAATTGTGTCAACTAACTCTAAATTATTTGAAATATTTTCTTCTCCACCAAATCTCGCAAAGTAAAAGTCTTCAACATATTCCCAATCAATCACATAGGAAATATTCTGCTCCCTGAGATATGCATATAATCTATTATCTTTCATTGCGTAATATGCATTATTGTTTATTACACCATCGAGGTTAACAATTTTTCTATGGCCAAAATATCCGTATATACCTGCATTAAAGCTTCCGATAATAGTTCCTTTTGGGGTGCTATCTATCCAATTAACTCCTTCATTGTACATAGTATATTGCAAAGGATTCCATTCTCCACTCAGCTGTTTTGTTTTATTTATAGCAATCACGCTTATCCCCATATTTATAATAAATATTATGGCAATAGCTAAGAATATTTTTTTCCATATTCCTTTGTTTGTTGATTTGTCGAAAACTTGGGCAAGGGTTTCTGCTATTCCTATGCCACAGAACAGCATTACTGGAAATAAGTATCTGATGTCTATGCTAGTTAACAGATAATACGCTGTAAGCATCAAACAAATCATTATGAATGGAATAGCAGGTTTGACTTTTATTTTGGCTACATATAACAGCCATATTGTTATACCAACAACTAATCCTGATATCAATGTGGAAAATATAAATCCTGGAAGATGCCATAATCCTAGGAAATATCCTGCTTGATTAGTAATTGCCAATAATGTGAAAGCACGTTTTATTATAAAATCTAAAATCCCTGTGTAATATCCAACATTATTTGTCAATATCTTTGCTTTTCCGTTTAGAGGGAATAATTCTCCTGTATTTACATAACTTATTGACAACCAAACCACTGCAACTATCACTAATATTATGCCGCAAGGTATTAATTCTTTAAATGACCTTTTCATGTTCATATAAGATATTTTAGTTCTGAAAAATAAGTAATCTAACGCAATGCCTGCACAAAAGAATATCGAGTCTAGTCTTGATAGAAAAGTGAAACCTAATAATATTCCTAATATTGCGCTTGATTTAATAGATAGGGAATTTCTGTGTTTTAAATAGTATAGCATGCTTAATGAGATAAAGAACAGGTTTAATGATGTCTCAAGACCTCCTAAATTCATCCATAATATGAATGGATTTAATGCCCAAAAAGCTGCTAATATTGCACCAGCTGTTGCATGATTGAATAATTTTAAAATCCTGTATAATAAATATGCGGTTGCAATATGCATGATCAGAACCAGAATCTCAGATACGATAATCACAAGAATATCTTTCTTTAATATTGCTGTCAAGCCCACTATTATAAAAAGCCATAGTGGCTGTACTCCATTAGTGGGATTTGTCCCATCAAATGTAAGGTTTCCTTCACTAACAATATGTTTAGCAGTCTGTAAAAAATAGAAATAATCATCAATATATATACTCCCAATATTGATATCCAATGGTCTGAATATGTAATATGCCCCAATCAATCCGCTTAATAACAAGATGATTATTAAGAATATATTAATCTTAGATTGAAATTCTTGTGAAGTCTTAGATTTCTTTGATGATTGTTTGTTAAAAGATAATTTTATTGTTGATAAAAGTAAAATTACCACCCCAATAAATATTATTGCAATTTTAAGATGGATTATATCCTTTATCCATTCAGGCATTATTACTGTATTTGGATTTATTGCTTTTGTTATTGTTTGTAGAACAAGCTCTGCAGGCAGGATAATACCAAAAATAATCAAAAATATCCCTAAAAGCTTATATGCTAATGTACTATTTATTCTCATCATCATTTGCAGAGTAGATAATATGTTTATAAATTTTCTTTATATCCCTTGTTTTTCTGGAACATAATATAGATATAAAGAATATCCTATCTTCTTCGTTGGCGTTATGTTCTGCAAGAATGTATAGCAGTCAAGCGGCTGTCCTGTAAACATATACCCGTGGATGTGATTTAGGCTTACAGCCGTCCATCCTGGCATTAACTTTCCGCATGGAGGTATTGTATAATTTATCTTTCTATAGTTTGGGAAATCATGACCATAGTGGCTTAGATAAATTCCTTGTATGTGATTGTCATCCATCCAAGTCTTTAGTGCTTTCAAATTTTGGCCAAGATCAATGTTTGACTCGATAAAATATTTATCTGCGTTATTCGGTCCTCCTGCCGCCTCGTTGAAGTAAGATAGATAGTCTGGATGGATCACAATGGATGATGCGACATACCATATTAATAATCCGAATATCATATATTTCCAAAATTGTTTTTTATGATGTGCGCAACTGAATATTGCGCAGGTAATCAATATCATGAATGGATATACTATCAGTATATGTCTTACTCCTAACTTATACTGTCCTATGCTGAAGAAGAAGACGGTTATAACAGGTATGGAGATGCTTAATGCCAGCACTTTTTTATCTATACTTATCTTTTTTGTTAGTAACGAGACTAGGACGAATAAGAACAAGAGCAATAACGCTAACGGAGTTTTCAATAATATTGTTAAAATGTGGAAATACCATGTGTCTGCATTTTCACGATACTTCCCTAACAGATATGTTTTTGTGGTATCTTCTCTTGAGACTCCACTCATGCCATATGCCATGTCTAATCCCACCAGGAAATACTTAGGGACAGGACTTGGGATCCAAGAAAGTACTGGACTATTCAAGATTTTTAATGGAGAATTTGGATACTGTTCTTGGCCTATAGGTCCAAGAAATCCTTGGAAAAAATATGATGCATTTATAACCAAAAGCAGCATACCGAGAGAGATTAACAAATTTTTCTTATAATGCTTATAACTACCTTTCTTTATGGTTATAAATAAGATAATAAGGTATATAGGTATGATTACGGCTGAGCTGAACTTTGTTGAAAGAGCGCATCCGGTGAATATTCCGAATAATATCCAGTTTTTTATAGTATTGGCATTTAATGACTTCCATAGGTAATATGCTGAGATGAATATAAAAACAGCTACAGGCATATCATCCATTAATAATGCAGAATATCCTATAATGTTCGGCTCAAATGTAAATAGCAGGGTTGCTATGATTGCGGCAGTCTTGCCGAATAATTCCTTTGACCACAAAAAAACATAAACCATAAGAACCAATGATAATAACAGCACTGGAATTCTTGTCATTGCCATTAATGAATCAGCGTCATTTCCTGAAAAGAATACAAATCTATCTGAGTATACCCATTGGATATCATAATATTTTTCCCTGTACTCAGGCGGATATAGCTCAATATTTGGGCGTGTAATAAGCAAGGGTGCAGAAACAAGAAGATGAAGCAATTGAGGATGTGTTGCGCTTATAATGAAATCTCCTGTATGATAGAGCGTATATCCATTAGCTATATACACTGCCTCCTCTGTGACTGAATAATAATTTATAAGATAAACTCCTCTTGCAAAGAAAATTATCATACACACAATTAATATGAGTGCAGATTTTTTAATCTCCATTGTTATACCTTATGATGCAATTTTATAAATATTGTTTTTTTGTTCCTTAAACCCTAATATCTTTTTTGCCTCTTCATAAACCTGCTTTATGGTGATGGCTTGCATGCATTTATTATTATTGCATGCAGATTTTCTCTGATTATATATATTTACGCAAGGACTGCAGCTGAAATTTGCAGTTATGTTAATGTTGTTCTTGCTTAAAGGCCTCCAAAGAAGAGGTGTTTCTGTTCCGAACAATGTGATGGATCTTATGTTTGTCAATGATGCGAAATGTGCAGGCCCGCCATCATGTGTTATCAATAAATCTGATATATTATATAGATCTATGATCTCCCTGATGCTTGTCTTTCCTGTCAATAAGATGCATCTCTTATCATTTACTTTTCTCTGGATTTCTTCTGATTCATCAAGATCTTCATTACCACCGATTAATATTATATACAGGCCTGGGTATTTGGCCAACAGCATTTCTGATATCAAGATATAATTATTTAGGGGCCACTTTCGCAATGGGAGCATCTTGCTTGAGTTTGGCGCAATTATCACTATCTTGTTTTTTTTGTCAAAATTTTTGTTCTCCGACAATATTTTTGAGTATATATTGTCTATATCTTTTTTTGAAGAGATTATCTTTTTCACCTGAAGATTGTCATGCTCCCACTTTTGCTTTACTAATGGAATATCGCTCAGGTTAGCATTTAAGGATTTGACAAGCATCAAGTAAGCTTCTGCAGTATGCATATAATAATTATACTGCACATTGTGTGTTAACAAATTTCCCCTGTACAATCCTTCTGAGTGAAATCTGAAAAATCCGACCCTTGTTTTTGCGCCACCTATATAGCTTACTATGTTTGTGAATCTTGCAAAAAACTCAAAATCTATAGTTGTATCGATATTTAGTTTTCGAATTTTAATTATGGCTCTTATGGTGTCCCAGACAAAAACAAAGAAATGATCGTTCCTGATATTGATAATATTTTCTTTATTAGCTATGCCTAGCAATTCAACCATTTCCTTGTTATGTGCAAATGCTATGAAATATATTTTTGCATTAGGATATTTCTTCTTAACTTCTTCTAAAGCAGGCAATATTAAGACTAATCCTCCCATCTCAGAAATCTTAAGAAAAAGGATTTTTTTGGGTATGTGTGCTTTAATGTTATCGGTTTTGAAGATTTTAATAGTGTTATGCACTATTGACAAGAAAAAGCATGTTATGACACCTACAATTTTATCGATTTTACGCATGTACTCAATTTCCATAAATTACTCCCACACCATCTTTTTCTTGATATTTTCAATTCTTTTTGCTATAACGATAATCTCTGAAGCAGGAATCTTGATTTTTATCTTTTTGGATAATTTTTCTCCGAATATCTTATAAAAAAAATCTGCAATTTTCGGGATGACCTTTTTCGGATAATATATCAGGTAATTTCTCACCAGATAAAAAGATATGTTTCTTATTGTTGGGTCGCACTTTATCGTCTTGAATCCATTTTTTGATAAAAATTGCTTAATATTACTGCTGTTGAAATAATAAAGGTGCTCTCTCTTGTATTGGAACCAGGTTTTGCCTGAAATCTTAGCAAGAATTGCTGAGGTATTAGGTGTATTTATGATCAATAATCCGTCTTTTTTCAATAAATCCTTGACTTTTTGCATAATATGATCAGGATTCCTGACATGCTCTATTATATCAATCATCAATATGAGATCATATTTCTTGCTTGTTTTAAAGCTCTCTATTGACTTAAGATGTATCTTGTTTCCTAATTTCTTTTTGGCTATCTTTACTGATGATTTGCTCATATCAATGCCTTCTATATCCCAACCTTTGCCTTTTAATATATCCAGGAAATGTCCAAGACCGCACCCTAGATCCAATACTGAGGCTTTTTTTAATTTGGATATATATTTTTTATAGACTGCATTAAAGAAATCATATCTATCATAATCAAATTTGGATTGAGAATACTCAGAATAGATGCTATCTAATTCTGAATCTGTAGGCATTTTCTTCTGCCATTCCAGACCGCAAGATGTACATTTTAGTAAAACAAACTGCTTTAATCTCTTTTCTTTTGATTTTCCTTTGCAAATCGGGCATTTCATCTTTGAGTTTTTCATGTTTGGATTATGTAAGTTGTTTGGATTATGTAAGTTTAATATCCTGAATTGTGAATATATTCTGATTCGATTCAAAAAACCTTAACATACTTGCTTATTATATAATTAATCGCTTTTATATCCATATGATTCTTGAAATCTTTCTTTATCCAACGTTTCTGGAATGTTTTAGATAATTGTTCTGGTATTATCTTTGGTAGGGGTGTCTTTTCGAACAACCTATTTATTCTTCTACCATCGATAAATTTGCTAGTTAACGCAATGTTTAAAAGTATATCTTTTTTATCTTGTATCCATGGAGTGTAAAGTTGTTGTCTACTAAACTTTGTCCAATCTTTTAATTTTTTTGGAGGTATAAACCCCTCTTTTATACTTAAATCGTATAGTTCACATCCCGGATACGGTACGTATATGTAGAATGCAGAAATTTCCGCATGTTTATTATCGTGTATTAATCTCAAAGACAAATTTATAGAGTCATATAGTTCTGGTAATGTCTCTGTTGGAAATCCCATCATAAAATTATATGTTGCTATTATGTTTGTCTTGCTGAGCTTCTTATTATAGTCTATAATCTTTTGAACACGTAAGTCTTTATGTATCAATTCAAGAACTCTGTCATTTCCAGATTCTATTCCTGGTTGTATTTGGTATAATCCTCTTTTTCTCAAAATTTCGAAGTCAAATCTCTCCACAGAGTCTATTCTTGCCTGGCATTCCCACTCGAACTTATCTCCTATGAATTTAGAAATTTCATCCACACGATCTGGCCTGACAAAAAAATTTTCATCATTGAATTTAAGTTTTTTGAACTTATATTTATCATATGCTTCATCAAGATCTTCAATTATTCTATCGCTCTTTAGTGTTCTCCAGACACGCTTACTTAGCAATGGATTACAGCAGAATGAACATCTAAAGGGGCATCCTCTGCTATATATTGCTGAGAAAAGTCCTCCGTTGTTCTTTAGATTCTCTTTAACGTCTACCAATTCATATGGTATTCTAGGAAAGTTATTTATATCCTCAGATGGTCGTTCAGGATTGGTAAATATCCTGTTTTCTTCTTTAAAACTTAGGCCTTTGACTGTGCTTAGTGGTTTTCCAGTTTCTAAGGCTTCAGCAAGTTCTAGAGCAGTTCTTTCACCATCTCCTCTTATTACAATGTCTACATGTTCATCTTTTAATGTTTCAGTAGGGAGTATAGTGGGATGTACCCCACCCCAGACTATCCTTGCGTTGGAGTGCTCTCTAACAGTTTGTGCTGCTTCAATACCAAAATGTATTTGTGTTCCTGTCATTGAAGATATTCCCACAAATAAAGGCTCAGATTTCAATTCTTTAGCAAGTGTTTTTTTCCATTCTTGGTCCATGCGTTGGTCAATAATCTTTATCTTGTATCCTGATTCGTATAGCAGTGAAGCTGCGTGTATGGTAGAAAGTGGTAATTCTACAGAGACACTTTTCAAATCAAATCCTGTTTTAGGGTATAGTAATATTACTTCACTCATTCTTAGATTCCTTTAAATTTACAAATTCTTGCTTATAGAATAGTTCTAAATCATCTTCATCCGGATATGCCGTTAGGTTAGGCGCAGTGTTGCCTTTATATATGTTTAGTATTGGTACACTATCGACGGAAATGGTGTATATGGGTCGGACAGGAAACGCGTTCAATGTTACTATGTAATCGCCTCCATTACCCTGGACCAATCTTAGATCCTTACGGATATAATATTTTGCAATGTGTGGTGCTTCAATGACATTAATAGATGACCCAGTGGCTGCATTCTGATTGAGCCATTCAATGCCATATTTTATCGGTTCTCCCCAATAGCTGATCCTAAATTTACCAACAGCGCCCTGTGTTCCTCCTACAAGTTCATTGAAATAACTGCTTTCATATGGATGAAGTTTGGTTAATGTAATTATTGTCGGAAGATACAATAGCAGAACACACACTAACACAATGATAGTCAAGCTCGGCAATTGCATTTTCTTATAAAAACTGTGAATTGTTTTTATTATTATCCAGAATCCAAATCCTGCAAGTATGCCTATTGCAGGAACAGCTTCAAAGAATTGTCTGATGCCATCATAAACCATTCCAGATATGCTGACCTTGATTGTAACAATTACAAACCATATTAAGATGAGTGAGTAGAATGTGTAGATAGTCGGATGCATGTCTGGTGATTCTGATTTATGTGATCTGATATTTTTTGCAGCAAAAAATATTCCAATACCCGCTAGAACTAAAATTAAAAGTGGAGTTACAACAAGCAGATATCCGTATGGATAATGCCACGGAACATTTGTTCCTGATACATAGGCTTTGCCGTAATAGAATACGCTGAACCCTTTGCCCACAGTCAAAAAATGATGGAAGATTCCTATGATTCCATTAATTGTATCGTGCCAGAGCCAGGGCCATACTGCAATGCTTGAAGGAACAGCAATAATAAAAGCTACTAATAGGTCGATCCTATTTTTGAAGAAATAAAATATTTTTTTAAAATTAGCCTCAAACAGCACAATCCACCAAATTAAGAGTATTACAGGTATGAATACTGCATTGAATTTGACTGCAAACGATATTCCTAATAATATGCCTGCAGATATTGAAAGCCACCATTTTTTCTTGAATGTAGCCTCATAAAAAACAAAAAGGCAAACAACAAATAAGCCTGCAATAGGTATGTCCTTTGCGTTGAAATGTGCATGCGCAAAAAATCTTGGGAAGAATCCTGTGAATATTGCACTAAGTATTGCTGTCCACATATTGTGATTTCTTAAGACAAAGAAATAAACAGCGCACACAGCCAATGCTGCCAAGAATGCTATAGGCAGACGATGTGCAGCTATTGGATCCATAAGATTTGTGATCTTTCCAAAAAACATGTAAGTATATGTTGAAAGAATATCAACAAACGGGCCATAATTTGCAGAGTTAGATATATTGCCTACGGTCAGTGGAGATCCCTGAAAATAATTCACATATGATAATCCTGAGCTGAAATACAGTGATTCATCCCAGGTCATTCCATATTGGGATAATTGTGAAGCAAGGAAAATGAAGTATGCCACACCTATAAGAATTCCGATAATATAATGTTTTCTTTCGATTTGCATTTTATCAATATTCTTTATTACCCTTGCTTTGGATTACTGCTTGCTAGATATTGCGTTTTCATCTGCAGTATTTAAATATTCTTTTTTTAATTGATGATTATAATTGATGATTATAATTAATGATTAATTAATTATCATTGATTTTGGAGATAAAATGCTTGGAGGATTATTTTGCAGCCATTATTTGTATTTTCTCAGACGTGATGCCAATTGGATCCTGATATAGATTAATTCATAGAGCATTTTTAAAGGGTCTATGAATTTCATTTTGCTGTCTTCCTTATGGATCCAATCTATTGGCTGTTCATAAAATCTGATTTTCCTTTTACGAATTTTATAGAATAATTCCACATCAAAAAGCCATCGCTCATTTATCAAATCCTTGAACAATTGTTTTGCAATTTCTTTGTGAAACCCCTTAAATCCGCATAAATGATCATTTACCTTATTATGAAAGAGAAAGTTTACGTATGGGTTAAACAGGGATGAGGTCATCTTCCTTAAGAGTGATTGTTTTACATTGGAACTTGCAAGAGCCCTTGATCCTACTACAACAGGATACTTCTTGAGCATCTGCAACATTTTAGGAATCTCTTTAGGCTGTATTGATCCATCAATGTCTATGAACAATACATATTCTCCTCTGGCAGCAAATATTCCCTTTTTTACAGCATAACCCTTCCCATGATTCGGAGAGTAGGATATTAATTGTATATTGCTGTTTCTTGATTTGAATCTCTCAAAGATTTTTTTAGTATCATCCTTTGATCCATCATCAACAAATATCAATTCATAATTTTTTAATTTTGATTTGCAGAAACTCATTATTTCTTCGAGAAAAGATTTCATTCTGGATTCTTCATTATACGCAGGGATGATGATGCTGATTTTAATCCTGTTGCTTGTTTTAATGCTTTTTCCCATTTTAGTCATAACCCCATACCTTGCTGTTTGTAGTCTTATATATGCACTTGAATGTTGTTCCTGCTGCCTTTGCTATATGCATTATCCCTGTATCCGGACCTATTACTAATTTTGCATTTTTTACAAGTTCTGCTAATGCCAATAAGTCTGTTTGTCCGCATATATTTATAATGTTTTTCTTTGCATATTGATCATTATTGGGTCTTTCTGATTGTGAACCTGTAATTATTATCTTAAATGTGGGATATTTTTTGATTGATTGCCACACTTCATCGTTTGTAAGATCTTTTTCAGCTCTTCCAGATTTCGGATTAATGATAATGAATTTACCTTTGATTAATCTGTATTTTTTCATTAATTTTGAACAATCATTATTTGCTTTATTGTCGCTATAGATCTTGGTTGTTTCATAAATGTCCTTGCAAAATGGCCTTATCAGTTCAAGATTTTGTTTTATCATCTGCTTATCTGATTCATATTCAATGATTTTGTTAAGCAAAAATCCTAGTCCTCTGCAAGAATATCCTATAGTATATGTTCTTAATTTGTTTGCTAACATTATATTCCTTGGATCACCATGCATCTCAAATACAATATCATATTTTTCCTTTTGCAATACTTTTATTATTTTACTTTTATCCTGTTTCTTATCATCCTGTCTTTTCAGCATCCATTCAGAGTCAAAGACAATTATCTTATCAACATTTGGATTATTCTTTATCAGTGGCTCTGTCAGTGTCCTGCAAAGAACATGGACTTCACAGTCAGGATTATTCTTTTTCCAAGTCTCGAAAACCGGAGTTGACATGATCATATCCCCTATATGCTCCAATCTGATGAACAGGATTTTTTTTGGCCTTGATGGTTGAGACTTAAATCTTTTCCAGAAAAACAATATGTTGCCAAAAAGATCTATTATTAACAGTATAGGCCAATATATTTTTTTTGTTAGATACATTTTATTACATCTCGCACTGATATTTTTCCTATATTCTTTTGATTGTCTTCACTGAAATTTCCATAGATATCATTTAAGACTTTTTTTGATTTCCAGAGACATTTGCCATTTTTTGTAATTGGTGCAAATCTTTTCGGGTCTGTAGGCCCGAATAATGCAATGATGTTATTGTTCACACAGGTTGCAATATGCATTGACCCTGAATCATTGGTTATTATTTTATATGCATGCTTCATTATTGCTGCGGCCTGTTTTATTGCTGTCTTGCCACACAGATTTATTATGCCAGGATTATCCTTGGAGATATAATCACATAACTGTTTGTCATTTTTATCTCCTATAAATATTATTTTATAATCATTTTTCAATAAAGAAACCAATTCTCTGTAATTCTCTTTTGGCCAGGTCTTGCTTAATGCCTTTTGCCCAGGATTATTTGCTCCTCCAGGCGATATTACAATGATTCTTTTATTGATCTTGTATTTTTTTATGATATCTCTTGCATAAGCAAGATCTTTTGAACTTAATGATATCTCTGTCTGAATATCCTTATAGTCTGGTTTTTTGCCACATGCTTTCAGAAGATCCAGATAATAATATATCTCATGTCTTGTTCCATCAAAATAAACCTTATTAGTCAGTTTAGTTCCCTCTTTGCCCATCCTGTCAAAACCAATCCTGATAGGTATATGAAACAATGCAGAGGTATAATTGAATATATGATGTTTGTCAAGAACAAAAATGCAGTCATATTTTCTTTTTCTGATATTTTTTATTAATTTTAGGTATGCAAAAATTTTTCTTTTAAAGAAAATATCTGGGTTGAATTTCATTATGTTGTCGATATGGGGATTGTCCTCTAAGGCTTGTGATGCAATGTCTCCTATCAAATAGTCTATCTCGGCTCTAGGAAAATGCTCCCTTAATTGCCTCAATAGGGGCGTTGTCATTATTGTGTCTCCTATTGCTCCTGTCTTGAACAATAGAATCTTGATCACTGTTTTTTTCGGTTTGTTCATATATGCCTCATTACTTCATTCACAGTTATTGCATCCATGCATGATTTCTGAGTTTGTGTCAAATGCCTTGGCACTAACTCGTGCAAGGTGTTGTCAAGAAAAGGACATCCTTTTTGCTGATGGAATATCGATATATTATTTTTCCCATAAGGAGCCCAGATCTTTGGAGTATTTGGGCCAAATAAGCCTATTGTTTTGACTCCTTGTGCTGCAGCAATATGCATTGGGCCAGTATCATTGCTGATGAATATTTTAAATTTCTTGATTAGGCAGAATAAGCTCTCTAAATCAACCTTTCCTGAAAAATTATAGATCCTTGGATTATTGTTTCTTATGAATTCATTCAATTCATATTCCTCTTTTGATCCAGTAAGTATTATGATATTGTTCTTATCTCCCAATAATCTAATGGCAAGGGCTTTAAATTTTTCTTTTGGCCACTCTCTTTCCTTGACATTTTTTCCTGCTCCTGCGCAAAATCCTATTATTTTTGCATTATTCTTTATCTTTAATTCATCGAATAGTATTTTGATCTTTTCCTCAGATTCCTTGCCGGACCTTAATTTAATTAATTCTTTCGGGATATTCAATACATTGATATGTTTTGCCAGATCCATATATGTGATCACAATATGCTTGTCCTGATGAAATTTCCCTGATAGATCATATAATCTGCTTCTCTTCTGATCAGAGAATCCGATAGTTAAATCTCCTGTGTGTCTTGCGATTATGGCAGATATATTAAGATATGGCTCAAGATCAAAGACCACATCAAATTTTTTCCATAGGATCTTGTTAATGCCTGAAAGCCCGATTAATTCATCAATAAACAATTGGTTTCTATAGACTTGCATATTGTTTTTAGAGGCAAGGACAGTTATTTTTGTTTTAGGATATCTCTTCTTTGTTTCTGATATCAATGGCAGTGTATTGACAGAATCTCCTAATGCCCATAATTTTATGAACATTATGCTATTGATTTTTTTTGGAAGCTGATTCTTCCTTCTCTGCCATAGAAACAATATACTGTCAAGAATATGCTTATCTGCAAATTTTGTCAAATTAAACATACTATTGCCAATTGGAGGGATTTTATAAATATTGTTAAAACATAATAGTGTTTTGGCATCTCTTGATTGGCAGATATGTCATTAAATAACTTTATAAATATATTATTCTATTCGGGATTATGGGTGATGATCATTATCCGAGAATAGATCTAAAAAGATTGTCTTGGGAAGAATATGCATTGATATGTGTGGTGGCTGTTTCTGTAATAATTTATGGGATTCATATAAGCCAGTTCAAGCAACTGCCCTCGCCTATTTTTGGAGGAGACATTTACAGAGACAGGGGCTTTGTAAAGAATATTGTTGCAGGAAATCCTGTATGGTCTGATGGCTTTTATGCAAATGAGATACAATATTACCCTTATCTTGTATTTGCATTGCAGGCTTTATTTGTCAAGATAACAGGTGTTAGTGTTGATGGTGTTGTATTATATTTTCCCTTAATCACATTAATATTGTCTGCAATAGCATGGTATGTGTTAGGATTAAGGATCTTCAAGATTAAGAGATGGGCTTTATTGACATCGCTCTCTTTTATCGGATTTGTGCATTGGTATTTTCCGAAATCTGCTGGAGTGGCAGTTTTCTTGACAATACCATTATTCCTGTATTTCTGGCTTAAATACGAACAGGAAAATAAGCTGATAGATTCAGTATTTGCAGGACTTTTTTTGGGATTGACATCATTGATATGGGGAGGAATATTTGTTGGGATAATTATGACATCTGGTGTTGTGATCGTGTATTTTTTCATTAAAGAATTAGTGAATAATCATAAACACAAAAATTCTATCAATCTATGGAAGACAATCTATTCATATATCAAGAAATATTATCCTCTATTTATCGTAGCGATTCTTATTTCATTAATTTTCTTTTTGCCACTGTTGATTAAATATCAAATGAAAGAGTACAATCTAGTCACAAAATGGGGTGATGAAAAAATAGGGCTGCTTGGCCCTTCATGGATACTAAGCAGTTTTAAGGGATTATTCTTTGATACAAGCAGTATAATAACCATTATCTTCACATTGATATCGCTTATAGGAATCTTAAGCATGCTGTTTTCCAAAAAAAGGTTTGAAAATATTTTTGTCCTTGCATTGTTTATAGGAAATATCATTATTTTACAGCATCATCTTATAACACGTCCATTGTTGCATTGGTCATTCTTGCCGCAGAAAATGGCTTATCTGTATTTTTTTATCCCTATATTTTTTGTTTTCGGAATATTGACAATAAGCTCTTTCATGAAAAAGGAAAATATCAAAAAACTGGTATTCATTGCTGCATTAATCATTATTGTAATATCTTTCTCTCATAAGTATAGTGTTATGTCAAATGATCAATGGGATAAAGCTGGAAGGAGCGATCCAGCCTATGTTAAATCCCTGTATGCATTAGGTGATTTTCTTGAAAAGAATATGGCTAAGGATGAGACTGTCTTAAGCAATGATGAGTCGGGGTTCATGCTGGCTATTGTATCAGGAAGAAAAGTGATGCTTACAAGAAGGACTCATGCAAGTTATTATGTGGATATTGATAAGAGGATAGCAGAAGCTACTGTAGCAATGTACGGGAATAATGTTGACTTAACAAAAGAAATACTGGATAGATATAATGTAAAGTATCTTTATCTTGATCAGAACATATTCCAGAATTACATGAGAGTAAGGCCTGATTTAAAACAGTTTTTAGTTGAGAATAAAATTGCATTTGTTGAGGCTTATGATAGATATGATATTGCTGTCCCACCAGAAAGAGCCAATATGCAGGATCTATTATTGATTCCTCCTCAAAATCTATCTGAAGAATTCACTTCATTATGGATTCCTGTGCATAATGTTGTTGTGCAAGGCCAAACAGTCGGGCAGTTATTTAGGCTGAAAGAGAGTTAGAAATAAATTCTTTAATCTATTACTTCCTTTATCTATTACTTCCTTTATCTATTACTTCCTTTATCTATTACTTCCTTTATCTATTTATTGGATAATGCTTTCTTGGCGAAAGATTTTTAAAATATCTTCATATCCTCAGAAAACAGACAAGGTGCATTAATGGTCAAAAAGGCTTTGATAACAGGTGTAACAGGACAAGATGGGTCTTATCTTGCTGAATTTTTGTTAGAGAAAGGTTATGAAGTCCATGGATTAGTACGCCAAGCAAGCACTTTCAATAGGAAGAGGATTGAGCATCTGCATCATGATTATTATCACAGAAGCAAGATGTTCATCTTGCATTACGGAGATATGGGTGATGCTATAAGCCTTATTTCAATAATAAAAGAGATTCAACCTGATGAGATATACAACCTGGCTGCTCAAAGTCATGTTCTTATATCATTTGCAACTTCAGAATTCACAGCAAATGTTGATGCTCTTGGAACACTAAGGATTCTTGAGGCTGTAAGATTATTAGGATTGAAGAATACAAGAATTTATCATGCATCAACAAGCGAATTGTTCGGTAAGGTACAAGAGATACCTCAAACAGAGAATACATCATTCTATCCGAGAAGCCCTTATGGTGTTGCTAAATTATATGCATTCTGGATATCAAAAAATTATCGGGAAGCATACAATATGTTTATCTGCAATGGCATACTATTTAATCATGAATCTCCAAGAAGAGGGGAGAATTTTGTGACAAGAAAAATAACTCGTACATTGAGTAAAATTAAGTTGGGTGTGCAAGATAAGTTATATATAGGAAATCTTGATGCTAATAGGGATTGGGGATATGCCAAAGAGTATGTAGAGTCTATGTGGCTGATGTTACAGCAGGATAAACCAGATGATTATGTGATTGCCACAGGAGAGACTCATAGTGTCAGAGAGTTCATAACAGTATGTTGCGAGGAGCTAGGAATCAATATAGCTTGGAGAGGCGAAGGATTAAATGAAGTTGGTATTGATGAAGATACAGGCAGAACTATCGTAGAAGTTGATCCTAGATATTTCAGACCTACAGAGGTTGATCTGCTGCAAGGAGATTCTTCGAAAGCAAAAAGAGAGTTAGGTTGGGAACCTAGAACAAAGTTCAAGGATTTGGCTAAGATGATGATTCAGGCGGATTTTTCAGAATTAAAGAAACAAAGAATTGATAGCTAATGAAAAAAATTCTTATCTTAGGTGGAGGTTTTGCAGGATTGTCAGCTGCATATTTTCTTTCTAAAAAGTTTCATGTCACAGTCATTGAGAGAGATAAGGTTCTTGGAGGACTGGCATCAAGTTTTGAGATAAATGGAGCTCGTATTCCAATAGGTTATCATCATATATTATCTAAAGACAATAATCTAGTATATTTTCTAAGACTGCTTGGCATATATGATCAAATGCAATGGAAACATATTAAGATGTCCTTTTGGATAAGAGGAAAATTATATGTTATGACTAATCCAAAAGATTTTCTCACATTACCACTAAGTATCTTCGACAAAATAAATTTTGTGAAATTCATGATAAGATGCATTGTTAAAAAAGATTGGAATAGTCTAGAATACAAGAATGCTCAAGTATGGCTTGATGACTGGGCAGGCAAAAGAATAAGGAAAGAGATATTCGAGCCATTGATTAACATTAAATTCGGCTTATCATCTAGTGATGTCAGTGCCTCTTGGTTAGGATCAAGATTAGCTCAGAGAGAAGGTTCTAGTAAGTTCGGATATCTTCCTCATGGTGACTGGACTAGCCTAATAGTAAATAAATTTGAACAGACAATAATTCGTAATCACGGAAAAATCTTAAAAGAGCATCCTGTGCAAAAAATTTTAGTAGAAAACAGTAGGTTTATTGGTGTAATTGCTAAGGAAAAGACAATAAAAGGAGATATTATGATAAACACTATGGCAGTTCCTGTATTTAGGAGATTGATGCCTGAATATAATGATAAGATTCTTGATAACATAGAATATATTAGTACAATATCTGTGATTATCGGTACAAAGAGAGAGATCAATGATAGTTATTGGATGGTGTTCCTTAATCCAAGAGTATCATTTTCTGGGATATTCCAATTAACAAATCTTAATGCAACTATGCATGAGAATACTGTCCTTAACATCTTCACAAATACAGATCAAAAGAGTAAATTATTTAAAATGAATGATGAGCAGATTCTGAGAATGTATAAGAGAGATTTCAAAAGGGTTTTCAAGTATGAACTCGATATTCTATGGTATAAGATTTTTCGCATACCAAATTCCTCACCAAAATTTTCAAAGACATATACAAATCCACAAATAAAATCAAATATCGATGGAATGTATTTTGCAGGAAACTATATGACATATCCATTAGTAACATCCACAGGCTCTGCAATGTTATCAGGCAGAAAAACTGCAGAGGAAATCATGAGATCTGAAAAATGAAAAAATCCGAACTTAAGCTTTCAGTCATTATTCCGACATATAATGAGAAAAGAAACATAAAAATACTTATCCCCAGGATTGTTAAAGCCCTGGGTAATCAATTCTTTTATGAGATAATTGTCGTGGATGACAATAGTCCTGATGGTACAGCAGAAGCAGTAAGAAGTATGAAGAAAAAATTTCATTCAATAAATATTATAATAAGAAAGAAGAATCGCGGATTTGCAAATTCAATGATTGAAGGTTTCGGGAATGCAAAAGGCAGGTATATAGCAACACTTGATTCTGATTTGTGCCATGATCCAAAAATATTTCCTGCGATGATAAAAATTTTAGATAGTAATGATGCAGATATGGTGATAGGTTCGAGATATGTCAAAGGCAGTAGTTTCTCTGGTAAGCCGATAATTAAGGAAATGGCCAGTAGGACAGCACAATTGATCGCTAAGGTTCTTTTAGGTGTTGGAGTTAATGACACGACTAACAATTTCCGGGTTTTCAAGTCAGAGATTTATAAGAAGATAAGATCTAAGTTGCATCCTACTGGCAATGTCATGCTTACAGAAATTGTCTTCTGGACTAAGAAAAAAGGGTTCAGAATTAAGGAGATTCCGACAAAATATTTTGAGCATAGAGAGGATGCTACTAAAATCAGGCTTGGAAAAGAAACCATAAAATTTATAATCAATGTATTCAAGATAAGAATGGAAAAATGAAAAATAAAAAGATATTTGTAACAGGAGCTTTAGGATTTCTAGGATCTGCCTTGTGCAGAAGACTGTTAAGTCAAGGAGCATATGTTACAGGTTTTGATAGAAATCCAGGAAATATTCAAGACCTAAAATCATATAATAATTTTAAGTATATCAAAGATGATATGAAAAATATTTCTGGATACAAGGATATGCTTCTGGAGCAGGATATAATATTTCACCTAGCAGCCAATCCATCAATCCATTATGCAAACAAGTTCCCAATAGAGGACTTTAAAATAAATGCTCTCGGTACTATTGAATTGCTTAATCCAATTAAAGGTACAAAAATAAGGCTTGTATATACTTCAACAATTGCAGTTTATCCAGATAATTTTGGCACTAAACTTAAAGAGTCTGATGCGAATCCACAATCATTCTATGGACTCAGCAAATACACATCAGAAAATTATATTAGGCAATTTTCCAGAAATTATGGTTTAAATTATATAATAATAAGATTTGGATATTTATACGGTAAAGGCTGCAATAGAGGACCAATATTTGATATACTCAATCCGATCATGAACAAAAGTAAAATAATGCTCTTCCAAAATCCTGAAAATAAGCTAGATTTCTTGTATGTAGAAGATGCTGTAGATGCACTTATTATGGCAGGACTGAAAAATGAAATAACAGATGAAACAATTAATATAAGTGAAGGCAAGGGCACAAGAATTACTGACATTTTAAGAGATGCTCAATCAATATTCAAGATGAAAAAACTTCTATGTGACATCTCTCCAAATGCTAATATGCAAAAAAAAGAATTGGTTCTGGATAACACTAAATCAAGAAAAATTCTGAAATGGAGTGCCAAGACATCCCTTAAGGAAGGATTGATTAAGATGTCAGGGAGGTAAAATGTTAAACATAATATCTGATGATAGGGGAAAATTGATTGAAGTAGTAAAAGGTGGCCCTTGGACACAGATGAATCATGCCTTTAACAAGAAAGATAGCATAAGAGGAAGGCATTATCATAAATTCACAAGTGAAATATTCTATTTAATATCTGGTGAGGTGGTTGCTGAACTTCAGAATGTCCAGACAGGATTTCATCAAAAAGTGAATATGAAGAAAGGCGATATCCTAAAAGTAAAGCCATTTGAGAAACATACACTTCAGTCTTTGACAGACACTGAATGGATAGTCCTGCTTTCTCATGAGTTTGATGAGAAGAATCCTGACATTTTCAAATAGGATGCATCAGGAAATCGTACTGACTTAGCTTTCTGAAGCAGTGTTACCATCTTCTACTTGAAAACTACGTTTTCAAGATTGAGCGGACAATGAGAATTAATTCTCATTTCCGAGATGGTAGCGCTTCACTTAGCTAAGTCAACAGGAAATCAAAATCTTTATAAAGAGTTTTTTATTCCCTATTCTTGGACGGTCATAGCAGGTTGGTTACACCCGATCCCATTTCGAACTCGGATTGAGTCTTGGAACTTGGCTCACGAGAGAGTTAAGCAACCTCACGTTTCAAGCTGTACTGTACTTATGTACGGGAAACTTGATTAGCTGTCCACCTTTTTATTTAACGAATGGGATCATAAGTTCCTTTTGTTATTCTTCTCATCTTTAGAATAAATTGACAATTACGCTACATTTATCCGAATCCTATTCCCTTTCCTTTAGGTATTCTCTTCCTTCTTTGATTATCTTCTCTATTTCATTATCGCTAAGATCCTGCTCTTCTACTTTTACTGTGTTTGCAAGAACTGCCCTGTAATAATCTGTAGGCATTATATGCGTGATTATAGTCCTGTGTATCAGGAATCTCCCATTCTTGCTTGTTGTTATCTTGCTCTCTATTATAGGCATCTTCTTCAGGTGCTCTTCTCGTTTTTGTGTCAATCCCATTTTTAACCCCCTGCTCTTTCTTTGATTTATGAGCATTTCTAGTAATACAGAATTCTTAATATGCCTATTGGTGATTTTTTCGGAAAACATTCGGTGTTCAGCGGATGATTTGCGAATATTCCTGAATTTTTGTTATCTTATAGGATATTTCCCATTATCTTTTCTTTATCTTAGCTATGAAGAATCCTTCTGTATTATGTTTTTCAGGCCAGAATCTTCTTGTCTTTTTTAGTTCAGGATTTAGTTTTTTTCCGAATACAGATGTTAATCCGCTATCGCCTACCGAAAGACCAGTATCCTCAAGAACAAGATCTTTATATTTTGTTAGCAACCAATCAATATTCATCTCATCTTCTTCAGGCTCAAGAGAGCATGTACTATAAACTAAAATCCCGTTTTTCTTCAAAACTTTAACAGCTGCTTTAAGTAATTCTTTCTGGATCCTTGATCTTTCTAGCACTCCATGAATATTTTTTTCCTGAAAAAACTTTTCTTCAATAGCATAATTTCCTGAACATGGTGCATCTAGCAATATCTTATCAAATTCAATCCCGAAATCCATTGAAAACCTTGCATCTTTTTTCAATAAAAAAGCATTTTCAACACCACACCTCTCAAGATTATTTCTTAATGATAATAATCTCCTTGAATCGTTATCCAGGCATAGTATGGCTCCGTTATTGTTCATCATTGCAGCAATCTGTGTTGTCTTGCTTCCAGGACTTGCACACATATCTAATACTAATTCATCTGGCTTTGGATCCAGGACTTGTACTGGCAATTGCGATGCAGCCTCTTGGATATATAGATATCCTTGCAGATACTCATTTGATGATGCTAATGAATAGTCTGATTCATAATAATATCCTTGATCAAGAAAACCAATTTTTTGAACCTTTTGCTTTTTCAATCTTAACAATAATTTTTCATCTGCTTTTAATGTATTTATCCTGAAGGAATTTCTTAATGCAATTTTTCCAGTACATTTGCATCCAAGCTGCCCATATCTTTTCAAGAATTGATTATAAATCATTTTAAATCCAGGATAATCTTATTTTCCTTCTCATCTATATCTTTTATCAGGCTAGAATATTCTTTATCTGCATTCAATCTTTCCCTTATCTCTCTCCAGGAATATTTTTTCCTTGCCTCTTTAATTATTTTTATTATGTCCCGGATTGCATCATAATGCTCATAAATAAACTCAGCTTTTTTCTGGTTATCCTCCATCTCAATCTGCAATTGCCCCAGATTTTTTTCCTGCTCCTCAATGACTTTAAGTATTTTATTCCTCTGCTCAGAAATTAATTCCTCATTCTTATCCTCTATTTCCAAATTGTTTATGATTGCTTCATTGAATGATTCATAATATTTCTTTCCTGCATCAACATTTCTTAATTCAAAAGGAAAGGCATTTTTTCCGACAGAATTTGCACTGATTTTTTTATTGAATAATTCCTTGTAAGCCTTGAATAATTCCTTTAACCTTTTATCGTCTATAATTTTGTCTGTCTTTTCAATATTGATGTCTTTGCAGATCTCTTCTGCATATACTCCTCCTAATGAGAGTTCTATTGCCAATGATTTGACAATAGAATATTTCTTTGAATTCTTTATGATGCTGATGAATTTTTCATAATCAATATTCATCAAGTTATCATGCACAGGCATCTTGTATTCATTTCCAATTTTCAATTCCCTGTCTTTCCATCTCTGTGCATATAATAAGTTCATTATCTTTCCCTCTGAATCACAGAATATGATATTGCCTTTGCTGAATAATTCTATTATCAATAAAAATTCTTTATCCTTAATTTTGAATCTCAATTCAAGAATTCTCTCAAAATCCTTTTGATCAATACTTTTCAATAAGCTTCCTTCTAAATATTTTCTCAGCATCATGCAGAATCCTGTTGCTATGCCTTGATCCTGTTTTGTATCCTCTATAAATATCATGCTGGGAAGCAATATTCTTAATACATGCTTTCCTTTTCCAGAAACATGCAATATTATCATTAATTCTTCCTGAGTATCTTTGCTGTGATATATCCTGTCGACTTTTGAATTCTCAATTACTTTAAGCTCTTGGATCAGATAATACAGGTCCAATGATGATAATTCCTTTACCATTTTATATCTTTGATTTTCTCTAGTTTTTTAAGATGACAATATTATTTTTTTCTCTTACAGCCTCTTCAAGGCAGATGTCAAATATCTCGCTCTGTATGTTATCCTGGATCTTTTTCTCAGCATAATCTCTTTTTTCCAGTCTTTTCTTTATATTTTTTATATCTGATTTCACCAAAATGCATAAATCTGATTTCAGATAATGACTTAAATGGCTGTCTATGATTATTCCTGAGCTATGCTTTAATAAATCTTGCAATGTTTTTAAATCTATACTCTTATCATAATGCCTTTTTAATAGGGCATTTTTTTCTTTGTCCAGATATTTGCTGAATCTCTTATTCAGTGATCTGATTTTTTTTACATCGACATCATATGTCATGTCTTTTTTATCATACTTATAAAATAATTTATTTTTCTTGATAAATCCATTAAGGTCAAAATACTTGAAATTCTTTAGCTTTTTTGCAATATGCGTCTTGCCTGTTCCGGGAGTGCCTGTTATTGTGATCAACATCTTATTTTATCCTCTTCAAGATCTTCATTCCGGGAAATGCGATCAATGCAATAATTATTATTACTATCCACATGATCAATGATGAATAGACACTGAATGCAAATAATAATATGTTTGCTATCAATATTATGATGCATATTATTGATATTATCTTGATGATGCTTATGCTTGATTTCTTCATGAAATAAGATTATATTATTGGTTTTAATAGTTAATGGAAATTTAGGGAAAATGGATTTATTTGGCTAGCTTGTTTAATTCCTCCACAGAAGGCATGTCATCAATGAATCTTCCAACAATGTTCTTATCATGATCAAGTATTATTATAGAGGATGCAATAGCATCATAATATAGTGCTTCTGATAATCCTTCAACAGTATCCATGTCGAGAATATCTGTCTTTATCCTGTTCTCAACATGCTTGATCAATGCTTTTGCTGCAGGATATTTAGGGCAGTCTTTTTTTATGAATAATTTTAGTATCATCTTGACATAGCTTATTGCTTGGTCTTTTTCTCAAAAATCAGTTCATATATCTTTGTATCTTGATAAATGCTCTTTACTTGCTCATATATCTCTTCTGAAGTTAATTTATCTGTATTCATTGATAATAATGTATTTAGAATTTGATTGAATCTTCCTTGTTTTTCTGCTCTTTCCAACAAGTCTATTGATGCATCAGCAGAGAAATTAATGCTGCCTGTATAATAAACATCTTCATTATTTCCACTTATTAGCTCTTTTGCTTCAGGATACTCCTTAAGATCATTTTTTGCAAATCTAGAATTACATGACTCAGAAGATTTTTCTGATAATGTTATTTTCATGTTATGCTGTTGCTCTAGCTCATTTGCTTTAATATAAATTGCTGCAGCAATCTTTAATCCCAGTTTGTATGATTCATCAGATTCATGCATTGATTTGCCTGTGAGGAATCTTATGCATTCATTTAATCCAATCAATCCAATATTAAAATTTGCATCATCCAAGTCAATAAAAGACTTATCATCATTTATTGATTCTGTCTGCCATCCTGAATGTATTGTTGTTTTTGAAATAAAGGATTTTTTCTGAGCATGAGCCTTGATGATTATGTCCATTGTCTTTCTTAATTCATCAACAGTCCCTTCAATTGTCTTTCCCTTATATGAAGCCTGAGGAAGATTGATTGAAATGTTTTGTATTGCAAAGCATCGTGCAATGTCTGGATCATACTTGCCTGAATCAGCTTCAAAATTGTTCTCATGATTGTCTAAGACAATGCTTAATGGCCTTTTATTAGAAACAACCTTACAAGCTAGTTTTGCAAGCTCAACCTGTGATTGGTCTGAAAGGCTTTGTATATGGAAATATATTTTTGGGAACAAAAAACTGTTTCCCTTGCTGTCTCCTTGCATCAGAATCTGTAATATTGCCTTGCAGAATTCCTGGCTTTGTTTTTCAAAATCCTTATATGCCAAGAACTTCTTAGGCTTAGGATCCGGATCAGAATAATTTACCTTTAAATCCTTTATTTGCAGGTATTCAATATTATTGTCTTTTTTTATCATGAATCTTCCACCAGTGCCTATGGCAGGTATGTTCTCAAGGTGTTTTGGTATTCCAGCATAGATATGAAGCTCAATGATTGATGACTTTGGCAATGAATTGCAATTAAATATCAGGTGCTGCGCTTCTTGAAATACCTGGTTTTCGTTTAATCCATATAATAACGGAGCATAAGTTATGTTCAGATCACTTAAGCCAATTGAATAATAATAAGACTGCATGCTTGATAAGAAATTTATGATATGACTTGTTAGTGATGATGCATGTTTTGCAGGGCTTCTGCCAATATCAAAAGACTGTAATCCAAATTTCTTTATATATTCAGGGCTGAACATTAAAGAGTAAAATCTTAATACATGGCCTAGATCATGAATGTGTATTGATCCTGTAAGATGAGATTCTGCAACATCCTTGCTAAAGACCTCTTTTAATGCATAATTCTTAAAGACTTGAGCTGCAATTTCCTGGCGTATTATTTCTGGATTGCCAAGGTGCTGATGCTGGTCTTTGGAATATATTAATTGATTAAGATTATAGACATTTATACCTAAAATTTCCTGTTTTTCAAGTTTTTTTGTCAATCCTCTTTCAAATAATTCATTATTGACAAGCTCTCTTAGGAATGATGTTGATATTATCTTTACTCCTGATCTTACAACCTTAGACTCAACATTTCTTGCTATCTCATCAGCATCCTTATCAGTTATGCTTATCTCATTGATCAATGCTTCTTTGATTCTTGCTCTATCCCATGTTGAAATATTATCTTTAACTGATGTAGATACAAGTAGGTTTGTTTCATGAACTTCAGCACTTTTTGGTTTGGAGCTTACAACCTTTAGATTCTTTAATTCACTTTCGAACTCGCTTAAGTCTTCAAATGCTCTATATACAGAGGCAAATCTTATGAATGCTATCTCATCAAGCTTTTTCAGGTGAGCCATCACAACATCTCCAATTACTGTACTTTTGATTTCAGGCTCTTCCATGCTTAATAATTCAGCTTCAATCTCATCAACTGTTGCCTCAATCCTTTCCTGGCTTATTGGCCTTTTCTCACAAGCCTTTATTACTCCTTTAAGGATCTTATCCCTATTGAATGATTCTCTTCTGCCATCTTTCTTCTCAACCTTGATCTCAACCATCTCAACTCTCTCATAGGTTGTGAAGCGTTTATTGCATTTAAGGCATTCTCTTCTTCTACGATTTGATTCATCATCACTCTGCCTCTTATCAATAACCTTCAGATCAGAACTCCCACAAAATGGACATTTCATATTTACCCCTTAATTTCCATAATAACCATTAAAGTTGCCACCCAGCGAACCATGACGCCTGAGTTTTATTGCAAATAACTCGAGCAACAATCTAAATCATACGCGATGTGAGCGTGGCAACTTAAGTATTGTTCCTGGTTTTTACTCTCGCTACTTATATTTAAATATGTTGATGAATTGAAATGATATTTTAGTCTTATTTTTTCTTTAAAATGTATGCTTTAAAGTATATATCCTTATTTTCTGTAGGTGAGTTATAGGCAAAATATTCTAATTTCTTTAACACCTTAAAGCCATATTTTTCTGCTAAATTGTTGATGTACTTATCAGAATGACGAAAAACCTCTACCCCTACTTTTTTGATTATTCTTTTTGAGATCAAATCATTATCTTTGTTAACATATTTTTGTGAATATCCTGATTTTAGGTTCTCAACAGTAAATGCAAAGAAACCGTTAGGTTTCAGTATTCTTTTTGCCTCGCTAAAAAATGATTCTAGATTTTCGAAAAAATAAAAAACTCCATTTGAAATAATATATTTAAAGCTATTATTCTTGTAAGGCAAAGGCGGAGTTGTGCTTAAGTCAAATAATTTCAGTTCATCAGCAATTGCTTTTCTTTTACATTTTTTTAGCATCTCATTTGATCCGTCTAATCCATATATCTTCAACCCTATAGCATGAAAAGGCATTGCGCTTTGACCTGTGCCTATGCCTAAGTCAAGAAGTTTTTCTTTGTTTTTTACATACTCAAACATAAGACCAAACAGAATCTCTGGACTAAACCACTCATGTTTTTTGCTTGATTGATCATACTCTTTAGCAAAAACTTCGTAATGGGCAATCGCTGTTCTAGGTTTCATGTGATAAATGTAAAGTGTTCAAATTTAAAACACTTTTCCTTTTTTTTATGATTATCTAATAAACGTCATACTTAATTTATACACAAAAAATGCAATAGCAATATAAGTCAAAAACCATGAAACATTAAAGATCAGCATCAAGATCATATAGACAGCTATGATCATGTCCATAACACTTAAGAAGTCTCCTAGGAATATTATGCCTTTCATCAATAAATAAACAATGCAGGTAAAGGCAAATCTCCATCCTGGGATAAAGTCATAATGCATTCCTATGATAGCAATCAATGAGCATAAATCCCCTAAAAAAAACAGCCAGATTAACATTTTATAGTATATTTTTATTTAATATTCTATGCCTTTTCTTGCCAATACAGATTTTTGATATGGATGCTTAATCAGTTGCACTTCAGAGACATAATCTGCCTTGTCTTTTATTGATTCTGGAAAATCCCTTCCTGTCATTACAAGCTCAAGATTCTTAGGCTTATTGTTAATCAGATCAATTATCAATGATTCATCCAGTACTTTCCAATTTAATCCTGGGCCTGTTTCATCAATTAGCAATAAATCATACTCTTCCAGATCCTTGATATTATTGTTCCAGAAATCCTGAAGTTCTTTTTTGAGTGATTCAAGATTTTCTGGAGTGTATTTCTTGAAATATGGATGCAGAGGCTGGAATTGTGCATACTTTATATGATAGTTTTTTAGGTTTTCAAAGAAGTATTGTTCTCCTGTATCACGCTTGAACAATTGTATGATCTTAACTTTCAATCCTCTTCCAAGAGCTCTTATCACAATACCCATTCCTGAAGTAGTCTTGCCTTTACCGTTTCCAGTAATCACATGGACTAATCCGAGGCTTTCTTTAATATTTTCTGCCATCCTGACCATCAATTAACTACATTCACTATATCCACAATCAAAACATGTCGGCTTTGAACAACCGCTTAACATTCCAACATTATGGCTATAACATTTTGGACACATGACACTATCATCAGCTTCTTTAAGCTCTTTCTTTGTCACAAGCAATTGTTGACCTTCAATCTGATCTAGCTTTCCTGTCTTGATTAAGTGATCACGTAATGCTTTTGAAATTCCATGAGGAATACTATCAACTCTCTTTGTGCCTAAACCAAATGGTTTGTCTCCTTTGATTGAATTCAAATGTTTCAGCACCTTTACAGGATCTCCTCCAAGCTCAAAATACTTTGAAAGCATTATTCCAAGAGCAGTTGTTAATCCTGAAATCTCTGTTCCAGTAGGTGTAATGTTTAGGAAGATCCTTTTAGGACCAACATCATCAAATGTGATGTTTATATGCAAAGGCCCTTGACCTGTGTGTATGGAATAATAATGACTCAATTCACCATAACCATGATCATAATCACGCTTTTTCTCTTTTGAGGAAATATTTAGTATTTGTAAGCTCTTACTTCCATCCCTATAAATAGTGACTCCTTTTGCTCCAAGATCATATGCAAGATTATATACTGCATTCACATCCTCAACCTTTGCCTCATTCTTAAGATTAACTGTTTTTGATACTGCATTATTCGTGTATTTTTGGAATGCACATTGCATTTTTATATGATTAATTGGTGTTAAGTCATGTGATGTCAGGAATAATTTCTGTATATCAGTTGGAATCTCCTTAATGCCTACCAATGAATTATGGTTCTTAGAAATTTTATCCCAAAGCATTTCTGGTGGCAATTCAAAATAATTATATGATTCTGCAAGTTTCTTGAATAAGGGATTTATTTCATAGAAAGTGTCTTTTTGTTCTGGTGTTTTTCCTGCTTTCAATGCATCAATGCCTGCTGCATTATATCTTGTATATACTATTGCAAAAAAAGGCTCAATGCCTGCTCCTTGCAAGCCAGCTGCTATGCCTATTGTTCCTGTTGGAGCTATAGTTGTTCTTGCTGAATTCCTTGGATAAGCCTCTATGCCTCTATAGTATTTTCCATTCTTATCATAAATACTGTTCTTGAAATTAAAAAATGCGCCTCTTTCTATAGCCAAGTTTTCTGAAGCAACAAGGCAATTATCATTAATGAATTTCATTACTTGCTCTGCTTTTTCCAATGCTTCTTCAGAATCATAAGCTAATCTCATCATAGCTAAGGCTTCTGCCCATCCCATTACTCCTAATCCGATTCTTCTATTGCCCTTGGCCATGACTTCAATCTGAGGTAAAGGATAATTGTTTACATCAATAACATTATCAAGGAAATGAGTTGCATCAAACACGCATTCCTTCAGCTTTGCCCAATCAAAGTCTCTTTTTTTCATATCAATGAACTTAGCTAAGTTAATGCTTCCAAGATTACAAGGTTCATAAGGCAATAATGGTTGTTCACCACAAGGATTAGTTGACTCAATCATGCCTTGATCAGGTGTGGGGTTGCTGTCAGAATTATTAATCCTGTCAATGAATATTATCCCCGGATCTCCTGTCTCCCAGGCTGATTTTACAAGAGTGTTCCATACATCTGCTGCATTAAGCTTTCCAATAACAGTATTTCCATGAGGGTTTATTAAATCAAAATCCTGATTGTTCTTTACTGCATTCATGAATTTTTCATCCACAGTAACACTAATATTAAAGTTTTCAAGCATGCCAGGAGTCTTTTTAGCATTGATGAAATCCATGATGTCAGGATGATCATATCTCATTATGCCCATGTTAGCTCCTCTTCTTGTTCCGCCTTGCTTGACTACATCTGTTGATTTGTCAAATATCTGCATAAATGTCACAGGGCCTGAGCTTATGCCTTTTGTTGTCATAACAGCATCATTCTTCATTCTTAATTTTGAAAAGCTGAATCCTGTTCCACCACCACTTTGATGTATCAATGCCATGTTCTTTACAGAGTCATAGATCTCCTCAATTGAATCACCTACTGGCAGAACATAGCAG
>Ga0208246_1000089_pt1 | contig 90309 bp, 88 predicted proteins | sample RifOxyD2_FD_184039 | JGI IMG/M metagenome (GOLD analysis project Ga0208246, IMG submission 184039) | Soil microbial communities from Rifle, Colorado - Rifle Oxygen_injection D2 (SPAdes) | ecosystem: Environmental > Terrestrial > Deep subsurface > Rock core/Sediment | place: Rifle, Colorado... | reverse complement strand
TAAAAGTTGCGGAAGCTTCCAAAGTCATCGAGAACACTCAACGTGATGTCAATATTGCCCTTATCAACGAACTTGCTCTTATATTTGACACAATGGGCATTGATACCAATGAGGTGATTCAGGCCGCCGCAACAAAGTGGAATTTTATCAAACTGAATCCTGGACTGGTCGGAGGACATTGTATTGGAGTTGACCCCTATTATCTAACCTTCAAAGCTGAAGAAATGGGATACAAACCAAATCTTATTTTGGGAGCCAGACAAATTAATAACGGGATGAGTCAATTTATTGCCGAAAAAACTATTAAATGTATGATTGACCATGATAAAAAAGTGAAGAATGCCCGCATACTGGTTTTAGGGGTGACATTTAAAGAAAACTGTCCTGATATGCGGAATACTAAAGTACTTGATATTGTCGATGAACTCAAAGATTTTGGTTGCCGAGTAGATATCTACGATCCTTGGGTAGATCCTAAAGAAGAAAAAAGCCACTATTCAGTTGAAATTATTGAGAACCCGTTTATGGCAAATATTCAGTACGATGCTATCATTTTAGCTGTAGCACATGATCAGTTTAAAACTCTTTCAGAAAGTGACTATCAAAAAATATCTGTCGATGAGCCAGTGATTATCGATGTCAAAGGGATTGTTCCCAATCCAACATGGAGATTATAATCAAATGAAAAACTTTGCTCTGATAGGCGCTGCCGGATACATTGCACCACGTCATATGAAGGCTATCAAAGAGACGGGGAACACTCTCATAGCGGCGTTAGACAAATACGATGGAATCGGGATTATGGACAGCCATTTTCCGCAAGCCCATTTTTTTACTGAGTTTGAACGGTTTGATCGATTCGTAGATAAATGGCACCGAGAAAATGCAAAACGTATCGAGTATATCGCCATTACAACCCCTAACTATCTTCATGACAGCCATATTCGCTTTGCCCTCAAAAGCGGAGCACACGCCATATGCGAAAAGCCGCTTGTTCTTAACCCGCATAATATAGATCAACTGCAGGTGATCGAAGAAGAGACCGGGAAAAAGGTTTATAACATTTTACAATTGCGTCTTCATGATTCGATTATCGCCCTTAAAAATAAAATTGCCAAGGAACTTGAGCAAAACCCAAACAAAATCTATGATATCGATTTAACCTATCTCACAAGTCGGGGAAAATGGTATTTCGTCAGCTGGAAAGGGGACGAAGCCAAAAGCGGTGGAATTGCCTCTAATATCGGTGTCCATTTCTTCGATATGCTCAGCTGGATTTTCGGTCCCATTGAAGAGAACATCGTCCATCTCAAAAAAGCCGATGCTAATGCCGGCTTTATGAAACTTAAAAATGCCAACGTGCGGTGGTTTTTGAGCGTCAATTACGACTATATTCCCGAAGAAGTCAGAGCATCCGGAAAAACGACCTACCGCAGCATCACTGTAGACGGCGAAGAGTTCGAATTCAGCGAAGGGTTCACTGATCTGCATACCACTAGCTATCGCCATATCTTAGAGGGAGGGGGGTTCGGTCTCGATGAAGCACGAAACTCAATCAATATGGTCTCCACCATACGACAGCTCTCCCCATTAGGATTAGTCGGTGAATATCACCCATTCTGCCGTAAGGTACTTGGCTGATGGCGCCGTTTTTCGCTCACCCTTCCAGCTATGTCGACGAGAACGTCACTATCGGCGACAACACAAAAATCTGGCATTTCAGCCATATCCTCTCTGAAAGTGTTATCGGTGAAAACTGCTCTTTCGGCCAAAACTGCGTCGTCGGCCCGAAAGTCACCATCGGCAACGGGGTGAAGGTGCAAAATAATGTCAGTGTCTACGAAGGTGTCGAATGCGAAGATGATGTCTTTCTAGGACCCAGCATGGTTTTTACCAATGTCATCAATCCCAGAGCTTTCATCGTCCGTCGCGAAGAGTTCAAAAAAACGCTTCTTAAGCGCGGATGCAGCGTCGGTGCAAACGCAACGATCGTTTGCGGTATCACGATCGGCGAATACGCCCTAATCGGAAGCGGCGCCGTCGTCAACCGCGACGTCAAACCTTATGCGCTAATGGTTGGAGTTCCTGCACGTCAAATCGGATGGGTCAGCCGTGCGGGCAATACTCTCCAATTTGATCAAAACGATGAAGCAGTTGACACTTTTGATGGAAGTAAGTACAAATTAGAAAATAATAACCTAAAAGAGATCGTATGAAAATTGACTTTGCAAATCTACAGCACCAGCACACCCTTTACCAAGAGGAAATTGAATCAGCGGTGCAAGCAGTCATGCGAAAATGTAACTTTATCATGGGAGAAGAAGTTACTCAACTCGAAAGAGCTCTAGAAACCTTTACAAATTCACAACACGCAATCACATGCAGTAGTGGCACAGATGCCCTTTTACTAGCAATGATGGCACTCGGGATAAAATCGGGCGATGAAGTGATCACTACCCCCTTTACCTTTATTGCCACAGCCGAAATGATTGCCCTTTTAGAAGCCAAACCGGTATTTGTCGATATCGATGAAGTTACCTACAACATCGATCCATCTAAGATTGAAGCAGCCATTACGCATAAAACCAAAGCTATCATTCCAGTATCACTCTATGGCCAACCTGCCGATTTGGAGGAAATTCAAGCGATTGCCCATAAACATAATCTCAAAGTAATTATCGACGGTGCACAAAGTTTCGGTAGTACCTATAAAGGGAAAAGTGACAGCAATTTAGGAGATATCTCGTGTACCAGCTTTTTCCCCGCTAAACCTCTAGGATGCTACGGCGATGGAGGAGCTGTATTTACCAATGATGATACTTTGGCCGAAAAAATAAAAAGTTTGCGCTTACACGGACAAAGCAAACGATACCATCATCAATATATCGGTATCGGTGGACGATTAGATACCATCCAAGCAGCAGTACTCAACGTTAAACTCAAATATTACGAAAAAGATTTAGCACTTCGTCAAGAAGTTGCGCAAAAGTATACATCTGAATTACAAAGTAAAAAGGGAGAGATAATTTTACCGGCAGTCAAGTCTGATCGCACAAGTGCTTGGGCACAATATTCAATCCGTGTTAAAAACAGAGAGGATCTTCAAGCCAAACTTAACGAACAAGGGATCCCAACTGCCATCCATTACCCTTTACCTCTTCACCTGCAGGAATGTTTCGCCTATCTAGGATACAAAAAAGGAGATTTCCCAATCTCTGAGATGATTTCAAATGAGATTATGAGTCTACCTATGAATCCGTACCTTAGTGATGATGAAATCACTTTTATTTGTGGGAAGCTTTGATTGTTTAATCGGCTAAAGCCTAAAAGCGAATTTAGTCGGAATGTCCTAACACTAATGACAGGTACGTCAATTGCGCAAGCGATACCTATAGCTATAAGTCCGATTCTAACACGAATCTACACGCCTGAAGAATTTGGAGCATTTGCACTCTATATGAGTTTAGCCACTACACTTTCTGTTATAGCAACCGGTAGATACGAACTTGCTATTATGCTCCCAAAAAAAGATGATGATGCAGCTAATATCGTAGCGCTTTCGATAATTTTTGCATTTATTGTCAGCTTTCTATCATTTCTCATTATTCATATTTTTAATGCACAAATCACATTGATACTTGGTAACCCAAAAATAAGCCTATGGCTTTATTTCATACCGATAACAGTACTGCTCACTGGGATATATCAAAGTTTGAACTATTGGACCAGTAGAAAAAAACAATACAAACATTTAGCAACTAATAAAGTGCTGCAAAGCACTACCATAGCCTCCACGAATCTGGGTATGGGAGTTACTGGATTTGGTAACAGTGGATTAATATTGGGTCAATTATCGGGATTAAGTATAGCCACTATTATGATGGGGAAACTATTATGGAAAGAAGATAGCGATAGATTAAAAAAAATAAAAAGAATAAAGATGTTTGCTTTACTAAAAAAATATAGTGATTTTCCTAAAATCAATATGTTTCAAGCTTTTATAAATGATTTTAAAAATTTAATTGTAAATATACTTCTTACCAAATACTACAACAGCTTTATACTAGGACAATTTTATATGGTCAACAAAATTCTTCTCTTACCCAGTGGTCTCATTGGTTCATCTATATCTCAGGTTTTATATAAAGATATCAGTGACAAATACAACAGTAAAGAAGATTTTTCAAAAGACATTCTCTATGTCATGATAAAATTATTTTTATTTGCACTTATTCCCTTTTTTATTATTGTGTTATTCGGAAAAGAAATTTTTGGATTTATACTCGGAGAAAATTGGGAAATTGCAGGAGACCTCGCTAGTTCCTTTGCATTGTATATTTTATTTCATTTTGTTGCATCGCCAATTTCAATAATTCCCTTTATAGTACAAAAACAAGGATTGGCTTTTTATTGGAATTTAGGGGGAACTCTTATCTACATTTTTTCTATCAGTATGGGAGGTTATTTATTTCATAACCTCCCTGATGCTTTATTATTAACTTCAATTATAATGAGCATTTATTTTTTCTTTTACTTTATGTGGATATATAATATTTCTAAAAAATTTAAGAAGTATATAAATGCATAAAGATACAATCCTTCATATTTTATATGATAGTCCTATCTTAACAGATTTTATTGATTTCATGGAAGTTAATTTTAGAAGTAACCATAAATATATAACCTTTATCACTAGCCCCACCTATTTAAAAAACAAAAATATTTTAATTTTAAATATCAAAAAAATCCCCTATTTTTTTAATTTTTTAATTTATTTAAATGCCTCTAATAAAATAATTTTACATGGGTTATTTGACTTTAAAATGGTGTTGATTTTATTTTTTCAACCTTGGTTGCTTAAAAAATGTTATTGGGCCATGTGGGGTGGAGATTTTTATTTTCCAGAAAAACAACACTGGATTAAAAAGTATGTCATAAAACATATCGGACACTTGGTAACTTATATAAAAGGTGAGTATCAATTGGCGCAACAATGGTATGGGGTAACAGGCAAATATCACGAATGCTTTATGTATCCAAGTAATCTGTATAAAGAGCATACTATTCACAATAAAATGGACAAAACAATCAACATTCAGATAGGAAATTCTGCTGATCCATCTAATAATCATTTGGAGATTTTTGAAAAACTGCGCCCTTTCAAAAATGAAAATATGAAAATTTTTGCTCCGCTCTCTTATGGCAATCAACTATATGCAAAGAAAATGGCCTCAGAAGGTCAAAAAATCTTCGGTACTAAATTTATTCCCATATGGAATTTTATGGCATACAATGAGTATTTAGCCTATTTAGAAACAATTGATATTACAATATTTGCACATAACCGTCAACAGGGGATGGGGAATACAATCACTTTATTAGGCCTCGGAAAAAAAATATATATGAAATCTACAGTAACCTCATATAAAATGTTTGAGGAAATCGGCATTAAAGTTTTCGACCTATCCTCTATAAGTATTGAACTCTTAGACGAAGAGATAAAGCAACAAAATGCAAACGCCATAAAAGAATATTTTTCTTCGGAAAAATTAATCTATCAATTAAATACTATTTATCTAGAGAGAGAATGAAAACACTTATCCTTATCACAGGTAGTACACGAGGGCTTGGACAGGCTATTAAAAATAAGTTTGATTTAGAAAACCACACTGTAATATCAATCAATAGAGTAGCTAAAAATCCAGATGACATCGTCATTGATTTAACTAAAAAAATAGCGAACATGCATCTTTTAAAGACTAAAATTGAAGAATTTGACACAATTGTTTTTATCAACAATGCGGGAGAAATTAATCCCATTAAATTGATTGGAACCCTAACCTCAGTCGAGGTATTAAAAGCAACTTACATCAATTGGTATAATCCCTCATTGCTGATTAATGAAATTGTAAAAAGCGGGAAATTTTTCTATATACTAAATATAACATCCGGAGCAGCTTTTAGTACCAATGTTAAACTTTCTATCTATAGCTCAACAAAGGCTGCTTTACACCGCTTTATAGAAATCTTATCTAAAGAGCAAATAGGCGAAAAAAAATGTTTGGGAATATATAATTTTGACCCAGGAAGAATGCAAACAGAGATGCAGCAGCACTTATTGGAGAAATTGTATGGCGAGATAACCCAAGATATCTATTTGGCACTGCCTAAAACAACTGAAATAGCAAATAAACTTTATGAAAAAATTTGGACGGACTTAAATAATGCAAAAAAAAATTAACGTATTAATTGATGGGTTGGGTGGAGATGTTGGCCAAGGCGTAGCTAAAGCACTAATGATGTCAACTCTTCCCATTACTATATTCGGTGCATGTATCTCATCATCAAGTTCGTGGCTTCATAAAATTGAGCACAGCTATATTTTCCCATATATTAACGATGCCAAATTCATCTCATTTCTCATAGATTTTATTAATTATCATAACATTGACATCTATTTTCCAACAATTGATTCAGGAATTAAAAAAATTTCAGAATATAAAAAAACCATTGAAGAACAGACAAAATGTATTGTATTTGTTGATCAAATAGAAAAAGTGCATATCTGTGATGATAAATACACTACTGTTAAATTTCTTGAAAAAGAAGGATTTTCAGCTCCAAAAAGTATCTTGCCCAACGAAGAGGAAATAGACAATTTTATTGAATCTGTTGGGTACCCGTTTATTATTAAAACAAGAAGCGGTAATGGGGCGAAGGAAGTTTTCTTGGCAAAATCTTATAATGACTATGCCCCGTACATAGGTAATGAAAACTATATGTTTCAGGAATACATCCCATCTGAAGGTGGAGAATACACCTCAGGAATTTATTTGGGTGATGACGGAGAAGTAAAAGGAATATGTACCCTAGAACGAGAACTTCGTTGTGGTTCTACCTACAAGGCCAAACGAATTGATAATGAAGTATTAGAAGAACCTTTGAAAAAAATTGCCACGTCTTTGGGTATGAAATATTTAAATATCCAATCTATGCGAAAAGGAGATATCCTATATCCGTTTGAGTTCAACGGAAGGTTTTCAGGAACAACAGGTATTATTAGCAAAGTATTCAACGCTCCTGAAATGTTTATCAAAGAGAAAGTTTTGAATGAATTGCTTCCAGTAAATCAAAACAATCACCTATTTTACGTGATGCGTTATTTTGAAGAGGTTTATGTTTCTGCTCAAGAAGTAGAAGCACTAGAAAAACGTTCGAAAGAGCTAATATGATAAAAACAGTTGTATTTGATTTTGCCGACACGATTGCCCGATTAGAGCCATCTAAAGAAAAAATTATGGAGCAATACCTAAAAGAACGCTTATCGATTACTATTTCTATGGAAAAAATAGCGCAAGCCTACTTTTATCTTCAAAATTTCGCTTTTTACAGCTCTGTAAAAATAGTGACACCTGAACAAAAAAAAGAATTTTATAGAGAATATAATAAAAAAATATTTTCAACCTTAGGTATTTTACATCACGTTGAACCATTCTTAGACGATTTTTTCGCTTATTTTATCGAATGTAATAAACACTGGGTCATCAAACCAGAAGCACTAGATTTGTTGCAATATTTAAAAAGTAAAAAAATTCAAATAGGCCTAATCTCTAATTTTGATACCGTGTTATACGATATTTTAGAAAAAAATCTACAAATAAAAGAGTTTTTTTCCTATATTCATATCTCGCAAGAAATCGGTCTTGAAAAGCCTGATATAGGTTTTTATAAAAATTTTTTAGAAAAATACGAGCTCAATCAAAAAACAATACTTTATGTCGGAGACAATTATCAATTGGACTTTTTACCTACCTATGAATTAGGTTTTAAAAGTCTTCTTTTGGATGAAGAACAGCATTATACTTCTCTCCCAAATCTACCAAGAATTTCATCTTTACATGAGATCAAAGCACTTTTGATTGACAATGAGGACCACCATAAATGAAGCTAGTGATTTACGGAAATAGCGATTTTGCAGAATTAATATCATACTATTTTCTTTCCGACAGTGATTATGAGATTGCAGGGTATTGTGTTGATCGGGTATTTATCAACGATAGTACTTTTTTGGATAAACCGCTAATCGCATTTGAAGAGATTGAATCAATATTCCCCCCGACTCAATATCATATGTTTATTGCTATCGGATATAAAAACATGCGTTTACGCAAAGCACTTTTCAAAAAAACAAAAGATAAAGGCTATATTCACGCTAATTTTATTAGTTCAAAAGCGCTTGTAGACAGTTCAAACTTGATGGGTGAAAATAATGCTATACTACATAATGTAGTTCTTGAGCCTTTTGCGAAACTCGGTAATAACAATATTATAAATACTAATGTTACTGTTTGTCACCATGCAGTCATTGAAAATGATTGTTTTATCGCTGCCAATTCACTCATCGGTGGGTATAGCATTATAAAAGACAACTGTTTTATTGGTTTTTCTGCAACAATTTTACATAAATTGACTCTTGAAAACGAAACATTAATTGCAGCAGGTACATTAATGAATCAAAATTCAACTGCATATACAATGTATGCAGGCATCCCTGCTAAAGTTATCTCAAATCACCAAAAGCAAGGTATTCAATTAAAGGGGTAGCAGTGAGCATAACAAGACGATATTTTAACTTTATCCAAAAATTGTATGAGAAACAAGAGTCCGGGCTGGCCCTCGCCTTATTTAGAATCGTGTACGGCATTGTTGTATTTGCCGAAGTTTGGCAAATTTTTTATTTCAGACATTTGATTTTTGATCCGATTCCTTACGTTCAAGAAGCTCCCTTTATGATCCATCCAATGTTAATCATCTGGCTTTGTTCTATTGTTTTGATTATTTTTGGATTATTCACTAAAATAGCAACCGTAGCAAATTATCTTTTTACCGTTTTATTTTTAGGTTTTACATTTTATTTAGGCTCGATATCGGAACATAACTATCACATAGATAAAGAGCTTATCCCTGTTGCTTTTTTATTAATGTTTATGCCAATATCAAGAAGACTTTCGTTAGACAGACTTATTCAAAAAATCAAATATTCAAATACTTCCTATGAATACGATCCCAAAAGCACAGTTTCAAGTTTAACGTATATTGTCCTGACCTTAGCAGCCGGCTTGATATATTTTGATTCAATTTTTTATAAATTTTATTCTCCAATGTGGCTAAACGGGTTAGGGGTATGGCTGCCCTCTTCACTTCCTTGGGCAACATGGCTTGATCTGAGTTTTATCTTGAATCAAGAATATTTAATCAAGTTTTTAGGCTATTTAACCCTTCTATTTCAGGTGACATACATCTTTTTTGTATGGATTAAAAAAATCAAAGCATTTTATTTATTAGTCGGTATTGGATTACATATCGGTATTGCGTTGGCTTTTCCTATACCTTGGTTTGCTTTGGCTATGGTTGCCCTTTATATAGGAATCATCCCTTCGTCTTTTTATTCAAATTTATACAATAAAATTTTTAAACGTCTAAAAACTCCTACTCTCATTTTTTACTTCGACGAGAGATGTCCTCTATGCAACAGATTAAGAATTATAGTCGAGTTTTTTGACAATGGGAGAAATATCTCTTTTCAGTCTGCACAGAGCGAAGCACCTAAAAATAAATTATTACAAAATATCGAGATGAAAGCATTGTTAGACAATGTCTACAGCGTGGACTCTAATGGGCAAATATATTCTGGAATAGATACCTATACACAACTCCTCAATAGAGTCTGGATAGTAAAACCTATCGGTCTATTGATGTATTTTCCTATGATAAAAAATCTCGGGGCTAAAATATACAAGTATATTGCACAACACAGAATTACGCACGGCTGTACCGAAGAGAGTTGTAATATGCCCATATACAACTCCCGCTATGAGGAACCAGATGATACTAAAATTAAAATATTACAAAATCTTAATTTAAAAAACATAAAAACTTTTGCGGTAGCTTTCTTCATTTTTTGGTTAGTTATTTCACAGCTCATAATGATTCAGAGTTCATTTCTCATGAAACATATTTATAAACAGTTACATCTCCCTATTCATACTATCACCGCTATGGAAAATGCCGCAAATGCTTATAAAAGTATCTTTTATCCTCTTACGGGCTTATCTCAACATGGTGTTTTTATGGATTATCATTTCCAAAATTACAATCATACTGTTGCCATTGCCTACAGCAAGAATGGGAAAGAAATATTTTTACCTATGATTGACGAAAAAGGCCAAGCTTCACTTTATGCCAGTGGCCGACAATGGGTAAATTATAGTTTTCGGGTGAGCAATAAAGAATTTAATTCTGAGCAATACATTAAAAATGTACAAAAGTATATTTATTTTTGGGCACATAAAAATAACATTGACTTAATCAATGCAAGCTTCGTTATTAAATACAAATATAATGAAGTTCCTTATAAATGGGAAAAAGATTTATTAAAAAATGCATTAAATAAACCATGGAAAGATGCGGGGAATCTTGGCTGGAAAAACGGTCAATTCTATTCCCGCATTATTGATATAGAAAAAGAAAAATGAAATTTCAATCAATCCAACTATTAAGAGGGCTTGCTGTTTCACTTGTAATGGTGCATCATTTTATGAGCCCTTATTATCATTTTCAGCATACTAATATAGTTGGCGATTTTTTTTCTAATTATGGGTCATTTGGTGTTGACCTTTTTTTTGTCATCAGTGGCTTTATTATGTCATATATTCTCTATACAACAAAAAGAAATTTTAAGATTTTTTTGCTCAATAGAGTTATTAGGATTGTTCCAAACTATTGGTTCTGGACCACCGTAGTATTAGTAATTGGAATAAAAATTGATACTTTATTTATAGATTCAGCAACTTTGGAAAGTGTAGTGATGTCATTATTTTTCATATCGCATGATCATCCAAGTGCTTTATTATCTTATTATCCTACACTTACCGTTGGATGGACGCTTAATATTGAGATGTTTTTTTATTTTTTTATTTCTATAATATTGCTTTTCAATCTGAAAACAAAAACGAATATATTAACAATTGCAATCATACTTATACTGCTGCCTTTAATCTACAGTTGGCTTAGGGTTGATTTTTACAATTCAGTTTTTGGAAATGCAAGACTTGCAGAATTTTCCTTTGGCATATTTATTGCTATTTTATGGTTTTATTATAATAATTTTCTGCAGAATAAACTACACCTATTCCTAATAATATGCATACTGTCACTGATTGCAATATCACTCACGTTTATTCCAGTACACATTCTCTATAAATTTATTATACTTGCACCTATAGTTGTATTTTTAACCCTGCTACTTGAAAACTATATTGCATCAAATGAAAATAAATTCTACTTTATACTATGGCTAGGAGAAATATCATTTTCTTTATATCTAGTTCATGCTATTGTCATCAGAACATTATTCTCTTATTTTGGACAATTAGATACGTCTCTAGAAGTATTTTTTGCATTTAGTCTGTCTATTATTTTATCAGTATCAATAGCATATATCACCCATGCGATTATTGAAGTAAAATTGACTTATCTGCTAAAAAATGTACTTTATAAAAAGGAACCCATAAATGACCCCATTTAATCGCCCCCCATTAACAGGGAATGAAGAAAAATATATTTTGGAGTCACTAAAAAGTTTGAAAATATCCGGTGATGGAGAATTTACAAAGCGGTGTAATCTATGGTTTGAAGAAAATTTAAAATGCAAAAAAGCACTGTTAACTACCTCATGTACCCACGCACTTGAAATGGCCGCTCTGCTCATCGACATACAATTAGGAGATGAAGTGATTATGCCTTCATATACCTTTGTCAGTACGGCCAATGCATTTGTTCTTCGCGGAGCAAAAATCGTATTTATCGATATAAGACCTGATACCATGAATATTGACGAAACTAAAATTGAAAAAGCGATTACAAACAAAACTAAAGCAATTGTTCCTGTTCATTATGCCGGTGTGAGTTGTGAAATGGACACCATTATGGAAATCGCAAACCGATACAACCTTTTTGTAATTGAAGATGCCGCACAGGGGATGATGGGTACCTACAAAGGGCGACCACTTGGAACCATCGGTCATTTGGGGACTTACAGTTTTCATGAGACTAAGAACTATACCAGTGGAGGCGAAGGCGGACTACTTATTATCAATGACGACAGGTTTAAAGAGCGTGCAGAAATAATCCGTGAAAAAGGGACGAATCGAAGTCTATTTTTTCGCGGTATGGTTGATAAATACAGCTGGGTCGATATTGGAAGCAGCTACTTACCAAGCGATATGAATGCCGCATTTTTATGGGGTCAATTAGAAAAAGCCGATGAAATCAATGCTAATCGCTTGAGTAGCTGGAATCACTATTATAATACCCTGACCATATTAGAAGATGACGGATTGATTAAACTGCCTCAAACTCCTGAAGGATGTCAACATAATGCGCATATGTTTTATATTAAAGTTAAAAACCTAGAAGAGAGAACAGCACTGTTAGATCACTTTAAACACAATAATATATTGGCAGTATTTCACTATGTACCCCTTCATAGTGCTCCAGCCGGACTAAAATTTGGACAGTTCGTTGGTAAAGATCAATTTACAACAAGTGAGAGCGAGCGACTGATTCGATTGCCCATGTATTATGGGCTGGAAAAAGACACTATTAACAGAATATGTACCTTAATACACGAATTTTATAAAAAACAACCATTACCAACCCTCTTATCTTCATCTTTAAGAGACCTCGATTGAAAAAAAATATTTTACTCATTTCATTGTATTATCCGCCCATCCAATCCATCGCTTCAAATAGGATTGAATCTATCACAAAATATTTAAATTCGGATTTATTTAATATTGATGTGATTACCTTGCAAGAAAAAGGCTCTTTACCCTATGAAACCAAAGATAATGTAGCTATTTTCAGAGTGCCAAATAAATCTTTTTTTCGCCCCTTTCGCTTTGCTAAACCTACAAATATTCTTTTGCACACTTGTAAAGTCATATGGAATCTTCTTCTGCAAAATCTTTTACCTGAATTTTATGGTTGGAAAAAAGAGGCACAATCACTCATCCAAAAACTAAAAAAAGAAAAAACATACGATATTATCCTATCATCATATGCACCGGCAGTAACCCATGAATTAGCTTTAATTGCTAAAAAAAATTCTACCAGTAAATGGATTGCAGATATGCGTGATGAAATGAGTTTAAACCCTTTTCTATCTTCAATTAAAAAAACAAAACTGGCTAAATTAGAACAAAAAATTTTTGACGCATGCGATATGATCACATCGGTATCAAAACCTATATTAGAAGATTTTAGGAACCTTGCAAAAACAAAAGCTAAAAATATTCGATTCGTCGAAATACGCAATGGGTACGATTTTCCAATCGTTGAAATATCCCATCCAAAAAATTCCTGTTTCACAATAAGTTATATAGGCTCATTTTACGGAGAGCGTAACCCTGAAAACTTTTTAAAAGCGCTCTCACTTTTATACAACCAAGAGATTTTTTCGATTAAAGTCAACCTTATCGGTACTTCAAAACCTATTTATATTCCAAAAAATCTATCTGAAGTGATTGAGATCTCTTCTTTGGTCTCTCACTCTCGTGCACTAGAAATAATGCACGAGAGCGATGCTTTGCTCCTTATCCATCCAACAACTGGGAGAAAAGGGGTTTATACCGGAAAATTATTTGAATATTTAGGGATGCTTAAACCAATTATTGCCCTTGTGGACAAAGAAGATGTAGCAGCCCATCTAATCAAACAGACAAACGCCGGATATATCGCTGAAAATAGTGACCTTGAAGATATTCAAAATTGCATTCTTGAAGCCTATAATCAGTGGAAAGACAATACAATCCGTTTGTTTAATACTGAGATTATTGCCAAGCATCATCGAAAAGAGCAAATAAAACGATTAGAAAAAGCCATACTGGAGTTATCATGCTAAGCGATTTAGAACGGATGAAAACGTTTTACACCTCAAGAAATACAAAGGAATGGTCACCTTTTCAGTGCTATCCATTTTTTTTAGCATGCAAACAAAAATGGATCTTAACAAAACTTTTAAAACACATTGATCTACCAAACAGTACTTTACTTGATATAGGTTCAGGCGAAGGAGATTTTCTATTAACGATGATTGGATTAGGTACAAACCCTTCCAATATTACCGCTATAGAATATTTAGAGCACCGTATTTTGAAGCTGCAGCAACGTTTACCCCATGTAACAAGCTATCATATGGACTATTTACAATATGAAACAGAATCTCAATTTGATATCATTACTATAATGGCAGTGCTGACTTCTATTGTGGATAACAACATACGTTACACTATTTTAAAAAAAGCCTTGTTACAGCTCAAAAAAAACGGTTATTTGATTCTTTATGATTTTTTTGATGACAAAGAACAATTTCTAAGCGAAAACTATCGATCTCTCTCTTATAAAAAAGTTTGTGAAATAGCAACAGAATGTGAAATCTCAGTTCTTAAAAAAGTATACTTAAAAAGTAAATATGCAAAAGGTTTATGTAAAATCAAACTCCCTTGGTTGATCCCTATTTTCGAATCGTTAAAAATTTTTAATGATAATTACCACTTTATAATAATAAAAAAATGAAAAAAAAATACCTTTTATTAGCAGATGGAAGTAGCCCTCACACTTTAAAATGGGTTAAAGAGCTACTAAAATATTTTGATGTTTATTTAATCTCATTAAACGGCATCTCCAAAGAAATGTCTTCATCACTCTCAAAGAGCAATTATTTTCTCCTCAATGAGAGCGTAAAATCGTCTGGAGGAAATTATTCACTTATTTTTAAATTTTTTAAAATTAAAAAAATTATCAAAAGTATCAATCCGGAATATTTAAACGGTCACTACCTCTCAAGCTATGGTATCTTGTCAGCTCTGTGTAAAGATAGTGTTGCAGAGATGAAACTAATTCAATCAACTTGGGGAAGTGATATTTTACTAACACCGTTTAAAACTCCTCTGCATAATTGGGTCGCACGCTACGCATTAAATAAAGCTGATTATATTACCTCTGATTCCTATTACGTCAGTGATACCATCAAAAAACTCACCAAAATCAAAGAAATTCTCACATTTGCCTTTGGGTTTGAAACAATAGAGCAATCTTTTAGACCAAAAGAATCCATGATTTTTTCGAATAGAGCATTAAAAGATTTGTACAATATAGACAAACTACTTCACTGGTTTTCAAAACAAGATTCTTCGTTTATTCTCATCATTGCCAATGATGGGCCTAAGCGAAAGAGCCTTGAAGAACTTTCTCGCTCTCTTGGAATCTCAGATAGAGTTTTATTTAAAGGTTTTTTATCTTCCTTAGAGCAAAAAGAGTATTATCAACGCGCAAAGTATTTCATATCTATTCCTGATTCTGATGCCACTTCTGTCTCTCTTCTCGAAGCGATGCAATACGGCACAATACCAATTGTTTCAAATATTCCGGCAAATCGTGAATGGATTTTAGACGGAATAAATGGTGTATTTTTTGACAGTGAACAAGAAATCAACGCAATAAATGTCAATGAACGTTTTTCTGAAATAAATTACTCCATTCTCCACAAAAAAGCACTTTTTCCAAAGAGCATAAAACATTTCGTAAGTAGGATAACTCGATGAAAAATATACTTTTTCACAAAACATATACCACCCAAGAGGAAATTGATAGCGTCAGCAATGCGATCCGTTCAGGATGGCTCACAATGGGGCCAAAAGTGTTGGAGTTTGAGCAGTTATTTAAAAATTATATCGGTTCAAATGAGTCCATAATGCTAAACAGTGCTACCGCAGCACTTCATTTGGCCCTCAAAGCCATTAATTTGCAAAAAGATGATGAAGTAATAATTCCGACGAATACCTTTGTAGCTACAGCCGAAGTAATAACATACTTTGATGCTAAACCCGTATTGTGTGATATTGAATACAGCACCCATAATATTGATGTTACAAAGATTGAATCACTGATCACTTCAAAAACAAAAGCAATTATTCCTGTACACTTTGGTGGGCAGCCTTGTGATATGGATGAGCTTTTCGCCTTAAGTGCAAAATATAATCTAAAAATTATTGAAGATGCCGCGCATGCATTGCCCTCCAGATACAAAGGAACCTTGATAGGAAATTTGAAAAGTGATATTACTTGTTTTAGTTTTTACGCGACCAAAACACTTTCTACCGGCGAGGGGGGAATGGCAACTACCAATAATACTCAATATGCTAAAAAAATAACCATTAACCGTCTACATGGCATCAGTCGAGACGTGTGGGACAGATACAGTGGAGGAAATTGGGAATACGATGTCGTTGACAATGGCAATAAGTATAATTCTACAGACATGAATGCTGCATTAGGAATCTGCCAACTTGCTAAACTTGAATGGATGCATGAAAAACGTGCTGAAATCGCCCATCTTTATACCGAAGCGTTCAAAGGGAAAATAGAAACCTTGACGGTTAAAGAAGATAGACAAACCAGTCATCATTTGTATGTAATTAAAGTCAGTAATCGTAATGAACTGTATGAGAAACTAAAGGAAGCAGGGATAGGAGCATCTGTTCACTTTATCCCTATACACAAACATACGTATTATAGAGAACACTATAAATACAAAAACAATGATTATCCTATAGCTAATGATATTTTTGAAAAATCACTTTCATTGCCTATTTATCCCGATTTGACGAAAGAAGACGTTGCCTATATTATCGAGAATGTCTTACGGTATGCAAAATAATTAAATGAAGATTCTAACAATACTAGGTGCAAGACCCCAATTTATCAAGGCCGGTTCGGTCAGTCGAGAGATAGCAAAACATAAAGAGATCCAAGAGGTCATTGTCCATACCGGTCAACACTATGATGCCAATATGTCGGATATTTTTTTCGATGAGATGCAAATTCCGAAACCTGACTATTTTTTAGGTATCGGCGGTAAATCTCATGGAGCTATGACGGGGCAAATGATAGAAAAAATTGAAGAAGTAGCCGTACAAGAAAATCCAGATTGGATTATGGTCTACGGCGATACAAACTCAACGTTGGCAGGAGCAATAGTTGCAAGTAAACTTCATATAAAATTAGCTCATATTGAAGCCGGTTTACGCAGTTTTAATATGAAAATGCCCGAAGAGGTCAATAGAATATTGACCGATAGGGTAAGCAATATACTATTTTGTCCGACCGATGCGGCACTGCAAAATTTGAAAAATGAAGGGTACGATTCTCTAAATTGTAAAGTTGTAAAAAGTGGCGATGTTATGCAAGATGGGGCACTTTTTTATCAACATCTTGCAGTGAAGCCAAAGTGCACAATTCAAGCCAACTATATCCTATGTACTATTCACAGAGCTGAAAACACGGATGATGCGTATAGATTACAAAGCATATTTGAAGCCCTTATAACAATAAGCAAAACTCAACAAGTCATATTGCCTCTCCATCCAAGAACTAAAAAAATGATCGAAAATTTAAAAGTAGATATTCACGAGTTAACAATAATTGATCCGGTAGGCTATTTAGAGATGGTATGGCTAATAGATCATTGCGATCTTGTTATGACAGATAGCGGAGGATTACAAAAAGAGGCCTATTTTTTTGGAAAACCTTGTATTACCCTAAGAGATGAAACCGAATGGGTCGAGCTGACTGAAGCAGGGATGAATATTCTCGCTGGGGCGGACAAAGAGAAAATCATGACTTCTTTTGAGAATCGTTCCTCCTTTTCAACCCAAAATACCCTCTTGGATTTATACGGTGGCGGCAAAGCAAGTGCAAATATTATCAAAGAACTATTGGAGTATTAATTGAATATTTGGATATTCAATCACCATGCACTCACTCCTGATATGAGCGGAGGAACTAGGCATTATGATTTCGCTAAAGAGCTTGTTCTAAGAGGCCATAATGTAACCATTATCGCCTCTAGTTTTCATTACTCAGCCTACAAAGAGATGAAAGAATACGGCGACAGAGATTATTTACAAGAAACGGTAGATGGAATAAAATTTATCTGGTTTAAAACTCCACCTTATTTTGGAAACGGCATTTCCAGAGTAAAAAACATGTTGAGTTACACATTGAAGGTATTAACAATCATCCCAAAACTAAATTTGAAAAAACCCGATATCATTATCGGCTCATCCGTCCATCTTTTTGCCGTATTTGCATCCTATAAATTGTCTAAAAAATATAATGTGCCGTTTATTATGGAAGTTAGAGATCTCTGGCCACAAACGTTGATAGATATGGGAATCTCTAAATGGCACCCTTTTATTCTCTTACTGGGTTGGCTTGAAAAATATCTGTATAAAAAAGCAAATAAAATTATTACAAATTTACCTTACGCATATCAGTATATTGAAAGATTTGTTACCAGAGACAAAATAATATGGATTTCAAACGGTGTTGATTTATGCTCTATAGACTATGTCAATAAAAAGAAATCAGAAAAGTTTATTATAAGCTATACAGGGGCTATAGGGGCTGCCAATAATTTGGCTCTGTTAATAGAAACGGCGGATAAATTAAAAAATGAACCTAACATTTTCTTTCGAATAGTTGGTGATGGTGCAGAAAAAGAACATTTAAAAAATATCATACACTCTAAAAATCTAACAAATATAACCATTGAAAGTCCCGTACCAAAAAATCAAGTGTCTGAAATATTGGCATCGAGTGATATACTCTATTTTAATTTGAAAAATAGCCCGGTATTTAATTACGGAATTAGTTCAAACAAACTATTTGATTATATGGCGGCAGGAAGAGTTATAATATTTTCCACAAAAGCTAAAAATAATCCTATTCAAGATGCTAATGCAGGATACTCTATAGAACCGGACGATATCGAGCAACTCGTACGGACTATTTTAGAAATATATACTTTGTCTCAAGAAGAAAGGAACGAAATAGGTAGAAAAATTAGAAAATATGCTGAAGAAAACTACTCTATTCAAATCCTAACCAACAAACTGGAGGAGATTTTAGAAAACGAAAGAGGAAAGCATGATGATTAAATCTTTCTTTGATAGAACATTAGCCTTCTTATTAATTCTCCTTTTTTTGCCTGTTTATCTAATATTAAGTCTGCTTATTTTAATAAATATGGGCCAACCCGTACTTTTTAGACAACTTCGCCCCGGCTATAAAGAAAAAATATTCAGTATCTATAAATTTCGTACAATGACAAATGAAAGAGATGCGCAAGGAGAACTCCTGAGCGACGAAAAAAGGGTGATAGGGCTAGGAAAGTTTATCCGAAGTACGAGTTTGGATGAACTTCCTCAACTCTTTAATGTCCTAAAAGGAGAAATGAGTTTTGTTGGACCAAGACCCCTTTTGATAGAATATCTTCCGCTGTATAATAATGAGCAAAAAAGACGGCACAACGTTTTACCCGGAATAACCGGATGGGCACAAGTGAATGGCCGAAATGCTATCAGTTGGGAACAAAAATTTAAATACGATGTATGGTACGTCGATCACCAATCGTTTTTACTCGATATGCAAATACTATGGATGACCTTTTTAAAAGTACTCCATAGAAGCGATATCAACTCAAAAAATAGCGCTACAATGGAAAAGTTCAAAGGGAATGAAAAATGAGTACAAATCGTTTTGAGAATTGGCAATATCCTGAAATAGAGGAAGGCAAACCTACCAAATACAACTGGGTCGTACAGAACATAGAAGGGCTAAAACTTGGCTTTGCGACTGATATCGGTGCCTTTAGCTACATCAATGCAAAATACGGCGTAGTGATTGAAGACGAAGTGCAAATCGGGTCGCATTGCTCCATCTATTCCATCTCAACAATCGATGATAAACACGGGAAAATCGTTCTCAAAAAAAATTGTAAAATCGGGAGCCACTCTACCATTTTGCCCAACATCACCATTGGAGAAAACTCCATTATCGGTGCGCATAGCCTTATACTCGGCGACATTCCCGACAATGTCATGGCTTTTGGAGTTCCTGCAAAAGTGATACGAGGTATTTATGAATAAACGAATTTTTTTAAGTGCTCCACATATGGGCGGAAATGAATTAACCTATATTCAAGAAGCTTTTGATGCCAATTACATTGCTCCGGTGGGGCGTAATATTGATGAATTTGAAAAGCAGATTAAAGAGTATACGGGGGCTAAATATGCCCTTGCAGTAAGCAGCGGAACGGCCGCTATCCATTTGGCGTTGCGTGTCCTTGGTATTAAAGACGGCGATGAAGTGATGGCAAGCACTTTTACCTTTATCGGTTCAGTGGCACCGATATTGTATGAGCGATGCACCCCGTTTTTTATCGATTCCGACACTGCAAGCTGGAATCTCGACCCGAATCTCCTCGAAGAGGAACTATCTCAAAGAGCTAAAAATGGTAAAAAACAGCCAAAAGCTCTCATCCTCACCCACCTCTATGGACAATGTGCCGATATCGTCCGTATTCAGAACATTTGTGAGCACTATGGAGTTCATCTCATCGAAGATGCTGCAGAGAGCCTTGGAGCTACCTTTGAAGGACGACATACCGGAACCTTCGGCAAATTAGGCATATACAGTTTTAACGGTAATAAAATCATCACAACCAGCGGTGGTGGAATACTGGTAAGCGATGATGAGGAGTTGATCTCTTATGCACGTCACCTCAGTACCCAAGCACGAGACGATGCCCCTCACTATGAACACAGTGAATATGGATACAATTACCGAATGTCCAATATCACAGCGGGCATCGGTCGTGGACAAATGGAAGTTTTATCGGAGCGAATAGAGAGACGCCGAGAAATTTTTAATCTTTATCAACAAGAGCTTAACGCGATTGAAGGACTTTCGTTTATGCCGGAACTCCCCTCCAGCGTAGGCAACCGATGGCTAACAACAATTCTATTACCCGAGCGTCTTTCTCCGGAAAATATCCGAGTTGCTTTAGAAAAAGAGAATATTGAGTCTCGTCCGCTATGGAAACCGATGCATGCACAACCACTCTTTAAAGATGCCCCTAGACGAACCAATGGAACAAGCGATACATTTTTTGAAAGAGGAATTTGTCTTCCTAGCGGTTCATCTATGGATAATGACGATATTCAACGCATTCTTTCTGTACTGAAGCCGCTACTAAATTGCTAAACACACGTCTTTTGGCTAAAATACCCCTACAAAAAGAGGAGCAACCTACCCTATGCTAAAATTGCGCGAAGAACGAACATCGACGATTACCCTCCTCATCTTGATTACAATTGCTTATATTTTTTCTATATCACTACGCTTTATTTGGGTGGAAGCCTCCAGTATTATTCCTCAATTTTATTGGAATAATGAAATTATGCTCAACAATAATGATGGATATTATTTTGCCGAAGGCGCACGAGACATCCTTCAAGGTAATCATCAACAAAACGATCTATCTCCCGTTGATACCGCTATGTCTCAACTAACCGCATTTTTGGCTAAAATCATTCCGGTCAGCTTTGAGACCCTAATACTTTATATGCCCTCTTTCCTCGGTTCCCTCATCGTTATCCCTATAATATTGATTGGACGGGCTTTAAACCAAACAACAATGGGGTTTATTGCCGCACTTCTTGGCTCAATTGCTCACAGTTACTACAATCGAACAATGACCGGCTACTATGATACCGATATGCTTAATATTGTATTCCCTGCATTAGAAATGTATTCTCTTATTCTCGCACTAACCCATCAACGCAACCGCTACCTGATCCCTATTACCGCATCTATCGCTCTATATCAATGGTGGTATCCGCAAGCCTATACGCTCGATACGGGACTATTCCTCATGATCCTTGGATATACGGTTTTATTTGATCGTAAAAATATCTATTTTTACAAAATTGCCCTTTTTATCCTCATTGGGATTTTATCAATTCCTCTTATTAGTAAAATCTCTCTTGCACTGCTTATATTTGCTATTTTTCACTATGTCAAAGAGCTCCCAGTCAAATATTTTTGGACTATTTTTATTGCAATTGTCGGAATCTATTTTTTTACCGGTGGTATTACTCCAATTCTAGGAAGTCTTAAAGCATATATTTTAGGAACTACTTACACCTTAACTGCACCTTCTGTATCGTTGCACTATTATGATGTTGTCTCCACAGTTCGAGAAGCAGGAAATATCCCTTTTACTGTTTTTGCTGAACGGATCAGTGGTCATACAATTACCTTTTTATTGTCCTGTATCGGTTATATTATGGCTGTTATCACCTATCGTCCGCTCCTCGTAACCCTCCCTTTGGCAGGGCTAGGCTTCATTGCTATGTTCGCTGGATTACGATTTACGATATATGCCGTCCCCATGATGGCAATCGGGTTTGCTTATCTGCTAATGTGGATCACCCAACGAATCGAAAAACCTTGGCTTAAATATCTTTCATTAGTTGTTTTCACCGGTGCTGCTATTTATCCGAACTATATCCATATTCGAGGGTATATGACTCCCACTGTTTTCACAAACCAAGAAGTAGCCGCTCTCAATGAGTTTAAAAAAATTGCTTCTCGAGAAGATTATGTCGTCACATGGTGGGATTATGGTTATCCGATCCGTTACTATAGCGATGTAAAAACATGGATTGATGGAGGAAAACACCGAGGTGAGGCGAATTACCCCGCTGCTTTTGTTTTAACGGCACAAGACTCAACCTCTGCAGCGCATATGATGCGACTATATACAGAGTATTTGGAACTAGGATTTAAATATCCAAATAAGAAAATAAATGATTTTGAATATATGATGACAAAAGAAGGGTTTAAAGATCCTAATGATTTTAGTAGTGCCCTCGCACTTCCTGAATATAAAACTCCTCAAAAAACACGTAACGTATACCTCTTTTTACCACTACGGATGATGGAGATATTCCCTACAGTATCCCTATTTAGTAATCTCGATCTGACCGGCATCGAAAAACGTCCATCGCCTTTCTTTTTTATCTCAAGAGGTATCCAAGATACAGGAAAAAGTATTGATCTTGGTAGTGGAATATCAATTCAAAAATCAACTAATACACTTAAAGTTGGGATGCAAAATATCCCGATTAAAGCATTTTATCAAGCCGGGTACAGTCAAAGCAATAAACTTCAGATCAACAGACAAACGTTTGCTTCAGATGGGTTAACGGTAATATATATGGCCAGCTACGGACAATTTCTGATAGTGGATGACTATTATTTTAATTCAGCCTACATACAAATGTTTGTCTTCGAGCAATACGATCCAGCGCTTTTTCAACCTGTACTTTTAAGCCCGATGACTAAAATTTATAAACTGAAGATTTAACATATGTCGCTGATTGGAAAAAAGGAAAAATCACCCCTATTGGTAGCCAATTTTACTACGAGGCTTCTCTTTTTTTTAGGTGCCGATTCTATCCTTTTTTTCGTCTCTCTCTATTTTGCTTATTCTTTGCGATTTGACTTTAATATTCCTCATGAGTATTTTTCTAACTTTTATATTGTCTTTTTTACACTCGTAGTACTAAAATGGGGAAGTTTTTATCTTTTTGGAATCTATCATATAACTTGGCGTTTTTTTGGTCTAGAGGATGCTAAACAGCTTTTTTATGCCCATCTTTTAGCTTTTAGTGCTTTTTTTACCCTCTATACTATTAATACACCATTATTTCTCCCGATGCCTCGTAGTGCTATTGGTATTGATATGATTCTTTCTCTTATTCTAATCGGTGCTCTCCGATTATTAAAACGACTCACAATGGAAACGTCTAAAAATAATGCCCATAAGCCAACCTTGATTGTAGGGATATCTCCCAATACAGCAAACCTTATCAAAAGCATGCTGGAAAGTTCTAACGACTACTATCCGCTCGGAATCATCGTTGTAGAAGAAAAAAACCGTAATATGATCGGTTCAACTATTCAAAACCTCAAAATTTATAACACCGATAAAATATCTTCAGTAGTTGAGGCAAAACAAATTACTGCAGCGATCATTGACGGCTCATTACCCAGTGACTCTTTTAGAAAAGCATATCAACTCCTTGCTGATGCAGGAATAGAGGATATTAAACGCTCCGCTCTTTTATCCGACGGGAAAGAGTCTATTACCTCTTTATCGGTTGAAGAACTCCTGGCCCGTCACCCCAAAGACCTTGATACCCAAACTATTGAAGCTTTTATCCATAAGAAACGTGTCCTAATCACCGGTGCAGGGGGGAGTATCGGGAGTGAAATTACGTTGCAATGCCACCGCTTCGGTGCGCAAAAACTTATTTTGATCGATCATAGTGAATACAACCTCTACCAAATCGGCGAAAAAGTCCCCTCCGCTGAGCTTTATTTATGCAATATTATCGATCGTGACACCTTGGACGATATTATGAGAAGAACCGCTCCCGACATCGTGATACACGCGGCAGCCTACAAACATGTTCCCCTCTGCGAAGCAAACATCCAGAGCGCGATCATGAATAACGTCATCGGCAGCCGTAACCTCATCGACAGCGCCATTGAACATAACGTCTCCAAAATCGTCATTATCTCAACCGACAAAGCGGTTCGTCCCACAAATGTGATGGGGACAACAAAGCGAATAGTAGAGCTCTATGCCCAAAATGTCGATCCTCGAAACAGTGAAATCGTAGCCGTACGATTCGGAAATGTCTTGGGTTCCAGCGGAAGTGTTATCCCAAAATTCAAATCTCAAATCGAAGCGGGTGGCCCCATTACCCTGACCCATCCCGATATTACCCGCTATTTTATGCTGATATCCGAAGCGTGTCAACTTGTTTTGCAGGCTGCTGCCATCGCGCGTGGCGGGGAACTTTTTATTCTTGATATGGGAGAGAGTGTCAAAATCGCCGATTTGGCACACACAATGATTCGTCTTTACGCATCGGTACCCATTGATATCGTCTATACCGGATTACGTCCCGGCGAAAAACTCTATGAAGAGCTGTTGATCGACGAGAGTGAGCAAAAAACGGCATTTGAATCGATTATGATTGCCCGCTCTACCCTCTACGATATAAATCGTTTAAATGAAGATATCGCTCTGTTAATCGGTTCATCCAATCCACGATCGGCACTTCGCCGCATTGTCCCGGAATATTCTGAACCCTTAGATTCCTAATCTCCCTTAACACGAGTGAGAATGGGTAATACTCTGCATAAGGGTATAAAGCTGATGAGGAGAGAAGTTTTGAGGGGTAATATTTCCAAAAATAGTTAATTTTTCGAGATATTTCTCATACTCTTTATCTTTGCTCCGATGCATCAATCGATAGGCATAGATCAAATCATCCGTATTGCTTTTAGAACAAAACCATCTCTTTTTATCATGCAATCCCATACGAAATACTTGTGAAAAAACAATCCCCATCCAATCGTACGATGTGCCGTTTTTCCGAAGCTGTCGCCGCTCTACCCTCTCAATAATTTCGCTTGGCAGCGCAATCTCACAAACTTCCCAATCATTAGGGTTAATCTCTAATTTCTCCGTCCGAGAAACAAAATTAAATCGGTCATTTGAGTGATAGAGTCCGTCACTTCTACGGAATTCACAATGAGAATAGGGGCTTTTTGTCCACAGCCGTATTAATTTTTCTGCCAGTGTTCCACGCCCTTTGTAAAAGACGATACTAACAGTTTTTATCGTGTTCATAGATTTCAAACCGCCCGTCATAATGTTCGACAATCGCACTGCACGACTCCACCCAATCCCCGCAGTTAAGATACTCAATCCCACTTATCTCTCTGATTTCGGCGTGGTGGATATGGCCGCATATCACCCCATCATACCCGCTCTCCTCAGCATGCGAGGAGAGTACCTCTTCATAGTCGGTGATAAAACTCACCGCCTGTTTGACACTCTGCTTCACCATTTTTGAAAGCGACCAATAGTGATATTTTCCAAACCAACGACGCACCATGTTAATAGGACGATTAAGACGAAGCATAAAGAGATAGCACCGATCCCCCAAATGGGCAACCCATTTTTTTGTCATAGTCACTGCATCGAACATATCCCCATGAACGACAAGATAGCGTTTGCCATTAAGAGCAAAATGAATTTTTTCATGAGCAATTATTATATTATCCCCCATAACCATTGGCAAAAATGGGCGTAAGAACTCATCATGATTTCCGATAATATAATAAACTTTTGTCCCTTTTCGGGCTTTACGAAGTATTTTTTGAAGAACATCCGATTGAGCTTGACTCCATCGCCAGTTGCGACGCAATTCCCACCCATCTATTATATCTCCGACAAGATAGAGGTGTTCACATTCAACGTTTCGAATAAATTCGAGAAGATGTTCAGACTGAGCATCACGCGTTCCGAGATGAAGGTCAGAGATAAAAACACTGCGAAAAGATAGTGGCTCATTCATGAGAGAAAGTGTAATCCCGAAGGATTACGATTAGGTGACAAAAAAGAGAGAAAATTAGAGTTCTGTTTTTAATGCAGCACCGTTAGAGGCGTTGGAGACAAGAAGGCTGTAGCGTTTAAGCCATTTAGACGGGATATCTTTTTTAATCGGTTTCCAGTGAAGACGACGCTGCTCTAACACTTCATAACTCACATTGAGCTGTAAAAGATGGCTATCAACATCGAGTTCGATTTCGTCACCGTCTTCGATCAAGGCGATTAATCCCCCCTCTGCCGCTTCAGGGCTAACGTGACCGATAGAGGCTCCGCGTGTCGCACCCGAAAAACGTCCGTCGGTGATGAGAGCAACGCTCTCACCCAATCCCATACCCATGATAAGTGCGGTAGGTGCAAGCATCTCTTGCATCCCAGGACCACCCTTAGGACCTTCATAACGGATAACGACAACATCTCCCGCTTTAACCTTGTGTCCTACAATACCTGCAATTGCTTCTTGTTGGCTGTTAAAACAAACGGCAGAGCCTTTGAATTGTCGCATATTAGGGGTAATTCCCGCTGTTTTAACAACGGCACCCTCTTCGGCTAGATTACCGAAAAGAATAGACAATCCGCCCACAGGAGAATACGCATTTTCATTGGTGTGGATAATATTTGTATCTTTGATCACCGCATCTTTGATCCGCTCACCCAACGTTTCCCCGGTCACGGTCATCGCATCGGTATAAAGGGTTCCACCTCGGCGTGAGACCTCTTTCATAACGGCATTGACACCGCCGGCACGATTGATATCATCCATGTGCACCGTTGAAAGCGACGGTGAAATTTTCGCGATATGGGCAACATTCTCAGAAATCTTGTTAATTTGGGTAATATCGAAATCAACCCCCGCTTCTTTGGCAATGCTCAACATATGTAATACCGTGTTAGAGCTTCCCCCCATTGCCATATCGACGACGAATGCATTATGGATCGCTTTTTCGTTGAGGATATTTTGCATATTCCATTTTTCAGAATTTTCATCTTTTACCATCTCGACGATACGGCGTGCCGCCGTTTTCACCATCTCGATACGCTCAGGGGTCATAGCGAGAACTGTACCGTTACCCGGTAATGCAACCCCCATCGCTTCACAGAGTGTGTTCATCGAGTTAGCGGTAAACATTCCCGAACAGCTTCCGCCTGATGGACATGCTTCGCACTCGATCTCATAAAGCTCTTCATCCGACATTTTTCCATCAGCATGTTGTCCGACCGCTTCAAACGCGGTTGCCAAATCGATCGGAGTACCGTCTTTTTTATGTCCCGCCTTCATCGGACCGCCGGAGACAAATATTGTCGGGACATTGACACGCAATGCCCCCATAAGCATCCCCGGAACAATCTTGTCACAGTTAGGGATACAAATAAGACCGTCGAGTTTGTGCGCGTTCATCACCGTCTCAATACAATCCGCGATCAACTCACGGCTAGGAAGGGAATAAAGCATCCCATCATGCCCCATCGCGATACCATCATCGACACCGATGGTATTAAACTCAAAAGGGACTCCCCCCGCTTCGCGGATCGCCTCTTTTACGATTCGTCCGTACTCTTGGAGGAAAAAATGTCCCGGGATAATATCAATATGGGAGTTTGCTACTCCGATAAACGGTTTGTTAAAATCTTCATCTTTGAGTCCGGTTGCTCGAAGTAAGCTTCGGTGAGGGGTTTTATCAAACCCCCGTTTAATCGTATCACTGCGCATAAAAATTCCTTAATTTTTTTCAATATCTCTCATTATAGCAAATTTTTTATTCTCACCTCTTTACACACCATACTTTTTTTGCTATACTTCCAGTCCACAAAAACAATGCGGGAATAGCTCAGTGGTAGAGCACAACCTTGCCAAGGTTGGGGTCGCGAGTTCGAACCTCGTTTCCCGCTCCAGAATCTCAGTTGAAACATTGCTTTTTGATGTTTGAACTGAGATGTTTTTTTCTACGTGAAGCCCGGATGGCGAAATCGGTAGACGCAAGGGACTTAAAATCCCTCGGTGGTAACACTGTGCCGGTTCAAGTCCGGCTCCGGGCACCATCATGGTGGCGGCATAGCCAAGCGGTAAGGCATGAGCCTGCAAAGCTCTGATCCCCGGTTCGAATCCGGGTGCCGCCTCCAGCATAGAAAAAGATTGTTTCACTTTTATACGGGTCACTGGCAGAGTGGTCGATTGCACCGGTCTTGAAAACCGGCGAGGGTTATACCTCCCAAGGTTCAAATCCTTGGTGGCCCGCCATCACAACTAAACTTCATCAAAACACTTCCTATCACATCACCATTCATCGATTACGATTATTAGTTCAGCCCTTCTAAAAGAACCGTTTTCATTTTATCCGCAGGCAGCGGTTTGGAATAAAAATACCCTTGTATGTTTTCACATCCGTTTTGGACCAAAAACTCTTTTTGCTCACGTGTTTCGACACCTTCGGCAATGATTTCGAGATTGAGACTTTGCGCCAATGCAATAATCGCTTTAGTGATGGCGCTGTCTTCTCCGTCATTCGGTAAACCACGCACAAACGATTGATCAATTTTGAGTTTATTGATCGGCAATTTTTTGAGATAGGAGAGAGAAGAGTATCCTGTTCCAAAATCATCGACTGCTATTTTAACTCCAATACGGCTGATCTCTCTTAAAATTTCTATCGCCTCATCCGGATTCATCATAATTTGATCTTCCGTCACCTCCAGCTCTATCCACTCTTCCCTGCATCCTGTCTTAGCGATAAGATCCGCTAGAAAACTGATGAAATCATTTTGCTGTAGCTGTTTCATAGTGAGGTTCATAGCCAAAATCCCAGGATTGAGCCCTTCTTTGTTCCATAAAGCTATTTGGGTCATAGCGCTTTTCATGACAAATCGATCCAACTCAACAATGAGCCCTGTCGATTCAGCAATGGGGATAAATGCGGCCGGAGAAACAAGACCGACGGTTGGACTTTGCCAACGCACCAAAGCTTCCATTCCATTAAGCGCATTACTCCGTCCATTGACCTGCGGTTGAAAGTAGACAACAAACTCTTCATTTTTAAGCCCCGCGCGTAAACTAGCCTCCATAACTACCCGCTCTAGCGCTCGTGCCGTCATTTCAGAGGTATAATACTGAACATTATTTCTCCCCTCATTTTTGGCGGCATACATAGCGGCATCGGCATATTTCAAAAGATCCTGCGGGGTATCGCCGTTATCAGGATAAAGACTGATACCGATACTGCACCCGACATAGAGTTCATTATGATCGACCGTAATCGGTTCTGAGAGGACTTTTAGAATTTTTTCGGCCAATAGCATCGCCTCTTCTGCTTTTTGGAGCCCTTCGATAATGACGGTAAATTCATCCCCCCCAAAGCGAGCCAACACTTCCTCATTTTGTATTGTTTCATGCAATCGATTCGTTACAATAGTTAGAACCTCATCCCCTGCTTCATGCCCGAGGGAATCGTTAATCTCTTTAAAATGGTCAAGATCGATAAAGAGAAGTGCCATTTGAGAATGCCGCTCTTTCGATTTTTTTATTGCATGTTCGAGTCTCTCACTGAAAAGAATCCGATTAGCCAACCCCGTCAGCGCATCATGAGTCGCTTGATATTGAAGTGCATTTTTTTGCGCACGAAGCTGATTGTGTTGCTCAAGGAGTGCTATTTTTGAAGCTCTTATCGATTTGATCATCGTATTCATAGTTGCAGAAAGGGCAAAAATTTCTTGTGCATCGTATTCAGGGATTAAGTTAATCGGGATTCCGTCTTCATCACTATACGCGATTACACTCACCATATTAGAGAGGGGTTTTAATATAAAAAGACGTATGGCAATAAAAAGAGATAGCATCAGTAATAAAGAGAGGGCTGCCGTGTTTATCAATGCCTCCACTATGATTTGGTTCAACTCCTTTTTCATCGCTTGGTCAGAAATAAAAATAGTTATCGCACCAAGCTTCCCTCCCGAGTGGGAAGTTATTGTATACGTATCGGAGTAGTAGCACTCCTCTAGCGCTTTACGCTGCTGAGGATTTTGTGCATCGTAATCGACAATATTACCCTCCACATCTCGGATTTTTCCGCTAATATAGGATTCTTGCCCTAATATTTTACCCATATTGAAATCTTCAACAATAACGGCAAACATATCTCTTGATTCCATTTCATTAAAAACAAGAGTATCGTACTCGCTAATGGCATAGGCCTCAATAAGATTGGTAATGTTTTTTTGAAGGGCTGAGACAGTAAGAGCCGAGGTCTGTTTCATGGCTTCTACCGTCTTATTTTTCGTCATAACGTAATAATACGATGAGTGTACAGACATAATCATCGTAATAGTTGAGACAATAATAATGGCCAGCGTTACATAAAGCGACTGCTTCGAAGAGAGTATTTTTAGTGATTGTTTCATTTTATTGCCTCAATTCCTAAAACATTCTGTTTAATAATCGGAAGTTTCTCTTTAATGTTATCGGTTGAGATAGCGAGAATAGGGAGTTGAAGATTTTTTTCAATCTTTTCCCCCTTTAGATGATTATCCAAAGAATGTACGGCCTCGCGACCCATTAGATAGGGTTGCTGCATTGCAGAACCAACGAGAATACCTTTAGGGATAAGCTCTAAAAACTCCGGTTCCGCATCAAAAGTAGCGACTAGAATCTGATCCTTTTTCCCCGCATCGGCAATCGCATCCAATGAGCCTTGATACCTATCTGAGCCTTGCAGCCATAGGGCGCGAAGATCAGGGTGCTTTTTTATAAGTTCTTTCGAATAGACATATGTCTCTTCATACGAAAAAGTCGATTGTTGTCGAATGTCTGCTGTTTTAATCCCAGCTTCATCCATAGCCTGCATAAATCCGGCGGTTCTTAGTTGTCCGTTCAATCTTTTTTGGGGAATCGAAATAATACCGACCCTTCCATCACTCCAACCACGATTGAGCATCTCTTTGGCAAGAACTTTTCCGATGTTATAGGCACCTTCTCTGTTATTAGAAGAGATATACGAAACATACTCCCCTCCATCGGTTCCAATATCCGATATAATAACGGGGATATTGGCACTTTTTGCCAGCTTCAAGATAGTAACACACGCTGATGACGTGGTAGGGGAGACGATAATTCCCGCTACATTCTCTCTGATAGCTTTCGCCGTGAATTCTAACTCTTTTTTTCTGCTGTTCTCGGCGCTGTAGATATCGACTTCGTATCCCATGGTCTCGGCACTGCGCTCTACACCTCTGGCCATAATAGCCCAAAAAGGGATCCTCATATCGGAAACAATATAAGCTAATTTTTTGTTCGCCGATTTCTCTTCTACGGCATCAGAACTGCTCTCTTTGGCTGTAGTGGGAACATAGTTCTTTTCCGTATTAGACCCCGTATCAGACAATACAACCCACGCGCTCAACGACAACACGACAAAAACAGCAATTAAAAAAAATCTGTTCACTTTATACCTTTTATTCAGTACACCTATCGAAATGTATCAATAGTACCAAATCTAACGCCAAAAACAGATTATTTTATCTAAAATTGATCTAATCTTAAATTTTTATCTTTTTCTCTTATATCCCGAAGTATCCTTTTTAAACTCGTATAAGGAATTTAGAATGGAAACCCATTTTCAAAATGAACCGTTTAAAGCGTCACTTGATGCCGATAAAGAATATTGGTATTGCACCTGTGGACAATCAAAAACTTTTCCGTTTTGCGACGGAAATCATGAAGGAACCGGTAAAACGCCGATCAAATTTTCGGAGGAGGTCGAAACCGACAGGTGGCTATGCCGATGCGGACGTTCCGGTCGTAAACCCTACTGTGACGGATCGCACCAACAGGGAGGCTAAATCAACCGTTCCATCAAATACGCGAGTAACGGCAATGTCACCAATGCCGCAAAGATCCCATATCCTACCAATGCCGCACTGAGTGCCGGGGCAAATCCTGAAGCTATCGCCAAGGCACCGGCAGTAATCATCGAAGGCATCCCCGATTCCAATACCGCCGTTTTCAACGCGAGCGGATCAGTTCCCATCGCAAACAAAATCCCAAAAGCAATAAGGGGCATTCCTATCAATTTAAGAGTCAGTGCTTTTGTAAAAAGAGGATAATCGATATCTCCCCCAAAACGGAGCGAATACCCCACCGATATCAATGCCAAAGGGACGAGCGTTGAAGAGAGTGTCTGCACATAAGGCTGTATACCAAAAGGGAGTTCCCCCCACGCAAGAGCAAACAGCAAAATCAAAAAAGGGGGGAATAAGAGCATCTTTCGGACAATCAGCCGTTTATGAATTTTCCCGCTCTCATAGCGGGCGATCACCGCACTTCCGTATAATGAGAGGATTAAAAAAGTTCCAAACTGATCGTACATCAGGACATAGGGGATTGCTTCTGAACCGAGCAAGGTCTGAGTAATAGGGATTCCGACAAATGAGGTGTTCCCCAGCGGTATAACAAGGAGCAAGGCGGCACGAACGTGAGAGGGGTAGTTACGTGTCATCACCATAACAATAGCCACGGTAATCGGTAATAACAACCAAGGGATCAGCACTACCCCCAATGCCGACATATCCAAATGGATTTTCGGAACCTGAAGCAATACCGTTGCAGGCAAAGAGACATAAATAACAAAAAAATTAAGGCTTTTCGAAAAATCCTCAGGAGCAGAACTTTTTTGGAGCGCTATGCCGATCAGCAACAAAGCTATGATAAAAGCAAACTGCTCCATTTTCTACTCCGATTTTAATTACCGCAATAGTAGTCACAACCCCCTTTCAATCCTCTAAAAAATCTTAGCAGCACTGATACTCGCAGTTTTTCATTAATTCAAGACCAATCACATGGTTACTCTCTTCAAATAGCTCTTCGATATAAAAAACAGAAGCGCAGACATGGTAAAGAACTTTTTCATCGGATTGTTTCTCATGGTAGCTTTGGGGTATTTTTTCTTTAAATGCCTCCCAAAAACGATTATTGTATTTTTTATCATGCGTCACTTCAATAATGGCGTCTATCACTTCGGTCGCATGCAGATAACAGTCGATATTCATAAATGAGACGTATCTATCCACTGTTTCTTTGTTGTCGTATTCCATCGTTTTCCCCTCAGCTCATGTGAGAGAATTGTATAGCAGATACGAGAAAACAATGTCCGTTTATATTGGAAAAACCGCTCATTTTTGTCTAAAAAAAAGGCATGAGTGATTAATCATCCAAACGGTACAATTACCTATTGAGAAAAAAAGGGATATTATGCCGCATCACCACACTTCCCAAAAGGTATCCTTTACGACGATACTCAAATGGCAATTCTCTAAATCTTTTCGAAAACGGCGCACAGATCGATCTAACCTCCCCATCCTCTCTCAAGAAGCTCTTCCGGAGGGCGAATATGCTCTCTGGCTCGGACATGCATCGCTGTGGCTTAAACTGGAAGAAACCACGGTAGCCATTGATCCTGTTTTAGGAAATATTCCTCTCTATCGACGACATAGCCCTCTTCCCCTCCCAAAAGAGCACCTGAGTGCGGATGTAATCCTCATCACCCATGCCCACTATGACCATTATGATAAACCATCTATTTTATTTTTATTGCAACAAAACCCAAATACGATCATTGTTGCCCCCGCTGGATTTTGGCGCTATCTCAAAGGAAAAATAGCCCGCGAACGATGTTTTGAACTAGAGTGGTGGGAATCGGTCATGGTGGGAGGGCTTTTTATCACGCTCACCCCAAGCAAACACTGGAGCAATCGTACTAATATCGATATGAATAAAGCATTATGGGGGGGATACGTCATCCAAAATAAGGATCACACGCTCTATCATAGCGGTGACAGTGCGATGGGAGAACATTTTAAAGCAATAAAAGAGAGATTTGATATCGATGAAGCATTTTTGCCGATCGGAGCGTACCGACCTGAGCCGATCATGCGCCATTTTCATATTTCACCCCTCGAAGCACTCCAAGTAGCAGACGATTTAGGGGTGAAAACCCTGATTCCTATCCATTATGGAACATTCAAGCTCGCTGATGATACTTTAGATGAACCGATCGAATGGTTTGAAGAGCTGATCGGTGCAAAAAAGTATCCCTTTGAATCTAAAATCCTCCGTGTCGGAGAAATTTATCGTTTTAAAACGACATCCACATTCAAATCGACCTGATCACGTACGACTAAAAAAACCATTTTCGGCGGAGTGATCCCAAAATCGGTCATTTTCATACTGCTTTTGACTTTGATACGGACTTTAGAAGCTTCTTCGCTCACCGTCCCCTCAAAACTCATCGGTTTCGTGACACCATGAAGATTCATCGCCCCTTTGAGGATAACGTTATCTCCCCCTTTAGCCACAACCTCTTTGACTTCAAACACCGCTTTAGGGAAAGTAGATGATTCCAATGTCTCTTGCATATTGGTATCACGCTTTTTGTTATCGCTAATCAAATCAGACATAGAGATTTCAATCGTCCCTTTTAACGTTGCGGGAGCCGCATCCATTGACAAATGCGATGTTGCTTTTTTGGCAGTCGGATCAATTGAGCTGTCTCCGAATACTTCGGTATGGGCTTTTATGCTTCCCGATTCAAATGCCAAATTGCCCGCAAATGCGGAGGCAGCCAATAAAACCGCCGCCAAACTCACTATTTTTTTCATGTAATTCTCCTAAAATAAAATGGGTACACCAATGCGAAAAGAGTTAAAATAACTGCCGCTATCCAAATCTCGTTGTGCAAAGCAATGCCGTTGGCCGCTGATGCCGCTATCCAGCCGACACCGATCATCGATAGTCCGATAAGACGTATATCCGCCAAACGTATCAGTGCTTGAAACAACAAAACATTATAATACGAAATGGCAATCGGATAGACAATAGCCAACAAAATCGGCTCTTGTATCCAATACAAAAGATAGCTCAGCACAAACAGAACCCAAATAAGACGGGTTTGACTCATTAACTCGCCGCCAAAGCGAAAGGCGGCATAAACTCCCGCTAAATGAGCAGTAATAATAAGCAGTGTATACTGACTCCAAATATCCATACTGCCCGATCGGCTAAGGGTCTCAAAAAGTGCCGAATCGGCAAAAATCCAAAGCATCATCACCCCGAGCGTCGGCCAATGAAACGGTTTTTTTTCACTCGTACGTGTCAATTTGAGTTTCGCAAAATATAACGCACCAATGGAGATAAGGGGAAAAAGAATCGCAATCATACCGCGTTCTTCAAACGGATAGGTATAAAGAGCCGTCCCCACCGCATACGAAATCGCCATTCCTAACGATAACTGTAGCTTGCTCTGAGACTTGAAAATATAAAGAAGCAACGGCGTTGTGTAACCGACGACAAAACCAAGGGCCAAGAGCATTCCCAGCGAGTAGTTGGGATAAAACCATGAAATCATAATTTGGATACCGAATAAAAATGAAAGCTCATGTTTCAGGATATGGTGACGCCAAAATGCACTGAACAGTGCCCCTATCACTCCGCCGATGGGGAGGGTAAAGAGGTCGTGAATATGGGAATCAAATACCCCCACGACTCCCGTTTGTGCAATAAGGAGATAGTAAAGAAGCTGTGAGCTGAGGACAATGACGAGAAGATTCACTCTCTACCTCGCAAGACCAGCCAATAGAACAGGGCAAATAGCCCATCGTAAAACGCCACCAAAAGGGCAATTCCATCCATGGTACCCACCATATAAAGTGCGGCAAATACCGAAGCACAAATGGCACGTACACTCGCACTAAGCTCTGCAAAGCGGTGTGGATCGCTGTGGATTCCATACCAGTGCATCAATCCCGTCCCGATCATAAAAGCAAATACAATATACTCATACGTTCCGCTAAAGCTAAACCCCAGCAGAGGAAAAAGTGCCGCACCGCCGAGGATAAGGATCACCCCGCCCCCCGCATCGCTCAACAAACCGCTCAGATGGTAAAACTTCAGCGGGGAATCGAGGCGGAATCGAATCCGCTCATAGGTAATCCATAGCACCATTCCCACCACTAATGCACCGATCAATGCTCTAAGGCTCAAAAAAGGCTCTACAGCTGCGGTGAATCCTCCCGCTTCGATAATCCCTGCTATCGTGAGAACAAGTGCCATCAGCGCCATCAACACCGTCCAGATCACCGCATACACACGACGAAACAGATTCGGCAAAAGATGATGGAGAATAGCAAGTGCCATAAATGCCACCCCTAGCCCCATTGCAATGTGAGCGTGTCCTACAACCAAATCATTACGGTGGATCAAGGCGCGGATTTCAGGGATAAAGAGAAAATTCCCCTGAAGATCGACAAAAATAAACGCGCCGATCGAGAAGATCAGATACGGATTCGTTTTAAAACTCACCCCCGCATCACGTAGCCATACCCACAACAAAGGGAGGTACAACAGCGTTAAATACTGAAAAAACCACTCTTCACTGTAGCTCAAACTGTGAAAAAAATTACGGATAATGAGAGAAAGAGCATAGCCAGCAAGTGGGACGATCCACAACCAATGCCAGCGAGGTTTAAACTCCTGCGTCGCTACCAGTTTAATCAACAGATAATAGATCGGAATCAGGGTAAAACTCATCCCCAATGTATTATCGCCATGCGGCCCCACAAGGGTCTGCTCCACCTGACCGTAATCAGGGTTCATCAATACCACCAACGCGATGGGTGCTGCGATAACCGCCACAAGCGAGACATTAACCCACAAAGGGCGTTTTTCATAGCGGCGCAAGGCATCCACAAGGGCGAGAAGATAAAACAGACCGCTAAAAGCGAGAAGGAAATTGAGCTGATAGGGGAAATCGTAAAACGGCAATCCCCGAATATTTCCAAACAGCAATGCCATAGACATAAAGAGCAAGAAGAGATTCCAAACGACAAAATAGCGGCGTAAATGCTCAATTGCGGTTTCGGAGAGCACCCCCTCTTTTTGAAACAGTGCAAAGGGGAGCAGCGAGAGGATCAACGGGAAAAATCCGTACAGCATCTGCGAAATATGGAGTGATCGCGCACGCTCAGGGGAGAGGAGTGTCATAGAGCCGTCCAGCCCCACCATCTCTACCGCATAGACCAACCCCGCAAAAAGTCCGAGAATCAGCCACAAAAAGGCGAGGGGAAGCTCATCATTTATGAATTTGTTTAACAATGCCATCCTCCATCTCAATAATAACGTCTGCGTAGTCGGCTATCTTTTTATCATGCGACGCTACGACGAATCCTGTCCCACTATGCGAAAACTCTCTAAAGAGTTCATACACCCCCAGTGCATTTTTCGTATCCAAATTCCCTGTCGGTTCATCCGCAAATACGACTGAGGGGTGATTGATCAAGGCTCTGGCGATCGCGGCACGCTGCCGCTCTCCTCCTGAGACCTCATCGCTGTAGCGTTTCCCTAACCGTTCAATCCCCAAACTTCCCATTAACGGATCGATCAAGGTCTTATCCAATGCCGCCAACGCGATATTTTCGCGTAATGTCAGATAGGAGATAAGATAGTGGAACTGAAACACAAACCCTATGTTATGCTGACGAAAATGGTCAATATTTCCGAGTTCATGGAGAAGCTTACCGTCATATCGAACGCTTCCCAATGATGGCTGCAGTAGCGTCGAGAGGATAGAGAGAACAGTTGTTTTCCCGCTTCCGCTCTCCCCGATAATCGCGGTAAAACTCCCCGGTAGAATCTCAATATCAACACCGTTCAATACTTTTTCATGGCCGTAAAAATGTTCCAGCCCCAGTGCCTCGATTTTCATGCACCACCTCTTTGAATTAAGCTCATCGGGTCGATGCGAGAAGCATACACGGCAGGAAGCAAGGTTCCGAATAATGCCATCGTAACGGAAACAATAAAGACCTTAATCATCAACGCTGCGGTTATCTCACCGTTGATGTACCCCTGAAACTTATCGGCATGCTCAATCATCTCCAATATGCCCAGCGAAGCCCCAAGTGCCACAGTGTAGGCAAGAATGGCAATAATCAGCGTTTCACTTAAGAGCTTCACAATAATCGTCCCCGAAGAGAGTCCGATGGAACGCATAATTCCAAACTCCCCCTTACGGTCATTCACTACCATGCTCATCATGCTTACAATTCCCAGTATCCCCATTAAAAAAGCCATAGCTCCGATCACATCGGAACTGGTTTTGATGATCTTGAATTGGTTGTACGAATCGATAAAACTCTCAGTCGTTTTTGCTTCGATTTCACTGCTGAGACTATTAATCTCCGCAACGATTGCATCGCTTTTGCCCAGATCATCCAAGCTGATCAAAAAGATAGAGGCACTTTTATGAAACAGCTCTCCCGCATCGGTGAGATTCATAACAACCCCGCCGTCTTCAAATCCGATACGGCTTTTAAAGACACCGCTTACGACAAATGTTTTTTTTGAAAGAGCGATTTTGGTCGGTTTTTTGAGCGTTTCATAGATTTTAGACCCTAACATCACTTCGCCCGATTTGGGATACGTACCCTGCTTGAGAGCATAGCTTTTATACCGGTTCTCACTTGCCCCGTATATCCCGACAATCGGGAGAGGATCAACGGGTGCGGCACCCAAAATCAAAGCACTGGCTTCTTTAACCCCCTCCATCTTTTCTATAGAAACACTGAGGGAACGGTTAATATCACTGAAAAAAGTATCGGCAATCCCTTTTTGAGTGACAATAATATCACCGTCGGTTTTAAGCATCGCACTGTACATACTTACGACGCCCCCCGATATAGCACTAATAAGAAAAATAGCGGCAATGGAAACGCTCATACTGATAAAAATAAGGGCGGTTTTAAACCGATTTTTACGAAGAGCTTTGATAGGGGTAATCACTGCTCAATCGCTTTTTTAAGTTCAACGGCCGTTTCGATAAATTCTACTTTGGTCAAGAAATTTCCCCGAAATTTCATCACGGTAATCTTATCTTCCTGATACGGGAAATTAAGCCCCTGTACTTCATCTTGGATCAGCAGTACCGTATGGGTATATTTACGCATTTTCGGCAAAGCAAAACTCTCGGTGATAAATTTCGGCATTTGGCTGATATCGGCAACAAACGCCGCTTTGTTTTTTGCCAAATACCCTTTTTCTTGAGCGGTAAGATATTCGTTAACCGTCGCACCCGTCCCTTTTTCGAATGCCATAATCAGCGTTTTCGGCATCATTTTAAGGGCAACACGCTTACCGAACTGATCACTCAAATCAAGCGGCATTACCGATTGGCCTACTTTATAGGGGGCAGCCCAGAGAGTTAATGTCACGAATAGTAAAATGATAACCTTTTTCATAATAATCCCTTATACCTAATAATATGACGAAAGTATAGGTGAAAAAAGGATAATTAACGGTTAATAAACTTTAATGGGTCAGTTTGCTCAACACGTTTTCGAGTTTCGTATGTTGCTCGAGAGTGAGGAGAAAAGTATCATCCATCACTTTATCCAAATGATTCATTTCGGTGAGGGTAATTCCGAACGGATCTTTTTTCGCTACTTTACTTCCCCCCGAACCGAGTACCACGTTATCCAGCTTTTTAGAGCTGTGACGGACAAAATAGGTCAAAAAGTAGCCGCCGGAGTGATCTTTCTCGATTGCGACGACAACACGTGATGCGTTGGAGCCGTTCCAGCTCAAATCAGGTGCAAGGATTTTGAAATCTTCGACGGCGAGGTATCCGACATACACTTTAGTATAAATATCGTGATAGCGCTGTGTTGCGGCACGGCGGAAAAACTCCAAATCGATTGGATCTTTCCCGCGCAGAGAGCGAAGCATCCACGAGAGGGTTGCATAGTATTTGAAGGCCGCAACTTTCAACTCTTCTGCATGAGCGATTTTACTGCTCTCGATCCGAATCATCGGGGCACGCTCGGACTTGGAACTCAAACGTTCCAAAATATGGCGTGCACTGTACGGTTTTGTCAGCCATACCGAGGCATACGGAGGAAGGTCAGACGTTCCTGTCGCCCCTTCGTTGAGAACTAGCAGTGCTTTAACGTTATAACGGGGGAAAAGAACTTCAAGCAAAGCCCGTTTTTTGCGAAGTCGTTTTTTGAGATTGCTCACCGATTTAACCAACGTCATCTCGACAAAATAGAGCTCTTTATCAGTGAAAAGGAGTCCGTCGAATTCACCGATCTCTTTGTGACGGGCACGGTAGATAATCTGCCCTTTCCAGCTTACCGAGAGGGCATCACTTTGGGCGCGGGTACGGTGTTTATGCGGCCCTTTAATGATAAAGCTTTTGATGCGCGGCTCATTGGCGGCGTAGCGGAGAAGCTTTTCATAGATATAGTTCTCATACACTTCCCCCTCAAAAGAACGAAACGCACTGATGTACCCTTCGTCTTCCATCGTAAGCCCTTTCGCTTCAAGGGAGAGAAGATGGTCAATGTTGTAGTCATAATATAAAAGATTATCGCCGAGTTCTGCATCGCCTTCGGGGATAATAGTATGGTCGAATGTTAGGATGGGAGCCTCTTCTGGCGGATTAGGGTACTTTCACAAATACCCGCTAACATTTTACCTTATTTTTGCCCTAACACTACTCTAAAGATCATCGTGATATACTTTATTTATGCAAAACCGACCGACCGAAGATCAAATCCGTACTCAATTCGTCACTTCGTTGATGAATTATTTTAAAATTGATGAAGATGTTTTTTTACGCAGCCATATCGATGAGCTTATCCGCCCTATCGGATCCACTCGATACAGTAGCTTTCTAAATCGACTCTCGTCACGTGAAATGCCGTATAAAACTGCATTTGAAAAAATCGCTCTTATTGCTGAAGAATTTGAAAATGAGACCCTTAGCCCTATCGACCATGAAGCACAAGAGCGTGCAGAGAACTTATACCGACTAATGTACGATATCAGGAGAGATGTGAGTTTAGTACGTGACGGTGAAAAAAGTGCGTTGGAGCGATTTGAAGCGATCCGATTTACTTCGATCAAACACGCAAACAAAGAGAAACCTCTGCTGGATGAGACCGATATTAACGTTGTTAAAATAGTGACGAAGCGATGGATTTACGACTATGTCTCACTAGATCGAAGTCTCTTTGAAGCGCGCGTTATCCACGAGTACCGTAATGAAATTCTCCGCCGTGAGCGGGAAAAAAATAACGTATTAGCCGCTCCGCTCAAAGCTAAACTTCTCCGTTCGGTAAAAGAAAAATGATCACCCTTCCCACCTCTTTGATCGATCGTGACGATTTGAGCCTCTTAGAGCGCGCGCTACTCCCTCTCATCGCCCGTCATACGCAACAATGGGGAGACAAACCCGGAGATGTCGATGCCTCTACCCTCGCACAAGCACTCCGTAATACCCCTAGAGAAGTGATCGAAGCACTCGATGGTATGGTGAAAAAAGGGATTCTAAAAACCCTCCGACGCAAAACCGATCAGGGGATGATGATCTACTATACCTTTGCCCCTGTTTCCGTCCTCACATCTGCGGTTGTAACCCTCAGTGCAACCGAATACAGCGATAGCAACTATTTTCTTAACCTCTCAAATGAAACATACGCAGAGTTACACGCATATGCACTTGAGCTATGTGATCGCGAGGGATTACGACGAGAGTTATTCGAAGATTTCAATTTGTACCAACGGAGTCAAAACCGCCGATCTTTCGATTGGTGTGCCGAGTTCGAGCGGTGGGTACGCCGTGAAATCGCTTCCAATGCGCCGGTTTTAGCATCGGCACAAGAGCTTGCCGAAACCAAACCGACTATGGAAGAGTTTGAAATGGCGCAGTATTTTATCCGCCATCTCGCCTCCATTGATCCACAGTTCGAAATGCCGGACAATGTTCAAAGCTGGGCGAAGCAGATTAAAATTCTCCTTGATACGGAAGGATACACTCTACTCGATATCAAATCGGCGATTGACTGGCTCTTCAGTGCCAAAGGGGACTGGTTCCGCCCCAATGTTCCCGATGCTTACCATTTACGTAAACATTTCAAACGGCTCATATCCAATACCCGTTCATTTCGTGACGGGAAGCCCCGTCTGCCGGATGGGGTTAATATCTTCGATATTATCGGGCGAGAATAAACTCTACCCGTCGATTTTTCGATCGTCCCTCTTCGTTCTCATTGGAAGCAACAGGATCGGCATCGCCCATCCCTTTGACGGTAATAGCACCTGCATCAACTCCCTGTGTCAATAGATAATCGGCCACCATTTTGGCACGTGCTTCAGAGAGAATACCATTCGTCGCATATTGTGCCTTAAGGCGTTGAGGAGGGATATTATCGGTATAGCCGTTAATGGTTACCGATTTGTATTCACCCATTTTAAAAAGCTTCGCCCATTCACGCAGACGTTCTTTTCCTACTTCACTCAAAGCAACAACCCGACTCTCAAATAGTTGAAAATTTCGGAAATACTGAGCCGGAGCTGGGGCGATAACAACCGGATTCTCTACTATCGGCTTTTCAACCGCCGCTACAGGTACTATTTCAGCTTTTGGTTCTACCACCGCTACCACAACAGGCGTTTCCGGCTCGACACTAACCGGTTTTTTTACCTCTGCCACTTTTACCGGTGCGACAGGCTTGATCAACTCTGCCATTGCGACAGCACTCTGCCCCGGCTTTAATCTCTCAAGCTCCATCATCACGCACGCCCCTTTGACATCGCGGACGGTGAGGGTGTAGGTGTTCCCTTTACGATCCCATTGCGGATTTTTGAGAGGTTTGAGGTCTTGATCCAACCCCTGATATTTTCGGACACCGTACCCTTTTGGGACATTAACGGTGAGGATATTCTCCGCCGTTACACAATCACTGCTCCCCTTGCAATCCCCTCCGCTAAGGAGGATTTTCACGATGCCGTTTTCTTCAGAGACCAAAAAGTCATCTCTAAAGGCACGTTGAAGATAGGAGTAGCGATCGGTATTGGCAAAAGAGAGCTTCGTCATCCCCTCTTTTGTTTTTTCAATAGTATGCGTGGCGGGACGGACATACACGATACGATCCGCATCAAACCCTTTCTCAAACATGAATCCGTAATTTTTATTTTTATCACCTTGATAATTAAAATGAAAAATACCCTCTGAGAAATCGGCTTGCGGATAAAAAATCATCTCAGAAACATCTGCTGAAATAGGACTCCAGCTCAACCATAACCCTAGTAATCCGACTGCTATTTTAGTTTGCATTATCACCTCATTGTAATAAAGGGATGATACAATAAATCAAACCAATTTTCGGTTAAAGGTGCGACAATGAATCTACTCTCCCTTTTTCTAAATCATACTCTCACTACTGCTACCGTTCAATATGCACTCGACATAACCCTCGTACGCGGAGTCGAAAACGGTTATTACGGCAAAAACGAGACCCTTCATGTCGTATTGGCACCGTTTGGCGTTCTAACTCTGATTGCTGAAGAGAAAAAAGAGATACTCAACGCCCTCTCCTTGCTCAACATTTCATTGGATTCACAAAACCTCATCACCCAAGATTATCCGATCCATATTAATCCTCAGCTTGATACACTTTTTGAAGTGACCAATGAAGCCATTACATTGCGTGAAGCTTCCATACTGAATCTAAACGTTATCGCCCTCGCAATTTCCCAAAGCGTCGGATTGGAACACTATGAAAAACGGCTCGATACCCTCTTCTCCCAAAGCCGCCGTATCGTCGAATCGATCCATACCTTCTCCATCAGCCGCCGTTCCCATCTGATGCAGTTTGCCAAACGGCTCGCCCTCACCCGCCACGACATGGTGAGTAATCTGCTGTTGCTCGACAAACCCAATATCCTGTGGGACAACGAAGATGCCGAAACCCTTTATATACGACTCGCATTCATCCTCGAGCTTAACGATCGGCATGAAATTGCCCTCTCCAAACTCTCTCAAATCAAAGAGGATGTCATGCTGGTTATGGACATTATTAACCATAAAAAAAGTGAATTTTTAGAATGGATTATTATCATCCTCATCGGTGTCGAAATCGTTATGGGGGTTATTGACTTTATCCGCTAGCGTGGACTATATTTATGCTACAATAATTCCCTACACTTTGGAGGTGATACGAATGATGAAAAAGTTACTTGTTTTAGCGGTTCTTGGAGTATCGGCATTGTGTGCTGCCGATGGAGCTAAACTTTTTGGAGCTAAATGTGCCGAGTGTCATGGAGGTGACGGTAAAGAGGCCTCTATCTCCGGAAAAGCGATCGCCGGAGACACTACCGCATTGAGTAAACTCACAGGATACAAAAGCGGCACCTTCGGGGGTGAGCAAAAAGCAACTATGCAGGCTTCTCTTGAGGGGTTGAGTGACGACGATTTAAAAGCCATCGCAGCTCATATCGGAACACTCAAGTAAGAGTTATCCCAACAGTTTTTCAAACTCCTCCGCCTTCACCGGCGGACTTTTAAAATACCCCTGATACATTGTACACCCTTTTTCTCTCAAGAAATCGATCTGTTCTATCCGCTCCGTCCCCTCAGCCAAAACTTGAAATCCTAATGCCTGCCCCATCGCGATAATAGCGGTAACAATCGCCATATCATCACGTTCATACGGGATATCATCCACAAAACTTTTATCGATTTTAAGAACATCTATCGGAAAACGTTTGAGATACGAGAGGGATGAATATCCCGTTCCGAAATCATCGATCGCCAAACGGATACCGTGTGCACGTAGAGAATGGAGCATCGTCACCGTCTCTTCTTCGCGCTGCATCAACGCACTCTCGGTAAGTTCAAGCTCCAGCCGATCGGCCGGATAACCACTTTTTTTAAGAGCCGTCTCAACCATAAGCGGTACATTTTGATGCCGTACCTGATGGGCCGATACATTGACCGCCAAGGTGAGTCTATGTCCTTTATCGAGCCAAATTTTTCCCTGTCGGCATGTTTCGTTTAATACCCACTCCCCAATTTCCCCGATAAGTCCGATCTCTTCGGCAACATGGATAAATGCACTAGGCATAACGAGCCCTCGCATCGGGCAATTCCACCGTATTAGTGCCTCAGCTCCGACAATACGCCCTGTCTGCATATGAACCTGCGGCTGATAATAAACTTCAAACTCTTGATTTAGTATCGCACGTCGCAAGCGGGTCTCGCATTCGATACGCCGCCGCGCCGAATCGGTCAGTTCATCCGTATAATAGTGATAGACTCCCCGCCCCTCTGCTTTAGCTTTATAAAGTGCCGCATCACCATGTTGGAACAACATAGCGGCATCTGCCCCGTGATCCGGGAACAATACGATTCCGGCACTTGCCCCGACATGGATGAGGGCACCGCCTGAGAGTCGATACGCTTCAGCCAATGTACCCAACATCTCTTGGGCTAAACGCCCCGCATCTTCAGGATGGGTGATAGTTTCAACGACGACCGCAAACTCATCCCCCCCCAAACGGCCGATCAAATCACCCTCTCGCAGACGTGAAGAGAATCTTTTTGATACCATTTGTAAAAGTTCATCTCCCGCACTGTGCCCATAGCTGTCATTGATATCTTTAAAACGGTCTAAATCAAACATCAAAAGAGCTATTTGCGTTTTATTCCGATTCGCCTTGTCAATCGAATTTTGTAAATGCGCATGAAGCAGCCCGCGATTTGCCAAACCCGTAAGCGGATCAAAGTTGGCTAAAATTTCCAGCTGTTCTTCATGCTTTTTACGTTCACTTATGTCGCAATAAACCGCCATCATATAGGGATGGTTTAAAAATCTAATGGCGACAACATTCACTAAAATATCGAGCAATTCACCATTTTTAGCCTTATGTTTGGTTTCAAAACAATCTCGACCGTTTTGTATAATAGATTCAATGCGACGGCGTGTTTCGTGGGGAAATTCGATCGCTTCATAATCCGAAATGGTAAGTTCTGAAAACTCATCGGAGGTATACCCCAAATGCTCATACGCGGCACGGTTAAATTCTACCGCCCTCATCGTAACCGAGTCAATCAGCACTACCCCATCGGGAAGTGCTTCAAACAAGGTCCGGAGCTTCAGTGCATTTTGTTCGCTTGATATTTTTTCCGCTTTTAGCTCGTTTTTGCGCTCTCCGATTTTAGCAATCGTCTCATTCTTCTGATCGATCACCCGAAGGAGAAATTCAAAATAAGCCCCATTGATCGCGTGCAAAACATCATGACGGCTCAGTAGTCCAACGAGGTTTTCACCCTCATCGACAACGATAAGCTGATGAACGCCATGTTCTTCCATCCGTGCTGCCGCCTCTTGGAGAGGGGTCCCCTTTTGGATGAAATGAACATTGCGAAGGAGCAGTTTTTCTATTTTTATATCGTTTGAGTTCCCCTTAAGCGCATACCACTGTGCGATATCCCGCTCTGTCACGAGACCGACAGGTTGAGCTCCGCGAAGGACAACCGCATAGTCACATTTACGCTCATGCATCATGTCCGCCACTTCAAAAAGAGGGCTCTCCAATGAGACAATTAAGGGTGAGCCGCTCATCGCATCTGCGACAAGTTTAAATTTTCCCAGCTCTTCAAACCCGATATGACGGAGGAAATCTCCCTCGCTTACCACTCCGACAAAACACTTCTGTGCATCAACGACGACTAAATGACGATACCCTTTGTCTTCCATTATCGTATAGGCATCATGCAAATAGATACTCTCTTCAACGCAAAAAGGTTCAAGAGTCATCACCTCACGTAACGGCTTTTCAAGATTGATGGAATCGGCAACAACACGAAGTGCGTCTCGTTCGGTAAAAATTCCTATCGGCCGGATATCGTCATCAACAATAATAACGGAACTGAAAGAACGCTCCGCCATCATTTCAAGGGCGTTTGAAATCGTTTGGGTAGCCCGCAGCGAAAGTATCTCATCGGAAACGATTGATTTAAGGGTAATTAATTTCATACGCGATTAGAACACGCTATAGTCCGATTTCGCCCCATATCTTTTGCCGCATATAAGGCACCGTCTGCACGCTCAATAGCACTGTGCAGTGAATCATCATCTGTGATCTCCGTAATTCCGATGCTGCATGTTATATGTCCTACATCCTCAAACGGTTGCAATTCGATGGAGTTTCGAATTTTTTCTCCTACGCCATAAGCCTCTTCACACCCCGCATTTCGGAGCAGTAAAACAAACTCTTCCCCTCCCCATCGTGCGAACAGATCCGCCTCGCGAACCGTAGAAACGACCAAAGAGACAAAGTTTTTGAGGACATAATCACCGATATTGTGTCCATAGGTATCATTAACCTGTTTGAAATGGTCCAAATCGATCATCATTAACGATAATTTTGTCCCTTCACGCTTGGCACCGGAGTGTTCTTGAGAAAAAAGTTCAGAGAACATATGCCGATTATGAATCTCCGTCAAAGAGTCTTTCGTTGCCAACTGTGTCAAATGACGATTCTTTTGCTGGAGAATCTGGGTGATCTCTTCAAACTGCTTAAAATGATCCTGCATTAACTGAGACCATTTCAAATAGGTTCGCGAAATCAGATCCTGTTGGGTAACAATCCCTACCACATGCCCCTCATCATTCGTAACGACAATCCGCTTAAAATGGCCATTGCGCAAATATTCAAGCCCCTCGCTAATCGACGCTTTTTCACTTAGAGTCTCGACAGGAGAAGACATCACATCCCGTACCTCAATAGAGGCACAGTTCCCTTCTCCGATAAAGTTAATCACATCCTTGGAGGTCAGTATCCCTACCGCCATTCCGCCATCTTGGATAATGACACAATCGCTCAATGAATCTTTCATAAACTCCAGCACGTCCAACATCACGCTAGTGGAGGAAAAACTCTTATAGCCGTATTTTTTCTCAAAAATCGTCGAAATTTGAAGTGACTCCAAAATAACCTGCGGATCGACACTCCCCACAATGTCACTGTTTGTTACCAGTCCGTACAAACTTCCGTCTTTATTACAGACACAGATATGCTCATCAATATCATTGGTTAAATTGAGGGCATTGATAATATTGCTCTCTTTATCGATCAACGGGAGTGGACGAAGGATGATTTGTGAGAGAGGGGTAGAAAAATCAATCCCCTCAAGTCGCAATCGGATAATATCTTTGGTTGTAATGATGTAATGCAGTGTTTTATTGACCACAATGATACTGCGATGATTATGTTCATGCATTTTATCGAGCGCATCTTGAATAGTATGATACATATCAACACTAATCACATCGGTGGTTGCTATCAAACCGAGGGTAGGGAAAAACATAAGGAGATCTCCTCTTTACTAGTCTTTTCATTATAGCGTCTGAAAACTCAAAAAACGCTCAAATAGCTAATATAGTTTAATGTTAAAATTATATTTAACATAATATAATCCATAAAATTGCATAAGGATATCGCCTGTTTCCCATGAGTTCCCGCTTATTCTTTACCACTGTATCGGCTGTATTGTTCTGCTTGCACACCTATCGCTCGCGCTCCATACTTAAGCGTTGATGGAACTCATAGCAATCCCTTCTCTCATACTCGTTTTAGCCCTATGGGTTGCCCACACAATCTTTTTAAATCGTCGCCTTACCGAAAGCCAAAAACGGTACCTCCAATTTTTCAGCGACTCACCCGTTGCTTTGATTGTTGTTGATCGCGATTATCGTATCATTGAATGGAACCAAAGTGCCGAAGCCATTTTCGGATGGAATTACAGTGAAGCGGCAGGGGAAAATATCATCGATTTTATCGTTCCCCATTTTGACAAAGACCATGTAAGTGCGGTACTTCAAAAAACCTCCCTTGAGGGGGTAAGCTATTCCAAAAATTACAATACGACCAAACAGGATAATGAAATTTTTTGCGAATGGCGCAATCGCCGTATTGAAACAGGAAAAGGGGAGATTCTTTGCATGGCACAAGACATCACCCTCTCCCAAAAGACACTGGATGAGCTCAATAAACGTTCCGCCGCGTTAGAGAGTGCCGGAGATGCCATTTTTTACACCGACCATAAAGGGATCATCGAGTTTGCTAACCCTAGCTTTTTTGCCCTCTCGCTTGATGATCAACACACCCTTTACGGTACCCATATCGGTAAATATCTTTTTAAAGAGCGACTCACCTTTAATACCATCTTCTCTCAGTTCAGTACCAATCATACGTGGAGAGGGACTCTCACTAAAAATTCCGCAACCGGAGAAAAGGTTTTTAGTACCACCATCACGGCAATCTACCATCACAGCCGCCTTGTCAGTTATGTTGCCAATCTCCATGACATCACCCATATCACCTCTCACGTCGATGCCCTGACCTATCGTGTCCAGCACGATCCCCTTACCGGAGCAACCAATCGTGCTACCTTGAACGATCGACTCGAACATGCCATCACCCGTTCCAAACGACGCAAAGAGAAAATAGCTCTCTATTTTATCGATTTGAATGATTTCAAACTCGTCAATGACCGCTATGGGCATGAAGCGGGAGATCGCCTGTTGCAAGATGTCGCCAAAAATATTCGGGCATGTCTGCGCAACAGTGATACGGTCTGCCGTTACGGAGGGGATGAGTTTATCGTGATGATTGAAGAGGTCAAAGGGGAAGATCATCTGAACAGCATACAAGATGCCATTGCAGCTGCCATCAGTGAGCCGATTTATCTCGATGAAAAAACCACCCTTTATGCCAAAGCGAGTATCGGCTTGGCATGTTATCCGGACGATGCTACCAATCCGGAGGGATTAATTAAAGCAGCCGATATGGCTATGTACGTCGTTAAAAAAGAGAAAAATTCTAACGCGCGGGTGCCAATCCTTTGCGTTGAGAGCCACACTTGCTAAAATAGCACTACTTATCGAAGGAAACCCATGCGCACCTTAACTCTTTTTGCCGCTTCAGCTTTACTTTTTACCCATCTTTGGGGAAATCCCCAATGTTACGTCGAAGGGTACAGCGACCTCATCGCCTCTGCCGATGAAAACGGCCTCATCCTCAAAGACGGAACCCCTCTTCCCTACCGCACCGAAACACCAAAAACATCTTGGAGCGAAAAAATCGATAACGCTGATCTCGCAACGCAACTCATCCAACGCTACGATGTAGGGGGAAGCCAAACCCCGCCTCCGTATCTCTTCAGCCCCGGACGCCTCCGCTATCAGCCCTTTTTTCAAGCCCTCTACGGCAAAGACAAAAAGGAGATTGAGAAAAATCTCGTCACCATTGCTTGGCCGACACTCAAAGGCTCGGTTAAACTCCCCGTCAATAAAGTGGGAGGGGTGGATAAAAAACTCACCGCTATTGGTCAGGAGATCTCCAAACTACCCAAAGCGGATCGGATCTGGGCTGAGGGAGCAACGACCTATGCCTACCGCGTCATCAAAGATACCGATCGCCTCTCGATGCACAGTTTCGGGATCGCAATCGATTTGGCACCTGCCAAAACCCAATATTGGAAAGACGAAGCTGCTTCGGAAACGGCTAAAATCGGTTACAAAAATACAATGCCCCTCTCTATCGTCCGTATTTTCGAAAAACACGGCTTTATCTGGGGGGGACGCTGGTACCACTATGACACGATGCACTTCGAATACCGCCCTGAGCTCCTTGCTCCATCGTGTGTGGGAAAAGTAAAATAAACCTATGAATGAGTGGATGCGTATCGCTTGCGATGAAGCGTTGCAAGGGATGGAAAAAAATGAGGGGGGGCCGTTCGGTGCCGCTATCGTCCGAGAAGGGAAAATAATCGCTAGTGCCCATAACGAAGTACTGGGGACAAATGATCCCACCGCTCACGCCGAGATCAATGCCATACGCCGTGCTTCTGCCGCACTCGGAAAATTCGATCTCTCTGACTGCACTCTCTATACAACCTGCTACCCATGCCCGATGTGTATGGGAGCAATTTTCTGGGCGCGAATCCCCACGGTTTATTATGCCTCATCCATGAATGATGCCGCAGAGGGAGGATTTGACGATCGGATCTTTTATGAGATGATTCGAAGCCCCGAAAGCACCCTCGATCTGCGACCTGTCGATACGGAAAAAAGTAAAAAGCTTTTTAAACTATGGGAAGAAAAAGAGGATAAAAAACTCTATTAGCCGATAAATTCAACTACTTTTTCAACAGGACGACCGATCACCGCACGATTATTTTCGATCAAAATCGGACGTTCGATGAGTTTCGGATGCGCTGCCAAGGCATCGATTAAAACCGATTCCTCTTCAATCTTTGCCAACCCCAGCTCTTTATACAACTCCTCTTTCGTCCGCATCAATTCCCGCGCTGAAACTCCGAGTTTTTTGAGCAAAGATACGATCTCCTCACGTGATGGTGGGGTATCGAGGTATTTGAATACTTCGGTAGGTACCCCTTTATCTTCTAATAATTTTAAGGCTTCCCGTGATTTTGAACATTTCGGATTGTGCCAGATGGTTGTCATTTATGACCTTTTTTAGAAGAATTATAGCCCACCATATAAATCAAATAAAACTTAAATTATTTTATTAACTGCTTAACACAAAATTAACACAGTTAGTTCATAATCTTACTCTCGGAAATTACCATTAGGAGTTAAAAGGAGAAAAAACGGAGGAGAAAAAACCAACGATCCGTCTGCTCTATGAATTGCAGCTCTCAAGCAGACGGAAAAACGTATTGCATAGCAACGTCTAAATTATAGCGTTTTTTTACGCTGTTTCTCCGACGTTGCCGTGCATACACCTTATTTTTAACTAAAGGAAATGTATGTTCGATTTTCCCATATTCGAAATGCCCACGATTGGGCTAAGAATGCTCATGGCGATCAATGCGATCATCCACGTATTTGTCTCTCACGGCGGTGCTGTCGGAGGGTCTGTGGTACTCGCACTTGCCGCATGGTGGACCAATAAAAAAGGGGATTTGGCGGGATATGAAACCGTCTATCGCCTCCTCATGGTCTTTTTTATCATCTCTACCTCTGTCGGAGCCCTCACCGGAATCGGGATGTGGATTCACGCTAACATTATCAGCCCCAACGCTATCGGAGGACTTATCCGCGTCTTCTTCTGGAAATGGTTTATCGAGTGGATCGTCTTTAACTTCGAGGTTATTTTGCTTCTCTTCTGGTTTATGACATGGAAACCGAAAGCCACAACAGCGCAAGGTCGTGCTTCTTCGGTTCGCTTCGGAATCTATTATGCGGTATCCTCATGGATAACGATGTTGATCATCACCGCTATTTTGGGCTTTATGTTGACACCGAATTTCGACGGTCAACCGTGGATCGATCCTGAAGTGTATCCGGGTACGGTCAACTACAATAATGCCCTCTTTAACCCGACTTGGTTCCCAGGACTTATGATGAGAACCTTTAGTTCCATCGCGTTTGCCGGAGCACTTGCTATTCTATGGACATGGCTCATTACCAGTTTCAGTAAAGATGAAGAGATTCGTGCCACTAAAGAACGGATGATCAAATTCTTCGCAACCATCATGATGGTCACGGTTCCGGTTGCCGCAGCATTTGGGTACTACTATCTGCTCCAAATCCCTGAAGCAGCGCGCGCCATGATCCCAACAGCGATGATGACAAGAGCGTTTGCCGATAAAATGGATTTGATGTACATGATCATCAGCGGCATCGGCGGTGCGGTAGTGGTAACAACGATTATCGCCTACTTCTCTCCGAAACGCTTTCCCTACATCGCGGCAACACTCATGGTTGCGGCATTTATGCTCTTCTGGGGATTCGAAGAACGTACTCGTGAGTTTATCCGTAAACCGTATTTGATTTATAACTACATGTACGCCAACGGTATCCGTGTTACCGACGTACCGTATCTCAACAAAGTGGGTATCCTCAAACACGCCGTCTTCGTTGATGAAGATAAAAAAGTGCTCAAAGAGGACAAATCCAACCTTATCGAAGTGGGTCATACGATTGCCCAAATCGAGTGTCGTGCCTGCCATACCGAAAACGGTATCAACGGTCTTAAATTCCTAACCAAAGGGTGGAGCGAAGAGGCAATTCGTAACCGTATCAACAACCTACCGGGAGCTGGAACACCGTATATGCCTCCGTTTACCGGAACCGAAGCCGAGAAAGACGCGTTAGCGGCTTATATCGCATCACTTAATAAAAGAGGAGAGATCAAATAATGAACTGGAAACTCCCTTTTGACATCCCTCTCGTCGTACCGACGATGGGACTACCCGGCTGGTTTTTTGACACACTGGGAATTATCGTATTTGTCGTGCACATCGCATTTATCTATACCCTTATCGGTGCCTCGACAGCGTCGGTTCTCTACAATATCTTTGGGGTATTCAAAAAGTCCAAAACAAACAATTTGTTGGCATACAAAATGACCAACCCTACCACCATCAGTGAAAATATGGGGGCATTGTGGGGGGTCGCTCCGTTGCTCGTTATTTCGGTACTCTATACCGGATTTTTCTATACGGCGATTCTAAAAGTATCTCCGCATATTTTGCACATCATTTACGGAAACATCTTCGCGTTCTTGCTCTCGTATGCGTACAAATTTAGCTGGCATTCGTTGCATAATCACAAAGGGTTCCATATCGCTATCGGTTTAGTTGCGGTACTCACGTTCTATACGTTGCCTCCGGTGTTTATGTCGATGTCTAACCTCTATTTACAGCCGGAATTGTTTGCCTCTGTACAAAACATTTGGGACATTATGTTGACTCCGTTGACATTCTTCCGTCTCATCAACTTCTTCCTCACCGCATTTGCGTTCACGGGGATTGTTATGATCTATCTTGGGGTCAAATGGGTTAAAGCGGGTGGAGAAGAGACTGAAGTAGGTCGCTTGGCGATTGATCAAGGTAAAAAATGGTTTATGTGGGCAGCTCCTGTCAACATCGCTGTTTTACCCTTGGTATTTTTCGCCTTCAGCCCACGTATCAGTGAAGCGTATATCCATACACCGTTTGTCTTCTTGCCCTTTGCGGCATCAGCGGTATTGTTGATCCTATTCTTCTTCCTTCTTAAACGCTTTAGCAATGAAGAGATGTCTCTTTCCGATGCGACCAAAGCGGTGGTATTGATGGTCGTTGCCGTAGCCTTGATGGCAACAGCACGTCACGGTATCCGCGTGGTAAGTTTCGAAGAACCGTTGCAATTACAAGCCGAAGCGACGGAAAAATACATGACCGACGTTATCGCCGAGTACAAAGCGTACAAAGAAGAGATGAAAAATGCGCCTCAAGTCGTTCTCGATCCTGCGGTTTCATTGGCAGATTCAAAAGGGTGTTTAGCATGTCACAGTGTTGATGTAGCGCTTGTAGGACCTGCCTATAAAGAAGTCGCCGCCAAAGCTGAAAGCGCTGATATTCTCGCCGCTTCACTCAAAAACGGTAGTACCGGTAAATGGGGTGAAACTCCAATGCCTCCGCAAACACTCACCGATGAAGAGACAAAAACTCTCATCGAATGGGTATTGAAACAAAAATAACAACGTTCCGAAGGGTACATCCCTTCGGCATCCTATTTTCACAAGAGAACCCAATATGCTTCAATCGACCTCCTTAAAGATTCACAACATATTCGGTTCTCCTGTGAGAATGGCATTGTTTACTCTATTTATGAGTATCTCCACATTTAGTGCACCCATTTCACTTAAAAACACCCCCTATTTTCATCCTAATGCCTCTGTAAACATCGTCATCTTTTACACCTCATGGTGCCCGCCATGCAAACAGAGTTTGACGCTACTGGACGAGTTGCATAAAGCGTATCCCCGCCTCTCCATCAGCCGTGTATCGGTCGATGACGTTGAAAGCCAAAAACAGGCATTACCATTTGGTCTATCCCAGAGTGTTCCGCTGATCCTAATCGCCGATCAAAGTGGCAATGTCGTGAAACGTTTCAAAACCCTCCCCAATAAAACGATTTTCAGCGACCTCATCCAACGACTCGAAGAGGGGCGGCTCGAAAACGGCACACTCCCACCTGAACAGCGGATCGACAGCTGGAAACAAAACCGAAAGGGGATGTAATGAAGTTCTTACAGGATAACAAAACATTTTTAGCCTTACTTATCCCTTTTTTAGCGATTCCATGGATAACACTCGGAGATTTTCATCTGTTGCTGTTCAACTTTTCCCATGATCGACTCGAAACACTCGGCTTTGCACTCGAAATGAACACCTATGCGATGATTGCTTTATTGATTCTTTTGGGGGTAGCTCTAACGTTGATCAGCGCACTCAGCCTCTCTCGTTTTTACTGCGGAACTCTCTGCCCCAATACGTTTTTCGCCCATCTACTGAGTATTTTTAAAGGGAAAAAAACATCCTTTTTTTCTAAAGTGATAGGGTTTTCACTCCTCACTTTTTTGGCTTCAACACTTGCATTTTCAGTGGTTGCGTATGGGATCAGCACCAATGAACTCTTTGACGCGATAGCACATCTCACCTTTGCGGGGTGGCTCGTCAGCATCCTCTCCGTACTCATGATCGCCGAAGTTTATATGGTGCAAGGGTGGTATTGCGCCTATCTCTGCCCCTACGGTGCTATCACGGCTATATTTCCGATAGAAGATCGCCTCACCTACCGTTTCGATGATCCGCAAGAGAACTGCACCGAATGCGGCGGATGTGTCAAAATCTGCCCCATTCCCGATCTCGACATCCGTCATGGTTTTGATATCCGTTGCATCCAGTGCGGACTGTGCGAAGCGGCGTGTGAAAAAGTATTTGCCAAATGCACCCGACCATCGCTGATTTACCCTGAAAAAAGATCAATTTTACGTGCAGGGGGGAGAAGTATAGGAATATTGATCGCTATTATAGTTATTATAATTTTCACCGCTGTAGGGGTTAGTACCTTAATAGATGAGGATCGACTAGAATCCTGCCGATTGGAGAATCAGAATTTACACATAAAAAAATAACTGTTACATTAGTGTTAAATTAAAAAATCAAATTAACACTAATGTAACACTTCTAATTCATAATCGCATACTTTAATCCAAAACTTTAAGGAAATGCGATGGTAAATACCCGCCGAATCACCCACTCTCTATTACTCTCATCACTCATAGTAAGCTCATGCTTTGGAGCTGAAAACCTCGGAATTATCGAAATTGACTCTACGACCATCGATGATCGCTTCGCATCCAAACGTACCGAGATATCGAGCACCTCAACGATCAGCGGCGAGAGTGTTGATACTGCTCATACCGAAAATATCCAACAAATCCTTCAAAGCATTCCGGGAATTACGACGGAAGTTAAGACCGGAGACAGTATCAAAATCCATATTCGCGGTATAGAAAACCAAGTCTATATGGGTGAAAAGCCGGGGGTTGCCGTCGTTGTTGACGGTGTTCCTGTATTTGAGCGAACGGGGTCAGTGAATATCGACCTTGATAATATCGAATCGATCAAAGTGATCAAAGGGGGAGCCTCGTACCTTTTCGGGGATGATGCCCTAAGCGGTGCGGTCATCATTACCACCAAAAAAGGGGCAAAATACAATCAAAATTTTGCCGCTATCGAACGCGGGAGCTTCGGTTACCAAAAATTATTAGCGCGAACCGGATACGCTAATGATGACTTTAGTTTTCATATCCAAGCGAGTGAGCGCAAAGCGGACGGCTACCATGAAGATTCCGATTACACCGCCCAATACGTCAACGGCAAACTTCAATACTACATCGACAGTACGAGTGATTTGACATTCGGGCTCGAAGCTTCCAAGCGAAAAAAAGATTCTCATGGAACTGTAGGGGGTGAAACAGAGGCTCAAACGAATCCGGAAAGTGTTTTCACGGGGGATATGGAGAGCAGAGACTACACCCGAAAGTTTGATGTTGAACTGTTAAAACTGTTCCTTACCTATTCAAAAGATTTTTCTAATAACTCTAATTTACTGATCAACGGATATATGTATACCGATGACACCTATTTTTGGTCAAGTCCTCAAACCAAAGACGGGAATGGCGCGACACAAACCTATACCGATGATGACTATGTCTATGATAACTACTACGAACAAGTCCAAAAAGGGATTAAAAGTGAGTACAGAGCGTCATTTGACACCTTCGCAACACTTTTAGGGCTAGATATACGGGACAATAATTATAAAAATAAAGTACTCTACCGTGTTGATCAGCGCGTTGGTTTTTTCCCTGCCTACACGTATCTTTCAGCTGGCGACGAAAACAGCAATAATGAAACGGATGAGAAAGTGTATGCTCTCTACGGTGAGTACAAACAAGGAATCACCGATAAGCTCAGCGCAACCTTCAACGTTCGCTATGATGATATCAATCTTGACTATACCGACTCTCGAGATAACGCTCTTGAAAAATCGTTCGATGTTTATTCCTACCGAATCGGAACAAACTACAATCTTGATGCGCAAAATAGCCTCTTTTTAAATTACTCGACGGGATTTAGAGCACCGACGATTACCCAACTTTTTGCAGGAGATGTCAGTACCTACGGCAGCACGCAGAACAATCCCGATCTAAAACCTGAACACGCCAAAAACTATGAGATCGGTTTACGAGGAGCCATCAACAACATCAACTACGAAGCCTCTGCTTTTAGAATTGACCGAAAAGAGTTCATTATGAAAACTGCCGGAAATTACGGAAGCGTGGACAGTACCATCACCGATATGTGGGACAACATAGGGGGGGCGAAACACCAAGGGCTAGAGCTTGCGATGAACGCTAAAATCAACGATCACTTCTCCTATAACCTAGCCTACACCTATCTCAACGCAAAATACACCAAATATGATAACTTCGGTATCCATTTTGATGCCGATCATGACGGAAGAGTTGATGCGGGTGAAGTGGCGTATTACGATGTGACCGGAAACGTTATACCCCGAACATCCAAACATAACCTCAATTTTATACTCGACTACCAGCATAATTCAAATATCAAACTCTCGAGTGAATACAGTAAAAAGTCGGATTACTATGCGGATGATCTAAACAGAATTGAAATTGACGGACAAGAAGCGGTCAATATATTGGCCGAATACAAAGCAAAAATGGGCAATGTAACGTATGCACTTTTTGCAAGAATCGACAATCTATTCGACAACCAATACTACAACACAGCACGTGCAAGCAGCGATAGAGATGACAACTTACTCTTTAATGCAGAAGACCTCTCCATCACCGTGAATCCGGGACGTGTTTACACTGCCGGTCTTTCAATCAAATTTTAAGGAGCTGATATGAAAAAAATACTCTTCTCCCTCTTAGTTGGAGTCTCCCTTTGGGGATATGGCGATGGAGCAATCTATTGGACTCCGCACGGATGTGATGATGGGAAAGCGACCGCTTCCAAACACGGTGGACATGGAAAAGGGGAGAGTGCCATGTTCGCTTTGATGAACAGTGAAGCAAATGCTTCGGCATACCTTATCCTCCCTGATCTCTCCGAACAAAACTTGACCTTTAAACGTAATACACTCATGCTGCCAAAACCCTCTATGGGGGGATATTATGCGATAGTAGCAGAAGGTAATACTACGAACGGAGTCTACAGCGCCATTCGCTATCTTTCCCTTCAAGGGCGTCCTGCCAAAGTTTCCCCCACGTTACTCACGGCTATATCTAAATCAGCATTGGAAATCATTCCCGATCCTCTGCACCGTGAACATGACCGCTATACCGCCTCAAAATCGTACCATTTTCTCCTCCATTTTCAGGGAAAACCGCTTATCAATACTACCGTTACATTTGAGACTCACGATACTCCGGCTCAAACCTATACAACGGATCAAACAGGTGCATTTTCGATCACTCTTCCCAATGATTTTAAAAATGTAAAAGTAGGCCGTAGCGAGAACAAACCTTCTGAATTTCTCCTATCCACGCAACACCGTGATGGTGAACGCCTCTACAAAAGCACGCTTACCATGCCCTATTCCCTTAACCCAAATGATTATTGGCAATCCCAAACCTATGGAGCGGGAGCCATCTTTATCGGCTTCATAGGGGGGCTATTAGTCTATCGACGTACCAAGAAAGGGGCTAAAAATGGATAAATTACTCACCCTAACAGCTCTGCGCCGTGTTGTACAACTCACCGCATTCGTCTTTTTCGTTTACGGAGCGATGATTTTTACTACCTTTTATACGGGAGATAAACTGACCCAAAATCTCCCTGCCCTTTCATGCGCTTACGATCAGAGCGGGGGAGATTTTTGTGCACTGATCCCGCTCCAACATCAGATGGATCACCGTGTTTCGACCCTCTTTACCCAAAATGCAGGGGCGATGGAAGCATTGATGGGAACACTCATCACCATTGGTACCGTGGCCCTTTTGATTCTTATCCTCAACAAAGCGTTTTGCGGATGGCTCTGTCCTCTCGGATTTTTCCAAGAGACGATCACAATGATCGGCACCAAGCTCGGACTCACCCAGCTTACGTCACTAAGCCGTGAGACGATCACTAAAATCCGCCCGATCAAATGGTTTATTTTCCTTTTTCTCGTCCTGATTTTCCCCCTTCTCACGGGGATTGGATTTTTGGGTCACGAATGGGGCAATCCGTACTGTTCCATCTGCCCGAGTCGCATCATGACAACGGCCATGACGGGTGATATGTCTCAAGTTTATATCTCTCAGGCCAACGGAGGCTACTTTGCCCTCTCTCTGATCGCCGATTTGCTCTTCGGACTGATGATTGCCCTTGCCCTTTTCGTACGTCAGCCGTTTTGCCGTATCTGTCCGATCCTTCCAATGCAGACACTGTTCAAAAAAATCGGTCTTTTGCGTCTCGTCAAAAATGGATCCTCCAGCTGTGAGTCGTGCGGAAACTGTGTCAAAGCATGTCCGATGGATATTTATGAGATCCAAGACCAAGCCGAAAACCGCAATATTACCCACAGCGACTGCACCCTCTGCGGACGATGTGTCGAGTTTTGCCCTCATGATGGGGTCATGAGCTTCAAATACGGTCCGCTCACCCTCTATAGCTCTTCCAAGGAGGGGTTCAAAAAGCGGACCAAAATCGATAAATGGTGGAAGGGTTAAAGAGTGGAACCGCTAGCCCTCCTCTCCCTTTTCATCGTAGCCCTCTCTTATGGAGCGACAGCCTGTATGCTCACGTGCATGCCGCTGCTTTCCCCCATACTTTTGGCCAACAGTGCAACACGCCAGCAAAGCCTCCGAGTCCTGCTCCCCATCAGTTTAGGACGTATCAGCGGCTATATAGCCCTCTCTCTTATTGCTTACTATAGTGCAACGATGATAAAATCTCTCATCAGCGATACCACCCTAATGGGGTATATGCTGGGGAGTGTCACCCTCATTCTCGCAGGGCGATTATGGTTCTCCCTTAGGACTTCATCCTCCTGCTGTAGCACCTCTACGCAGACACCCCAAGAAGCAATACCCCTTTTTATGACCGGCGTTTTCTTGTCGATGTCACTCTGTGCTCCCGTTATCACGATGATGACCCTCAGCGCAACCACCCCCTCTTTGCTCTGGGCAATCGCTTATGGCTTTACCTTCGGGTTAGGAGCAACACTCCTATGGTTCCTCTTTTTTTCAGTAGTTCTCACGGCCATACTCAAAGAGAGTCTCATTCACCTCTCTCGCTACCGAGCAGTGCTCCAACACACCGCACCGATCCTCCTTGCAGGGGTCGCAATTGCAATCTTTAACGGATGGATACACCTATGATGACAACCGCACGTAAATCTTTTCTCCTCTCCCTTACCTTTCATGCCCTCATGGGTTCTTTGGCTTTTTGGGTACTAACCCAACTCACTACCCCCCCTAAACTTGTGAAAATCCCTATGCATCACGTGACGCTGATCTCTCTCTCAAAACCCTCTCTAAAACCCCAACCGGTTCAAGCGCCTCTTATCGAGAAAATAAAACCTCTTGTGAAAGAGCCGCAAAAGCCGTTACTACAAAAACAGAGCGTTGCAAAAGAACCTATAGCCATCACAGCCCCGATTCAGCCCCCTGCACTATCGCAAGTAACACCGACTACACCTCCTGTACAAACCTTTGTTGCACCCGCACCGCCACCGGTAAAAGTATCGCCTAAACCCGATCTAACGGCTGCAAAAAGATCATTTTTTGCCTCTTTGCGTACCACGATACAGAACCATTTACGCTATCCGACCGCGGCACGACGCAGAGGGATGGAAGGGGAAATCGATGTGCGATTCACAATGGCGAATGATGGAACGATTAATACCATTTCGGTTCAGCGGGGAGAGGCTATTTTCCATAATGCGGTCAAAACCGCCGTTTCCTCAGCTTCAGGTATCGATGTACCGAAGAACCTCGTAGATTCTTTGCCGATGGAGATTGAACTGACATTAGAGTTTAAGCTCAACAGCTAAGGAATAAGCTCAGCTTAGCCCTATTTGTGGTAGGATTAAGTTTATTTAATTCGTCGCACTATGAGGATTGTTCGTGTCCCTAAAATCACCCTTTTCTTCTTTACTCCTCCTTTTCATCTCTACGTGTACGCACGCTTACGAGTTGGGTCGCGGAGCACAAATAAACGATCATATCAATGTGGGAGGATACTTTTCGAGCGAGTTCGAAGCAGGCCGAAGCGATGAGACCTTTACCCTTGATGACGTAGCCGTTATGGCCTATGGGGACATTAACCCTATGATTTCGTATTTGGCGGAGTTTGAAGCGGTCGGGTTTTACCACAAAAACTTCAGCGACGGGAGCGACGGAGGAAGCCAAAAGTTCCATGCTGAACGGCTTTACGGCGATCTGTGGATGTCGGATGATTTTAATATCCGTTTCGGAAAACAAATCACCCCCATCGGGTATTGGAATATGGAGCCGATTAACGTATTACGCGATACCACCTCCAATCCCCTTTACAGCATGCTCCTTTTTCCGAAATTTCTCACCGGTATCGATATCAACGGGTATGTACCGAGTACTGAGGGGTTGCGTTATCACCTTTTCGCCCAAAAAAATCATGATTTGGATGAAGAGTACATCAATATTCCCAACACCCATTTTTACGGTTTTGCCGTTGAAAAAGAGTTTTCTATGGAGTGGAACGGAGGCGGAAGCGTAGGGGAGTATATTACTAAAACCAACCAGAGGACACGTTTTCTTCAAGCGAACGTCAAATATGATGATAGCGAGTGGCAATTCGTCAGTGAAGCGCTGCTTGCCAAAAGTGACTACAATAGCAGAGAAGACGATTATACCCTCTCAGGCTATGTGCAGGCAATGTATCATTATATGCCCGAGCACGCTGTAGTCGGAAGAGTTGAGCATTATAACGACCATTTCTCGGACTATAAAGACACCATCTTCACGTTGGGCTACAGCTATCGACCCCTCTACCCTATCTCTTTAAAGGGGGAATACCAATGGCATTCTCAGAATGAGGAGAATCGGGCACTCTTCTCTTTTTCGGTGCTCTTCTGATGAAAACGATTACTCTGCTCCTTATCGCTGCTTCAACCCTCTTTGGAGCACAATACAGTGTGATTATCTCGAAAAAAGCCGAGGTGGGGACATTATCAACTCAGCAGATTCGGGATATTTTTTTACAAAAACGGCACTCTTTAGGAAATCAGAAAATCATCCCCCTCAATTTAGTCGGTCAAGAGGCTTCTCGAATCGCTTTTGAGAGTGACGTTTTAGGTATGGGGAGAGATCGGTTAAATGCCTACTGGGTCAAACAACATTTCCAAGGGATCACCCCTCCGATCACCCAGCCCTCCCATGAATCGATCAAAGCGTTTGTCCAAAACGTGGAAGGGGCTATCGGCTATATCCCCTCTTCCATGGCCGATGGCAGCGTAAAGGTTATCTATGAGTTTTAAACTCAAAACTATTCTTCTCTTTTTGGGGGTCAGCCTTATCCCCTATGCGTTGAGTATGATTTTGCTAGGCAACTCGTTTCGTCAAGAACAATACAATGCCGTTACGCAAGAGATGAATACCCAGCTAAGCCTTACGGTAGAGCGGATCGATCAGCATCTGCAAACCCTCCAAAACGATATGGCATTTATTGCCAAATCGGAAGTTATGAACGATCTCTATACCCAAGATTTGGATCGTCGTATCAGTACGATGCTTCTCTCCAAGAAAAATGATATGAAGATGAGCGGTGATTTTTATGTCATAGATGTGAACCGTAAAATTATCGCTTCCAGTGACTTTAGCGCTATTTCCAAAATCAAATCCATTCAACCTTTTTTTGCAATCCCTATTCACTCAACCTTCACCCAAGAAAAAATTGCTGAGCTCATCGTCACCTATCCGCTCGAAAACTTCCAACCGTTTTTTTCCAACTCTCCACAGCGCCATTATTATCTCAAACACCATGATGGAACCATTGCACTTCGACCCAATGTTTTTGAAGAATCGCTCCAAGTCTCCCATCCTCTCAAACATCAGCCGGAGCTAACCATTGTTTTGGAAGAAGAAAAAGGGTTTGCCTATCGCTTGCTTTACAAATACGAACAATGGTTTATTGCTCTGCTGATTACGGGTGCCATTTTCATAGCCGCCGCTGCCTATTATATTGCTACAGGGCTTATCCGCCCCGTTATTGCCCTCTCCGATACGGCCAAAAAAATCACCCGTACCCAAGATTATACACAGCAGGTTTCTGTTGATCGGGATGATGAGATCGGGCAGCTTTCCGATGCTTTCAATACGATGATCGGGGGGATGGATAAAGCGTTAGATGAAATCACCACTCTCAACCGTGAAATCGAAGACACACAGCGGGAAGTCGTTTTTACAATGGGTTCCATCGGGGAGAGCCGTTCCAAAGAGACGGGAAATCACGTCAAAAGAGTGGCGGAATATTCCAAACTTCTTGCTCTGTATTACGGCCTTAATGAAGAAGATGCCGAAATGCTCAGACAAGCTTCTCCTATGCATGATATCGGCAAAGTAGCTATTCCGGATGCCGTTTTAAACAAACCGGGGCGTTTTGACGAGGAGGAACGGCGCATTATGGATACCCATGCCGAACTAGGATATGAGATGCTCCAACACTCCAACCGACCGCTTCTTAAAATGGCAGCTACGGTGGCGTATGAACATCATGAAAAGTACAATGGAAGCGGCTATCCAAGAGGCTTGAGCGGTGAAGAGATCCATATCTACGGCCGTATTACGGCATTGGCCGATGTTTTTGATGCACTAGGGAGTGATCGCGTCTACAAAAAAGCGTGGGATGATGAGAAAATCTTTTCCCTCTTCAGGGAAGAGCGCGGTGAACATTTCGATCCCAAACTGATCGATATCTTTTTTGAGCGTTTGGATGAATTTCTCGCGATTCGTGAGACCTTTAAAGATACTCACGAATCTTAAAAAAATCTACTTTCCGTTGATCATCCGCGATACCAAACCGCTTTGATCACTCTTTTCCGCAAGGACAACTCCGATAATATGAATCGCGATAAAAGCAAAAATCGCCCATCCTAAAACCATATGGAGTGTCTCAACATTCTCTTTTGCCTCACCGGTAATCTTGTAATAGAGCGCCAAACCGCTAAGGGACATAGTTGCCATCAAAACATATACCGCTCGATACAGGAGATACACCTTTTGCATAGCAGGATTATCGTCAAATCCGAACCCGTTTTTGACCACCATCGCCAATCGCCAGAGCAATAAAACCGCAACCGCAATCCCCAAATAGATGTGCCAATCCCACATCGGTGAGCGGACTGCTTTACCGATTATTACTGCCTGATCATCGGTAATTATGGTCCCCAACTCCGCCATTTTTGTTTGAACGATTGAACCGATATTAGCCTTATGCATAACACTTTCTCGTAGCACGACCGTAATAAATAACCCAAATAGAGCGATGGCGTTCAGCCAATGCCACACTCTAAATGATGATGAAAAATTTCGCATAGAAACTCCTTGTATTTCAATACACCTATCTTACACTAAAATAATATATCGTGTGTTAACTCTGTATCAACACCCTAAAAAAGATCAACTATACCCCAAAACGCTAAGACTCACTATGGTATAATCGCGTCATTATTTAGCCGTTAAAAGGTAATTCTTATGCGCCAAACCATTACTGAAAAGATATTCTCCGAGCACGTCGGACGTACTGTTTATGCGGGTGAAATTGTCCGCTCACCTATCGATATGGTTATCGGTAACGACATTACGACCCCTATTTCGATCAAAGCATTCGAAGACTCGGGTGCGACTAAACTTGCGAATCCTGAGGGGTTCTCAATCGTCCTCGATCACTTCATCCCCGCCAAAGATATCGCTTCAGCCAACCAAGCCCGTATCAGCCGCGATTTCGCTAAAAAATATCAGATGAAACACTTTTTTGATGAAAAAGATATGGGAATCGAACACGCATTGCTTCCTGAAAAAGGGCTTGTCGTACCGGGCGATGTCATCATCGGTGCCGATTCGCACACCTGTACTCACGGTGCATTAGGGGCTTTTTCTACGGGAATGGGTTCTACCGATTTGGCATTTGCCATGATCACAGGGGGAAACTGGTTCAAAGTTCCGGAATCGATCAAAGTGGTATTGAGCGGTAAACCGGGCAAATATACTACGGGTAAAGATATTATTTTAGAGATTATCCGCATGATCGGTGTGGACGGTGCGTTGTACCGTACCCTCGAATTTACGGGAAGCACGATCCCTTACCTCAGCATGGATGATCGCTTCAGTATGTGCAATATGGCAATCGAAGCGGGGGCAAAAAGCGGTATCGTTGCGTATGATGAAATCACGGCAGAATTCCTCGCCGACAAACCGCTTGCGCGTGAACCGAAAATCCATTATTCCGACGATGATGCAACCTATGTTCAAATCCTCGAAATCGATGTGGCCAATCTCGAACCGGTTATCGCCTATCCGTTCTTACCGTCCAACGGCCACAGCCTCACTCAAGCTGTCTCCGATAACATCAAAATCGATCAAGCCTTTATCGGAAGCTGTACAAACGGTCGCTTGTCTGACCTTAAAATTGCAGCAGAGATACTCAAAGGCAAACGCGTTCACCCCGACGTCCGTCTTATCGTCACTCCGGGGACACAGAGAATCGTCCGTGAAGCAACCAAAGCGGGATATATCGACATCATCATCGATGCGGGCGGTGTTGTCTCTAACCCAACATGCGGTGCCTGTTTGGGCGGATACATGGGGATTTTGGGAGACAACGAAGTAGCCGTTGCAACGACCAACCGTAACTTCGTGGGACGTATGGGTTCACGCTCATCCAAAGTCTACCTTGCCAACTCAGCCGTCGCCGCCGCTTCTGCGATTACAGGCTATATCACCGATCCCTCAACCATCAAATAATCAACGCTGCCCTCATCTGCGGCAGCCCCTTTCTCCCTCTTCTTCCAAAACTATTTACAACAAATATCATTTCTTTCCATCAAATCTGGCATTTTGTTATACAATATTTCTGCATTAAACTTTGACGGAAGGGTTCAAATGGAAGAAAAACGACACAGCAAGCTTCTTAGCGAGCTTGACAATATGACCATGTCCCACAAGCAGAACATCATGCAGATAGCTGCTTTTCAAACCGTTGGCGATGTAATATACGGTATTAACATCGCGAAAATCAAAGAATTCGCCATGATCAAAGATGCCCAGGTAACCTCTGGGCTCAGTGACAATCCTTATCAAATGGGGATCGCTGTTCTTCGAGGGGAGTCATTCCCGATTGTCGACCTGACCAAGTGGTTGGGAAATGATCCTAAAAGCGAACATACTTTAAAAGAGTTCGATATCTTTGTCGTCTCTGAATTCAATCAAAGCCTCATTGCTTTTCCGGTTAAAAAAATTCTAACGATCGCTTCCAAACGAGCTGAAGAGCTAGAACGTCCCTCGACAACCAACGCAAAAATGACCTATATCACTAAAATCGAACTCAACCAAGATCGGCGCAGAAGTAGAAAACGGCGTAAAAGTTCACTCCATTCCGAAAAACAAACACTCATAAAACCGGGGTTGAGCGATTCGGGAATCGGAGAAAATGAGAAAATATGCTTCGTTCTCGATGTCGAGCAGATGCTCGAAGATATCTTCCCTGCCGTCACTCAGCGCAAAATGCATGAGCTAGAGGAGTATGAAGATATTCAGCCGATCCAAACAGACAAAGTGTTGATCATCTGCGAAGATTCTCATATTGCGACCTCGGTTCTCCATAAAACGCTCGATAAAACAGAGATTGAAACCCACTACTTTAGTAACGGTATGGAGTTTCAAAGCTGGGCCATAAAAACACCGGGTGTAGCGAAACGGATCGGATGTGTTATTACCGATATCGAGATGCCGTTAATGGACGGTTTTCAAGTCGTCGAGTATGTCAAAAATGAGATTGATAGTTCTATTCCGATCATTGTCAATACTTCGATGAGCAATATCGGAGTGGTTAAAAAACTCGAAGATATGGGGGTTAACCTCTTCATCCCCAAAACGGAACCGCTCAAAATTTATCAAGCGGTAAAATCGTTTATGGAGGGAACCCATGTTTAACTATAACCGTTACGATCGAAAACTCGGACACAATGAACGCAAGCTCAACCAAAGCGATTTCATCGTCTCCAAAACAGACATGAAAGGGATGATTACCTACGCCAATCCGACATTCTTGGATATTTCAGGATACCACACTGCCCAACTACTAGGAGCCAACCATAATATTATCCGTCATCCGGATATGCCGCGTGCTGTTTTTTCCTATCTATGGGATCAATTGAAAGCGGAAAAAGTAGTCTATGGGTATGTAAAAAACCTGACCAAAGACGGTTCATTTTACTGGACATTCGCCTACATAGCACCCGACTACAATGCAAAAGGGGATATTATCGGATACCACTCCGAACGGCGCGCTCCCAATCCAAAAGCGATTATGGATATTACACTGCTGTATGATCGCCTAAAACAGCTCGAAATCCAATACGATATTGAAACAGCACGGGAATACTTGATTTCGCAGGCTTCGCAGCAAGGCGGTAGCTATGAGCACTACATTTACACTCTACAAAATCAACACTAAAGGGAGACACCATGGGAATGTTTGATGATTTTTCTGAAAGCCATAAAGAGCTTTTAACCCAAATTCTTGAAATGGCAAAAGATTTGGAAAACGGTATCCTCAGTACACGAATCAACCGTATTAACGAAACCGACTCTCTCGGCATTGTCGCACTCGCCCTCAACAGTGCCGCCGATCAAATGGAGTCGTTTGTCAAAAGCACCAGCCACGTCATCTCCGAACTCTCTGGGGGAAACCGATGCGTACGGATCTATACCGAGGGGATGAAGGGAGATTTTATGAAGATGGCATTAGCCGTCGATAATGTCAGCACGACCTTAGTCAATGGGATTGATGCCACGGAAAATTTTGCCCTCAAAGAGGGGATTGAAGAGTCAAATGACGGTTGGCTGGCTAAAAACCTCACCTACATCCAAAAACGGGTATTAGAAAACACCGAACTTCTCAAGCAAGTCGTAGTCAACGCCAACTTCACCGCAACAGAATCGAAAATGATGACCAATAACATCATTGAGATGGACAGCTCGATGCGACAACTCAACGATTCAATGACAGATACCGTTAAAGAGATTGAACAACTCTCGGCCAATGCCGAAGAGATCAATGAGACCATGACTCTCATTAAAGAGATCGCCGAGCGAACGAACCTCTTGGCACTCAATGCCGCCATCGAAGCCGCGCGCGCCGGAGAATACGGAAAAGGGTTTGCCGTTGTTGCCGATGAAGTGCGAAAACTCGCCGAATCGACCCAAGATTCAGCTGAAGACATTACGGAGATCATTGTTCACCTTAACAAAAGTGTCGAAGAGATTAAAACAAAAGCCCTCCAATCTCAATTACTGAGCAGTGCATCCAAAGAGAAAACCGATCTACTGCAAACGACAACCAAATCACTTGATACCAAAGCACACGAGACCAGTGACGTCGTTAACCATGCGTCTGAGCGCCTTTTTGTCTCTCTCGTCGAAATTGATCACGTTCTTTTCAAAGTTTCAAATTATGCTAAAATCTTTAAACTCAAACAGCATGATAAAGTTGACGTCATCAGCCACCATGATTGCCGTCTTGGCAAATGGTATGAAGCATACGGCAAAGAGCATTTCGGATCAACTCAAGGGTACAGTGATATTATCGAACCGCACGCACGCGTTCATGGAAAAGTCAAAGAGATTCTTGACACCATTGCAGCAGAAGGAAAAGCAGATAAAAAGTTCATCCTTAAAAATATCGAAGATATCGAAGCGGCTACCAACATCCTCTTTACAATGCTTGAAGATATGGTCTCTAAAAAATTTGCCTAACAAAAAAGGATCTTATGTTACGTGAAATTTTACGCGATAGTCTTGATGAGCTTTTTCTATCTATTCAAAAAATAGGGAAAGCTTTTGAACTCATCCAAAACAAACATGTCGAGCCTGATGATATCCATCACATTAAACGGATGATTCACTCCCTAAAAGGGAGTCTCCAAGCGATAGGGATGCACGATGAAGCATCCGCCGCAATTGAATTGGAAGAAGAGATTTTTCGCTTTTTAAATAATGCGAGCAATAAAGGGATTTATATAGGAAAAGAGGATGTTAATGGATGGTTTACACGGCTAAATGCGATTGAATTTAGTCTAAAAGGGTATATGTTTTAATGGCTTCACTGCAATTTATAGGACGACAGCCTATTATAGATCATACGGGAGAACTGATCGCTTACGATTTGTTTTATGATATCCCGAGCCATGAAGATAGTTCGCATATAGCTCCGTTGATCGCTTCGGTTATCAACACCTTCTGTATCCATAATGTTTTAGGGGATGTTCAGGGGTTTATCAAAATTGATGATACCTTTTTGATGAGTGGAATCATTTATTCGGTTCCAAAGCAGTTATTTATCCTCTCATTACCCGATTCGATCACACTCAACCATGAAAGTTATGAACGGATTATCGAACTGCATGGATTGGGATATTGTTTTGCACTTCACGATATCTCCTATATCCAAACCAAAACATTAAAAAAGCTTACCCCTCTTTTTCCTATCCTTAGCTATCTCAAGGTAGATATTAAAAATCTCTCTCAAGAATATATGGCCAAACTCTCAAAACTTATCAACCCCTATTCTCTTAAAATGATTGCAACCGACGTCAATACCCAAGAAGAGTACGCTATCGCCAAATCGATCGGCTTTCCCTATGTAGAGGGGTATTATTTCAGTGAACCGATTAGCGTTGAGCATCAGAGTGTCGACTCAAAACTGTTAACGGTAATCCGCCTTTATAATATGCTCACATCGAGTGCCACCACCACCGAAGAGCTTACTATGACATTTGAATCCAATCCCGAACTCACGATTCAACTGCTTCAATACATCAATTCCAGTGCATTCTCTTTACGAATAAAAATATCTTCGATAGCTCAGGTGTTGACCCTATTGGGGAGAAAACCTCTCTCCCAATGGCTCCTTCTCTTAATGTACGGAAAACATATCAACCATTCCCCTACCCAATCGCTCCTGATGCAAATGGTCTCACGAAGAACCGCACTGATGAAAGGATTTTATAAACTTCTCAATCCCCGTGCAACATCCGATGCAATGGGAGAAGCTTTTTTTGTCGGGGTTATGTCACTCTCAAGTGCTGTTATGTCGATGCCATTGCGCCTCATCCTCAAAGATATGCACCTCTCTGAAGAGGTGATGATAGCTTTGCTCGAGCATAAAGGGGTACTTGGAGAGCTTTTAGAGACCGTTGAGGCCATAGAGCGGTTCAACATCGAAAAAATCCAAGCGTTTATCCATACTCATAATCTCTCATCGGCTGCAGTTTTACAATTAATTTCCACCACTGCCCTCTCGTCTCAAGAACTCGATTAATCTCTATATTGTTATAATAGTCGTACTTTAGTATCGGAGGCATTCATGCGTTTATTTATCCTCTCAACGGCCTTCGCACAACAATGATTACAACGCCGTGCATCCTCTTCGCCGGAGGTAAAAGTTCTCGTATGGGAGCGGATAAATCACTCCTTCCTTTCGGAGGATACCCGAGCCTTGCAGAGTATCAATATGAGCGCTTAAAAACGATCTTCTCCCATGTGTATATCTCTGCCAAAAGTCGTGATAAATTTAATTTTGATGCTCCCTTTATCCTTGACCCCGCCGATGTTGACTATGCTCCAACCGCAGGATTCGTCAGTATGTTTAGAGAACTCAAAGAGGAGAGAGTACTCGTCTTGAGTGTCGATACGCCGTTTGTGGATGAGAAGGTATTTCAAGCACTCATAGATGCCGATACGGAAAATCTGGATACGGTAATCGCCCGAACGAGCGAGGGGAGCCATCCCATGTGCGGACTCTATCACCGCTCATTGTTAGGAGAGTTTGAACGCATGTTAGCCGAGAGGGATCACCGTCTTGGGAAACTCCTCGCTGCTTCCAACACACTCTACCTTGATTTTAGTGATGATGCCCTTTTTGCCAATCTGAACCATCCGCACGAATATGAAGAGGCAAAAATCCGTTTCAATGCACTAACGACATGAATCCGCTCTTCCCTCTGATTGTAACCCTCTTTTTTTCGATGGTTCACTATCTGGGCTATACACGAATCGTTTGCCATTTGCATATAAAACCACATACCCGTACCATCCTTCTGGCCTTCCTAATACTCAATATGGTGGGAATCATAGGTTATCTTTTGAGCCGCTATCTCCTCAGCCCTCCTAAATTCATTTATTTCATCCTCTCTCTGAGTATCGGTATCGGTTTTATCCTCTTTATGGGGATCATACTGTACGAATTGCTCCATCTCCTACAGCGAAACATCCCATTTAATTCCGAAAAACGGATTTTTTTTAAACGTGCCACCGATATCGGATTTTTAAGCCTCGGAAGTGCTTATCTGGGAGCCGGAATTATTGAAGGGGCGAAAGAGCCTGCGGTTCAATTTGTTGATATCAATCAAAACCGCTTTGGCGGAAAATCCTACCGTATTGTCCAAATCAGCGATATCCACATCGGTGGATTGATCGACAGAGAGTTTGTTGCCAAAAGCGTCTCTATGATCAATCACCTTAACCCCGATCTCATTGCCATAACCGGTGATTTATCCGATGCGCATATCGACGTTATCAAAGATGCTGTCAGTGAACTGCGTCATCTCAAAAGCCGATACGGAACCTTTTACGTGGTGGGAAACCATGAATATTTTCACTCATTGAATACAACGATCTCTTTCGTGAAAACGCTCGGGATTCATGTCTTGGAAAACAGTGCCTTTAAAATAGATGATTTTTACATTGTCGGAGTTTACGATCTTTTTGGCTTTCGTACCCAAACCCATATCCCCGATATCAGGGATGCTATTAAAAACATCCCCCCTGATGCGCCGACACTCCTTTTAGCCCATCAGCCAAAGTATATAGAGTATCTAGAAGGGTTTGCCCCCTCACTGATCCTCAGCGGACACACCCATGGAGGTCAAATTTGGCCGTTTAACTATGTAGTGAAACTGGCACAACCCTATGTCAAAGGGCTTTATCCGCTTGCTCCTAACCGCCATATTTATGTCAACAGCGGAATCGGCTTTTGGGGCCCTCCGATGCGACTGGGATCACAAGCTGAAATCACCTCTATTTCGTGGTCGTAACCTTATTCTTCAACACATTTAGGAGACGCTTCTTTCTCGCTTTTGCGCACCAAATAGATAAAGACCGCAAACACAAGGAGCAAAAAGGCCAATGAAGCGATCAATGTCGATGCATACGGCAGATCTTTATAATCATGGATCGAAATTTTAAAGACGACCAACAGCGCTTCGATCAGCAACGCAATAATGATCGACACCGAAAAGTTCATCAGCGTTTTTGCATTAAACGTTTCACTGATATGCTGCGTCCGAGGCAATACCTCTTGCTCAAAAATAGTTTTCCCCAAATCGTATACCGCAAGTCCTAACGTCAGCGCAATGATCGGTTTAAATACCGCATCGATAGAGAGCGGTTCAGTGGCAAAAAGATACCCCCCAAAGGTATAAAAACCGTATAAAACGACAAACACTCCAAAAAAGAGGAGTCCCCCTCCGATAATTGCGTATGACGACCTGTGCAGATATTTAAACAAATTATTTTTTTCAATTAAGGCAAATCTCTCCAACAACTTACGAAGTCTAAAATCGAAAAATAGATACCCGTCTTCAACGGCATACACAACCGTTATACACAAGTGTCCCGTTGCGGTAGAGATATAGGGTTCACTGATGTAATACCCTTGCTGGAGAGCGACCTCATCCACCAGATATCCCCGATCCGCTCCGACATGATAATGTTCTTCCTTGTTCAGGTAAATATTGGGTGAGTTTTGGACGAATCCTTCATCCGTTTTATAAATGAGCTCAAGGCTCGGAAATGTTTTAAATAAATTGGCCGAAAGCTGCATATTAAAGGCTTTCGGACTCGCTTTCCTCAACGTCGTTAAAATAAATTTTTGGATCAATGGAGCATTAGCACTATAGCTACGCACTAAATCTTGCATTGTATCTCCCTCAATTAATATCTCGAAACTATAGCCCAATTTTGGTTCCCGCTATGATCATTTTTTAATCACATTCTAATTTACCTCTGTTAGCTATAATAATAAAAAGTATTGCAAAGAGCTATAATGAATTTAACCCATCTTGATGAGCGTGATCGCCCGAAAATGGTCGATGTCTCTGATAAAACCACTACCTCACGTATCGCAGTTGCCAGCGGACTCATTACCATGAGTCAAGCGGCTTTTGATGCTGTCGTCAATCAAACGGCTAAAAAAGGGCCTGTTCTCCAAACAGCCGTAATAGCTGCCATAATGGGGACAAAAAAGACCTCCGATATCATCCCTATGTGCCATCCGCTCAATCTCTCAGGGGTTCATTGTGATATTGAAGAACTTCCGACACTCCCGGGATTCAAACTCATCGTCACGGCAAAGCTAAGCGGTCAGACAGGGGTCGAAATGGAAGCATTGACCGGAACGAGCATCGGCTTGCTCACTATCTATGACATGCTCAAAGCGATAGATAAATCGATGGTGATCGGCCCTATCCAGCTTGAAACCAAATCAGGAGGCAAAAGTGGAACTTATCAACGACTTACCCCAGAAGCTTGAATTAGAATACCCTTGTACATGGTGTTACAAAGTAGTCGCAAATGAACGCGCTGGAATCGAGATTGCTGCACTGGAAATATTCTGTGAACGGAAATATTCCCTCGAACCCTCAAAAGCGAGCAGTAACGGTAAATACATTAGCATGAACTTAGAGTTATTGATTCATAATGAAGACGAACGAACCTATTTTTACGAAACGCTCAAAGCGCATCCCCATATCAAAATGGTACTATAAAGGATCGAATGATGAAAACAGATACATTTGCCAATGAGATTCAAAGACGCTACTCAGGGTTAAACCCCACGGTTTTAACCCTTCAAGAGCTGCGTGAAGTAACGGTCAATACATTAAAAGAGACAACCCTCTCCCTCCACAATGAACTCGAAGATCTAATGGTTCAAAAAGAGCAGATAGAGCGCCACATTGCCCGTAAAAGCGATGAACTTCAACAGCTAAAATACCGTTTCTTTGATGTATTGGAAAAAATGTTCAGCGAAGATGATGCGATGCTGGAGAAACTCCACCAGATCAAAATCCAGTCGGTTGATCTTCTTGATATTCTCGAAGAGATGGTAGAGAGTGCCATTATTACGACCTTAGAGCGCGCTTCTGACATCGAAGAGACCCTTCATGAGATTATCAAAGAGATCACCTTTGAAACGCTCAATGCCAATGTCCTCAATGCGATCCGTATTCGCCGAATTTTAGCCAGTATTCTCCAAACGGCACTCAATCTTGCTGAAGCAACACCGAATCAAGCCGATACAATTTTGCGGGGTACTTTGCTCGGTATACGTTCCGCCCTCTACAAGTCGATCGAAAAATTTCATCAATACCTCCTCTATGTTCCTGAAGAGGTTAAAGCCCTCTATCGGGATGAGTACAAAACCATCGAAAACGAACTCGATCACATTGATACTCTCTTTACTCAGGTTATCCACTCTCTCAGCCATCGTAATGCACCCGCTATCATTGCCAAATTAGAGTCCATGAGCCAAGATATCCGTTTTGATACCGAAGAGATCAAACACCTCTCAAAAGAGACGGTAGAGCTGTTGCGCACCCGCCTCTCGAAACTAAAGCGCGGGGTAACGGAGCAGGGAAATAAACTTCTGCAATCAAAATCAGCTCAAGAAGCAAAAGCGATGGGAGTACGGGCGTGGAGTGTTGCCAAATCGGCGATGAACGGCGCCATAAAAGGGGCCAAAGAGGCTATGGATAAGAAGTAGCCCCTTACTTACATATCCCGTGCTAATGTAAACATATTAGCATTGCTTTTTATAAAACTCGCGCATCGGTCACATACCGGATCGCCACCCTTATACGGATAAGGGCAGCGGCATTCATGACATGTCACCATCTCATAATAGACCATCTGCTCGGCGCGATCGTACGCAATATTTACTAAATTAAATCCCTCTTTTTTGCTTATTGCTTTGGGCTTGCATATATCCTCACAAATACCGCATCCGATACACTTGCCCTGAGAGAAAAAGATTCCTTGTTTGTCAGAGGTCGGAAAAAGTGCATCCGTCGGACAAAATTGGGTACAATCGCCACAGTTGGTACATGCTTCAAAACTGATCTGCTTGTTAAAAAAGAGGGGGGAACTTTCACTAAATTCCGTTCTCTCCAATCCCGTAACAATCTCTTTGAGAGAGTTTTTGAGCAATATACGTTTCAGCGGCATCTTCATATCCGCTAACTTATGATGTGTTACTGTCATAGAGATGTGAGCCACTGAGCTTTCCGAGAGAGATTCTTTAACTTTCTCAAACCCTTTGCGGAAAAGGGCACGCCGATCTGCTTGCTCCTCTTTCGTTTCTATCGTCTCTATCCGATGAGGGCTATCTATCGTCTCTAAAAATTGGTTTGTTGCACCGATTTTTGACCGTATTGCCTCTTCTAATTTTCCGTTTTCATTAAGAACACACCCCGCACAATGACTCATATCACATGTCACGTTTCGCTCACCCCGAAGAGCCATCACACTGAAGTGTTCGACATCAAATACACCCAAACACGGTGTTGTCACTTTACACGAAAGTGTCGGGGCTTCTTCTATATGTTGATACGATGCGGCATATCCGTTAGGATCGAAACTCTCTATCTCCAAGGCTTCGGTAGGACAGCTTCCGATGCATCCTGCACACTCAACACACTCATTTTCGAACAAAGTCAATTTGTTTCGAACGATATGAAAAGCTCCCTTGGGACAGATATCAATACAGATTGTGCAATCGTTATGATAGTACTCATTGCGTAAACAACGGGTCGCCGTAAAACTGAATAGGTTATTTTTTTGGACGAAATTGATATTACCCATTGATAGACCCTTGTGCCAAGTATTCATAATCAGCACTTAAAAACTCAACAATAAAATCACACATATCACGATAAAACGGTGTATCTGCCATACTCTTCATCCCCATCATATAAGGAACTACCCACGGAAATATATGCTGATCCAAAAATTCAAATTGCGACTTCACTTCATTCCGGTACACCAATGTTTGCATAAATGCAAACTCAATCCCCAAATGATCCGGTGCCATAATCTGTGTTTGATCCATATTTACTTCAAACCCGTGTGTAAAATAAAAACCCATTACCGGATTTTGCAACCCTACAAGTGTCTCATTTTTGGCATCCAGAACAAACGATTCTACTGGCTGCGTATTTAGAACATACATCGACGTATAATCGGTATTAAGCTGCTCATACAGCTCTTCGGTATCTGTTGTCGTGATCCACTCATTTGTCTCTTCACCGATAATCTCTAAAAGTGAACTATTGTTTTTGAGATCATTGATAAAACGACGATCAGGGATATCACTCATAACACGAGATAAAAAAGCATAGATATAGAGACGATATTCGTTATTCATAATGATTCCTGAAAATAAGTAAGGGATTGTGTCATAGGAGGACTTTGAGACAGCAAAGTTTAGACAATTAAGACTAACCCCAATGGGGTTAGAGAGGTGTTACAAACACCCTTTAAAGAACGATTTTTTAGGTGGTGGCGGAGATTTGAATTCTGTCGCCATAATCGTATTGGTCGCTTCGTCGAGTGTTCCGAGAACAACAACACCGTTTTTATTGATCCCTTCGCGCATTTCGGAAAGTTTCAATTTTGTGGTATCGATCGTATAGACTTTACCCGTATTGTGTTGATAAAGGGCATACTTTGCTTCTTTTGTCGTCACACCTGGTTCGGTTTTACGAAAACAACCATCCGATCCGCACACATAATTTTCCAAATAACAATCGGCAAATGCACCTTGAGCGGCACATCCCGGAGTTGTCAAAAGACCTTCGAACTCTTCAGGCTCGTTGGCAAATGCGCTGAATACCAGCGCGGCACAAAGCAATACAACTTTTTTCATTATTCTACCTCCGCTTTGAGAGATTTGAGATACGCTACGATATTATCAACCGTCTCTTTATCCAAGAAACCGTAATCGGTCATCGTCGAGACACGTTTCCCTTTTTCAATATTATACCAAGGGGTATTGGCGTGTGCATTACGATTATAACCTGGTACAACAACAGCAGACGGTTTTAAGATTGATTCACGTAAATAAGCAACCGAAGAATACCCACCTACATATTTGAGTGACGGTGACAAGAATGAAACCGGATCAGAGGTCTCGATTTGGTGACATCCGTTACATCCGTTTGCGGCAGCTGCTTCTTTACCTTTTACCGGATCACCTTTGGAATCAGTGGTCAGTTCGGCGTGCATTGCGGCATTTGGCTTTTGCCCCTCTAGATTGATCGCGATCCACGGACTCAGGTTTTTGATTCCGTTACGGCCCATTTTTGAACCATCCCATACCGCAATCGAAACCGGTACTGTTCCGTTCAGATTGACATACGCGTCTTTGAGAGGACGACTAAGCGTTCCCGTCCAACCGTTTGCTGCATACGTCATGGCTGCGTTTGATTTGACAGACCCGTCTTTGATTTCGGTCAAAGAGCGGTACCCTTCTCCCACAAAAACTTTCTCATAATCGTGGTTCCCCAAAGCTGCCACTTTTGCATCGAATTCTGCCAGTTCTTTGCCGAATAGACCTGTTTGCTGGCGGTTGATCTGATGTGCGACGTCTTTATTGCCGTTTGGCTCATACACTGTTTCCATCGCTTTTTGAAGGTGTACTACAACAGGACGTCCTTCCGATCCCATACCGATGTATGGAAGTACTTGAGGAACTTTCGATATACCGGCAAACTGAACTGCGAAACCGTCACTGTACGAGGTTGTTGAAGCATTCGATTGAACATCTTTGGTTCCATCCGCCCATTTGACTAGCAATGCGATGTTATTACCGTCATACAACGCTCCGACCTGCACTTTTTTAGCTTTCGGATTTACATTCTCAGGCAGCGCATTGGCTTTTTTATCATTCATGTAGATTGCTGTTTGCGGATACAGTATTACGGTTTCAAATTTTGCTTTTGACCATACTGCCGAATCGGCTTTAACCGCATCCAACTTTTCAGAAACTTTAACGGCGTTAATCGCATGCTCTGATGCAAGTGCCGCAGAAGCGGCAACACCCAATGAAAGAATAGTCGTTAATAGCTTTTTCATTAGTGGTGTCCTCCAGCTTTTGTAAACTTACCGGCAATGTAACGTGTATCGACCGGAGCCAATGGATTACGTTTGTTCTCTTTGGCAACCTGCTGATAGTAGTTGTTGTCCAGACGGAACATATCAGAGTGTTGGTATGCGATCAATAGATCCATAAGCTCACTTACACCCGTCTCTTTACGTTTTTTCATCTCAGTTTTGAGAGTTTTAATCGCATCATGAACTTCCGGTCCGAATAATTTTTCAAGTTCTCCAACTGGAAGACGCGTTGAACCCTCGATGATTTTACCCTCTGCATCAAATTTAGCAGGGGATTCGGTCGGAGGAATATAATAAACATTCGGTTGTGTACCGTAATCAGAACGGAGACCCAATGCTACTTTGTATTTATGTACCAATTTGTGTACTTGTGACTCTTCATCATCCAAGAACCCTACGAAACGGATACGACCGACACATTGTTGCGCACACGCCGGCGGTAACCCCTGCTCAATACGTGGGAAACAAAGGATACATTTCTCTGATTTAGAGATTTTCGGATTGAAATAGATTTTTTTGTAAGGACATCCCGCGATACAATAGCGGTACCCTTGACAACGATCCAAGTCAACCAATACAACACCGTCTTCTTCACGTTTGAAGATTGCATCACGCGGACACGCACTCAAACATCCCGGATTTGTACAGTGGTTACAAATACGCGGCAAGTAGAAGAAATAGTTGTCTTGAGGGAATGCACCCGCACCCTCATCCTCATCCCAGTTCGGTCCCCAAGTCGGAGAGATATGCGGGTGGAATGTATTACTATCCGCTTGTCCGCCCATCAATGATTCGTAGTTGTAATCCCAAGGCACCCCGTAATCGGCTTCGAGGTTAGGGATGACACCCGGCTGAAGGTCGCCCGCAGCGTCAAATCCGCCGCCAAGCTCCATCCAGTTTTTTGGATAACCGGTACCTGGATAGGTCTCGACGTTATTCCAATACATATATTCACGACCGTTACGGTTCGTCCATTGCGTTTTACATGCTACGGTACATGTTTGGCACCCGATACATTTGTTCAGGTCCATTACCATTGCTAATTGTCTTTTAGACATCTAAACCCCTTAATACTGTACGTCTTTTGCTTTTTCGTAATTCACGGCGCCATCATAAGCGTACTGATTACCATCCCATAGGCCACCAAATTTCAAGTGACCCCATCCATCTGCCATCTCAAGAAGGTTCAATGCCGTTGGTACAACTTCATTGTGCCCTTTGTTTTTCAAATACATGTACGGTTCCCATCCATGCTCTAGTACCAATCCATCAGCCGGAGCGGAAGAAGAGAGTTTTGCCATTGCATAGAACTCACCGAGAGCATTGTAGATACGGATAGTATCACCGTCTTTGATCCCTTTAGCTTCTGCAACCACACGGTTGACTTGCGCTGCAGGGACACCGCGTTGAAGACGCAATAATGTACGTGACGTTTTGTAGTTCGAGTGGATAGACCAACGAGCATGCGGCGTCATAAATACATACGGATAGTCTTTAGACTGAGGACGGATCCCTTCCATACCGGTATTCGTTGCTGCACCCATTTTAATATACAGTTCATGGTCAACGTAGAACGTTTGGCGTCCCGATAATGTCTCAAGACGCTCCATTTTATACAAATGGTCTTCATTCGAGTTAAACGGACGGTCCGAGTACAACGGTGAAGATTTTGCCGCTTTTTCATTGATCAATAAGAATCCGCCCACTTTGTACATTTTCTCCATCGTCCACGGCTCATACTGCTCACATTTCTCGAGTGCAGCTTGTACCGCCATTTTGTCGGTTCCGAGATACACTTCACCCGCACCCTCAGACTCTTCGTCGGTGTTTGTGAACTCTTTGTGGAAGATTGTCAAATCATGGAAACCCGGTTTCGCGAATTTTTTATGATCCGGTACTTTTGCTTTAGAGATGTTTTCAGAGCGGTTAGCCAGCTCTTCCATTTTTTTAGCAAGGAAGGTAAACATTGACCACTCATCCATCGATTCACCGATGTTTTTGATGTTTGCAACCGGCTGAGCCAAGTTGGTAAAACGGTGATAACCAGGACTTGTACGAAGGTCATATACTTCATAGTGCGATTTCGCAGGGAGAAGGATATCGGCATACTGTGCCGCTTCGCTCATTCGGTAATCGACATAGGCATAAAATTTCGTTTTGTTCAAGAACGCTTTACGATATTCAGACCCTTTGTTACGACGGAATTTTGAATCGGCTACGATAAGAGCACAGTCCGGCTGCCACCACGGTTTATTCACATTACCGCGTTTAGAAGCCTGATTGATTTTATCGTTTTCTCCTGATTTAAGCATTTCAGACAATACTGCCATATACTCATCTTTAGACATACCGTTTTGAGCACGTTTGACATCTTCGTCACTGAAGTATTGATCAAACGTTTTCATACCGTCACCAAATACGAACTCACCGACGAAACCTGATCCGAAACGGGCATTATATTTACCACTAAATCCTGACAATGCGCCAAGTCCTGAGAGGGTAAATTCATTTTCCGTATTCAATCCGCCGTATGGTCCCATACGTCCCGTAAGACCACAAATTGAAGCAACGTTCCAAATGGTCATAACACCATTGAAATATTTGTTCAACGAGAATCCGGTTGTAATCTCTACAACTTTAGGGATCGCGATATCACGCGCAAGCTGACGCGTTGTATCAGGGTGAACGCCGGTTACCTCTTGGATCGATTCAGGGCTGAATTTTGCCGCTGATTTTTTGAGCATTTCGAATACGGTGGTCACTTCACGTTTATGACCGTGCATATCGGTAATAGTCCATTTTCCTTCGAGTTCCGGAACGATTCCGTGATCATCAAGACGAAGTGATTTCTCACTGCTTCCCTCAGTACCCGGCATCAAAGCGATTTTACCGGTCGCTTTATTCATACAATAGAACTCTTCCATATATTTGTGATGATCTTCATCATTTGCCGCATGTTCCATATCAGAACGGCGAATCATTTTTTGAGTCTCAACATCAACCAAGAACGGAAGATCGGTCAATGTTTTTATAAACTCAGGCTTATAGAGTTTTTCATTCAAAATAACGTTGATAACACCCATGGCTAGGATATTATCGGAACCAGCTTTGATCGGAATCCAAAGGTCAGCTGATTTTGCCGTCGCATTGAACTCAGGGGTAATAACGATAACTTTTGCTCCGTTATATTTCCCTTCCCATACGAAGTGAGCATCAGGGATACGAGAAACCGATGGATTTCCCCCCCACATAACAGCCGTATCGACGTTGTACATGAAATCCCACGTACACCCGAGGTTACCCTCACCGTACGCAATCGCCGCACCTGAGAACATATCTCCAAGATACGATGACGGATAAATACGGATCGCACCGAGCTGTGTCGAGAAACGAAGCGGCGCACCGCGACGACCCTCGGTCAAAAGACCGGTTCCCGCGTGTACCATCAATTTATCCGGTCCGCGTTCAGGATCAGTCATACAATTGAAAATCTCTTGGCATACGCGCTCAGCCGCTTCATCCCAACTGATACGTTTCCATTTCCCTTCGCCGCGCTCACCGACACGAACCATCGGATAGAGGATACGATCTTTTTGATACATCGTTTGAGAGTGCTGTACCCCTTTGTTACATCCGCGCGGGTTGAAGTCAGGGATTTTTGCATTAATGACCGGATAACGAGCCGATTGGTTCTCACGAGTAACAACACCGTTGTTAGACCATACTTCCCAAGCACAGTTACCTTGACAGTTAACACAGTGGTATGCAAAACCGTGTTCCTCTTTTTTCCCGTACGTGAATGAAAACTCATTGCGGTACATATCTTCGGTATAGTTGGTATTCGGATAATTTTCTTTACCGTTCTCAACCGACATTACATTGGTTTTAGCGAATAGTGAGCCTTGTGATGCCACTAGCGCTGCCGTCATCCCTGAAACTTTCAGGAAGTCACGGCGTTGATTGTTCATTACTTTTGTCATAGCTATAGCCTTATCGTTTAATCGGAAGGTTCATATCGTTACCCCAAACATCCCAGCTTCCGGTGAAGACTTTGACATTTTTGTAACCCAATAATTGAAGCGCAGTGATATGTTCCGAGCTTCGTCCCGCACCTACGTGACAATACGCGTAAATCGTTTTGTCTTTTGTAATTCCGTAATTATCGTACACTTTTTGGAGTTCTTCTGCTGAACGGAATGAGAGTTTTTTATCGGCATCGGAGATTTGGCTCCACTCGATAAAGGTTGCTCCCGGTACGTGTCCGCCACGTGCAACGTTATCCATTTTACGCTCACCGACAATCTCCGCGATACCGCGAGAGTCAATGATCACATATTTAGATTTTTTACCGTTTTTAAGGATATCTTCCATCGCGTGTTTCACTTCGTTTTTATCCGCAATCACATTCCATTTGATTTTTTTAGGATCAATTTTATAGGTTTTCGGTTTTACAACTTCATCCCCTTTAACAACAAGAAGACGTTTTTCAACTACTGCCATTTTTGCGCTCAACGCTTTTACCGTTTCAGATGCTTTTTTAATCGTTGCATCCAGAGCCGCTTTATCCGCACCCTCTTTTTTAAGAGCTTCTTTTGAATCTTTTTCTACTTTTTTAGCAGCTTTTAGTTCTTTATTAAGTGCATCATACTCTTTTTGCGCCGGATCGACTGCCATCATAGCCGCACGTCCGCCGTTGAGCACTTTTACATTTTTATGACCGTAACTGTCGAAAAATGAATAAACGCCTGTCGCATTCGGCCCTTTAAAGTCATCGTATGCGATAACCGTCATATCATTGCTGATCCCTTTTTTGCCGATGGTTTGTTCAGCATCATCAATACAGCGATAGAGCGGTGCGCAATGCATTTCGCCATCAATTTCCGAATGGTGAAGGTGGTGAGCATACATCTCAACTGAGCCTTTAATATGACCGAGTTTATAAATATCTTCGTTATCACCCGATACGAACATCACTTTTGGATTACCGATAAGCTTGACCGCTTCTTCGGCAGAGATAAGGATTGAATTATCCTTATACCCATCGGCTGCCATTAATACAGTGGCTGCCGACAGTGATGCCGCAACACATAGTGTTTTTAGCAATCTGTTCATCCGTGCTCCTTATTTTTAAATGTGCACACTCTGGTGCCTTTATTTACGGAATTTCCATCTCTATTATAGGTAGGTATCTCTTAATATACGGTAAATACCTACTTTAGCTCCACCCATGGATTACTTTTTGTTACATAATTATCACAAAATTGAGACTATAAATGATTGGACGTTTTTTTACGTTTTCTTATACTTCCAACACTGTTTTAAGCCTTACATAGTATTATTAATACTTACAATTTAATCACTTTTTGATAGTATGACGATTATTTTTATCACAAAACAAAGGGAGCTTATGCATACCGATATGTTACAAAACGCACTGACACACTCCGATACCTCTGAACTTATAGAATTATTAGAGGATAAAACCCTTCCGATCGAAACAGTCCAAGCAATCTATACTGCATTCAAAACTGATAAACTGCTCGTCGGACAAGTCGCTATGAACCTCTCATTACGAACTTCCGTTTATGAGCGGGATAAGGAGTACAGCCCTATCATGGTTGAACTCCTCATCGACATTGCAAGCAATCCGGTCGACATGGGTGCACGTTGGGCAGTTGCCAAAAACCCCCATACGCCGGTTGAAGTGCTTCGTCATCTCTCTAGCGATCCTATCAACTTAGTACGCGCTCTTGTCGCGGCAAACCCTGCAACCCCAAGCGATGTATTGGAAAAGTTTTTCAGTGATGAAAAAATTGTCCGTGACGGACTCTCCGGCAATCCCAATACACCTCCGAAATTGCTCAAAATTTTATGCGATGACAATGATAAAATGGTACGTATGCGTTTAGCTGAAAATCGTTCCGCTCCAAAAGAGATCATCACACTGTTACTAAACGATACTGATTTTGACGTAAGTAAAGCGGCACAAGCAAATTTGGGAGAACGTCCATGAAAAAACGCCATTTTGAAGAACGAAGCCAGTTTATGAGTCTCGAAAATCACTTTTTAAACACTTTTTTTTCGGGTCTTTATTTGAGTGCAAGCGATTTTATTACTATCGGTAACGCCAATGGATTAGAGCTTCGAATGCACTCTCGTGAAATGCTGATCAAAGACTTGCTCAATGAATCAAACAAAATCGGAACGCTAGCTGGCGTTATAGCCTCTTTGAATAACCTTATAGATGAGCGTATTAGTACGTGCCATCGACTCAGCCTTGAATATCCGCTAGCTCGCGCTCCATTAGCCAAGCAAGCACAAAAAGCAAATGGAACCAAAGCACTTTTAGCTCGTGAAGCGAGAGGAAATCCTTATGAACACTAAAGAGTTACAAGAAGCTCTCAATACTCTCTCTTATCCGGGGCTGAGCCGCACACTCGGTGATCTCAAACTGATCTCTGAGGTAAAAGTGAGTGAAGGTGCCGCTAATATCGAACTCCTTACCGTCAGTGATGATTCATATCTCACGGTGAAATCAGCAATTGAAGCGGCTTTGGGGGAACAATTCTCACGTCTAAATATCACCAAAAAAGCTCAAGTTCAAAAAGATACGAACTACGGCAACAGTTCCAATCCCAATAACCGTGCACCTTATGCTGCCAATGTCATAGCGGTAACGAGCGGCAAAGGGGGAGTGGGCAAAAGTACCGTCAGTGTCAATCTTGCCATTGCTCTTGCGCAAAAAGGGTATCGTGTCGGTATTTTAGATGCCGATGTTTACGGGCCCAACGTTCCGCGCCTCACCAATACCGATTTGGAAAAAATCCGATGGAATGATGATAAAATCATCCCGAGTGAAAACTACGGAATCAAAATTATGAGCGTCGCTCTTACTACTCCGACCTCCGATACTCCGCTTGTATGGCGCTCCTCAGTAGCGGTATCGGCATTAATCCAATTTCTCGAAGATGTAGAGTGGGGAGAACTTGATTTTATGGTTATCGATATGCCTCCGGGGACAGGAGACATCCAGCTCACAATGGCGCAAGAGCTTCCTATCACCGCAGGGGTGATCGTAACCACCCCTCAGCTCGTCGCCAGCGATGACGTCAGCCGTGCCATCCGAATGTTTCAAGACATCCATGTCCCGATGGCAGGATTGGTAGAGAACATGAGTTATTTTATTGCCCCTGATACGCTTAAGCGCTATGACATTTTCGGAAGCGGCGGCGGAGCACGTTTGGCGGAGCGCTATAACATCCCGTTATTGGGTCAGATACCCCTAAACATGGAGATTCGTGAAGGCTCAGACAACGGTGAACCGCCGGTTGTGTTAGGAAACGATACACTGAAAAGTTATTATAAAGAGATTGTAGAGAATATGCTAAAAGCGGTGAAGTTTAAAATTTAAAAAGAGGAGTTTCCACAAAATGTGGAAACTTTATAATTATTTGAAAATCTTTTTGAGATCAGCTTCAACGGCACCCGGCACGGTTGCAATCGTCATAAATTCTGTCATAGTCAATAATGGGTAACTGATAGCAATAAAGTATTTTGCGCTCAACGCTTTTGCTTGTCCGTCTTCGATCAATACAGCCCATGGAAGCAATTGACCGTTTTGAGTTCCGATCTTTTTCACAAATCCGTTTGTACGTCGATCCAAACTCACAAATGCTACGTAACGATCCTCACCCAATTTTACTACAGCCGTTGTCCCTTTTGCTGCTTGTGCTTTGGCAACCAAGTTAGCCGTTGAACCTTCACCTACGACGCTCATATCTTCATAGTACGGCATCCCCACCATAAAATGGTAGCCTGCTAATCCCGCAAATTCCCATTTATCTGTAGAATCTTTTAGAGGGCCGAATGCTTTTTCAAGTGATCCCAATACTGCTGAAGCCGTTGCATGGCTGTACTCTTTTTGCATAAATGCTTTTCCGAAATAAACCGGATTGGCAATGCTGATTTGTTTACGCTCATCATCAACCAAAATTCGCCCTACCGCCGCAAGACCGCGAATAGGCTTATTTGCCATTGCTTTCATCGCGCCATTGGTATAAAGCACTGATGTGCCTGCATCCGTTTTATAGCTTCCGACTACTTCAAAGCCAGCAGCAGAAAGTTTGGCTTTTGCCTCATCTACTGTTGTGTACGATGCAATTTTATAGGTTGCTACAACTTTTTCGACTTTTACTCCGGCTTCCGCTTCAGGAGAGACTCCGGCACATCCGCAAAATCCGAGAACGAGTGCGCTCATAATGAGTGTATAGATTTTTTTCATTTCTCTTGTGCTCCCAATTCTGTCATGATTTTAATAATCTCTTTATCAAGGGCAACGATAGAATCGTTCATTTTTTGATCTTTTATTCCCATAACCGCTGTCCAGGTTGCAAGACGAGGCATACCGATCATTACTTTATTCGATCCTTTTTCAACGTACATATACATTGAACACGGAGCTAACGCTCCCGCATCCGGACGCCCTTGGTTAAAAATTCCCTCAGAGAATTTGAAATGACAAAGTGAGTAAACCCAGTATGCATCGAATCGACCAAACTCAATGTTTGCATCGGTCATAGAAGCTTTTATATCTTTATATCCGGCAATGATATATTGATTTGCTTCGAACGCTTCTTCAAATTTTCCTTGGAAATCAGCAATAAAGCCATCCAAGCTAGCACCACGCTCAAACGGAAGTTCGAATGTCATCATCGGTTTCGCCGGAAGTGCGCTGTACTCTACAATTTGAACTTTGTTTCCGATCTCTTTTTCGATCATTGCATCGAGCTCAGGAAATGTTGCGATAAATTTTGCACGAACATCGGCATCTTTAACACCTGTGATATCCAACATAGCTTCAGGAGTGATGTGCCCTACATAGGTTTTATCTTCAGATTGTTTTTTCCATACATGGAGGTTAAATGGACTAAATCCGCCCAAGCTTGGCTCTTTCATCAAAAGCGGACCCACTGCTGCATCTTTCGTGACCGAGAAAAATCCGAGATTATCAAGGTTAGTCCCGCCGTATTTGGTTTTATAGGCATCATTAATACGCTCATGCGGATCAGACAACACAAATCCGATGGTACTGATCTTATTATTGACCATATCCATATACGCTTTTTCTTTATCGCCCTCACCGATATAAAACTTTGCACCTTGTGCCCCAAATGCTACCGAAGCAGCCAGTGAAAGTGCTGCCGCACCCAGTAATAGTCTATTAAACATATGATTCTCCTCTTAGTAATCGCTTTTGGGCTGTGATATGCCCTTTTTTAAAAGGGGTATTCTATCACAAAGCCATCAAATAAACGATAATAACAACCCAACTATTTTGGTCTCTTATTATGGCTTGGAAAGGTGAATGGATTGTGAATCTCTCCCGATGGGAGAGAAAACTTCATTAGAAGTTGAAGTTGAGTTGTACAGAAACAGAATCTTGACTGTGTTTAGTTTTGATTTGACCAAAAGTATTACCCATGCTATATGATTCTTCTGTCTCATCAGCATATGCATACGCCAAATCAACTGATGTCATTTTACTGAATGCATAACTTCCACCCACCGTGTAATGATCTTCAACGATTGCTGGGAATCCGAGAAGATTTAACATATTAAATGCAATTCCACCCGCTAAAGCTGGATTAGCTTCTTTAATCGGATTAGATGCGTGATTATAACCTGCGCGCAATGCCCAGTTGTCTTGTGCAAATTGATAACCTATAATGAAAACATTTTGGTCTTCCCATCCAAAGTCTTTATACCCTTTTGCACTTCCCCATTTGATTTGCTTATAATCAACGGCTAAAGTATGCCCTTGCTCAGTATAAGAAGCACCGACACCGATTTCTGCAGGCTGCTCAAGATTATCAGTAAGGGCTGTCGCTAAATACCCCCAATCACGAAATTGTGTGGTTGCGTTTTCTAAAACACCTTTATAGCTCATATCAATTGCAGATTTATATGACGCACCCACGGTTACACCTTGAGTTTCATACGCCGCACCAATGTTGTAACCAAATCCGAAATCTTGTGCGACTCCGGTTGTAGCAGCCTTACCTTCAGCAGATGTAAGTGTACCTCCTGGACCTGTTCCGCCCGTAGCAGGTAATCCTGCTGCATTGTAATCCATATCTAATGAGCCGTATTGAAGAACTGGAGCGATACCGATACTAAATCCGCTTTCACTGTATGCCAAAGGCACAGCAAATTGCATCAACTGAAGATTGGTAACCATCTGCATATTTGTACCATTTGCATTACGGTAATCTGTTCCCATCCCTGCAGTACCGTACATTCCTATACCCCATGAAAAACCATTTCCTGCATTTTGAGCAATAGCAACTTCTGGAATTACAGAAAGGTCAGCATCGCTCTTTTGATATCCGCCACCCATCATATTAGTTTCAACGTCTGGCATAAAAATAGTGCCACCGAATGAAATTTCGGTCCCTTTTACACTAGTGATTAATGCAGGGTTAGCAAGAGCTGATTCAGCACCGTGAGACATACCGATACCGATACCACCCATACCGCGTGCTTTAGCACCCATACCGATCAAGTGGTCACCATTGGTTGCGAATGCTGATGTAGCACTAAGAGCCATAGCAGCTGCTACAGCGATTTTGATTGAACGTTTCATTAATTCTCCTAGATAAGTTTGAAATTGAATCGGTAAACGATTCGTAAACAACACCATTATAGGGGCGAAAAAATTAAACTAAACTTAACACAAAAATATCACACTATAAAAAAAAGTAATATTTACGATCATACTTATAATACGACGGATTAATAGGATTATCTTATACCAATAAATCGTCATAATAGCCTGATTATGCCGTTATTGCTGAGAATATGCCTCTATAGAAAAAAAACAATTATTTTTAATCCTAAAACAATTTCGTAGCTCTGTTTCTTACAGTAACAGTAAGAGTGACATTTTTGTGATAATTAAAATATTTATGATTGATATTGTGAAGGGAAATATGTATTTTGGATTAGTTGAAATAATTAGTGATTCAAAAAATTGATTATGGAGTGAAATGCAAGGGAGTTAAAAAAGAAGTAAAAATCTGAGGCCAGGCGGCGACCTACGTTTCCACACCTGAAAGATGCAGTATTATGAGCGATGAGGGTCTTAGCTTCCGGGTTCGGAATGGGACCGGGCGTTTCCCCCTCTCTA
>Ga0208246_1000087_pt1 | contig 91470 bp, 78 predicted proteins | sample RifOxyD2_FD_184039 | JGI IMG/M metagenome (GOLD analysis project Ga0208246, IMG submission 184039) | Soil microbial communities from Rifle, Colorado - Rifle Oxygen_injection D2 (SPAdes) | ecosystem: Environmental > Terrestrial > Deep subsurface > Rock core/Sediment | place: Rifle, Colorado... | reverse complement strand
CGCCGAAGAAAAACCGAAAAGTAGCCCGAGATTTTGATCGGGAGATTTATAAGGCAAGGCACTTGATTGAGAATGCGTTTCTTTATTTGAAACAATGGCGTGGAATTGCCACCAGATACACGAAAAACGCGAATTCCTTCTTGGCGGCAATTCATATCAGGTGCATTTTTCTTTGGGCCACAATCTCGTGACTACACTATCTAGGGTTCCAACGTTTGAGTATTACCGCTTAAACACAAGTTCAGCGAGTTCCCAACGTCCCCAGCCATGCTTTCTTGAGTCCTTCCAAGGGCTCGTCAAACAGGGTGGTGGAGCCGTTGAGGCCGGCCAGATGGGGTTCTTGGGTCACCAAGCCCAGTTTGACGAAAGAGGTGCCTGCAAACAGAGCTTCAAAAGCCTTTTCTTGGGCAGGGCCTACGGTGACCAAAAGGCGGCTGGCGGACTCGCTAAAAAGCAGCTCCGCCGGGCTGAGGCCAGAAGCGCCCAGAACCGGGGCCAGTTGCAGCTTGGCTCCTAAACCTCCGCCGAAAGCGGATTCGGCCAAGGTAACCGCCAAGCCCCCATTGAAACCCCACAACAGTTTTTTGCCGTTTTCAACGGAATATCTGCCGACCTTCGTATTAGGGGAGACCGTTGCGCAGGTTCGATTCCAGATTCCCTGTTCCAGGACCGATGGTTTTTTCGGGCAAACCGGTCTTGTTCTGCTTTGCCCAGTCCAATTTTCCCCCGGTTTGGGGGGCTTTGCCCGATTTTTGGGCAGACCGCTCTGAAACCAATCCGACTGCCCGTTTGAGGTTATAAACGAACCCATTCAGGTAGAATCCCAGTTCAACCTTGGCCTTGCCCAAGAATAACGAACCACCCCCTTCGGCCTATACTGGGGCTCACCCTCTTCACCCGCTTGAGGCTTGCAGTTTTTTCCGGGTTGGCACACCGGAAATTCAGACCCTAGGGGTAGAGGTGCCGGGCAGGGGTGAGAGGCTACTTCTGTCCCCAGGTAAACCGTTTGTTGAGCAGGTAATTCCAAAGAGTGGCGATCAGTATCCCCACCAGATCGGCTAGATAGAGGTTGAGCCCCAGTTTGAGGCTCAAAAACAAAGCCAAGGAATAATTGATCCCCGCCCCGACGGTGCAGACCAGATGGAATTTGGCCAGCCCCACCAGCCAGCCCCACCGGGTGACCCGGTGCTGGGCAAAGGTCCAGAGGTTGTTCAGCCAAAAGTTGGTTAAAACCGGCAACTCCAAGGCCCAGGCCAGGGCAGCCGGTTCGGAGAGCCCCGCCCACAAACCCAGGTTCAAGGTCCCCAGGTTGACCACTACGCCGCTGGTCCCGACCAAAGAATATTGCAACAAGGAAAAGGGGAAAAATCGGCCCAAGGTGACGTGGTACAGCTCCACCCAATAGTCGTACCCCCGGTTGGCCCCCCAGGCAGGGGTTGGAAGCCGGTGGACCTGGGAGGTTTTGGTTTTGAGCAGCGGGAAAAGTTGCTGGTTTTCTAGATCCAGTTGGTCCCCCAGGTGGACCAGTTCTTTGGGGTCGGCCAGGATTCCGGCGTTGGCGGTCAGCTGGAGCCCGGTCAGACGCTGGAGCCAAAGGCCCAGCCTGGAGACCCCTTGGGCGGGCACAAACAGGTGGGTGCCAGGCTCGGACAGGGAGGACAAAATCTCCCCCCACAGCTCCCGGTCCCCAGGGGGCAGCAACAAGACCCGTTTGCCTCGGGCGGCATCAATTGCTTTGAGGGTGGCTTCCTTTTCGGTTTTTGCGCCTAAGACCGGTTGGGAGAAAAAACGGGGATGCTGGTCGCTCAAGGACTGGATTTCAGGGCTTTGCGGTTCGGTGGAAAACAGCAGCAATTCAAAGTCCGCCAACCGCTCCAGCCGGTCGCAAAGCCCTTGGATTTCGCCGACCTCAAAGGTTCCCTTGGCCGCAAGGATGACGGTCAGTTCCCTTTGCATCGGTCAGCGGAGCTTGATCCAGTCCGGGGAGCGCAGGGCCGGGGCCAATGCCTCAAACACCTGGGCGGGGCGGATCACCTTGAGACATTGGTTGTCGGTGCAGGCGGTCTTGCGATGGTTGAAGGCATTTACGCAAGGGGAGCAGGCCAGCCCGGCGTAAATGGGCCGACTGTTGCCCAAGGAGCCGTACAGCTCGGGCGTTTCGGGGCCAAAGATCACAAACACCGGCAGGCCGGTGATCGAAGAGAAGTGCCCCGGCCCCGAATCGTTGGTCACCATGGCATGGGAAATCCGGTAAAGCTTGGGCATTTCGACCAGTTGGAACATCCCGGCCGAGTTGCCCACCCGTTCGCTTTGCAGCGCCTCTTTCATTGCTTGCGCCTCCTCCCGTTCCCCCGGAGAGCCGGTCAGCACCACCAGCAGGTCCATAAATTCGGCCAAAAGGAGGGCGATCAGTTCCCGGTAGTATTCGGGCATCCAGCGCCGTTGGATCAGCAGTTCACTGGCATTGGGGTTGACCAGCAGGACCTTGGACCGGCTCAGGTCCCGGCCCACAAAAAGCCCCTGGATTTTGGCTTTGACCGGGGCCAATTCTTCCGGGGAAAAACTCACCTGGGTTTGGACCAATTCACTTTCATCGGCCCGACGCTTGGAAAAGGGCAATTCAAAAACCGGCGAGGCCAGCGCATCCACCATAGCCAGGAAGTTTCTGGCCATGTGTTGGTGCGGGTTGTACCAGACCTTGTGGGTCAACAGGGAACCTCGAAACAGCCCTTCCATGTGGTACCCGTAAAAGCCCACTCGGTTGTTGGCCCCGCTGAGCCCGGTCAGGATGGCGGTAAAGCGGCTGAACAGCTCCAGGTCAATCACTGAATCAATCCCTTGGCGGCGGGTCCAGCGCAAAAAGGCCAGGGTGTCGCAGGCCAAGGCAAAAAGCCCCTGATCCCTAAGGGTGAAGATGTTCTCCGGGGGCACGGTTTGGAGCAGTTCCAGGCTGGGCTTGTTTTTTTTAAAGATCACAAAAAAGAGCTCTGCCCCCAACTGCCGTTTGGCCTTGCGCATCGCCGGGTCCACGATCAAGGCCGAACCCATCTCCGAAAGCTCCAAAAACAGCACCCGCTTGCCCTCCCCCGGCTTGGGCCGGGGCAAAAAAGGTCGCAACAGCAGGGAGAGCAAAAAGGTCAGAGGAACCCCGACAAAAAAATCAATCTTCCTCATTTGGTCAACGTTCATAGCCCTGCCCAACGGATTTGATAGACTTGAAACCGCCCTACCTTCCCGGTGGGGATCAATTGGTCTTTGAGGTTGTCCACCCTCCCTTGGGGTTCAAACCACACCAAGGTCCCGAAGCCCGCCTTGTGGTACCGGTCCAGTTCGGAAGGTGAAAGTTCTCGTGAAAAAGCCACCCCTTTGGAATGTAGGTAATACAAGAAAATAATCTGCCCGTCATCTCCAACCACCAGGACTCTCTGTTTATCCGGGATCAAGGCTTCAATCTCCGGGGCTCGGTAAAGCAGTTCCTCGGGCACCTGGAGCCGGTGGTTCCAACGCCCGACTACCCGGTAAACCATCACTATAGGTATCAGACAAAGGAACAGCAAAACCGCTTTTTTGGCCTTGGGCCGGGCGACCAGAGAGTGGTAGCCGCTTTGGATCAGGTAAGCGTTAAAAGGCAAAAGGGGGGTCATGTAATATTCCCCGTCCGGGCCAAAGGAAACAAAAAACAGCAGGCCATAAATACAAAAGGACAGCAACCACAAGGACCAGAAAATCCCGTTGTCTCTGCTCCAAGAGCGCTTTTGGAAGGCAAGATAACCGCCGTACAGCCAAAAGGGCAGGGCGGCCAGATTGATGTGAAAGCCAAACAGCCAAGTCCCCACCGCTTGGCGCAACACGTCTTGGATCACCGCCCAATCTCGGGGGAAGCTTTTGGTCGTAAGATAGGTCTCCTGGGCTCGCTCCCAGGGGGCCGCTTCGTAGAGCGCCATTTGGTGCCGATACTGGAGATAAAAGAGCCCCAACATCAAACCGGCGGTGCCCAGGGCCATCAGCCCCAAGGAGAGGCTGGGCTTTTTGCGAAATGACCGGAGGTACAAAAAAGCCAAGGGCAGCCCAAAGATCAGCCAAGTGGCCTTGAACAACACCGCAAGGCACAGCAGCAGGCTGCCCGCCAAATACCGTCCATCGAGCTTGGAGGACAAAATCCCCGGCAGCACCAAGGCGACCCCGGCCAGGAAGCAGCCCAACGCCGCCAGATCGGGCAAGAGGGTGATGGCGTAATAATAAAAGTAGGGAGCGGTGGAAAAAAAGAAGGTGAAGCCCCTCGCCTGGGGCTCGGGGAGGCCGATTTGTCGGGCGAACCCGTAGGCCGCCAGGATCACCAACAAGGCCACCGCCAGCTGGACCAGGCGAAGGTTGTAATGGCTGAACCCGGTCAAACGGTAGCTTTGGCCGGTGAGCCAATACAGCAGGGGGAATTCTTTGTACATCAGCCCCAGGTCCCCCGGTTCAACCCGGATGTCCAGGTGGGGCTCCAGGAAGTCCGCCTGTTCCTCGAAGTAGTTCCTCGCCTGGGAGGCGGCGGCGACCTGTCTCCAGGTGTGTTGACCGGCCGGAGGCAGGCCCAAAAAGGGGAGGTGGGTGAGGACCTGGAGCAGGCACAACAGGCCCAAGAACCGGTTCCGGCTGAGTTTTGGAAGCTTGACCCCAAGGGGAAGGCGGATTTGGTTCATTGCAACCAAGGGGCAACGGCAAAGGCGGGAGTACTTCCGCCGGTTGTAGTTTGGAGGCCCGGCACCCGCCGAGTGGGGACAAAAACGCCGGAGCCCCGACCTTTTTTTCGCCCCTTGGCGCTAGGGCTCGCTTTAAAATTCCACTTATACCAGTGCTACAACCTTGCCGGGATGTCAAACTTTGGCTAAATCTTCGTTTTGCAGGTCCCGGCTGGAGTGAACCTGAACGGAAAGGGGCCGGGGGTGGCGTAAAAAAGAGGGGGACCGGCAGGGTGTTGGGTTAAACCCCTGCCGGGAAAGCAAACCTCGGGGCCGAAACCCCAGGGTTGTTTTATGACTGGTAGGCAGATTCGCCGTGCAAAGTGGCATCAAGCCCTTGGGTTTCCTCTTCCTCGGTGACCCGCAGGCCCAAGGTCAGGTCGATGGCCTTGCCCAGCAAGAAGGTAACCACCACCGAATAAACCACCGTCACCCCAATGGCTAGGATCTGCTCGCCCAAGAGGTGCAGGCCGGTTTCCAGGTTGTAAAAGACCCCATCGGTACCTGCAGGGTTGACCAAGGCGCTGGCAAACAAACCGGTCGCCAGGGCCCCAAAAATCCCGCCAATGCCGTGGACCCCAAAGGCATCCAAAGAGTCGTCAAAGCCGAACCTGGTTTTGATCCGAACCCCCAGGTAACAGACCAACCCACCGACCAGACCGATCAAAATGGCCGGGCCGGGGCCAACAAAGCCGGCGGCCGGGGTGATCGCCACCAAACCGGCCAACATGCCCGACAGTGCACCCAAGACCGAAGGTTTTTTGATCAGAATCCACTCGGCCAAGGTCCAACTGAACAGACCGGCAGCGGCGGACAGGAACGTAGTGACCAGGGCATTGGCCGCCAAACCACCGCTCGAAAGGGCGCTACCGGCGTTAAAGCCGAACCAGCCGAACCACAAGAGGGCACCGCCGATCAAGGTGAACAGCAAGTTGTGGGGTGGCAAGGACTGTTTGCCGTAGCCTTTTCGCTTCCCCACCATCAAAGCCAGGACTAGAGCCGAAACCCCGGAACTGATGTGCACCACCGTTCCGCCGGCAAAGTCCAGGCTGCCCCGGGTGAGCAGGAACCCCTGGGGGTGCCAAACCATGTGGCAGAGCGGGTCGTACACCAAGGTGCCCCAAGCGAGGATAAAAAGGCAGAAGGAAGAGAATTTGATCCGTTCGACCACCGAACCGCCGATCAAGGCAGGGGTGATGATGGCAAACATCCCTTGGAACATCATAAACAGGACGTGGGGGATGGTGCCGTTCGCTTCCTGGCCGACACCGTCCAAAAAGAGGTACTCCAGCCCGCCGACAAAGCCGCCGTGGTCCGAACCCCAAGCGAGGCTGTAGCCCAAGATCGCCCATTGCAGACCCATGAGGCCCATGGCAAACAAGGACTGCATGACCACCGAAAGCACGTTCATCGAACGGACCAAGCCGCCGTAAAACAACGCCAATCCGGGGACCATAAACATCACCAAAGCGGTGGAAATCAACATCCATGCGGTGTCGGCCTTGTCGATCTCCGCAGCCATCAAGACCCCAGGGGAAGACAGAAGTATCCCGATGAGGAAAGGTAGTTTTGCCATGGTACTTGTCAGATTGAGGTTAGGCTACAGCGCCGAGGGGCCACGCTCTCCGGTGCGGATGCGGATGCATTCGGAAACATCGGAGAGGAAAATCTTCCCGTCCCCGATTTTTCCGGTTCTGGCAGCATTAACAATGGCTTCGATGGCCGGTTCAACCTTTTTTTGGTCCACCACGATCGAGAGCATGACTTTGGGGACAAAGTCCACTTGGTATTCGGCACCACGGTAAAGTTCGGTGTGCCCTTTTTGTTGGCCAAATCCTTTGACTTCAATGACGGTCATGCCAAAGATCTCCAATTTTTCCAAAGCTTCTTTGACTTCATCAAGCTTAAAGGGTTTGATGATGGCATCGATCCGTTTCATCATGGGAAATCCGTAGGTTAGAGGAGGAGAAAGGCCCCGGCCTCAAGCCGGGGCCCGTTTTCCAAGCGCCTTAAATCAAGAGAGCAGCAACATCTCCCGGTACTTGGGCAAAGGCCAAAGCTCGTCTGCAACCAGCAATTCCAGCTGGTCCGCTTGGGTCCGAACCGCAGCCATCAAAGGAACCAACTTGTCCTTGGTGTACTGGGCGTGGTGCAAAGCGTCCTTGTGGTGTCCTTTTTCCAGGGCATGGTCCAGTTCGGCAATGGTGCCCATCAAGGCATCGGTGGTCTTGCCGACTTTTTCCAAAAGCTGCTTTTGAGGCACCGAACTGTACCCGGCCATGGCCGCAGCCAATTGGCCTTGGTACTTGAGCGCAGCGGGAAGGATAATGGTCCGAGCCATGTCTCTGGTGGCGTTGACCTCGATATCCAGGGCCTTGATGTAGGTTTCAACCTTGATGTTGTACCTTGCTTCCAGTTCCCCTTTGCTCAAAACCTTGTACCGCTCAAACAAATCCACCACGTCCTGGTCCATCATCTTGACCAAAGCGTCCGGGGTAGTTTTGAGGTTGAGCAGGCCACGTTTGGCCGCTTCGTTTTGCCAATCTTCGGAATAACCGTCGCCGTTGAAAACCACCCGGTGGTGCACCTTGAGGGTTTCCTTGACCACCTTGTCGGCGGCATCGCTCAAGGAAGCGCCACCTTTCATGGCCGCTTCGATTTGGTCGGACACATAGTCCAACGAGTCGGCTACGATGGTGTTGATGAAGGTCACCGGCACGGCTACGTGCTGACTGGCACCCAAGGCCCGGAACTCGAACTTGTTGCCGGTAAAGGCAAAGGGACTGGTCCGGTTGCGGTCGGTGTTGTCTTTGGGCAGGGAGGGCAGAACCAAGCTGCCCAACTGGATGTTGCCTTTGGCCCGGCTGCTGGTTTTGACCCCGGCCACCAGTTCTTCCACGATCCGGCCCAGCTCATCACCCAAATAGGCGGAGATGATCGCCGGGGGAGCTTCGTTGGCCCCCAAGCGGTGGTCGTTACCAGCATGGGCAACGGAGATGCGGAGCAACTTGGCGTATTTGTCCACCGCCCGAATGATGGCGGTCAGGACCACCAAAAATTGCAGGTTGTCGTGGGGGGTCTTGCCGGGCTCCAAGAGGTTGTTGCCCAGGCTGTCGCTCATCGACCAGTTGCAGTGTTTCCCCGAACCGTTGATCCCGGCGAAGGGCTTTTCGTGTAGCAAGATCTTCAACTTGTGCTTGGCGGCCTTTTCACGCATCACTTCCATGACCAGCATGTTGTGGTCCACTGCCATGTTGGCGTGTTCGAAGATCGGCGCTACTTCATATTGGGCGGGGGCCACTTCGTTGTGCCGGGTTTTGATCGGGATACCCAACTTGTAGAGGTATTGCTCGGTGTCTTCCATGAAGGCCAGGATCCGGGACTTGATGGCCCCGAAGTAGTGGTCTTCCATGGATTGGCCCTTGTAGGAAGGAGCCCCGAAGAGGGTCCTGCCGGTGGCGATCAAGTCGGGCCGGGCGTTGTAGTATTCCATGTCGATCAAGAAGTACTCTTGTTCCAAACCGGCGGTGGACTGTACGGAGGTGGCGGTACTGCCCAAGATCCGAACCAACCGGGTCCCGGCCTTGGTCAAAGCTGCTTCGGAGCGCAAAAGCGGGGTCTTTTTGTCCAACGCTTCGCCGGTATAAGAGCAGAAGGCGGTGGGGATAAAGAGGGTGGCACCGGCTTCGGACTTGCGGATGAAGGCGGGGCTGGTCGGGTCCCAGGCGGTGTAACCCCGAGCTTCAAAGGTGGCCCGGATCCCGCCCGAAGGGAAGGAGCTTGCGTCCGGTTCCCCTTGGATCAAGGCGCTGCCGGAAAATTGTTGGATCGCAGTCCCGTTTTCGTCGGGCACCAGGAAGGCATCGTGCTTCTCTGCGGTAGCGCCGGTCAGGGGCTGGAACCAGTGGGTGTAGTGGCTGGCACCCAATTCGGTTGCCCAATCCTTCATGGCCGAAGCTACGATCTCGGCGATCGAGTGGTCCAGGGGCTCATGGTTGGTGATGGTTTTTTTGAGCTTTTTGTACACCTCTTTGGGGAGGCGCTGGCGCATGATCTTTTCATTAAAGACGTAATTGCCGTAGATCTCGGTAACATCTTTGTTGATTTCAGGCTGGTAGTTGTTAGCCTGCCCGCGTGAAGCGATGGTGCGGCCAATCTGTTGCCGAAGGTCAGACATGCGATCTCCTTTAGATACGTTTGGGTTAGGTTGTTAAGTCCGGGTTTGCTCGGAGTAAGCTACAAGCTTCAAAAAGAGTGCCAAAAAAAATTACCCTGGAAAAGCAGTGTAATGGGACTGATTCACTGGGCTGGAAGTGCAAAAAATAACAAAACCGACAAGAGTTAAAAGTGTCAGTTTTGTAACTCGAACACCAAGCTTGGCGGACCCGCCCCCAGGCTGTTAGCCTACTTCCAAGGCACCAGCCCAACCACACCACGGAGAGGACCATGAGACGTATCGGCATTGACCTTGGCGGCACCAAAACCGAACTCATCTTGACCGAAGAAAACCCCCTGGAGGTGGTTGCCAAAACCAGGGTCCCGACCGGTCAGGAAAATGGATACAACTTTATCGTGGGGCAGATTGCCGGGCTGGTCAAGGAATTCCTAAAACAATGTCCCAGCCCGCCTTCCATCGGCATCGGCATCCCCGGTACGCTAAACCACAAGACCGGACTGGTCCGCAACGCCAACACCCAGTGTTTGATCGGTAAGCCCTTCGGCAAAGACCTGGAGGCGGCGATTGGGCTGCCGGTGATGGTGGAAAACGATGCCAATTGTTTTGCCCTCTCCGAGGCCCTCTTTGGGGCGGGGCAGGGTTATGGCCGGGTCATGGGGATCATTATGGGTACGGGCCTGGGCGGTGGCTTGGTGGAAAACGGGCGGCTTTGGACCGGTTCGATGGGCATCGCCGGGGAGTTCGGCCATTCCACCATCAACTACAATGGCCCCGCCTGCTGGTGCGGAAACAAGGGCTGCCTGGAGGTTTACATCTCCGGCACGGCGGCGGAAACCTTTTACCGGAACCTGACCGGGACCCATAGGAAGCTGGCTGAGATCTACGAGGACTACTTGGCCCGACGGTCCGAACCGGCCCAAAAGACCATCGAGGATCTGCTCTTTCACTTTGGTCTGGGCATGGCCAACCTGATCACCTGCTACGACCCGGACCTGTTGGTCATCGGCGGCGGGGTTTCCAAGCTGCCGGTCCTCTACGACCTGGGGGTCAAAGCGGTTCAAAGCCATATCTTCAACGACGAACTGACCACCCCGATCGTCCAAAACCGGTTGGGGGACAGCTCCGGGGTTTACGGGGCGGCACTTTTGGGTGGGACTTGAGCTGCAGGGGCAATCCCACGACTTGGAGGAGGTAGGGCCACCTCGCTCCTGGAGCAATCCAACGGGCGAAAGTGTCGTTATTTAAAGAACTTGCTCATTTGCTGCGGTTGGGGTAGCGTTCCTGCGCAAAGTTGGGACTTTCCTGGGGCAGAAAAATAACCGGACATTTATAAACATCATGAAGTTATTCTCACGGATTTTCCTCACCGGAATCCTGGCCCTGTGGTTGGGTTGGGGACCGAGTTGTCGGGCCGCAACGGTCTTGTTGGCAGAGAACACCGACCTGGTGGACCTGGGCTGGTCCGCCGAGGTTTGGCCGGACCCGACCGGCCAAGCGACTCTGTCACAGGCCCAGTCTGAAACCACTCCCTACCGACCCTTGCACCAAAGGTACGTCAACCGGATAGAAGAAGGGGTTTATTGGTACCGGGTTCGGATCCATCGGCAGCCCGACGACCTCCGCAGCTGGGTCCTCAAGGTGGGCCTGCTGACCATGCCGACCCAAGTCTATCTGGTCCCCCTGGGCCCTACAGGGGAACCGCAAGCCCCCCAGGAAGTCCCCCTTTGGCGGCCCGAGCCGAAATACCGGCACTACCAGTTCCAGCTGGACTCGGCCCCGGATTGGTGGCTCTACGTCCGCACCCAGTCGCTCCACTGGGACATCAACTGGCTGAGGCTTACCACCGGTACAAAACACCTGCAAATCCACTCTTCCGAGCTGGTGTTCCAGTCTTTTTATTATGGTTCCATCCTGGTGATGGCGGCGTTTAATCTGCTTTTGTTCTTTTCCACCAAAGACCGGATTTATTTGTATTATGTAGCCTCCCTGTTCAGCTACATGGGATTCCAGGCCTTGGCGATCGATTACCTGCCCTTGGGTTGGGGGGAGTTGGGGGTGGAACGGCTCAATATTTATACCCCTTACGCCTACATTTCGGCAGTACCGGTCTCCCTGTTTTTTACCCGGCTGACCCAAAAGATGTTGGACTCCAAGGCTCTGATGCCTCGGGTGCACCGGTGGATGAACGGGTTGTTGGTTTATGCGGTCTTGCTGTTGTTGATTTTTCCCTGGGCCAATGTACAGGTGTTGTTTTTGACTGTCAGCCCGCTGGGCTTTTTGCTGCCGATCTTGAGCCTTTGGGCCGGGGTGACCGCATGGCGGCGGGGCCACAGGAGCGCCAAGTTTTATCTGGTCGCCTTCATTTTTTACCAGTTTGGCCTGACCTTGTTCACCTTGGGCTTTTTGGACTTCCATCCCTTTGGGTTGGACTTTTACCAAGTGTCGGTGAACCTCAAGGTGGCTTCGATGCTGGAGATCGTCCTCTTGGCCTTTGCCTTGGGGGACCGGTACAACGGCATCAAGGCCGAAACCATTGCCTCCCAAAAACAGGTGATCGAGCTGGGACACAAGTATGCGCTGGACCTGGAAGCGGAAGTGGCGGAGCGGACTCATGATCTGGCCCTGGCCAACCAAACCAAGGACAAGTTCTTTTCGATCATCGCCCACGACCTGCGGGGGCCGGTCGGCAGCCTGTCGGTGATCTTTAACGAGGTGCTGGGGTCCGGCCAGGACTTGGATACCGAGCTGTTTGAAACGGTCCGAACCAGCATCCGCAACACCCACCAACTGCTTGAAGACCTGCTCAGTTGGGCCAAAAGCCAGCAACAGGAGATTGAAATCCATCCTCAGGACATTTTGGTGGGGCAGGTAGTGACCCCCTGCCTGGAACTGTTCACCGGCCCGGCCTCGCTCAAGGGAATTCGGCTGGTCCAGGACGACCCCCTGGACGCAGTGGTTTTTGCCGACCCTTCCCTGATCACCACTGTGGTCCGCAACCTGATCAACAATGCGATCAAGTTCACCTTTGAAGACGGAACCATCCACCTGGGGTACCGGGTCCTGGGGGACCGGGTGGAGGTTTATGTGGCCGACAATGGGGTGGGGATGAATGCGGAGGTGGCCGCAAAGTTGTTTAAGGTGGGGGAAAAGGCCCAGAGTACCCCCGGGACCCGCAGCGAATCCGGCTCGGGGTTGGGGTTGATCCTTTGTGCCGAGTTCCTGGCCAAAAGCGGCGGGCAAATCGGCGTGGAATCCTCCCCCGGCCAGGGAAGCCGGTTTTGGTTTACCCTGCCCAAAGGCCAAGCCCAACCCGCCGGTCCCGACCTGGAATCTCCGGCTTGGTTGGCCAAAGTGGCGGGGCTCAAGGTTCTGGTGGTGGAAGACAACCCGCTGCACCAAGAGAGTACCGGCAAGGTGCTCAAGGACTTGAACGTCCAATTTGAAGTGGCGGACAACGGCCAAACGGCGGTTTGGCGGGCCGTCGCCGCTCCCTTTGATCTGATCCTGATGGACATAGACCTGCCCCAGCTCAACGGGCTGGAAGCGACGTGGCAGATCAGAAACCAAGCCAAACCGGCACCTTGGATTCTGGCGCTTTCCTCCTACTCCAAAACGGAATTGGCCCGTCTCACCGCCGCAGAACTTTTTGAGGGTTCGCTCAACAAACCTTTGTCCAAAACCCAATTTTTGTCCCTTTTGGTCCCCCTCTTGGAGCAGCGGGCGGCAAAGGAGGGAGCGGCGGAGAGGGTTTAAGGTTTTTATTTTCGGGGCCAGAACAGTGGGAACCCGGCCAGCCCCATGACCGGGACTCATGCGTGGATTCCCGGAGGCACCAAGTTTTTATAGTTCTTGCCGATTGGGTGGGGACTGGCTAATCTATGCAAAGATTCAAATATCACCTGACAACTCTCCTTACCCAGCATGTTTCTTCGATGGAAGTCCAAGGCCAGCCTTGGACTGTTGGCCTTCTTGTGTTTGGTCCAGGGAGGTTTTGCGGCAACGGTGGAACTGGGGCCGGCGGTCCAAGAAGTGGCGCTGGGGCCTATGGCCGAAGTTTGGGTGGACGATTCTGGACAGGCAACTTTGGAGCAGGTCCGGGAGGGCCGGGCCGACTTTAGGCCGCTCGGGCAAAGGTACGTCAACCGCCAGGATGCTCGGGTTTATTGGTACCGGGTCCGGTTGCACAAAGACCCGGCGGACCTGCGGGACTGGATGGTCAAAACCAGTCTGGCCACCAACCCCACCCGGGTTTGGTTGGTTCCGTTGGGCACAAAATCCGAGGCCCCCATTGCCGCACCGCTTTGGCGGTTTGAATCCCAGTTTTCCCATTTTCTGTTGCGGTTGGACCAAGCCACCGATTGGGAGCTGTACCTACGCACCGAGACGGTGGTTTGGAATCTCAACTGGCTGCAACTCTCCTCCCAGCAAAGACAACAAGAGCTGACCATCCGGCAGGCGGTGATCCAGGCGCTTTATTACGGCTCCATGCTGGTGATGTTGGGGTACAATCTGTTGTTGTTCCTTTCCATCCGGGATCGGCTGTACCTTTATTACGTCTTGGCGCTGGCCACCGCCTTGGTCTTCCACAGCATGGCGGTGGACCTGCTGGCGGCCTATTGGCTGTCCCCTGAGGCAGGGTACAGCCCGACCTTGTACTCTCGGTTGGGCTTTGCCGCTTCCTTTCCGGCGGTGATTGCTTTTTTGTTGTTCACCCAACAAATGTTGGAAACCAAGCGGTTGATGCCCTGGGTCCACCGGTTGATGAATGGCTTGGTCGCCTACTCGGCTTTGGGGCTGCTGGCGTTTCCCTGGGAAAGCCTGGAATTCCTGAAGCTGGCGGTGAGTGTGCCCGGCTTTTTTATGCCCCTTTTGAGTCTGATTGCCGGGCTGCTGGCCTGGAGGGCCGGGCAACCTTCGGCCAAGTATTTTTTGGTCGCCTTTTTGCTCCAACAATCGGCGGTCAGCCTTTTTGCCCTGGGCTTTTGGGGCTATGAGCCCTTGGGGATGGACCTGTACCAAAACGTAGTGAATACCAAAATCGCTTCGGTTCTGGAGATACTCCTCTTGGCCTTTGCCCTGGGGGACCGGTACAACGGGATCAAGGGAGAGGTGATCCGCTCCCAACGGGAGATCATCACCCTAGGGGAGCGGCACGCCCAGGAGCTGGAATTTAAGGTCGAGGAACGGACTCGGGAATTGTCCTTGGCCAACCAAACCAAGGACAGGTTTTTTTCCATCATCGCCCATGACTTGCGGGGGCCGATCGGCAGCCTGTCGGTGTTTTTTAACGAGATGTTGAAACAGCCCTCGGACCTGGACCAGGGCATGTTCAAGGTAGTCAGAAGCACCACCCGTAACACCCACCAACTGCTCGAAGACCTGCTCGGTTGGGCCAGAAGCCAGCGGCAGGAAATTGCGCTGGACACCGAACATTTTCCGGTCCGCAAAGTGGTGGAGGTTTGTTTTGAGCTGTTGGCCGGTGCGGCGGCCCAAAAGAACATTCCCCTGGTCGCCGGTCCGGGGCTGGACCTATACGTGGCTGCGGACCCCTCGATGGTCACCACGGTGGTCCGCAATCTGGTCGGCAACGCCGTCAAGTTTAGCCCCGAAAGTGGGCAGGTCACCTTGTCGGCCCGGAAAACCGACGACGGTCAAGTGGAAGTCGGCGTGACCGACCACGGCATTGGGGTACCGCCGGGGATATTGGACAAACTGTTCAAGGCCGGAGAAAAGATTCATTCCCAACCCGGCACCAATCGGGAGACCGGTTCCGGGTTGGGGTTGGTCTTGTGCGCCGAGTTTGTGGCGAAAAATGGAGGGCAAATCGGGGTGCAATCCCAGGTCGGCCAGGGCAGTCGCTTTTGGTTTACCTTACCCCAGGGAACCCCTTCGGAAGTGGTGCCGGACTTGGAAGACCCCGATTTTTTGGCGCAGGTGGGCGGCCTCAAGGTCCTGGTGGCCGAAGACAACGGGCTGCACCAAGAGACCACCGCCAAGGTGCTGCAAGACCTGGGGATGGAGTTTCAATTGGCCCAAAACGGGTTGGAGGCGGTGGCAATGGCTGGAGCCGTTCGGTTTAACTTGGTGTTGATGGACATTGACCTGCCGGGGCTCAACGGCCTGGAGGCGACTAGGCGGATCCGCCAACACCAAAGCCCCGCTCCCTGGGTCTTGGCGCTCTCCGCCTACTCCAAGCCGGAGTTGGACGAACGGGCCGAAGCGGTCGAGTTTGAGGGCTACATCAACAAGCCGCTGTCAAGGACGGAGCTTTTGGTATTGCTGCGCCCTCTCTTGGCTTAAGCCCGGTTCTCCAAAACCTTAGAATTCCGCAAAGTCGTCTCGCAACGGGATTGACTCGCTGGGTTTGATTTTTCTGCGTACCGATGCGGCGGTAGGCTGGGCCGGTTCACGGGTCAGGTCTTCGGAACGCAACTCCAGCCGGTTGCCCTTGGGCCGAATGGCCGGTGGGGCCTTGGGAGCCGGGGCCTGTTGCCTCTGTGGCTGGGAATGGCCTTGGGCCTGCAATTTCGCCCCTACTTCCTGGGCTAGGTCGGAGACCAGATCATGCATCATTTTTGCCTGGGCGCTCAACTGTTCGGCTGCCGAAGCGGTTTCTTCGGCGTTGGCGGCGTTGGACTGGGTGACTTGGTCCATCTGGATCACCGCTTGGCTGACCTGATGGATGCCGTTGGCCTGTTCGATGGAAGCGGTGGCAATCAGCTGGACCGCCTGGGTGGCTTTTTCGATCTTCTCGGCCTGGACCTGAGCGCTTTGGCTCAGGCTCTCCAGTTCCTCTCCCACCTGGGTGGATCGGTCCAAGATTTCCTTTAAGACCCGTTCTCCTTGTTTGACCTGGGCAATCCCGACTTCCGCCCGTTTGGCCGATTCTTTGATCAGGTTGGCTACGTCCTTGGCTGCGGCCTTGGAGGATTCAGCCAGCTTGGACACCTCGTTGGCTACCACCGAGAAGCCCTTGCCCGACTCTCCCGCACGGGCCGCTTCAATGGCGGCGTTGGTCGCCAACATTTTGGTTTGGTGGGTGATCTCGTTGATTACTTCCATGATGTCGGTGATCCGGCGGCTGGAATCGGCGATTTGGTCCATCGCCTGGTTGATAGCGGTCATCGCCTGGGCCCCTTGGCCTGCCGCTTTTTTGGCTTGGTCGGCCAACTTGGAGGCGGACTTGGCTCCTTGGGTGGACTGGACCATCATCTCCTTGACCTGCTGCATTTGGGCGGCCGTTTCCTTGGCCGCCTCGGAATTTTGTTCGGTCTGGCTGTTCATCTCTTCCATGGAGGCCGAAGTTTGCTCCAGGCTTGCCGCCTGTTCGGTCGCTCCTTCGGAGAGCTGCTGGCTCCCTCGGGCGATCTCTTCGGACGCAGCCGCCACCTGAGAAGCGGAGCTGTCCAGGTCGGCGGAAAGCTTGAGCAGCAGGTTGGTCAGGTTGCGGACGAACCAAAGGACAAACACCAGGGAACCGACCAACCCCGTCAGAGCCGCTGTCCACAAGAGAGTTTTGGAAAGGTTGATCTGGCTGTTGATCGAACCGCTGATCTCTTGGGTTTCCTTGGCTTCAGCTTCGGCCAATTGGCTGGCCAGTCCGGTGATGGTCAAGGTGGCGGACTCTACGTTGTCCATCTGCTCGCTTAACATCAACTGGGCTTGGGCGAGGCTGTCAAAGCTCTCCCGGTATGCCGAAAGTTCCCTCAGCAACTTTGCCTTGTCCCCCACGGAGAGCCTGGAATTCTGGATCTTTTGGCCCAAAATCTGGGCGGCCTCCTGGTGGCCCAAAAGGTACTTTTCCCCATGTCGGAGCAGAAAGTCCTTTTCGGTGCGCCGCAGTTCCAGGTAGGCGATTTGGATCGTCTCCAGCTCCTGCCTTTTGACCTCCACCTCCAGCTGGTGGATGGAGGTACGCATCGCTCCCATGAGCCCCAATTCTTCGTTGAGGCCAATTTTTTCCGACAACTGCTGGGTCTTTTTGGCCTCTTCTTGGATGTTCCCGGCCAAGAGCAGGACCAAGTCGTAGCTCTTGAGGGTTTCCTCGTCGAAGGTCAACTTCTGGATGTCCTTGGCTTCATCCATGGCTTTGCCGATCTGCTCCAAGGCAGATTGGACCAAGGCGGCATCGGGAGCCCGGAAGTATTTGTACAAGGCCAGTTCCGCCTCAATGGCGTAAGAGCGAATCTTGAAGACCCGGTGTTCGTGTTGCACCTGGGTCAGCAAGTCTCCCCGCAGGGTTTTGTCGATCGAGCCGAATTGGTAGATGCTGTAGCCCGAGAGTATGGCCAGCACTACCAGAGTAAAGCCAAACCCGCCGGACAGCTTTTGTCCGATGGTCAGCTTTCTCCAAGAGGATGTATTAAGGTTCATGGCAACTTTGTCTCAAAAGGGGCGGTGCATGTAGTGCCCGAATCACAAAGAAAGGTTGGTCCCAGCTCCGCTGCTGGATATGCGGGTTTTGTTCCAAGCTGGACAAGAGCATACAAATAAGTAAGCATGAGGGGCAAACCTAAAATTTGGGTGCCTATGAAACCGATTTGGATGTGGGTCAGTCAGCTTGATTTTGAAGGCCTGGAGGAGCGGCACAAGGCTTGGGTGACCCAAGCGGTGGCCGGGGCTCTGGTGGCCGACGGAGTGGTGGCCGAAGCTGAAAAGCCGCATTTGGCGGCGCTGTTGGAGATGATCGAGCCCTTCCCGGCGCTCAAACAACTGGCTTGGGACATCATCTGGGCCAAAAAGTCGGCCCGGCTCGAAAAGATCGACCTGGACCCCCAAACGGCGGTCAAGGTTTACAAAATCGTGTTGGAAATCGCCGCCGCCGACCTTTCCCTGCACCCCCATGAGATTCGGTTTTTGTTGGACCTAAGCGAGAAGTTGAGCCTGCCCAAGGCCCAGGCAAGGCAGCTGCTCAAGTCCACCTTGCAGGTGATGCGCATCGACTACCTCTTGACCATGAAGAGTATGTTGGGCCCTACCGAACGGGAGTGGCTGGCTACCGCCATTGTCCAGCTGGTCTGGGCCGACGGAGTGGTGGAGGCCAGGGAAACCCTGTTTTTGAGTCACCTCTTCGACCTCATCTCTGATGAACCGGAGTTGATGAAACAACTGAGGGAAGCGCCGCAAAGCCTGGACTTGGAAAAATTGGGCAGCCCTCATTTCGGCACCGAGTTTGCCGAAACCATTTTGCGGTACCTGACTGAAATGACCTTGAGCGACGAGAGGCTGGAGCCCTTTGGCCTGGATGTGGCTCGGGTGGCCGGGAAGAGAATGGGCATCACCCCGGAGCGGGCGGAAGAACTGATTTTGGAAACCGGCAAGATCCTAGGTTTCTAGGGTCCCCTGGACCAAAGCGCCAAAAGGTTGCGGGAATTGGGACTCCCCGAGCAGGGCTAGGCCCTGGGCTTTGGCCTTGGGGTTGTGGAAGGCCACCAGATTGCGGGAACCCTTTTGGTAGCCCAAGCCGTGGGCTCCTTCGGACCGGCGGTTGGTTTGGTAGAGTTCGTACCCCTGGCCCCGTCGCCATTCCAAGACCTGCTCGTCAAACAACAGTTGCAGGTGGGTCAGCTGGTCCTCTTCATCAAGCCACAAAAACAAAAAAATCCCCGGGTCCTCCTCACAAACCAAACTGTGCTTGAACAAGCCCTGCTCCAGCAGGGTGGAACTTTGACTTTTGATCTTGTAGAATCTCATCGGTGAAACCGTATCTTGGTTGGATCGAAGGCTTGGCTTGTCTTTGTGGTCCCAAGTTGTTACACCTGTTGTGAACCCACATTCCCCTGCAGGGCTAAGGATGGAACGATTTAAGGGGCTTGACCCGGACCAGGTCGGGCAGTTTTACCAACAGATTACCGACCACGTGCTTTCCGAAGGCGGTGTGGCGGAGCTGAGCTATGCTCCCCAAGAACACCTGCTCCGGGCGAAGCTATCACACCCCGCTTCCAAAGGGAACAGCGTCGATGACATTGGCCGGATCTTTTGCTTGGCCGCCAAAGAGGTGCTGATCGCCGCCACGGGCCAAGAGGTCCAGTATGCCAAAACCATCCAGCAGGTCCCCTCGATCCACCTCAAGCCCGATGTCGGCAGCTTCGTAGAGTTTTCCGGGGACTACACCGGCCTTTTGATCACCAACTTTTCGGCCCGTGCTGCCATGGAGGTTTACCGGGGGCAGATGTTGCACATGGGGATGGGGGCAGAGGACTTGGCCCTGGAGCACACCTCCGACGAGGTGGTGGACACCATTGGGGAGCTGATCAACCAAGTGATCGGCAAGGCCAGGCTGCTGATCGAACAAAAGTATGGCCTTTCCGCCTACAACAGCCAACCCAAGGCGATTGCCCTGACCGAATCGGTGACCCTTTCGATCGCCACCTTCAAGGACACCCAGTACCAGCTGCGCCGGTTGAGTTTCAAGATCAACGGTGCTCCGTTCCAGATTGAATTACAGATGGAAAACGTCCAATTCCAACCTGCCCCGTAAGCCCCCCCATCCGGCCCGGCACCGCCGTCCCCGACCGCAAGCGCATCCCCCCAGATTTCGGGAGCCAAAGTCCAAGGGATGGCTCCGCTCTTTACAAAGCCTTTTTGGCGGTTTAGTCTCCCCAAACGGCTTTTTTGTCCCCTTCGGGGGGCCTCTCGGGCCACCACCCGGTTCTCACCACAACTATTTTGAGCAGGTACAAGCTATGTTGGTAGCCAAGGAAGGGGATAAGGTCAAGGTTCATTACAAGGGCTTCCTGGAAGACGGGGAACTCTTTGACAGCTCCGAAGGCCAGGAGCCCCTGGAGTTTGTTTTGGGCGAAATGATGGTGATCAAGGGCTTTGACCAAGGGGTGATCGGAATGAAGATCGGCCAGTCCAAACGGCTGACCATTCCTCCCCACGAAGCCTACGGCACTAGGAACGAACAGATGGTTGGCAAGGTCGAGCGAGCCCAGCTGCCTACCGATGAGGCCCCCGAAATCGGCACCATCTACAACCTCAACACCCCCGAAGGCCCCTTCCCGGTCCGGGTGATCGAAATGGACGAAACCTCGGTCACCCTAGACGGCAACCACCCTTTGGCCGAACAAACCTTGATCTTCGACATTGAGCTGTTGGGAATCGGCGAATAAAGCCCTCCGCTCGTAAGGTCCAACCCGTACGGCTCCAGGCACTCCAGCCCCCAAAAACAAAAAGCCCCGGCGGAACCACTCCACCGGGGCTTTTTTTTTGTCCAATTTTAGGCCCCGCCGCCGGGACCGTCGGGGCTATTTCCCGTTCGCATCGGGGGTGCGGTTGAGGTATTGGTCAAAGTTGAGGTCATTGATCATCGCTTTACGGGCCTCGATGGCCAAGGGACCCCAGAGTGCGTCCGGCTGGTCTTTGGCTCGCTTTTCCAGGTCCTCAAAGATCTTCAGCGCCTTGTCCTTCTGGTTGTACCGGATATAGATCTGCCCCTTCTGGTACTGGGCCCAGGGGGTTTTGGCCGAGCTGGGGAAGTATTTGATCGCTTGGTCAAACATGTCCATCGCTTCGGGCATCTGGTTGAGTTCGTAGTAGAGGTTGCCCAGGATAAAGTTGGTGTCCAAGATATAGGTGGCCACGTCCTTGTCCTGCAAGGGATGCTCATAGGTGGAAAGAGCGGTCTTGTAGGATTTGATGGCGTTGTCGTACTGGCCGATCCCCTGGTAAACGTTGCCCAAGGCAAACCAGCAGGCCGGGATGATCTCCCGTTCCAAGGGGTCTTCCGACTCCTGGTAGTCCCGGATGGTTTGGTTGTATATCCGTATCGCCCGGTCCACCCGGTCAAACTTGTGGACCTTGTAATAGGCATCGCCCAGCGCCTTTTTCACCTCGGGGGTGTAGGTGTGGTTTGGGTATTTGACGATAAAGTCCCCATAGGTTTTTTGTGCTTCATCGGCCATCCCTTTGGCTTCCAAAATCTGGCCTTTGGAGTACATCACCAGACTGGCCAAGGGATCGTTGGGGTCTTTGAGGATCAGGTCCATGATCTGAAGGCCTTTTTCCTGCAACCCCAGGCGGTAGTAGGAGTCGGCAATCAAAAACAGCGGTGCCCGCTCCAAGATCGGCTCCACCCGGATCTTGAATTCGTCGTTTTTCCCGAAACAAGCGCTTTCGGTAGGCCTCAGGTAATACTTACGTTCGTATTGCTCAAAAACCCCCAGTGCGTCCAGGTACCTTGCCCTTTGGTAGTAGTCGGTCACATAGTCGGTGATGGTGTCCAGGATCCGGTCATGGATGATCCGGTTCTTGACGTACAGGTTCTCGGGGAACTTGGCGCAAAACTCCTCCAACTTGACCACTGCTTCGGGGTACTTATGGAAGAGCGCCAAGGTCAGGCCACGGCGCAACATCGCCTCTTCCACCTGGTCGCTCAAGGGGTGTTTGGTAATGATAAAGTTGTAGGCCTCCAAAGCCTCCTGGAAAGGCTTGGGCTCCGGCATTTCGGCTTTGAGGTTGGCAATACGCATCTTGCCAATCAGCAACAACTCTTTGCTGTATTTGACGATCGCCTTCTCGTAGGCCCTGATTGCGTCTTCGGGTTTGTCCTCGGCCCGCAGGAAGTCACCGATCCTGATGGCCACCAGATTGGAAAAGGTCTCGTTGGGGAACAGGTCAATCAACTGTTCGTAGATCGCCCGAGCGGTATGGTAGTCCTGGTTCTCGAAGTAGGCCTCGCCCATGTGGAACATCAGTTCCGCATCCTGCTTCATGTAGGCTCCGTTGAGGCTCCAGGCCCGGTCGAAGTTCTTTTTGGCATCCTTGTAGTGTTTGAGCTGGAATTCCGCTTCCCCGATCTTGTAGTAGGCGACCGGAACCTGCGGAGCGGTGGCGTTTTCCCGGATAAACTTGTTGAGGGTCTCGATCGCCTTGTCGTACCGGAACATCCCCAGGTGGATCAGACCTTGGTTGAACAAACTGTCGGCGGAAAAGGCGGAGTCCGAATAATACTGGAGGATGATCTCAAACTGGGTGTAGGCATCGGAGTAAAGTTTTTTGGTCATATAGACCCGGCCCATGTTGTAATAGGCCCTGGGGATGTCTTCGTAGCCCTTTTCCGCCACCAAGGCAGCGTTGACCGCCGCCCGGTATTCCTGGACCACAAATTCGTGGTCCATCTTGTCCCCTTTGGTGGCCTCCAACTGGTAGTAGGAATCGGCACTCCGAAAGGCGGCCCGGACCCCGACTTCGGTTTGGGGGGCAAAGTTGTACAGGTTCTTAAAATCCAAACCGGCGGTTTGGAACTTGCCCAACCGAAACTCCCGTTCCGCTTCATCCAGCTTCTTGTTGATGAAGTCTTCCTTGGCCTTGTCCAGGCCGGTGCGGCCGTCCACCTCCACCTGTTCTTGGGTACTCAAAATCGGCTGTTCGGTGATCTTTTTTTCCTTGTCCTCGGTCAATTCCAAGATCACCCGGTCCGGCCGGGTTAGGGTCTTTTTGGCGATTTTGAGCACATAGGTCTTGGGATTGATCACCATCAACAGGTACTTGCCCCGGTTTTCCACCTGGATTCCCGCCAACATCTCGGTCGGAGCACCGGGGATGATCAACCCGTCGGTCACCCGAGCCCCGATGACCCGAATCTTGACCTTACTGCCCGGCGTGGTGTTGTCCCTGATGATGTCGTACTGGGCCGGTTTGTCGAAGGTCAGGATCAAGGTTTCCTTGTCCTTGGCCAACTCTCGCAGCATGTCCACCAGCTCGGCCCCTTCGTAGGCCTCTTTGGCCTTGACCGGCTTGTCGAACTGGATCTTGATCAGGTGGGAGCCTTTGGGCTGGGGCAGCAGTTTGTAGGTCAGGTCGTCGTACTTGGTACGGACCTTGGCCCAATATTCGTCCTGGTCCACTTTTTCAAGTTGCACCCCGGCGATCAGGGGGTTGCGGAAGACCAAAAGATCCCCGATCTCTCCCAACTTGATGTTGCGGAATTTGATGATAAAGACCTTGGACTTGAGGTTTTCGACCAACTCAAAGTCCGGTGGGTCGAAGGTCTCGAAGGTCAAGACGGTGCGGTAGTCCCCTTCCTGGGTGGGGGTGATCCGGTCCAAATAGTTGACCTGAGCCCAAGCCCAACGGGGGATTAGCGCAAAAACAAAAAAGAAAAAGAGGTACGTTACAAGTCTGGACATCCTGCCCTTTGATCGGTGCATGGGGCTAGGAAAGCAAAAGTCTTGCCCAAACGGCTTTATTGGCCAGGGGCAAGCTCGTAGATTGATTTCTGCTGGTGAATCGCATAAAAGCCTTCAAGCTTGAAGGCTTGTTTGTCTTCAAAGCTCCAACCTCGGATCATGATACATTCCCCTTGGAACAAAGCGCCGTCTTCGATCGAAAAATCGCTGGAATAAACCAACCCTTCGATCCGCCCCGGAGCAAGCAGTTCCAGCCGCTCGACCGCCTTGATGTTGCCGCACAGGCTGCCCGAGACGATCACTTCGTCGGCGACAATGTTAGCCTCTACCCTGGCATCGGCGGTGATGATCACCTTCGAGGGCTTGCCGCCCCGACAGAGGATCTCACCCAAAACCACACCATCGATCCGCAAGGTCCCTTCAAACCGAATCCGGCCCTCAAAATGGCTGCCTGCACCCAAGAGCCCGGAAATGGGGGTCTCTTTGGTTGGTTGGGGCAGCAGGTTTTTGGGTTTGAGGATCACAGGCTGGTTACTCCAAGAAGATGGCCTTGCTGAGGCTATGGGAGGTACGGGTCAACAGGGTGCCTTTGTAGGAATAAACGAACACCATGGCATCCGTATAGTACTCGTCTGCTTCTTTGAGCGCAAGGCTCATGAGGATCTCACGTTTGGCCCCACGGTTTTGGATAAAATACTGTTTCCCCTGCTTAAAGGCAATGGGGAAGCCGTTGTCCCCCAAGGCCCCGCCGGTGACCGATTTGAAACTGGTCGGTTTGGCATCCGAATTGATCAGGCTGATGCAGACATAGCCGCCGATCGGTTGGTCCGGGTTGCTCCGGTTGACCAGGGAGACGTTGAGGTGGAGCTGGTCGCCCCGCACTTCGGCGTTCAGGTCGGTCACTTCCAGGGCGATCCCTTCTTGCAGCTCTTCTACGCTGAGGCTACCCTTGGCTTCGTCCCACAGGTTCCCGGTGTCCAAGGTTTTCTGCTCCAGCAGACTGTCCTTGTAGAGTCCCCTGCCGGTGCTTTGTTGGCCCAAGGAAAAATACTTTTGGTCCATCAAGGCCACCTGTTTGGACAGCTCGGTCAGCTTGTCCTTGGCTGCGGCCAATTCGTTGCGGACCTTGTGGTTTTGGGTGCGGATGACCAGATAATCCAAGGCGGCAAACAGCAGAAACCCCGCCACCACCGCCGCCAAAAAGGCAAACAGGGCCACCTTGCGCTTTTCGATGGTAAAAGAAAGCGGTACTCCGAAGTTGCGCACCACCGTAATGGTGTAGATCTCTTTTTTGTCCCGATCCATCTTACCTCAGTTGGTACCCTTTTTTGGCCAAGCTTTCGATCAGCTCGGTTTGTAGGTCTTTGGTTTCTTCCGGGGTCAAGGTCGAGTCCTTGGACCGGAAGGTGACAGTTACCGACAGGCTCTTTTTCTCCCCCAAGGATTCGGCGCAATACACATCCAGGAACCGGACCGACTCCACTTTGCCAGAAAAGGCCAGAATCTCTCTTTTGAGGGTCAGGTAAGGCAACCGCTGGTCCACCAGGAGCGAGAGGTCCAAAAAGACCGCCGGGAACTTGGAGGGTGCTTCGTACCGGTATTCTGCCAAAGGAGCGGTAAAAAGGGCATCAAAATCCAGTTCCGCAAAGACCACTTGGTCCTTCAGCTCAAACTGGCGCATGGCCGCCGGGGTCAGGGCGAAGATCCGTCCCAAGGCCAAGAACTGCCCTTTTTTGCCTTCCAAGACGATCTCGGCGGCAATCCCCGGATGCATGTAGGGCTGGGGCGGACTGGAGAGAGGCAAAAATTGCAGCTCTTTGGCCTGGAGGTGGCTCAACAGGGCGATCAAGTCCGCCTTGAGGCGGTAAAAGGCGGCCCCCAGGTTCTTGGGCTCCAGGGGGGTGGATAAGGCGGTCACCAACCGGTAGGGCTCCACCGGTTCCGTCCCGGTCCCCATGCCATACACCCGGCTGATTTCAAAGAGCTTGAAGGCGGGGGAAAGCTTCTGGTTCTCATGGACCCGTTGGACCAGATGGGGCAGCAAGCTGGTGCGCATCCGGTCCTGGTGGTCCACCACCGGATTGACCAGGACCAGCCGGGGGTCCTGGATCAGCCCAAAGGCGGCCTCGGTTTTTTGGTCGGTCAGGGGGTAGGAATAGATTTCATGGAACCCCAGGGCGGCCAAAGCTTTTTTGGTGCGGTTTTCCACCTGCCGGTGCCGGTTGAATTTTGGCTGGCTGACCGGGAACAGGGGGGCCTGGGGGGCAATCTTGGAAAGCCCATAGATCCGGCCCACTTCTTCGGCGATGTCTTCAGGGATGGAGATGTCCTTGGTCCGCCGGTGGCCGGGGACTTCGATCACGATTTGTTGGCCCTGTTCGGTGACTTCAAATTCCAACCGGTGCAAGATGCCCTTGATCTCTTCGGGACCGATGTCGGTGCCCAAGAGGCCGTTGATAAACTGGTAGCTGGTGTTCACCTGTACCGCCGGAATCTTGGCCCCCAACAGGTCACACAAACTGCCCTCCAACTTGAGGCCGGGGCAGGTGGCCCGCAACAGTTCCAAGGCTCGCCAAAGGGCCAGTTCGGTGGTGGCCGGATCCAGAGCTTTTTCAAACCTTTGGCTGGCATCGGTGCGCAGGCCGATTTTGGCGGCAGTTTTGCGGACCGAAACCGGGTTCCAGTTGGCGGCTTCCAAAAAGCAGCGAGTGGTGCCGGTGCCTTCGATCCCCGAATGCAAACCGCCGATCACCCCGGCCACGACACTAGGGCCGTCGCCGTCGGCGAGGGTCAGGTCGTCGGGGCTCAGTTCCACTTCCTTGCCGTACAAGGTCAGCACCTTCTCTCCCGGCTTGGCCCGGCGGATCACCAGCCGGTGGCCGGAGATTTTCTCCCCGTCGAAGGCGTGCATCGGTTGGCCCAGTTCCAACATCACATAGTTGGTCACATCCACCAGATTGTTGATCGGACGCAGCCCCACCCGCCGCAGCCGGTAGCGCATTGCCGCCGGGCTCGGCTGGACATGAAGGCCCACGACCATTTGGCCCGAATAACGGGGGACCAGTTCCGGGACCTCGCAGGTCACGGCGATGGGGCAAGGCCCGGTGCCCAAGGTAGGCTTGAGGGCCGGGTAGGGTTTGAGCGGCTTTTGGTAGATCGCCCCCAATTCTCGGGCAAAACCATAGTGGCCCCAAAGGTCGGGCCGGTGGGTGACTGATTTGTTGTCGATCTCCAAAACCCAGTCCACTTGGTCGGGGTACAGTTGGGCCAAAGGAGTGCCGGGCTGGGTCTCCTGGGGCAGGAGGAACAGCCCTTCATGGTCTTCGGAAAAACCCAGTTCGTCTTCGGCGCACAACATGCCCAGAGATTCGATCCCTCGGATCTTCGCTTTTTTGATCACAAAACCCCCAGGCAGCTCCACCCCCAGTCCGGCGTAGGCCACCTTGTCCCCAACGGCAAAGTTGCTCGCTCCGCAGACCACTTCAATGGGGCTTGGGGCACCGTAGTCCAGGGTGACCAACCGGAGCTTGTCGGCATCCGGGTGGGGTTTGAAAGTGAGGACCTGGGCGGCGACCACCGACTTGAGGTGTTCGCCGATCACCTCGACCCCTTCCACCTCACAAACCGAAAGGGTCAGGGTGCGGGAAAACTCCGCCGGGGTTAGGGTGACGGGCAGTTCCACAAACTCTTGCAGCCAATTTCTGGAAATCTTCATGGTTTTAGTACACTTGGTATTGGCTGGCCGTGGAAAAACGGCGGTTGAAGCTCAGGTCCCCATTGTGCAGGTGCCGGATGTCGTTGATTTGGTAGCGCTGCATGGCTAGACGGTCGGTGCCCATGCCAAAGGCGAAGCCGGAATAAACGGTTGGGTCGATGCCGCCCGCCTTGAGGACATTGGGGTGGACCATACCACAACCCAAAAGCTCCACCCAGCCCAATTTCTTGCAGGCCGCACAGCCCTTGCCGCCGCACAGCAGGCAGGCAATCTCCAGCTCGTAGCCCGGCTCGACAAAAGGGAAGTACCCAGGCCGCAACCGGACCTCCACTTCCTTTTCAAACATCTCCGAAAGCATCACCTTCATGGTGTGGATCAGGTGGCCCACGTTGATGCCCTTGTCGATCATCATCCCTTCGATTTGGTGGAAACAGGCCTCGTGGCTGGCATCAAGCCGTTCGCACCGGAAGACCTTGCCGGTCCCGACCATCCGAATCGGCGGTTTGAGCCGTTCCATGCCCCTGATCTGGATCGGACTGGTTTGGGTCCTTAGCAGCCGCCCCCCTTGGGTGAAGAAGGTGTCGTGCATGTCCCGGGCCGGGTGGTGTGGGTCGAAGTTGAGGGCCTCGAAGTTGTAGTAGTCGGTCTCCACATGGGGGCCGTCGAGGATCAAAAAGCCCATGGCCTCAAAGATCTCTTCAAGCCTCTGGTGGACCAGGGTGATCGGGTGCAGGCTGCCTGCTTCCTGGCCCTGTGGGTTCAGGGTCACGTCAATCCAGCTGGAAGCCAAGGCGGCCTGTTCTTCCTGGGCTACCAGTCTGGCTTCGGCGTTGGCGATTTCTTGGGTCAGGGATTGTTTTAATTCGTTGATCCCCTTGCCGACCTGGGCCTTTTCTTCGCCGCTTAGGTCTTTGAGGCCCACCAGCAGGGCTTGGATCTCGCCTTTTTTGCCCAGAAACCTGACCTTGACCGCTTCCAGTTCCTTGGTATGGGTCGCTTGGGACAGGGCCTCCTGGAAGGCTGCGGCAATGGGGGCTAACTTGTCGGTCATGTTTGGTTTATAAGGCGAGTGGTGGCTTTTGTAGGTCCAATTCTCGCTCAAAGGCATGGGCGAGGCTAAAAAGTTTGGTTTCCCCAAAGTGTTCGCCCAAAAGTTGTAGGCCCACCGGCAGTTGCCCGGCAAACCCACCGGGCACCGAGATCCCCGGAATCCCGGCCAAGTTGGCAGGGATGGTGAAGGCATCGGCAAGGTAGTTTTTTAACGGGTCTCCCGCCCGCTCCCCGATCCCAAAAGCCGGGGTGGGGGAAACCGGGCTGGCGATTGCGTCCACCTGGGCAAAGGCGGCCTTGTACTGGGCCCGGATCAGGTTTTGGACCTTGAGCGCCTTGAGGTAATAGGCATCGTAGTACCCTGCCGAAAGGGCAAAGGTGCCCAGCAGGATGCGCAACTTGACCTCCGGCCCCAATCCTTGGTCCCTGGACTGTTCGTACAGTTCCAGGAGGTTTTTTGCCTCTGCCGAACGTTCGCCGTACCGGACCCCGTCGTACCGGCCCAGGTTGCTGCTCGCTTCGCAAGGGGCGATTACGTAGTAGGTGGCCACGGCGTGGGCGATGTTGGGCAGACTGACCTCGATGATCTGGGCCCCGGCTTTTTTAAGCAATTCCAGGTTGGCCTCAAAGACCTTGACCACGGCAGGGTCGGCCACCGAAAGGTCCAGTTCCTTGATCACCCCGATTTTTTTGCCTTTAAGATTCTCGCCCAACCTAGCGGTAAAGTCGGTGGCCGGTTCCTGGGCGCTGGTGGAATCACGGGGGTCAAACCCGGCAATGGCATTGAGCAGCAGTGCGGCATCGGTCACGTCTTGGGTCATTGGCCCGGCTTGGTCCAGAGAGCTGGCAAAGGCCACCATGCCCCAACGACTGACCCGTCCATAAGTGGGCTTGATCCCCACGATCCCGGTGAAGCTGGCCGGTTGGCGGATCGAGCCACCGGTGTCGGTGCCGATCGCAGCCAAGGCTTGGCCCGCCGCCACGGCACTGGCCGAGCCGCCCGAAGAACCGCCGGGAACCTTGGAGAGGTCCCAGGGGTTTTTGGAGGGGCCAAAGGCAGAATTTTCGGTCCCGCTGCCCATGGCAAATTCGTCCATGTTGGTCTTGCCGACCAGCCCGTACCCAGCCTCGGCCAGCTTGCCGGTGACCCCGGATTCGTAGGGGGCAACAAAATTTTCCAGGTACTTGGAACCACAGGTGGTTCTGGTGCCGGGGACGGCAAAGATGTCCTTGACCGCAATCGGCATCCCTTCCAAGGGCCCCAACTGCGCACCTTGGGCCTGCTTTTGGTCGGCTTGTTTGGCCGCTTCCAAGGCCCGGTCGGGGTAGGTGGACAAAAAGCTGTGCAGCTGCCCTTCGGTAGCCTGCATTCGGCCTACCACGGCTTGGGCGATTTCCAAGGTGGAAACCTGGCCTTTTTGCCTTTGTTGGTGGAGGAGGTGGATTGGGGTATGGTAAAGCTTCATCAACAAAGGTCCGAAAGGTTGCAAGGCGGTAAAGTTCAGTGCCACTTATAGCCCGAATCCCGTTTGCTGGCAAGCCCCATTGGGGGGCCGGGTTTAGGTCTTTTGGAACAAAAAGGTCTTGTGGATCTTTGGGTTCCGTTCAAAGTCCTTGGGCAGCGTCTGGTGGCTGATTTCCTGGATCGCCAGTCCGGTCAGGGCTTCCAGGTCCAGCTTGAAGCCCCGGAAGTTGTTGGAAAACACCAGGGTCCCACCGAGGGTCAACCGTTTAACACAAGCCCAAATCAGGCTCACATGGTCCTTTTGCACCTCGAAGAACCCTTCCATCGCCTTGGAGTTGGAAAAGGTCGGCGGGTCGCAAAAGATCAGGCCATATTTGCCCTGTTCCTTGCCCAGCCAAGCAATTACGTCCGCCTTGATCAGGTGCTGGTTGGGGCCTCCAAAGCCGTTGAGCTTGAGGTTTTTTTCCGCCCAATCCAGGTAGGTGGTCGAAAGGTCCACGCTGGTGGTGCTTCTGGCCCCTCCCTTGGCGGCATAGACTGAAGCGCTGCCGGTGTAACAAAAAAGGTTCAGGAAGTCCTGCCCTTTGGCCAAGTCCCTCAGACGGCTTCTGGTGATCCGGTGGTCGAGGAACAGGCCGGTGTCCAGGTAGCGGTTGAGGTCCACCCAAAAACGCAACCCCCCTTCTTCCACCTCAAAGAGCCGTTCCTCTTCCTCAAACTTTTCGTACTGCCCCTTGCCCTTTTGTTTGCGCCTTTTTTTCAGGTGCAGGGCCGCTTGGGGGTACCCAAAGTCCTGGTGGAGCCGCAGCAAGATCTCTTCTAGCCGGTGCCTAGTCACCTGCTGGTCCATCTCCTCGGGGGCCTCAAATTCGCTGATGTAAAGCTGGTCCTGGTACAGATCGATGGAAACGTTGTATTCGGGTAGGTCTCGGTCGTAGATCCGGTAACAGGAGATACCCTCTTTTTTTGCCCAAGGGTCTAATTTTTTTAAATTCTTTTTGAGCCGGTTGGAAAAGTCCAAACTGGCCAAATCCGGCTCTCGGTCGGTCAGGGTCCTTTCCTTCTTGTGCTCCAAGGGCTGCTGGCCTTCGAGCTTAAACCGGAGCAGACGGCACTCGATGCTGCCGTTGTAGAATTTGTGGGTCCGGTGGGCCAAAAGGCCCATCTCCTTGCCCAGCTCCGGGTTGCCGGTAAAAACCGCCAGCTCGAAGCCTTGGGCCTTCTCGGCCATGATCTTGCCCAGCGCTCGGTAGGTGGAGCGCAGGGCTTCCTTGTCCCCCAACCGCTCTCCGTAAGGCGGGTTGGTGAGGACCAGCCCCCCTTTGGGCAAAAGACTGGGGTGGATGGAAAACTGGTCGAGCCTCCTCCGTTCAAACTGCACCATGCCCGGAAACCCGGCCCGGCCCAGGTTGGCGTAGGCCAGCTCGATGGCCTTGGCATCCTGGTCGAAGCCGATGATCGTCGGCGGTTCGGAACGTAGCTCCATCGCCTCGGCTTCGGTGCAAAGCTGTTTCCATAGCTCCGGTTGGTGCCTTTTCCAGCCGGTAAAGCCCCATTTGCGCCGGGACAACCCAGGGGCGACCCGAAGCGCCATTTGTACCGCTTCGATCAACAAGGTCCCGGAACCGCAGAAAGGGTCGAACAGCGAACCGCCCGCCTTGGCGATTTCCGGCCAACGGCACCGGTACAGCAGCCCGGAAGCCAAACTTTCCTTGATCGGGGCTACCCCGCCTTGGGCCCGGTAGCCCCGCATGAACAGCGGAGGGCCGCTCAGGTCCAGGCTCAGAAGCCCCTTGTGCCCTTCCATGAAGACGTGAAACTTGAGGTCCGGGTCTTCGGGGTTGACGTTAGGCCGTTCGCCGAACCGGTCCTTAAAAAAGTCGCACAAGCCGTCCTTGGCCTTGAGCGCCACATAGTGGCTGTTGGTCAAGGGGCTTTGGTGCAGGTCTGCGTCAAACACAAAGGTTTGGTCCAGGGACATTTCCTGGTCCCAGTCGTAGCCCCGCAAGGCTTCATAAAGCTCTTCCTCGTCTCGGGCCCGAAACTCCATCAGCGGCAAGGTGATCCGGCTGGCCAATCGGGACCACAAAAGGGCCAAATAAGCTTGGTCCATTTCCCCTTGGAAGCGGACCCCCGCCCGGGCCACTCGGGCGGAATCGATCCCCAGGTCCAGGAGTTCCTGGGTCAGCAGTTCCTCCAGCCCCTTGGGTGCGGCGGCAAAAAATGAATGGCTCATGGCGAGAGTAGGGCTCTTAGGGTTTCGGTGCGCTTTCTGTTGACCCCCAAGTCCCCGTAACCGACCCTGGAGGCGGAACGGAGGTGGAGGATTTGTTGGTCCGGCAGGTACAAAAATTCCAGGTCGTCCTTGAACCGGAACCAACGGCTGACAAAGACCACATGCAGGTAGTTGGGGCCTTCTGCGGCCAGTTTATGTTCCCCGATCCGCCCCAAAACCGCCTTGACTGGGGCAAAGCGGTTTTGTTCGGGCAAGGCCAGCTTGAGGGGGGCCACTTGGAACTCGGGCCTGGTCTCAAAGGAACAAACACAGTTGGGTTTGTTCCCGCACAGGGCCAGACGTTCGCCCACCGGCCCCAATCCCTCGGGTTTGGAGCCGCCGCAGCCGCCCAGCAGGGGGAGGGTTAAAGTCAGCCAAAGCCCAGCTCGCATGTCGTCCTTGATCTTCGGTTCGGCAAAAAGACACTGTATCTGGGCAAAAGGTTTTGGTGAAGCTCAAACCAGGATTGCCAGTGGGGGTAACATGGGTTAGGGTCAAAGCCAAACCTTTTTTTACTCCCAAGGCCCGCCATGAATCCTTTGCCCCTCAACGCCCTGTGGGCCCAAACCCAGGCCCAAGACTGGAGCCGAAAGCACCCCAACGGCACCGACTTTGCCCAACAGGACCGGGACCTTTGGCTGACCCTGCTGACTAGGCTTGATGGGCTCAAGTCCCTGGACTTTTATTCCTCCTTTGCCCCCGCCTTGGGCGGGCAGGTGGAACCTTTGATCGGCAGGCTGCAACCCTTTTTTGACGCTGCCCTGGCCGGTGAACCTCTGGCCAATCTTTCCCTGATCTGCCTGTTCCAGGAACAAAGCAAGGCTTCGATGGAACGGCAGTTGGAACGGGCGGGGGTCTTTTTGTTCCGGTTGCTTTGGGAGCTGCACCAGTCCCTAAAACGTTCCTGGACCCCTTGCGCCGATGCCAGGGGGGCCGAAAGGCTGGTCAATTGGCTCAACTCTTTGGGCCGAAGCGAAGAGCCGGAGCTGAAGGCCGAGTGCCTGGAAGCCTGGGCGGGGCTGAACCTGGAAGGCCTGAGTCTCTACCACCTCCACCTGGAATCGGTGTCCGCCCAACGGTTGAGCGCCCGGTCGGGAACCTGGGGGCAGGTGAGGATCGGGAAATCTGATTTTTTTGGTGCAGACTTTGGGGAGGGCCGCCTGGAGGACTGTCGGTTTGAAAACAGCTCCTTGGGTGCCGCCAAGTTCCAAAACGCCCAGGCCCGGCTTTGGCTCAAGGGTTGCGACCTGACCCAGGCCTCCTTTGCCGGAGCCTCGCTGGCCGGGTCTTCCTTTTTGGACTGCAACCTGGACCAGACGGACTGGGGCCTAGCCCAACTGGCCGGGTCCGACTGGACCGGCAGCAAAGGGCAGGGCACCAATCTGACCAACTGTAGCCTCAAAGAAGCCAAACTGGACCGGCTGGTCCTAACCCAAGGGGCGCTCAACGGGGCCAAGCTCAACCAGGCGGTGGGCCGCAAGGTGGAACTCTGCCATTCGGACCTGACCGCCGCCTGCCTGGAAGGGGCGATCCTGATCGAAGGAGTCCTCAAGGACAACAACTTCTTTAAGGCTCAAATGGAAGGGGTGGGCTTTTTCCATTGTGACCTGAGCGAGTCGGACTTTTCCGAAGCCAACCTTGCGGGAGCGGTCTTTTTGCACTGCCAAGCCTTGGGCGCAAACTTCACTGGGGCCAACCTGAACCAAGCGCTGCTCAAGGCGGCTCGGTTGGCCGGGGCTGACCTGACCCAGGCCCAACTCTCCCAAGCCGACCTGACCCAGGCGGACCTGGAGGCAGCCAAGCTTTGCGGGGCCGATCTGGCCGGGGCGACCTTGCAAGGGGCCATTCTCAAGGGGGCGGACCTCAAGGGGGCCAAGCTTCAGGGGCTGGACCTGACCTTGGGACAGATGGAAGGGGCGGACCTGGAGGGAGCGGATCTGGAAGGGCTGCGGCTCGAAGGGGCCAATCTGCAACGGGCGAACCTCCGGCAGACCCATTTTGGGGCCTCAACCTACAAGGGGCTGGACCTAGCCGGTGCCGACTTGGCAGAGGCCCAACTTGCGGGAGCCTTGTTGCAGTCGGTCAACTTTACGGGAGCCTTGCTTGCAGGGGCCAACCTCTCCCAAGCGAGGCTGGAAGGTTGCGCTCTGGAGGGGGTGGACTGGTCGGGAGCGGATCTGCAAGGGGCCAACTTGATCCAAAGCCCTATCGACGAAGAGGCCCTGCGGGCCGCCCACAAGGCCGGGGCCAAACTGGAAGGGGCGATGGTGCGCTTCAAGGACCAGCCCTACAGCTGTAGGGTAGTCCGGGAGGCCTTGGTGTTGGTGCAGATTCCCAAACGGTAAATTGGGTTAGGCGAGGTCCTTTTGGAACACCGCCCGGTCCTTTTCGGTGAAGCCCTTTTTGGGGTAAAACCCCTGTTGGAAGGAGGGACGGTGCCTACCGGCGCACAGGCAGATCCTCCCTGCCCCCCAGTCCTGGGCCTGGGCTTCGACCTTTTGGAGCAACAGGCTGCCGACCCCTTGGTTCTGGAACAATGGGGCCACAAACAACTCGCTCAAGTACAGTTCCGGTTGGGGCAAAAAAAAGTAGGGGACCAAGTGCCCATGGGCATAACCGATCACCAGCCCGGTTTCGTTCACCGCCACCTTGCAAAACCGCTCTTCCAGGTTCAAGGTTTCCCGGAGAAAGCTCCTCACCCGTTCGACCTGTAGATTGGGGTCTTGCCGGTTGAACTCCTCAAACCATCCGACCTCGGACAAGATTCGGGCGATTGGTTTGGCATCGGCCAAGAGAGCGGTTCTGACGGTAATTTTCATGTTTAGTTACACTTTGTTGCAAAGCCTTACGGCTTGTTGAAGTTTTCTCCTTTAGACTGGATATACTGAACTCAACCTTTCTGGAAACCTGAAAGGATAAAATCAATTTAACCCAAGGAGTAGAGATGTGTAGCAAACGAACCAAAGTAGGCATGTTGGCAGTGGCGCTTTTTGCCGCCGTTTCTCTGTTGGCCACCGGTGTCGCCTTTGCGGGCTGGTTCAGCAGGACCCCCGAAGAAAGGGCCGCCAAAATGGTGGAACGGTTGACCGACGATCTGAAGCTCAACTCTGACCAGCAGGCGCTGCTCAAAAAGTCCGTGGAAGAAGTGGCCGCCAAGGCCAAGGAACTTCGCCCCGACCATGATGCCATGATGACCCTGGCCAAGGACCAGATCCTGGTCGGCAAGATTGACAAGGTTCGGGTCAAGGGCGAGATGACCAAACACCATGCCCAGATGGAAGCGGTAATGGACTTTGGGCTGGAAAAGGCCGATGCCTTTCTGGCTGCCTTGAGCCCCGAACAAAGGCAACTCTTGGTCAAACACCTTGAGGACATGAAAGGCCACCATGGTGGTTGGTTTGGCCCCGGTCACTGCAACCGATAAAACCGATGAACCCCAGGCTTTTTATCATCGATGACGATGAAAAGTTGGTCGAGCTGCTCCAAGAATACTTGAGCGGCTTCGGCTTCGAGGTTGGCCACGCCTTTGACCCGGCCTCCGGGTTGAAGGCGCTGGAGGCCTTCGAGCCCCAGCTTTTGATCTTGGACGTGATGCTGCCGGGGTTTGACGGCTTTGAGGCGCTCAAACGGCTGCGCAAAACCTCCGACCTGCCGGTGATCATGTTGACCGCCAGGGGGGAGCTGACCGACAAGGTGGTGGGCTTGGAGATCGGCGCAGACGACTATCTTTCCAAGCCCTTTGAGCCCAGGGAACTGGTCGCCCGGATCCAAACGGTGCTGCGCCGCTCGGCCCCCAAAAACCACAAGGCCCAGTTGGTCTTCGGTCCTTTGGTGATCGACCTGAAGGCCCACCTGGTTTTTTTGGACAACGTCCAGGTGGAACTGACCTCCACGGAATTTGAACTCTTGCGGCTCTTGGCCCACAGCCCCGGCCAGGTGTTGAGCCGTGACCAGATCATGGCCGAAGTGGCCGGGATCGAGTGGGAGTCCTACAACCGCTCCATCGATGTCTTGGTGAGCCGGTTGCGGCACAAGTTGGGGGACGACCCCAAACGTCCGAGGTTTTTAAAAACCGTCTGGGGTTCCGGTTATTTGTTTTTGGAAGGTACAGAGGGGAACCATGATTAAGCGGCTCTGGTCGGACCGGTCCTTGTTTTTGAAACTGATCGCCATTTTGGTGCTGGTTACCTTTGCGGTCAACCTTTCGGTAGTGCTGTTTTTCCACCGCTTTTCCATTGGCCCCCGCAAAGCCTTTGGACGGTATGTCCAAGGCTGTACCCACTACATCTTAAACGACCTGGGCAACCCTCCGAGCTTGGAGCGGGCCAAAGAATTAGGGGAACAACTGGGTCTTGCCTTTCGGGTTGAGTCTCCAGACCGGAGCTTTGCCACCGAGGAAGGGCTGGCCAACAGCGAAGCCGTGGAGTTTCATAGCCGCCCCGAGCCTCCCTTACCGCCTCCTCCTGGTTGGACCCCAAGCGGACCAGGGGAAGAACCGCCGGTTCCGGTCCGTGAGATTCGATTTGGCCATGCAGAGGGGCGGCCCTATATGATGATGGAAGAGGGGACGACTCGCCTGCTGGTTTCCCCTCAATTCCCGGTGGTGGAAAACGGCAGCGCCGAATGGACGAGGCTGTTTGCCCTGCTGGTGATGATCTCCTCTGCCTTGGTGCTTGCTTGGGCAGTGCTGCGCAAGATTTTTGCCCCTCTGGCTGGTTTGGATGCCGGGGTGCGGCAAGTGGCAGAAGGGAACCTAGAGGTCAAATTGCCCGAAGGGGGCAACGATGAACTGGGCCACCTGAGCCGGGCCTTCAACCAGATGACGTTGCGGGTAAGGCAGAATCTGCATTCCAAGGAGCAACTCCTATATAATGTGAGCCACGAATTGCGAAGCCCCCTTTCGAGGATGAAGCTTTCCCTGGAGTTCCTGCCGGACTCCAAACCCAAGACTGCCCTGGCCGAAGAGGTCCGGGAAATGGAAGGGATGATCGACGAACTGTTGGAGTCCGCCCGGCTGGAAAGCACCTACGGGGTTTTGAGCTTGGCTTCCTTGGAGATGGGCTCTTTGCTCCGGGGGCTTTGTGAACGGGGGCCGGGGGTTTGCACCTTGGTTGCGGAACAGTCGGCCAAGTTCATGGGCGATGCCCACCGTTTGGAACGGCTGTTTGGCAATTTGTTGCAAAATGCCTTTAAACATTCTCCGGCAGGAGTGGCGGTCGAGGTCAGGGTCGAGACTACCCCCGGTTGGGTGCAGGTCAAGGTGTCCGACCAGGGGCCAGGGATCCCTCCGGCAGACCTGCCTTTTTTGTTTGAACCCTTTTACCGGGTGGACAAGTCCCGGAGCCTCAAGACCGGGGGCTACGGGTTGGGGCTGTCCTTGGCCCGGCAGATCGCCTTGGCCCACGGCGGTTCCATCGAGGTGAGCAGCCCCCCCGGCCAAGGGGCCACCTTTGTGGTCAAGCTCCCCACCAGCGGCCCGCCCAGCCCCTAAGAACCTTTTTTTTGGTTCCCCCGCCCCCCAAGGCCCCCCTCCAGGAGCCTTGGGGGGTTCTTTTTGTCCTCAATTCCCCGATTTTACTCCTTCCCCCGCCCCGGTTCCCTACCCAAGAACCCTTTGTCCAAAGGGATCGATAGAAAATCTTACTTTCTTTTTTAAGTTTTCCCCCCGGCCTCCGATAAGGAAGCAAAGACGGCAAGTTTGGGCCAGAAAATAAAAACCTTTTTTAGGTTAAAGTTTTTCCCCCAGGTGCCGTTAAAGAACCAAAAGGAATCCAGCTTTCTCCCCGGCAAAGGAGAAGGCGCTGAGTGAGGAGAGAGAGATGAGCTTAAAGATCAACCACAACGTCGCCGCAATGAACTCTTGGAGGAATTTGCAGAAGACCGACGAGCAGATGAACAAGACCTTGGAGCGGTTGTCTTCGGGCAGCAAGTTGAACCGGGCCGCCGATGGACCGGCGAGCTTGGTGATTGCCGAGCAGATGCGGGCTCAGGTGAAGTCGATGGAACAGGCTTCCCAGAACAGCGAGATGGCCATTTCGATGGTCCAAACCGCCGAAGCCTCGATGAACGAGGTGAACAACATCTTGGTGAGTATGAGGCAGTTGGCCTTACATGCCTCCAACGAAGGTGGCAACGACGACAAGATGTTGGCCGCCGACCAGTCGGAGATCGAGAACGCCCTCAAGACCATTGACGGGATCAGCCAGCAAGCCCAGTTCGGGACAAGGATGTTGCTAGACGGCAGCAACGGGATCGGCGGGGTAGCGGTAGGGGACGGGCTGCGGTTTGTCAAGGCCGCCACCGACACGGCCTCAAGCCCGGCGGACGGCTACAAGATCGATGTCACCCAAGTGGCCACCAAGGCCAGACTTGAAGGGGAGCGGACCTTGACCCAAGAGGAGATCAACGCCGGGGGGATCCAATTCTCCCTCCACGAAGGCGGTAGGAGCCTGAGCTACTACACCAAAGTGGGCGAGACCATGGACGCAATCTTGCGCAACCTCCAGCTCTTGTCCCAGCAAAACGGGTTGAAACTGGACTTTGGTTTGACCGACGACAAAAGGCTTTATGTGGAACACCAAAACTACGGCTCTGAGCCGAGCTTTGGGGCGATGGTGACCGCAGACGGGATTTTGACCGAAAAGGGCAACACCCTGGAAGAAGCGGTCCAAGGCAGCGATGTACAAGGGACCATCGGCGGAGAGATGGCCTACGGAGAAGGTCAGTTTTTGACCGCCGCCAAAGGCACCAAGGCCGATGGCCTGACGGTCGAATACTCGGGCGGGGTCAAGACCAGCCCGCAAACCGATGCCAACGGGCAGCCGGTCCTCGGTCCCGACGGCCAGCCAGTACCCCCTGAAGACATGGCCGAAGGTCACGTGTATGTGACCAACAACAGCCTGAACTTCCAGGTTGGCCCAGGGCAGAACATGACCAGCAAGATTGATTTGCCGAACCTGAACACCCATACGATTTCTAGGGGGATCGACAACAGCTCCGGGTTTACCAGCCTAGGAGAGATCGATGTGACCACCTTCCAGGGGGCACAAGATGCCTTGTTGCTGATCGATTCGGCGATCAACCAAGTGACCAGCCAGCGGGGTAAGCTGGGGGCCTTCCAGAAGAACACCCTGGAAAGCAACCTGAACAACCTGCGGTACTCCACCGAGAACCTGGTGTCCGCCGAATCCTCGTTGCGGGACGTGGACATGGCCTCGGAGATGAGCGAGTTCACCAAGCAGCAGATCCTGCTCTCTTCGGGAGTAGCGATGCTCGGTCAGGCCAACCAGACCCCCAAGTCGGTGCTGGCCTTGATCAACGGTCAATAAACCTCCCTGGGGAGTGACCCTCCCCTAGGAAGCCAAGCTTAAACCGCCGGGGGCAAATCCCCTGGCCCAACGAAACGAAGTACCCCGGTGATGGGGGCATCAGGAGATTGAGATGGCTTACGGAAAGCCCTTCCAGGCGTACCAACAAACCAGCGTGCAGACTTCCAGTCAAAAGCAGCTGATCGTGATGCTCTATGACGGGATGCACCGGTTCATGTCTCAAGCGATTGGAGCGATTGAGGCAGGGGAGGTCGAAGCGGCCCACCAGAACCTCCACCGGACCGGCAAGATCCTCTTGGAACTGCTGGCGACCTTGCGGGAAGACAAGGGCGGAGAAGTGGCCCAGAACCTCAAGAAGCTGTACGTGTACTGTTACGAACAGATCGTGATTGCCAACCTGAAGAAGGATGCCGAGCTGGTCCGGGAGATCCAAAAGGTGATCGGCAACCTGAGGGAAGGCTGGAAGGAACTTTACGCCGCCAGCCAGAAACCCCAGAGCAATACGGTCTCCAGGGAGATTCGGGTTACCGGCTGAACCGGGGAGTAAACCCACCTTTTGGCCCCACCGGCTCCGGGAGTAGTCCCAGGGAGACGGGCAGCCAAACCACAGAACGAGAGACCGCAGACCCAAATGACCGACCCTTAAAAGAAAAAGGGTCCAAACCAAAGACCGAGTTCCACCCACACAGGCAACTGTGGGAACTCCAGCCAAAAGTCCAAGGGGCCTGAGAACCCCCTTGGCCCGAAGGTTCAAGGACGAACCCTCGGCCATGACCCGCCCCGATTCCCGGAGCGGCCAAGGAAGCAATCTCCGGCCAGGAGCCCCAGAGGCACCCTGTCGGAGCCAGAGGAGAGAAGAAAATGAGCTTACGAATCAACCACAACATCGCCGCCGTCAATGCACACCGGAACTTGGTGCAAAACGACAGCAGGCTTTCCAAAACCCTGGAGCATTTGTCCAGCGGGAACAAGATCAACCGGGCTTCAGATGGACCTGCCAGCCTGGTGATCAGCGAACAGATGCGTGCCCAAGTGGCAGGTTTGACCCAAGCGGTGATGAACAGCGAAAACGCCGTGTCTATGGTGCAAACCGCCGAAGCGAACCTCAACGAGGTTTCCAACCTCTTGGTCAGTATGCGGCAATTGGCGATCCACGCAGCGAACGAAGGGGCGAACGACCAACCGATGCTCGAAGCGGATCAATCCGAATTGATCAACAGCTTGGACAGCATCGACCGGATCAGCAAGTCCGCCCAATATGGTCGCAAGACCCTGCTGGACGGGAGCCATGCGATCAACGGTAAGGCCAGCGGTCCCGACCTGGAGTTCCTGGGGGCGAGCCTCAAGACCCAATCTGCCCCTCAATCGGGCTATGCGGTGACCATCGACCAGGAAGCCACCCAAGCCCAAGTGGTGGGTTCGGCGCTCTTTACCCAGGAGATCATTGATGCCGGGGAGTCCTTGACCATCCAACAAGGGGGCAAGTCCTTCCAGATGAGCACCAAACTGGGCGAGACCCAAGAAGAGATCCAAAACCGGCTGAACAACGGCTTTAAGGACAACGGCATGGCCTTGGACACCTTTTTCGACCAAGGGAAGTTGACCATCTTGTCCCACGAGTACGGCTCGGAACAAGGCTTTAGCGTTACCTCCAGCACCTCGGGGATTCTCTCGGCCAACGGGGACACCCCGATGTGGGTACAAAACGGCCGGGACGTGATCGGCAAGATCGGCGGGGAAGTCTCGGTGGGCAAAGGCCAGGAATTGACCGGTGCCGCAGGGACCAACGTGGAAGGCCTCAAGGTCCGGTTTACCGGAGTGGCCGACCCGATGAAACCCGAAGTGGGCCGGGTGGCCTTGGAATCCAATGCCTTTGTCTTCCAAGTGGGGGGCAACCGCAACCAGATCGTCAAGGTCAGCATCCCGGACGTGAACAGTACCCAACTGGGCAAGGACATCTCCAACGAATCCGGCTACCGGAGCTTGAGGGACCTGGACTTGCGGTCCTCCCAAGGGGCTCAGGACGCACTGCTGCTGATCGACCAGTCGATCGACCAGATCACCACCACCAGGGCGGAGATGGGTGCGGTCCAAAAGAACACCTTGGAATCGAACCTGACCAGCCTCTCGGTGGCCAAGGAGAACCTGATCAACGCCGAATCGGTCTTGCGGGATACCGACATGGCTTCGGAGATGAGCGAACTGACCCGGAACCAGATCATGACCCAAAGCGCCACGGCGATGTTGGCCCAGGCCAACCAAACTCCCAACAACGTCTTGAGTTTGCTCAAGGCTTAAAAGTCGGAGTCGGTTAGGGAAAGCAACCGGGACCCAGGTCCCTAGAACCCCCGGAGGGAGACCTCCGGGGGTCCAGCTCGAAGAGGCTGAAAAAGAGTCATGAGACAACCTACAGAGTTATACTCCCCCCAAGGGCTGATGGGGCTCAACCGAAGGCTGGCCCCCTTGATGGGGACCGAGCCGCCGGTAAGCCCCGGAAACCCCCTGGTAGGGAGGGTAGCGGTGATCGCCGGACTGGAGGGGAAGGTTTCCCTGCTCCAGGTGGCCAAAGGAGGGATCGGGCGGATCCAACTTTGGCTGGGAGAGATTCGGACCTTCTTGGAGGAGGCTCCGTCCAAGGATGCGCCCATGGCCCCTTCGGTGGCCAACCAGTTCTTGGAAGACCGATTGCGCCAGATCGAAGGGATCACCCAAGCGGTGAGCTTTGCCGGCAGGGCGCTGTTAAACGGCAAGTCCGGGATCACCGGAGCGGCCGAAGGAGCAGGACTCCAGTTTGTCCGGGGCAGTGCCCGGACCTTGAGTTCCATCGGGAAGGGGTATCCGGTTAGCATTGATGAGACCGCCAGGCCCGCCAGCTTGCTGGGCACCCAACCGGCGGTTCCGTCGGTCCTGGCCCAGGAACGGTGGATCACCCTCAAGGAGGGGGGAGTCGAGGCGAGGTACAAGGTCTTGGGCCACGAAGAGCCCAAGGAACTGGTGTACAACCTCCAGCGGGTGATGGAGGAAGCGGGGCTGGACATCACGGTCTTTCTGACCCGAGACCAACGGCTCTTGTTCCTGCACAACCAACTGGGTTCGGGACCCAAATTCGAGGGGACCAGCCAAGCGACCCGATTGGTCTCGGGACTGCCGGGGGAGCCGATGCCCTCGATGGCCGGAAGGGACCTGATCGGATCAATCGGCACCGAACCGGCCCAAGGGTCGGGAGCGTTCCTGGTGGGCAACCGGGGCAACGCCAGGACCGAAGGGTTGATCGTTTACTACGACGGACCGGTGCAGTACCCCGGCCAAGTGGTGGGTTACGTGACGGTCACCCAAAACGGGATTCTGGTGCCCTTGGACCTCAAGGGACAGGAGGTGGAGCTCTTGAGCTTGCCTCAACTGAGCCCCAGCACCCAGGCGATTGGGGTCAGGAATCCTTCGGGGTTCCAGTGCCTGAGCCAGATTCGGGCCGGGTCGGCCAAAGAGCGGTGGGATGCACACAAACTGGTGCTCCGGGCCTTGGCGGACTTAAGCGAACTGGCCGAAGAACTGAAGTGGAAAGAAGAGGTGTACGTGCAAAAAGCCTTGGACCTGTTGCGGCAAAACCCGGCGGAAGAATCCGCCACCAAAGCCCTCTTGGGCCTTTCAACCGAAAAAGCCCAACAAATGGCCCTCGACCTCAAAACCCTTTTTAAAAAACTGGCCTAAACCGCCAGACCGGGGCGAAAGCCCATCGAAGCCCTATCCCAGGCTTCGACCCGCAGCCCCCCTGAACACCGGGGGAACATCAGGCCCCCCTAAAAAAGGGGCAAAAACAAGGGCTCAGGCCCTTTAAAACAGACCCTACCCGGTCTAAACACAAGCAACCCGGCCCAGGCCGGAACCAGAGTAAACCCTGCAAACGTCCCGTTCCCGGCCAAGGGGAACGGGGCAAAACAGGGAAACCCCAAAGCCCCGGAGCAATCCAGGTCCAAGAAGATGCAGGGACAAAAGTTGTGGGTCCAACGCTTTCTTTCTCCTCCTCAGGGGCCCGGCCGCAAGGCCGGGCTCTAGAGAAAGCCTCCGAGAAACATGGCGTTGAGCCCACAAGCTCAGGTTCCTTCAACAAGAACCCAAAGGGCCGCCTTCGCATAGCGTAGGAAGACGGCCCCTGTTTCGCCTCTAAGGAAGGAGCGGGGCCGATCCAAAGTCGGCCTACAGTCCCAAGGATGGGACACAAACCTTAAGGTTTTGGGCCTTTGGCCTAAAAACCAAAAACGGCAGGGCAGGAAGCCCCCGCCAAAACCGGGCGCAAGCCCAAGCACAAACCTTGGGAAACCAAGGCAAGACTCAGCGATCTGGCCTGTTTTGCAGGTCCGCCGACACCAAGCGGGGAAACCCAGGGCCGTCTCATGGATTGAGGCGCTACAACCGGTGAAGGTGGGGAAGGGGAGGCAAATGGATTTGTCAAAACCGAAGTGGATCCAAAAAAAAACGAAACGGGAAAGCAAACCCCTTAGGGGCGAGCCACTCCCCAAGAAAAAATTCTCTCTCGACCTAGGAAGGACGGGAGTAACTCAAGGAGGACACCATGTCTTTACGTATCAACCACAACATCGCTGCCATCAATGCTCATCGGAACTTGAACATCAACGACACCAGCATGAGCAAGACTCTGGAAAAATTGTCCAGCGGTCTGAAAGTCAACCGGGCTTCCGATGGACCTGCCGCTTTGGTGATTTCCGAACAAATGCGGGGCCAGATTGCCGGGATGTCTCAAGCGATCGACAACTCGGAAACCGCCGTGTCTCTGGTGCAAACCACTGAGGCAAACTTGAACGAAGTCAGCCGTCTGTTGGTTTCGGTTCGCCAATTGGCCGTTCACGCAGCGAACGAAGGGGTCAACGACGAGACCATGCTCGAAGCCGACCAGCAAGAGATCACCAATGCCTTGGCTACCATCGACCGGGTTGCCGCCCAAGCCCAATTTGGCAACAAACGGCTCTTGGATGGTTCTCAAGGGGCTTCCGGTTCGACCACCGGCGACCAACTCCAGTTTGTGGAAGCCGGCCTGAAAACCAAGGACAGCAGGGAAGCAGGTTTTGAGGTCAAGGTGACCCAAAACGCCAGCAAGTCTTTTGTGGACGGCAAAGTCGCCCTGACCGATGAAACGATCAAAGCCGGGGAAACCTTTACCTTGATCGAAAACGGAAAGATGGCTTCCTACCGGACCACCATGGACGACACCGTTGATACTGCGGTGAAAAACCTGAAGTCCGAAGTCCGGCGCAACGGCCTCAACGTGGATGTAGAGTTGAATGCCAACAACACCTTGAGCGTCAAGCACAAGGAGTATGGTTCGGCCTACGGCTTCCAGTTCTCTTCTTCGACCGCCGGGGTGCTGTCGAGCGAAGCCGGGCAGATTGAAGTCTCCAGTGCAGGGAACGACATCAAGGGGACCATCAACGGCGAATCCGCTATCGGGGAAGGCCAAGTATTGACCGGCCAAGAAGGTACCGCCAGCGTGGACGGCCTCAAAGTCAAGTTCACCGGACAGGTAGGCGATGCCGATGGCGTAATCCCCGAAGGTGGGAGCGAGGTTGGACGGGCCTTTGTGTCCCAGAACGCCATGAACTTCCAGGTAGGCGGGAACTTCGGTCAAACCGTAGGGATCTCGGTGGAAAGCGTCAACACCCGCTCTTTGGCCAACAACATCCAAAACGAGTCGGGCTTCAAATCCCTCTCGGAGGTGGACGTTCGGACCTTCCAAGGAGCACAGGACGCAATGAGGATGGTGGACGATGCCATCACCAGAATCTCCGCCAGAAGGGGGGAGTTGGGTGCCTTCCAAAAGAACACCTTGGAAAGCAACCTGAACAACCTGCGGATTGCCCACGAGAACTTGACCTCTTCGGAGTCGATCTTGCGGGATGTGGACATGGCTGCCGAGATGGCCAGCTACACCAAGAACCAGATCATGACCCAGTCGGCTACGGCGATGTTGGCACAGGCCAACCAAACCCCCGCTACGGTCTTGCAGTTGCTCAAGTAGGCAACTGGGGTTTAAGGGGGCCTCTGTAGGCTCCCTTGGACCCAGGGTTTGAGGTTCAGACACCGCTTTTGGGACAGTCCTGAGAGTGGAACAAAAGGCACCATTCCCCCGCCCTGATGGGGAGGGGGAATGCCGCCTGGAGAGAGGGGACCCCCAGGTGGTCCAGGGTTTGTGGCAGAAGATTAAAGGCAGAACAGGGGGCATTGGGAGATCCGACCGAACCGTTGCTTTAGGCGCTGTTTCGTGGAGGAGGGGCAGGTTTAAGAAAACTCTTGCCGGTTTCGGATGCCCGCTGTTTTGAGCTTTAAGGGAATGAGCCCAACAAGGGGCGGTCCTTGAACGGAGGGGTTCCGGTCGGGGAGAGCAGTCCCAAAAGGGAGGGATCAACGGTTGATCCCCTTTGGAAATCCAAAGGCGGCTCGTTGCCTTGGCCTTCGGAAAAAGCAACCGCCGGAGGTAGGTTTGGGCAGGTGTGAAAAGGATTCAGGGAACGGCCAAAACGGCTTGTCCCGCCAGGGGTGAAGGTGTGTCTCCGGTAGAACGGGGTTGGCGAAGAGCCTCCTCCCCTGGACCTGAAGAGGTCTCCAAGGGGCACAGGCGCAAAAGTGGACTGCCAGGGCAAAACTGGCCTTGGTCGGGAGAGGGAAACACGAATGAGGGCCGGAGGACCAAAGGAGCAAAGCCTGCCCCAGGGAGTTGGGTCGGGGCCGCAAAAGGCATCCAAGGCTGAAGGGCCGGAGGTTTGGAGTTTGTGCCACCGAGTGTGGGAGCAAACGCCCCTCAGAGTTGGGGCCTTAAAGGCAAATCGGACCGGGCAGTTTTGAGGTAAAGGGAACCAAGTTGGGAGCCCAGGCTCCAGGAGTCCCTAACCTTGAGGCCAGAAGGCCAAGGGAGGAGTCCGGTTAGGGGCGCAAGGGAAAAGGCCGAAGGACCTTTCCCAAACCCCCCAAAGCCGCCGGTGGAGGCTGGATCAGTTTGGGAACACAAGGTTCCCCGGCAGTGCAAAAGGGTAGAACCCTAACGGGAGCCCAGGCTCCGGGAGTCCCTCCCCTTGAGGCTAGAAGGCCAAGGGAGGAGTCCGGTTAGGGGCGCAAGGGAAAAGGCCGAAGGACCTTTCCCAAACACCCTAAAGCCGCCGGTGGAGGCGGGATTAGCTTGGGAACACAAGGTTCCCCGGCAGTGCAAAAGGGTAGAACCCCAACGGGAGCCCAGGCTCCGGGAGTCCCTCCCCTTGAGGCCAGAAGGCCAAGGGAGGAGTCCGGTTGGCACCGGTAAGGGGCTAGGCCGAAGGACCCTTTTGGGGTAGCACAAAACAGCGGGCCGAAGGACCCACTGGGCCGAGCGCTGGAAGGTGAAAGGCCGAAGGACCGACCGCTGGAGTTGGTGAGGCCGAAGGACCAGAACTGACTCCCGGAAAGACGGGCCGAAGGACCCGGAAGTCGAGGTCGCCGGTGAGCGACTAGGTCTGGAGGTGGGCAGAAGGTCCTTAAGGACCACAGAAACAGGATTGGGGCCGGAGGTAGGTTCGTAGAGCGAAGGTCCTTGTATCTTGGACAGTTTGGACTGGAACCAGGCCACCCAGGACCGCAGGTCTTGGTCAGCCAGGGAAGAACGAGGGGAGCAGGTCGGCGGCACCGGGTTGGGGCAATCCCGTTGAGGGTCCCCAAGAGGCAGGTTGAATCCTCCCCGAGCCGAGGCTCCGGGTGGAAAAGAATGGAGCCCACCAAAGGTTGGGACGGGAGGACCCCCTCAAGAGGGTCGCTTCCTCCCTTTGGAGTGGCAAAAAAAGATTCGGCCAAGCGCCGAAGGTCCGCTTGGGGGATGCCCCCAGGGACTTCAGGGTTCAAAAGGCCCAGGGAGGTCAAAGGCCACCCGAAGGCGGTTTGAAGGGCATGGATGCCCAAAAAAGGGTCCGGCTCCCAAATTCGGGAGCCCAAGAGGTGGCTTCGGCCCCTTTGGACCTCAACCTCAATTGGATTGGGGTTTCAGTCAGTCCTTATTGTGAAGAAAACAACTGCGACCCGTTTTTCAGGAGGGGATAGAGGGCAGAAAACATCAGACCGGTGCCAATGGATTGGGACTGGCCACAGTTTTAAACCTGCAGCACAACAAGCAGGGGGACCAGTCGGCCAGGAGGCCCAAGGTCCAAAGGTTCGGCATGGAAGCCGAAAGAGTTCAAACCCGCAGCCAGGAGGCAGCGGGAGCCAGATAGCCCACAAGGAAGTGGGGTAAAAGGCAGCAGTTGGGTCAAAAATGGAGCATGGATGCGCCTTTTAACCCAAACCGACAAGTTCGGAGATTTAAGGCAAGCCTAGGGCTGGGTCGATTTTGGTAGCCCCAAAACCGACCCAGCCCGGCGGTCCCGTAAGGGGACCAGTGGGCCGGGGGGAAAACTCCTCAGACAAGGGGCTCATTCCTTTTGCAAAAAAGGAGGGGGATAAAGGACCGCCAAAGAATCGGCAGGATGCCAATTCTTTTTAGGTTACCTTTTCATAAATCGGTTCCGCACCCACCCAAGGAAGGGCGGACATTCACCATGACAAGGAGGTTATCATGACTTTACGTATCAACCACAACTTGGCTGCAATCAACGCTCACCGCAATTTGCAGGCCAACGATGCCAACATGAGCAAAACCCTGGAAAAATTGTCCAGCGGGCTCAAGATCAACCGGGCCGCCGATGGCCCTGCTTCGCTGGTGATCAGCGAGCAAATGCGGGGCCAGATCGCCGGTTTAACCCAAGCGATCGACAACTCCGAAACGGCGGTCAGTATGGTCCAAACCACGGAAGCCAACCTGAGCGAGGTTTCCCGTCTTTTGACCTCGGTTCGCCAGTTGGCCATCCACGCCTCCAACGAAGGGGTGAACAACGAAGAGATGTTGGAAGCCGACCAAAGGGAGATTGCCAACTCCATTGACACCATCAACCGGATCTCGACCCAAGCCCAGTTTGGGAAGCGGAAACTGCTGGATGGAACCAACGGAGCTTTGGGCAGTATCACCGGCAACGGCTTGGAGTTTGTGACCGCAGGTTTAAAAACCAAGGACTCTTCCAAGGAAGGGTTTGAGGTGAAAATCCTGCAAAACGCTTCCAAAGCCAATGCCCAAGGTACCGTAGGCCTTACCGAAGAAGCGATCAAAGGTGGGGAAACCTTGATGGTGATCGAAAACGGCAAGACTGCCCAGTACACCACCAAAGCGGACGACACTGCCGACATTGCGATCAAGAACTTGAGTTCCGAGATCAACCGCAACGGGTTGGACGTGACCGTCAGCCTTGATGCGGGCGGCAAGGTGACCGTGGCCCACAACCAGTTTGGTTCGGACCACAGCTTCCAGGTTTCTTCTTCGACCGCCGGAGTCTTGTCCAAAGAAGCTGGTCAGATCGAAGTGGCCAACAAAGGGATGGACATCAAAGGGACCCTCAACGGGGAGTCTGCTACCGGTAAGGGACAAGTGTTGACCGGGATTGCCGGGGCCTTGAACGTGGACGGTCTGACCGTGCGCTACACCGGCCAAGCCGGTACCGATGGGGAGATCCCCGAAGGTGGAGTGGCGATTGGTCGGGCTTATGTTTCCCAAAACTCCTTGAACTTCCAAGTAGGCGGGAACTATGGGCAAACTGCCGGAATCAGCATCGGCAGCACCCACTCTAAGAATTTGGCCAACAACGTCTCGAACAGCTCCGGTTTCAAGAGCCTAGAAGAGATCGACGTGACCAACTTCCAAGGGGCCCAGGACACCTTGAAGATGGTGGATTCGGCAGTCAACCAGATTGCTCGGATCCGTGGCGACATCGGTGCCTTCCAGAAGAACACCTTGGAAAGCAACCTGAACAACCTTCGGGTCGCCAACGAGAACCTGATCAGCTCCGAATCGGTGATTCGGGACGTGGACATGGCCTCCGAGATGGCCACCTTCACCAAGAACCAGATCATGAGCCAGTCTGCAACCGCAATGTTGGCCCAGGCGAACCAGTCGCCCAACCAGATCTTGCGGCTCTTGCAGTAAGCTGAAGCTCTGACCTGAGACGGGGCAACCCGTCTCAGGTCCTGGGTTACTCTTGGAAGGAAGAAGTCCAACAAGGAGGTTGAGATGTCTTTACGGATCAATACCAACGTAAACGCGCTCAACGCCCACAGGAACCTGCTTTTAAACGACCACAGCCTCTCCAAAACCTTAGAGAAGCTTTCAAGCGGGCTCAAGATCAACCAAGCCGCCGATGGACCGGCGGACTTGGTGGTCAGTGAGCAGATGCGCGGACAAATCGCCGGGGTGACCCAGGCGATCGACAACTCCGAGTCGGCCATTTCGATGGTGCAGACCACGGAGGCAAACCTGGCGGAGATCAACAGAATGTTGGTTTACCTCAGGCAGTTGGCGGTTCATGCAGCCAACGAAGGGGCCAATGACGAGTCCATGTTGCTTGCCGACCAAAGGGAGCTAGCAAACACCATTGAAGGCATTGACCGGATTGCAACCCAGGCCCAATTTGGGGCCAAAAAGCTCCTGGACGGCACCAATGGCGTGAGCGGTGCGGTGGCCGGAGAGGCGCTCGAATTTGTAGGAGCCGGGCTCAGGACCCAGGCCAGCGGCAAGGAAGGGTTTCAAGTCAAGGTAACCCAAACCGCTACCCAAGCGGAAGCCAAAGGCACGGTAGCCTTAAGCCGGGAATTGATCGAACAGGGGGAAACCTTACGGATCACCCAAAACGGAAAAACCATCGAATACCACACCGGGCCGGAGGAGACGGTCGAACAGGTGGTGATGAAACTGCAAAGCGAAACGGCCCAACAGGGGCTCCAGATTGTAGTGTCCATGGACGAAACGGGAAAACTCTTGGTCCGGCATGAACAATTTGGCTCCAAGCCTACCTTTGAGGTCTTCTCTTCCAGCGCCGGGGTGTTGTCCTCCCAGGCTGGGGTAGTGGAATCGGCAAAGCCGGGTTTGGATGTCGCCGGGACGATCAACGGCGAATCCGCCTTGGGTACCGGTCAGATTTTGACCGGAGTTAAGGGGGCAGAGAAGGTGGAAGGGCTTTCGGTTAGGGTCAAGGGACCTTTGGGAAAACCAAACGGCGAACTGCCCCCCGAAGGGGTGGAAGCCGGAAGGATCTACCTGACCCAGAATGCCCTGCGGTTTCAGGTCGGCGGGAACTTTGGCCAGTCGGTCAGCCTGAATGTAGGGGATGTCCACTCCAAACAATTTGCCAGGGGAGTGGAAAACCAGAGCGGATTCCAGAGCTTAAACGACCTGGACCTCCGCCAATTTACCGGTGCCCAAGACGCAATGCTTCTGATTGATAAGGCGATTACCGAGGTTTCCTCTTTGCGGGGGGAATTGGGGGCCTTTCAAAAGAACTTGCTGGAAAGCAACCTGAACAACCTTCGGGTCGCCAACGAGAATCTGATCAGTTCCGAGTCGGTTTTGCGGGATACGGACATGGCCTCCGAAATGGCGGCCTACACGAGAGGGCAAATCATGACTCAATCGGCAACGGCCATGTTGGCCCAAGCCAATCAGCTTCCCACCCAGGTCTTGCGGCTCCTCAAGTGAGGCTTCTCACCAAACCCAAACCAAACCTCCCCTCTTGGGCAACCGCCCAGGGCGGGGGGTTGGGTGGGGCCTTTTGTTTTAAGGGCCGTACTGGTGGGACAACAAAATTTCAGCGGTATACAAGGTCCCCAGCCCCAAGGGTGCCAGTTTTTCCTTCGCCAAATCCCTCACCTGGACCTCCAAAAACAGCCCGTACATCACGCTGCCCGAACCGGACATCTGGACCGCTGCGGCTCCCGCTTGGGTAAGCGCCTGCTCCAAGGCCAAAAGTTCGGGGTACAAGAGGCTCAAGGGGGCAAAAAAGTCGTTGTGCCGAGGGTTGATCGCCTCCAGGACCAAACGGTCATAGGGGCTGCGGGGCAGCTTGCGGGCGGAATGTTGGCAATGTTGGTAGGCTTGGGCGGTGGAGATGGAAACCGGCGGCTTGACCAGCAAGAGTGGCCATTCCAAGGCCCCCTCCAAGGGGTGCAAAATCTCTCCGATTCCGCTGGCCTGTTGGGGTTTGGGGTCCAGGAAAAAAGGCACGTCCGCCCCCAGGGCGGTGGCGATTTCCCAAAGCCTGGGACCGGAAATGCCCAGCCCCAAAGCCCGGTTGAGTGCCACCAGGGTGCCTGCCGCATTGGCGCTGCCCCCGCCCAGACCGGCTCCGTTGGGCACCTGTTTGGTCAACTTGACCCCCAGGTCCAAGGGCTCGCCGATCTCCCGTTCCAAAGCCTTGATGGCCTTAACCACCAAGTTTTGTTCCGGCGGACAAAGCTCCGGTTCGCTCAGAAACCACAGACCAGGGGAGCCAAAATCAAAGAATTCGATTTGGTCGTACAAGGAGATGGGGACAAAGTCCAAGGCCAGTTCATGGTACCCATCGGGGCGACGGTGCTGGACGTAGAGATGCAGGTTGATCTTGGCCGGGGTCAAGACCAACAACGGCTCGGCCAGCTTGAAACGGCTCATGGCTTCAGGTATTTCTCCAGCACTGCCGCAATCTGCTCTTTGGGCAGCGCTCCCGAAATCACCTCACCGTGGACCGATTTTTTGTCTGCATCGTAGCGACCAATCAAAAAGCTGGGTGTGCCCCGGATGCCTACCGAGCTGCCTTGGTTGCCGTCATGGGTGACCCGAGACCGGTATTTTTCCTGGTCCAGGCAGCTGGCAAACTGGGCCTTGTTGGCGACCCCCACCTTGGCGGCGTATTTTTTTAGGTCCGCCGGTTGGAGGGCTTGTTGGTTTTGGTACAGGAACTGGTGCATCGGCTCAAATTTCCCTTGGTCCCGGGCACATTCGGCGGCAATGGCCGCTTCGTCGGCCTGTTCGTGGAACGGCAGGGGGTAGTGTCGGTAGCCAAACAGGACCTTTTTCCCATAATCCTTCCTGATCTCGGACAGGGTGGCCTGGACCCTTCCACAGAAGGGGCATTGGTAGTCGGAAAACTCCAGCAACATCACCTTGGCCTTCTCGTTCCCCCAAAGGTAGGCGGTCTCAACCGGCAGGTCCACCAACAGGACCGAAGGTTCGACCAAGGAAAGCTGGACCTTCTTTTCCGCCTGGGCCTTGCTGTAGAGCCTTTCCAGTTCGGCCTGCAGCTCTTGGCTGATCAGGTACTGGACGATCTGGGGCTTGAGGGCTTCAAAAGCCCCACGGCTGGCCAGCTGGTTTTTGTCGTAAAAGGACCTAGCCTTGGCATCGCTGATATCAAAGGATTGTTTAATCTTGTAGGCGGGGTCGGTTTTGGAAAGCTCCCGCAACGCCCGGTCCTTGAGGCGGTCGTTGAGCCCTTCAAACAGCTTGACCCGGAGTTCGTTGATCTCCTTGTCTTCCAACTGGCTCAGGTGGATCGTCTGGCCGTTGATTTTGCCGACAACCGGGTCCGACTCTTCCAAAAGCGGGTCGGCCCAAAGTCCCAGGGGGAGCAGCAGGGCCAAGAACAACAACCATCCTTTCATCGGATCACCTGGATTTTAGCGTCAAAAAAAGCGTCCACACAGTTGGCGCAAAGTTGGGTTCCCCGGACTTCTTGGATGATCTCGTAGGCCTTTTCCTGTTCAAAGCCACTCCGGTAGGGCCGGTCGGAGGTGAGGGCATCAAAACAGTCGGCCACCCCGCAGATCCGGGCCAGCAAGGGGATTTGGTCACCCGTCAGGCCTCGAGGGTACCCGAGCCCGTCAATCCTTTCGTGGTGGTACAAGACCACTTCGATCATCGGGATCAAACTGGGAATGGCGGTCAGGATCTCCGCCCCAATGGAGGGGTGGAACCGGAATTGGGCGATTTCCTCATCGCTCAGCTTCCCCGGTTTGAGCAGCAGGGCATCGGGAACCCCGATCTTGCCGATGTCGTGGAGCTTACCGCCGATCAAGAGGGTGTCCAGTTGGTCATGGTCGAGGCCCATGTGTTCGCCGATCTGCCGAGAGTAGGCGGCAACCCGTTTGGAATGCCCGCTGGTGTAGTTGTCCCTGGCTTCAAGCGCCTGGACCAGGGCGGTGATGGTCCCCAGCAGGCCGGAACGCTCCAGCTCTAACCGCTCCCGCTCCTTGAGCAGCAGCTGGAATTGTTCCGAAAGCAACCGCTCGACGGTGAAGATAAACTGGTCGATGTTAAAGGGCTTGACCATGTAGGAAGCGGCCCCCTGTTGGACCATCTTTTTCATGATCGATTTTTCCGAGTTCGCCGACATGATCATAAAGGGGATCTTGGCGAACTGGGGTTGGGTCAGGAGCCAGGAGAGGAACTCCTGGCCGTTCATCTCGGGCATGTCCAGGTCGCTGACGATGATGTCCGGCTTGCTTTCCTGGAGCCTGTCGATGGCTTCCCTGCCGCTTTTGGCGGTGATCACGTTAAAGCCCGAGCGGGCCAGCCCGGTTTCCACCAGTTTGAGCATGGTGATCGAATCGTCCACTACCAGGATTAGGCTCTGCCTTTGCCGTTCCACCTGGGCCATGACCCTTTCGATCTGCTCTTGCAGGTCGTTTTCGCTGATGTTTTTGGAGATGTAGGTCGAGGCCCCGGCTTGATAGCCCCGTTCAAAGTCCGCATCGGTGTCGAGCATGGAAACCAGGATCACCGGGATCTGCCGGGTGACTTCGTTGGACTTGAGCTTGCGGCAAAGCTCCAAGCCGTCTAGTCCGGGCAGGTCCACATCGGAAATCAAAAGGTCGATCTCTTCCCTGCCGACCGCCTCCAGGGCCTCCAGACCGTTTCCAGCCTCCAGGACCTGGGCCCCAAACTTTTTGAGTTTGAGGACCATCAACTTGCGTACCGCCAGACTTACATCGGCGATCAGCACCTTTTTCCCGGTCAACGCAGAAGAGTTGTTCACAAGTCCTTTGGGGGTTAAACCAAGGCTAAGGTTGGGGTGCAAACTGCCGCACCCAAACGGTCTTGGGCCAGCGTGCTGGAGAAAAACCGGGTCAAGGAGCCTTTCATCAACTGCAAGTCCGCCTGGGTGGGGTTCAAATTCCGTTCAAACCAAACCAGGAAGGCCTGGACCTTTTTGGGCTCCACCTCGGCCAGTTGGGTCCAGCCCTTTTCGGTGGCATAGTCCCCAAAGAGGGTGGATAAATCCTCCACCAATCTTTCTTGGCCGTCCGTATCCGATTCAACCGTTTGGGCCCAATCTTCGATATCCGAAAGCAGGTTGGCAAAGGCCTCGGGGGTTTCGTCCCCTTCCGAGTCGTCCTCGTCCTCTTCCTCCTGCTCCCCGGCGGTTGTGCCCGAAGCGGCGGCCTGGGCGGCTTCCATCTCTTTGGATTTGGCTTCCAGGAAGGCTTCGTGGTTCAAGTCGTAGGCCTTGAGGGCCTGATCCAAGGTGGCAAAGTCAAAGTCTGCCCCGGTTTCCAAGCGATGTTTGGAATTGAGGTACAAGGCCACCACCAGTTGGTTCATACAAGGCGGAGTGTGGGCCTGGTCCATGAAATAGATCATCGCCTGGGTCATCATCCGCTTGTCCGCATTGCCTTCTTTGGCAAACCGGACATCCAGGACCTTGAGCGCAGCGGTCACCCGTTCGAGGTAGTCCCCCGCAGCGGCGGCTTCAATCTGCTCGGGTTCGATGGCAGCGGCGGCCTGGGCCTGGGCCAAGGCGGGACCGTCAAAGCCCAAGGCGGCCATTTCCGGTTCAAAGATCAGGCCGGGCAGGGCTCTGAGGTTCCGCTTGATTTTGCCCATTGAGGGCCGCCGTTGCGGGGCCTGCTTGGCCGCCAACTTGCGTTTGGCCTCTTTGCGTTGGTTGACTTTGTTGAGTTTGCGCTTTTGGATGCCCTGCTTTTGGGACTTTTTCTTTTTTGCCATGGGTCTTTGTGAAATGAGGCCTCAGGGGCCTTCCGCTTTAAGGGTAGTGCAAGGAAACCAAAAAAGAGATAGGGTAGGTCGAACCCCGCCGGAATGTAATCTAACCAATGGTGGGCCTTGAATCAATCAAAATCGGGACCTGAGTGGCCAAGAACAAGACCCAATTTTTTTGCCAAAACTGCGGAGCCAAGCAACTCCAGTGGAGTGGCCGTTGTTCGGCCTGCGGTGAATGGAACACTTTGGTCGAAGAAGGGGCGAGCCCCAGCCATGCCAAAACCCTGGGCTGGGTACCGCCCAAAAGCGAGGTCCACAAACTGACCGATGTGGACGACCTTTCCTTGCGGGAACGGTGGGTGACCGGGGTCAAGGAATTTGACCGGGTGGTTGGCGGGGGGATCTTGCCCGGCAGTTTCGGCCTTTTGGGCGGAACGCCGGGGGTAGGCAAGTCCACCTTGATCCTGCAATTGATGTCCCGGATCGTGGGCCTGGGCAAAAAGACTCTTTACATCTCCGGGGAAGAGTCCTTGGGCCAGATCAAGGACCGGGCCGGTCGCCTGTTGGTGGACCAGGAAAAGTTGCTGGTCCTGGTGGAATCCAATCTGGAGGGGATCGTCGAGAAACTGGAGCAGGAAAACCCGGACTTTGTGGTGATCGACTCCATCCAAACCCTGTATTCCATCCAGTTCTCCGCCAGCCCCGGCTCGGTGACCCAGGTCAGGGAAGGGGCGGCGATTTTGATGCGCTACGCCAAAGCCAAAGGGGCGGCGTTGCTGTTGATCGGCCACGTCACCAAAGACGGCGCTATTGCCGGGCCCCGCACCTTGGAGCACATGGTTGACTATGTACTTTACCTGGAAGGGGAGAAAAACGAACCGGCTCGGATATTGCGGGCGGTCAAAAACCGGTTTGGCACCATTTCCGAACTGGGGCTGTTCAAGATGACCCCCAAAGGTCTGGCCGAAATGGTCAACCCCAACCGGGTCTTTTTGGAACAGTTCCACTGGACCCATCCGGGGATGAGCGTGTTTGCCTTGGCCGAAGGGACCCGGACCCTGTTCGTGGAGGTTCAGGTGCTGGTGGGGGACACCGAACAAAAGGCCCCGGCCCGGATGGCGGTGGGCACCGAGAAGACCCGGTTGCAGGTGATGGTGGCGGTCCTGGAAAAAAGCCTGGGCCTGGATTTTTCCCGCAACGACATTTACCTCAACCTCGCCGGAGGCTTTAAGACCAGCGAACCGGCCTTGGACATGGCGGTTTGCGCCGCTTTGTTGTCTTCCCACTTGCGGACCCTGTTGCCCGAAAAATCCCTGTTTGTCGGGGAGGTGGCCTTGACTGGCGAGTTTCGCAATGTGCCGGGCCTTGAAGAGCGGGTCCAGGAAGCCCAACGTTGTGGGTTCTCCAAGTTTTACCTGCCCCAAAAGGCCAAGGCCAAGATGGCCGAACGGGGGGTGGGGATTGAGCTGGTGGGGATCAACGATGTCAACCAATTGCTGGAAGAGTTGAGGTGAACCGCTACAAGATCGACCAGGAAGGGCTTTGGATCTCGGTTCGTTTGGCCCCCAAGTCCTCGAAGACCGGCTTAGGGGAGTTCAAAAACGGCCTGTGGGTGCTCAAGGTCTCAGCCCCGCCGGTGGAAGGGGCTGCCAACGAGGCGGCCATAACCTTTCTTTCCAAGACCTTCAAATGCCCCAAAACGGCGGTACACCTCAAAAAGGGCGACAAGGCGAGGGAGAAACTGTTTCTGCTGGAACGGTGGGACGAAGCTTGCCTCAAAGTTTTGGAGGCTCCATGAAGGCAGGGTTGGCCAAAAAGATGGGGCTGGTTCTCTTGGTGGTCCTGGGGTTGGTCGGGGTCCTGGCGGCCCAGGACCAAGGGGTAAGGGAGGCCGGGGAAGAGGAAGCCAAGGACCGGCAGTTTGTGGTCAATCTGGTGCAGGAATCTGAATGGGCTTATGCCTATGAGGAGGCCCAGGCCTATTTGGGCCGTTACCCGGCCGGGGTTTTTGCCGATGAAATGTTGTTTGCCTTGGGCCGAATCGGGGCCAAAACCGGCAAGCCCAAGGAGGGCCAAGCGGCGCTGGAGGAATTGGCCAAGACCTACCCCCAAAGCCCCTACCGGGAAGAAGGGCGATATCTCTTGGGCCTGGGGTACCTGGAGGCCAAGTCCTACCAAAAGGCCTTGGAAACCTTGGAGGCCTTGGTCCGGGACTACCCCACCAGCGCCTTTTTCCCCTACCAGCCGATGGGCCGGGCCAAGGTGGGGCTCAAGGACTTTGCCGGGGCGGTGGTGTTGTTCAAAAAGGGGCTGGAAAAAACCCCCCAAGACTTGAGCCTCCAGCTGGACTTGGCTTGGGCCACAGAATGGGCTGGCCAGACCCAGGCGGCCAACAAGCGGTTTGCCGCTTTACTCAAGGAGCCGATCGACCCGGACCAAAAGGCCAAAATCAGCTTCCAACTGGGCGTGGACCGTTACCAAGCCAAGGACTACGCCGGAGCCTACGGGGCCTACAAGGACCAATGGACCCGCTGGCCCTTGCCCGAATTAAACCAAACCAGCCGTTTTTGGAGCGCCCGGTCGGTCCTGGCTTGGGGGAACGCCGCCGGGCCGGAGCGGCAGAAGGAAGCGCTGTGGCTGTTTGAGGAAAACCTCAAGGCCCCCAAACCAATGGAGCCGATCCAAACCTTGCGGGGGATCGGTTGGCTCCAGGAGCAGCTGGGTCTGCTCGCCGAGGCCCAAGGGAGCTACGGGCGGCTGCAAACCCTGGACCCCGTAGCCGGGCAAGATGCGGCCTTGGCCTTGCACCGGGCCGAATTGGCTCAAACCCTGGGCGACCCGGCCCAAGCCAAGATGATCCTGCTTGCCGCCCTGGGCCGGGTCAAGGGGGAGACCAGCCCGCTGGAGGCGAGGCTTTGGACCTACCTGCAAACCAGCGGGGACTGTGCTGGCTTGTTGGACCGGGCCAAAAAACGCACCCTGGCCGGAGCTGCGGCTCAGGAGGGCAACTTGAGTCTGGGGCATTGTCTGTTTGCGGCCAAGCGGTACAAAGAGGCGCTCAAAGCCTATGGCCAGCTGGATGCAAATTGGGCCCCCCAGGCCTTTGCCAACCAACTGGCGGCCCTGGAAGCCCTCAAAAGTTACCTTGCGGCGGTGCGCCTTTTGGACCAAGCCTTGACCGACCTTCGGTACGGACCCAGGCCGGTCCTACTGGAAACCCAGTTGCGGCTCAAGCTGGCGGCCAAGGACCCGTTGGTGATCACTTGGGGGGAGCAGCAGTTGGCGGCGGAACCTGAGTTGGCCAAACAGGGGGGATATCTGTTGCTCCTGGGCCAAGCACACCGGCAGGCCCAAAAGCCCAACCGCCGGAGGGCGGAAGAGCTGCTGGCCTTGGCCCAAACCCGGTTTTCCCGTGTCTCCGAAAAACTCTCTGTTTTGGAACAGCGCCGCCAACTCTTGGAAGGCGACGACCGGGGCCTGATCAGCCTTTACCAGGAAGCATCGCTGCTGGAGCCGGAGCCCCAAAAGAAATTGGCCTTGGGTCTGGAGATCACCAAACTCAAGCTCAAGGTCGGCGAGGAAGCGCCGGAGCTGGAGGCCTTGTCCTCCGAGCCGGGGGCGGTGGGGGCCGAGGCTCTGGCCTTGAAGGCGGAGCTGAAGATCGGGAAAAAGGACTACCTCCAGGCGGTGGCCCTGCTGGACCAGGGCTTGGCCAAAAAGCCGCCCTCGCCCTTGGAAACCCGGCTCCGGTTCCGTAAAGCCCAGGTCCTTCAGGCCGCCGAAGATTGGCATGGGGCCTTGGCGGAGTACCGACAGTTGAGCAAAACCAAAAACCCCTATTCCCGGCAGTCGGCCAAACAGGCCAAGGCCATTGAGGCCTATCTGGGCAAGCCTTAAGGACTGTCGGCTGTGGGAGCACCAGTCCAAAATCCTACCCAATCCTCGGGCAAGGAACCTAGCTTTTCTCCCGGCTCTCGGCAGGTTTTGTCGAGGTCCTTTTTCCCGCCCCTTTCCCTGGAGACTTGGGTTTTTTGGCCAAGCGGACCTGCTTGGGTCGAGGTCGCATTTGATAGGCCTCCGGTCCCGCCGGTTCCAACATGGTGCAGCTAGGCGGCAAGGGCTGGTGGGACTGAAGGTACAAGGAAACCCAGGTTCGCAGCGGTTTGCCCCCCACTTCCGGCTGGGCCGGTAAAAACAACATCGGCAGGATCCCGCTGCCCCCTCGCAGGTGGTAGTCGGAAAGCAAAATCTTGTAGCGCCTTTCCTGGTCCGAGCCGCTGACCAGCCATGGGTCCAGGCTGAGGTCGAGCGGCGAGGAGAGGGACAAAAAGACCCGCCGGGCCGGGTTGGCCTTGCGGCGGCCAAAGGGGGCGGCAGGCCGGGCCAAAAGGCTCAGGTCTCGTTTGGAGAGAGCCAGGGTTTGCACCCCGTCGGGAAAGGGGAACCAGTCGTAAAGCTGGGCGTAATAAAGCAGTCCGAAGCGGGACCCCTTGAGGTACACCTCCGGCAGGGCACTGCCGAAAGCCCCAGGCTGTTTTACCGCCAAGGCGGCCAAAGAGTTGAGGCAGGCGGCCAGTTTCACCTTGGAACTCTTTCGGATCCGCCAGCCCAGGGGACGGGACCAAAGCTCCAAAAACGCCGGGGGGAAGGCCGCCTTTACCGCTTCTAAGGGCAAAGGCCGGGGCGCAAGCTGCCGCAAGGACCAGCCCTTTTCCTCCCAGTCCAAGGCCAACATCCCCCTGCCCAAAGAACCGCCGCCCGCCAGAGCCGTGGTCCCGGCATAAGCCAGGTTTGGCCCTTTGGGGTACAGCCAACCGTCGTGGCCATGGAGGATCAGGTCGATCCCCGGAACCTGTTCGCCGATCGCCTGGGCTCCCAGGGGTGGCTTTGTCTTGAGCAGTTGGGCCGCTTCCTGGTCCCGGTCCTCGTACCGTCCGGCGTGGAGCACCAGCACCAAACGGTCCGGGTGCTCTTGGGCCCGGAGCAAGGGGACCCAATGTCGGGCGCTTTCCAGGGGTTCTTCGATCTTCCACCCTGGCGGCAAAGTCCGCCAAAGACTGCTGGCCGAGTGGATGAGGCCCAGGACCACAATCTTTTTCCCCGCCCGTTCAAAAACCCGGTAGGGAGGCACCAGCGGTTGGCCTTCCAAGGTCAGGTTGGCGGCGGTCCAAGGGAGGGGTAGCTTGAGGTGGGCCAAGTCCCGCTCGCCCGGTACCACTACGTCCGGCTTTAGGGACAAAAACAGGGCCACAAAGGGGCTTTGCTCCCCAAGCTCCTGGGAGAGCGGCGAGCCTTCCAAACTCTCCCCGCCGTCCAACCAAAGCGTCGGCCCTTGCGCTCTTTGCGCCAAGATTTGGTCTTTGAGGTGTAGCAGTCCTGCCGGAGGGCTTTGGGGGTTTTGGATCTGGTTGGAAAGCTGGCCTTTGAGGTCTGAGCCGAACAGGAACACTGGCCCTGCCGCCCAAGCAGGCAAGGCGAGACCCAGCCCCAGGGCGGTTAGCAGCACCGGGGAAAGGAACCTAAACAACCCGCTTCATCCGGCAAAAGTACATGCCGTTGCTGTCCTCTTCTTCGGGCAGGACCAAACGCTCTCCAGCGGTAGGCTTTCCGGTCAAGGGGTCGGCAAAGGGGGCCAGGGAGAACTCGGGGTGTTGGGCCAAAAAGGCCTGGACGATCCCCTGGTTCTCGACCTCCAGCAGGGAACAGGTGGCATACAGCAGAACCCCGCCCGGCTTGACCTGGGAGGCCCCCTGTGCCAAAAGTGCGCTCTGGAGCGGGGCCAGTTCGGCGAGCACTTTGGGGGTCAACTGCCACCGGAGCCAAGGGGCTCGGCCCCAGGTACCCGACCCTGAACAGGGGACATCCACCAGTACCCCGTCAAAACCTCCGCCCAAGTCCAAGTTGTGGTCCGTGGCCAGCCAAACAAATTCTACCCCCTTGGTGGAGCCAAACCGTTCCCGAGCTTCGGCCAAGGTGGACTCCCTGGTTTCGGTCAGCACCAGACGGCCCTTGCCTTTCATCTGCTGCCAAAGGTGCAGGGCCTTGCCGCCCGCACCGGCGCAAAGGTCGAGCCAAGACTGGCCGGGCTGGGCGGCACAGGCGAGGCCCACCGCTTGGGAGGACAGGTCCTGGATCTCCACCTCCCCCAAATAGGGCTGTAGGTCCAAGGGTTGCTCCAAGGCAATCGCCGTATTGAGGTGCTGGTGCCGGTGGTGCTTGATTTGGCCCAGTTGGAGGGAAAACTTGCCGTTACCGGCCAGCCTGATCCAGGTGGGAGGCCGTTGGCTCAAGGCTTCCAAGGTGGAAGGCCCAAAGGGGGGCAGAAATTTGGGGGTCAAGTCCTCCAAGTTCGCCTGAGGCACAAAGGTCCGAATCCAGGCCAATTTGGCATTGAGCCCCCGGGGCGGAAAATCCGGGGCCGCCGGAAGGCCCAAAGCTTCGGACCAAAGCTGGGAGGGGGGTTCTTCCTCTAAAAAATAGGCCAGATAAAGGCCCAGCAAAGGGTCGGGGGAAACCGTGCCCCGAAGCCAGCCCCAATAGCGGTAGAGCCCAAAAATGGCAGTGCCGTAAAACCTGCGGTCTTTGGCACCCAGGTTGGGAAAACGGCGAAAGGCGGCACCCAAAGCCTTGTCCACAGGCCTGTCGGCCAAGAAGGCTTGGTGGCACTCTTCAAAAAGCCGTTTGAGCCAGTCCAACTGGCCAGGGTAGCGGGGTAGGGATTTCATAGGGCTCAAAAAAAAGGGCCGACCTTGGTTTTAAAACCTTGGGCCGACCCCGTTGGCTGGAGACGATCTTAAGAGGCTCTACCCAAGAGCCCCGTCTTTGAGACTCTCGCCTGCCTTTTGGCTCTTTTTGGAGCGAGCCATTTGTTTTTCCAGTTTTTCCACGCACAGGTCAATGGCCTTGTACATGTTCTGGGGGTCCTCTGCCTCAGAGTTGTAGGTGGTGCCGCTGCCCGTCACGGTGCAGTGGATCATGTTGCGATGTTTCTCGACACCAAGGTGTACTTCTGCGGTCAGGCGGTGGTCCGAGTATTTTTTGACCCGAATCATCCGTTCATTGACGTGAGCCTTCAAGGCTTCGGTCAACTCCATGTGTTTGGCAGAGATAGAGATATCCATTTGCTCTCCTCCGGAGGTAAAAAAGGGGCGACTTTGCAAGTGCCCTAGTGAACAGCTGCTTTGGGGCTTCCCAAAGCTCAGGGTAATTGTACTTTTTTTGCAGGAAAAACTCCAGACCAAAAAGGGTCCCGGATCGGAATCCTTAAAATTTGTCCCTTTGCCGACGGAGCAATAAAAACTGCTCTGACCGGGGGATTGTTCCCAATGGGTTCAAGTGTTGTTGGAGGCCCGGTAAATCGAGCCGCAAAAAGGGGTTTACTCGCAATTCTTGGCCCAGGGACACCGGAGCGCCCGGTATCCCTTGCTCCAAACAGGCTTGCAGTTCCCATTGGGCCAACCCTATGGCCTGGTTTAGCGGCTCCAGGGTGGCGGCAAACTTAAGGTTAGCCAGACCATATTCGTGGCCAAAATAAAGCAGGGTCTGGGGCGGCAATGAACCGAATCGGTCCATGGCGGCTTCCAAAGAGGGGCCGTCCCCCTCGAAGAGTCGGCCACACCCGGCCCGGAACAAGGCATCGCCCACAAAAAGGTGGGTTTGGTCAAACAGGTAGGCGGCGCAATGTTTGGTGTGGGCGTGGGTCAACAGGGCTTGGACCGAGGTTCGACCAAAAAGGAGGGAATCGGTTGGGCCCATTTCCAGGGCGGGAACCGAGATCCTGGTTTCCCCTAGGGGCTTGACCACCTGCACTTGGGGAAAGGCGGCCAAAAAATCCTCCAGCCCCTCTACATGGTCGTGGTGGTGGTGGGTCAAAAACAGAAAATCCGGGGTTTGCCCCTGGGCCTTAAACCTTTGGGTCAACTCGGCCCCATCCGCCAGATCCACCACACCCAAGGTTCCGGTGGCAAGGTCCCGGACCAAATAGTCGTAGTTGGTTTCAAAGGCCAGGGGCTCAACCTTGATCATGGTCAGGCCAGGGTTCCAGTTGGGTTTTGAGGGAGGGGGGAAGCGCTTCGAGCAGTAGGCGCAGCGGTTGGCCGCTCCTGGGGTCCACCAGCCGGGGGTCCAGCTCCAAAAGGGGGACCAGGAAAAAATCCCGGTTGGCCAAGTCGTAATGGGGCAGGGTCAAGTCGGGGCTGGACAAGACCAAATCGCCATACAAGGCGATGTCAAGGTCCAAGGTCCGTTCGTCCCAATGCAGCCCGGTACGCTTACGGCCTAGCTTGAGCTCCAAGGCCAGCAGGCTTTCCAGCAGGACGTTGGCGGTTTGGGTGGTTTCAAAAGTGCAGGCCCGGTTGAGGTAGGCGGCCTGCTCCAGCCCCTGGTAGGGCAGGGAGCGGTAGGCAGAAGAGGCGGCAAAACCTACCGGGTAGGTCTGGGCCAACTCCGCCAGGGCGAGGTCCAGGTAGCGGGATTTGGGTTCAATGTTGCTACCCAAAACGACAAAGACCTTTGGCATTTAAAACTGGAATTGGTAATTGGCAAAGAGGATCTCGTCTCCATGCAATCGCTGGGGGAGGATCGGAGCCTCGGCGATTCGAGACCGGCCTGGGTCGAAGCTGATGTTGGCCAAGGAAAGATAAACCCCGGTGGCCAAACCCACGACCGAGCCGTAGGTCGCCCCTTCCACGAATTTGGCGGTGATCTGGCTGAAGGAGTACCGCTCGCCCTTGGTCCGGGTGTTGTCTAGGAAGTTCCAACTGACATAGACCATCCCCGTGGTGAACGAGCCCCAAAGCACGTTCAAGAAGACGTTGCGCATCGGTGGATTTCGGCCCGAGCCGCCGAAGGCAAACCCGCCACCACCACCGCTTGAGGGGGCCGGAGCCGGGGCGGCCTGTTGCTGGGCTCTTGCCGGTAGAGGCACCAAGAAACAAAGGAACAAGAACAACAAGAGCAAAGCCCTTTTGACTGCCATAGGCCCTTCAAAGAGAAAGGTTGGGTGAAAGGGGCTTTAAGATCTTGAACCCCGCTTCAACGGCGGGGGTTCAATTCCCTGGAGGACAAACCCTTAAGGGTTCAGTTCCTTGCGGAAAACCTTGGAGGGGTAAAAGGTCACCACCACCCGCTCCGAGATCTCGTAAGCCACCTTGGTCTTGGGATTCCGACCCATCCGAGGGCGCTTGTGGCGGACCTTGAAGTGGCCGAACCCGGAAATCATAACCTCTTCGCCTGCTTCCAGCGAATCCTTGATGATTCTTAAGATCGATTCTACCAAAGCCTTGGCATACTTGCGGTCCAACGTGATTTTGGTCATCACGTCACGGATGATGTCTTCTTTGATCCTGGTCATTGAAACCTCTAGCGGTTTTAAGTTAAATCTCCGGTTGAGCCGAAAGAATAATCCCTGTTCTTTGGGTCTCGCGGGCCAGTATAGAGAGGTGTCTGGCTTTGGGCAACCGGATTTTTTTTGCTAGAGCCAAAGACCACAAGCAAGGCTTGGCTACATCAGTAAGGAATGCTAGATTGGTTCCCAATTCGGGAGGGTCATGCAGTTTTTTTTCCTGTTGTTCTTTTTTTTGGGGTATCCCCTGAGCGGAGGGGCCGGGCAAGGTGCTTTTTTGAACCCAACCCCCTACAACTCGGCTCCAGAGATAGTCGCCTTGGCCCAGGCTACCCCTACCCCCCAGGGGTTCAAGCTGACCTTGACGGTCCGGCTGGAGCCCAAGTTCCACCTCTATTCGGTCAAACCCCAAGGGAAATTTGGCCCCAAACCCACCGCCCTGGTGGTACAAACCTCAGGCTTGGAGCCGGTCGGGGCTTTGGGGGAGTCACCGCCGTTGTTGAAGGTGGACTCAGCGTTGGGTCTGTCCTTGTGGGTGCACGAAAAAGAATTTTGGGTGGCCCAGGAGTTCAAGAACCCCGGGAAGCTAAAAGGGCCAATCCGGGGCTATCTTTTTTACCAACTTTGTGACAATTTGGTCTGCCTAAACCCAGCCCAGTCCAGCTTTGAGCTGAAAATCCCTTGAGTGTCGGCTATGTCGCCCCTGAATCTATATTTGATCCTCCGGTCCCTTTGGGCCGGGTTTTTTATCTCGGTGGTCACCTTCTTGGAACTGCCTTTTGGTGGGATCGACCGGCCCGGCATGAACCGGCGGCTCTACGGTTGGGCCAAGAGAGTCCTGGATTTGGCCCAGGTCAACCTGCAGGTGGAAGGGTTGGAAAACCTGAACATGGTTCCTGGGGAGCGGTATGTGGTGATGTGCAACCATGCCAGCTACTACGACATCCCCCTGTCCATGCAGGTGTTTAAGGACCATTGTTCGATCCGCATGATCGCCAAGAAAGAACTGTTTGCCATCCCGGTCTGGGGGCCGGCGATGAGCCGGGCGGAATTCGTTTTTATCGACCGGGAGGACCGGCACCAGGCAGCCAAGGACATCGAACGGGCCAAAGGACTGATGGAAACCGGGCTGGTCTTTTGGATCGCCCCTGAAGGCACCCGCAGCCCTGACGGGCGGCTGGGCCTGTTTAAAACCGGCGGGGTCAAGCTGGCCATGGACATGGGAGCCAAGATCATCCCCCTGGGGCTGGAAGGGGCCTTTGAGGTGATGCACAAAGGTAGCGTCAAGATCCACCGGGGTAAAACCGTGGTGGCCCGAGTCGGCACGCCCATCTCCACCGAAAACCTGCCCAAAAACCAACGAAAACAGCTGACCGCCCAGGTCAGGGAAGTGATCCGCAGCCTCGCCCACCTACCCCCGGACCTGCCCGAGCTGGGGCAAGAGGAAGGGGCGGATGCCTGAGCTGCCCGAAGTCGAGACCGTGCGGCGGGGGCTGTTGGCCGAGGTGTTGGGCCAAAAGGTGTTGCAGGTCAAGGTTCACCGGGCTTCGGTGGTACGAGGTGCCCCCAAGGCACTGTGCCGGGCCATCGAGGGGCAGACCTTGGAGGGGATCGACCGAGCGGCCAAGTACCTGCTGTTTCGGTTTGGCCCCCACAGCCTCCTGGCCCACCTGGGCATGAGCGGAAAATTTGTGGTCACCAAGGCCCAAGAGCCGCTCAAGCCCCATGACCGGGTGGTTTTTACCCTTTCGGACCAAAGGCGGCTGGTGTTCAGCGAACTGCGGTGTTTCGGGTTTTTGGAGCTTTTGGACCCAAACGTCCAGCACCCCAGACTGGCCAAACTGGGGGTCGATGCCCTGACCGCTGCCATAGAGCCCAAAGCGCTCCAGGCCGCTTGGTCCCACACCAAACGGCCCCTCAAAACCCTGCTGCTTGACCAAAGCCCCTTGGCGGGGATCGGGAACATCTATGCGGCGGAGATTCTGTTTGCCGCCAAGCTCAGTCCCCTGTTGGCCGGAAACAAATTGCGGCCAACCCAAGCGCTCCGGCTGCTGGAGGAAACCCGGCGGATCCTGGGGCTCGCTTTGGAGGCCAACGGTACCAGCATCTCCGATTTTCGCCGGGTGGACGACAAAACCGGCGGATTCCAGGAGTTTTTGCAGGTTTACGGCAAAACAGATCAACCTTGCCGAACCTGCGGCAGGGGGATAAAAAGGATCATCCAGGCCGGACGGAGTAGTTTTTATTGTCCCCACTGCCAGAAGCTTTAGCCCCGGTTTCGCCTTTCCTGCCCGACCTTTGAGGTAGCCTTCCCTTGGAATCCCTGTCCCCCCCGCTGGTGCCCCAAAAGCTTTTGGCCCAGGTCTTTGGTTTCGCTCAGTTCAGAGGGGACCAGGAAGAGATCTGCAATACCTTGATCGGCGGGCAGGATGCCTTGGTCCTGATGCCCACCGGGGGAGGCAAGTCCTTGTGTTACCAGCTGCCCGCCTTGTGTTTGGAAGGAGTGGCGCTGGTGGTTTCACCCCTGATCGCCTTGATGAAGGACCAAGTGGGGGGGCTCAAGGAATTGGGGGTCCAGGCGGGTTTCCTCAACTCCAGTCTGGAGGCGGGGGAGTCTAGGGCGCTGGAGGAAAGCCTGCTGCAAGGGCAGCTGAAACTTTTGTATGTCGCCCCCGAACGGCTGTTTGCCGACCGGTTTTTGTGGTTGCTCCGGCAGGTGCGCCTGAGCCTGATTGCCATTGACGAGGCCCACTGCGTCTCCAAATGGGGCCACGACTTTCGGCCCGAGTACCTGCGGCTGGAAGCCTTGCCCCGGTTGTTTCCCGACGTGCCCCGGATTGCTTTGACCGCCACCGCCGACCCGGCGACCAGGCAAGAAATCGCCGAAAAATTGGGGTTGGTGGGGGCCAAACTTTTTGTTTCCTCCTTTGACCGGCCCAACCTGCTGTACCGGCTCAAGCTCAAGCACAACCCCAGAAGGCAGCTTTTGGACCTGATCTTGGAGGAACATCCCGGGGAGTCGGGGATCGTTTATTGCCTCAGCCGCAAAAAGGTGGATGAAACCGCCTTGTGGCTTTCCAAAGAGGGGATCAAGGCCCTGCCCTACCACGCCGGGATGACCCCCCTGGAGCGGGACCGGAACCAGGAGCGGTTTTCCAAGGAAGAGTCGGTGGTGATGGTGGCGACCATTGCGTTTGGAATGGGGATCGACAAGCCGGACATCCGTTTTGTCGCCCACCTGGACTTGCCTAAAAACCTGGAAGCCTACTACCAGGAAACCGGCCGGGCGGGCCGAGACGGGCTGCCGGCCGATTGCCTCCTGCTTTATGGGGTGGCGGACTATTTAACCCAGCTGCGGTTTTTCGACAACCCGGAGGCCAAGGAGGAGCTCAAGGCCGCCGAGGCCAAACGACGGCTCTCCTTCTGGCGGTTTTTGGAGAGCGCCGAATGTCGCCGGGTGGGCCTCTTGCGGTACTTTGGGGAAACCTACACCGGCCCTTGCGGGGCCTGTGACAACTGCCTGGAGCCCCCCACCGGTCTGCCCGAGCCGAGCCGGTTGGCCCAAAAGGCCCTTTCCAACGTTTTTCGGACCGGCCAAAGCTACGGCTTCACCCATCTGGCCCAGGTCCTGACCGGGGTTGCCAGCCCCAAGGTCGGGGCCGCCGGACATGCCCAGGTCTCTACCTTTGGGATCGGCAGCGAACTGAACCAAGAGGGGTGGAAGTCGGTGTACCGGCAGTTGTTGGCCCAAGGGCTTTTGGGGGTCAACGAACAAGGCGGGGTCTTTTTGTTGCCTGAAGCCAAGGCGGCGCTGGGCGGGCAAGGGAAAATCCACCTGTATGCCCGGCACGAAGGACCCAAAGAAGACAATTCCCAGCGGCACAAAACGGGAAAATCCGGCCAATCCAAAGCCCCGGTTCCCTTCCGCCGGTCCGATTCCTACGCCTTGTTTGAAGCGCTCCGCCGTTTGCGGACCGAGATCGCCAAGCAAAAGGACGTGCCCAGCTACATCATCTTTTTGGACAAAAGCCTTTGGGAGATGGCCGAATACCGGCCCCAAAGTCTGGTGGAATTGGGCCGGATCAACGGCGTTGGGGAGGTGAAGCTGGAGCACTACGGACCGGACTTCCTAGAGGTCATCCTGGGCTTTGAGGGCCGTTAGGCCAAAAGGGCCTTGCCGTACTTCTCCAAAAACACTCCCCTCGCCCAACCCAAGAGGGGCAGCAAAAACAAAAACCCCAGCCCTAAGTGGCCCCAAAACCCTGGCCCGTCGGTCAGGGCGATTTGGTAGGCCTTAAAAAACCAGTAGGGCGGGAAGACTAGCCCGGCAAGATTCTGTTGCTCCGGGGGCAGCAGAAACCCAAACAACGCAAACAGCCCCAAAAATCGGAACAAGGTGGCGAGGCTGGCCGCTTGGGTCTTGTGGTGGGCAAAGGCAAACAGCAAAAAGGTCAACAACGGGGTCAAGAGCGCCCCGCCCAAACTGAGCCAAGCCAGCCTGTGCAGCGGTATTCCTCCGGGCGAGACGATCCAAAGGGTGCCCAAGAGGGTGAAAAAAGCCAACAACCCCGGCAGCCAAAGCCGGTAGGCCAACAGGCCCCGTTGGCTGACCGGCAGAACCGCCAGCGCCAAAAAGCCGACCTCTTGCTCCTCAAACAACATCAAGGCAGACCCGAGCCCCAGCCCCAAAGGGGTGAGCCACAAAAACCAGTACCCTAGCACCAGGGGTAGGTAAGGGGTGAGGTCCAGGTCATCTTTTAAAAGCCACACCAATCTGGGCACCAGCAGATAGAAAAACAAGGCGTTGACCCAAGGCCCCAGGCGGACCCAAAAAAAACCGAAGTCCCCCTTGGACCGGCGGCGGTCCCCACGGATGAGGTGGGCCAACAGTTGCAGTTCCCTCATAGGGCCTTCCAGGCTCGGCAGCAGGCCCGGTGGGCCAGCAGGTACGCCAGCCCCGCCCAACCCAAGGCGCACAACAGGCTCGTGGACTCGGGGGCCGCCAGGGTCACTCTGCCTGCACCGTAGAGAGGGAGCAACGACCAAAACCAGCCCGGCCATTGGCCCAAGGCAGCGGTAAGGGAGAGTTGGCCCAGGGCGGTCAGTCCCAAACTGGGCAGGATAAATTGGTTCAGGTTAGGCCGCATCCAGACCAGGGCGAGGCCCAGGTAGGCCAAGGTCCAGCCGGTCAGCCAAAGCCCCGGCAGCAGCAAGAGGCTTTGCCGGTCCAAACCCAACCCCGCCAGCTCGGCCACCCCAAAGAGTCCGGTGGTGAGCGACATCACCAACAGCCCCTTGGAAAGCAGGTATTCCTGGGGCCGCAAGGGGGTTAAGACCAACCCTACCAACCCGCCTCCCTGTCGTTCGATCCAGGTCAACCCGGCGACCAGAAAAACCACCGTGGAAGCCAAGGCGGCACTGACCCCCAGACCCAGGCTGAACAGCCGTTCCGGTTCGGGGACAAAATAACGCAACACCAAGGCCAACAGGAAACCCAACCCCCAGGAGAGCCAGATCACTTGGTAGCGCCACAACAACAGGGCTTCCAAAAACACCTGGTTGACCAGCCGTTTCATCGGCGGTCCCTGGCTTTGGCAACCCGGACCGCCGGGGGCCGGTGCAGGATTGGCCCCTTCATGGCAGCTCCTTGCCGGTGGTCTTTTGGAAGACCTGGGCCAGATCCGCTTCGGCGCTGTGGACCGAAACCAAACGGGGGTGGTCGAGCAGAGCCAGGAAGGCTTCGTTTTGGCCCAGGCCTTCCAAGGGGAACTGCCGGGCGACCACTTGGTCCTGGTCCAGCACCTTGACCTCCAACTGCCGTTGCCCCAAACGGTTCATCAGGCTCTCGGGGCTTTCCCAGGCCTTTTGCCGACCGGCATCCAGGAACCCCACCCGGTCGGCCAGGGCTTTGGCTTCCTCCAGTTTGTGGCTGGTCAGCAAGATCGTTTTGCCCTGGGACCGTTCTTGGGAGAGCAGTTCAAACAGCAGCCCGGTCTGCTCCTGGTCGAGGTGCAGACCGGGGTCGTCTAGGAGCAGCAAAAGTGGATCATGGACCAGCGCTCGGGCGACCGCAGCCAGCCGGGTCATGCCGGGGGAAAGCTGGTGGGCGGGGCTGTTCGCTTCTTTGGCGAGACCTAAACGGCCCAAAAGGGCCAACAGGTTGAGGCCCGGTGTGGGGTAAAAACCTTGGAAGTACTGGAGATTTTCAAGCAGACTCAAACGGCCAAAGAGCCCCGAATCCTCCAGGACCACCCCAAGGTAGCGGTAGAAGTCGAGGTCTGTGGGGTTGAGCGCTCCCGCCTGGAAGCGAATCTGTCCTTGGAAGCCAGAGAGCAGCCCGGCGACCAACCGGACCAGAGTGCTTTTGCCCGAGCCTTTGGCACCCACCACCACTCCGATCTGTCCCGGCGCAAGACTCAAACTTGCGTTCTCTAGGGCCGGTTGTTGGGCCTTGGGGTAGCGGTAGGTCAGGTTGGAAACCTCCAACATCGGGCCTTTGGGGGAGAGCGGGGCTAAGGTTGGGTCTGCCAAAACGGGGGACCGTCGGCCCACCGAGGGTTCCCGACAGGCAACCCGATTTTGGGGCTTTCTGGCCACTTTGGCAAGCGCCGGGGCTCAGTCGTCGTCTTCCTCTTCCTCGTCGTCCCCATGCTCCGAGTGATGCTCCGAGCCATGTTCCCCCTTTCCTTCGTGCTCCGACCTGCCGCCGGATTCTTGTACCCCTTGCCCACCAGCAGAATCTACGGCAGTACCTGCTTGGCCGGGCAAGGCACTCATCCCGGCCAAGGCTTCGGCCCGGTCATACTGGCGGACTGGTCCTTGGATCCCATTGTCTTTGACCGGACGGCTACGGCGCATTTTGGCATCATATTCCTTGCCGCTGGGGTGACAGCCGACACAGTCCCGGAGGTCCAAAATTCCTTCTTCCGCATGTTCCCCACGAATCTCGCCCATTCCGTGGGCGTGGCAACCAAAGCAGGTGTAGGAGGTGTAATCCTCTCCTTGGTGGCAGGTGATACACTTGGCCTTGTGGTTTTTGTCGAAATGGAACCACTTGCCGTGTTCAAAGGAAGCAGGTTTAAAGGCTCCTTGGCCGTGGCAGGCGCTACAGCTTTCCTTGACCCCTATGTGGTTTTTGTCGGTCGGTGCCTTGTGACAGCCGGAACAATCCTGGTTGGTCTTTGAATCCAGCAGGTTGTGACTGAAGTGGGAGACGTGCCGGACCCCATGGTCGGTGTGGCAACTGATGCAGGTTTTAGGGCCCAGTTTGTGGTGAAACTCTGCCTTGGCCACTGGTTTTTTGAGGAAGTCTTCGGGCTTGTGGCAGTTCTCACACTTGCCTGGACCTTCAAAGGGCCGGTGACAGGCGAGGCAATCCTGGTCCAGTTTGGCGTGCCCTTGGATCAGCGGACCGGGGGACAAAAACTGGTGGGGCCTCAACAGGCTCCCCAGGGCAGCGGAAACTACCAGCACCAGAGCGATGACCAGACCTTTGTTCATCACCTACATCCAGAAAAAACAGATGGAGACCACATGAAAGAGGGCCAGAAAGAAAAAGGTATAGGTCACTGGCATGTGGCCTTTGCGCCAGTTGGCCAAGGCTTTGAGGGTCAAGGAATCGGAGAGGAGTTGGTTTTCGATCTCCACATCGGTCAGCCCTTGTGCCGCAAGTTTGGTCTTGGCGGCTTTCATTTTATCTCTGGCCGTTTTGAGCAGGTATTTGCCCATCAGCCCGCTGGCGGTTGCCGCCAACATCGCCAGGGTTGCCGCCCAGGGCAGCCAAGCGTGGAGGTGGATCCCCGAATGGACCATGATCAACAATGCTCCGATCCAAGAAAGGTATTCGTGGAGACGCAACCATCCGGGCAGGCTACCGGTAAACAGAAACTTGCGCTTACGGGCGCTGTACCCAAAGGAGAGCGCCAAAACCAAGACCCCCAAAGGCCCGGCCCAGCGGCCCCAATAAGCGAGCCCTTGGCTGTGGAGGAACCAGTCGATGAGCACCGTGGCGAGAATCAACGCCAAAAAAGCTCCCGAAAAGGGAAGGACTGACCGACTGAAAAGCTTAGGACCCATAGTGAACAGGCAAGCAGGGCGTTTGGTAGCAGAGATCACGGTAATCATTTGGACCAAGGAAAGATAGTGAAAATTATTTCACATCTTCCTTCTCCAAGGTTCTGGCGACCTCTTCTAGGTTACTCAAGGCCTTTTCAAAGTCAAAGTTGTCGATTTCTTCGATCACCTCGGAAACCAAGGCCCCGGCCGGGTGGGCCCCTAAAAAGAATTGCAGCTCCTGGGCCAGCCGTTCGGCGTGGATCGCCTCGCCACGGGCGACAAAGGGGCGGAGCTCTTCCAGCTTGTCTTTGGCCTCTTCCAGTTGCAACGGCCCGGCTGGCAGGACCCGGTCGGTTTGTCTGTAAATCTGGCCCAACTCTTCTATGCTGCGCAGGACCCTTTGCAGTTCCTCAATGACCTTGTCAGACAACAAACCGTAGGCCTCTGGAGAGAGGGACTTGGCGGCCTCTTCCAAGATGGATGCCGCTTGGGCCAAGTCGGTGGCGGCGATGTTGCCGGCCGCCCCTTTGAGCTTGTGGGCCAAAGAGGCAATCTGGGCGGGCTCGGGGGGGAACTTGAACTTGGCCAACCGGGAAGCGGTGTCCTGTTGGCTTTTGGCAAAATAAAACAAAGCGTTGAGGTAACTTTTTTGGGAATCCCCCCACCGACTGAGCCCTTTGGCCAGCTCCAGACCGGGCAATTCCAGCTCGGCCATCTCCGCTTGGGGGGTCAGTTCCACCTCCGGGGCCGGTTCCAGCCGTCCGAACAGGACTTCGATCTGGTTGTAAAGTTTCTCGAAGTCCAGGGGTTTGGGGCTGCCTCCGTCCATCCCCGCCTCTTGGATCGCTTGGGCGATTTCCTTTTCGTCCGCTCCCGACAAGGCCAAGATGGGAACTCGCTGTTTCCCGGTCTGGGCCTCCAACTGCCGGATCGCCCGGGCGGCTTCAAATCCGTCCATCTCGGGCATTTGCAGGTCCATCAAGACCAAGTCGAAGTCCCGTTTTTGGTAAAGCTCCACGGCCTCAAGACCGTTTTTGGCCAAGCTGACCTGCATCTTTTTGGACTTGAGCCGGGTTTGCATGAGCAGGCGGTTGGTGCCGTCGTCTTCGGCGACCAAGACCTTGCGGCAAAGGGCAAAGTTGCGGACCCGGTTTTGGTCGGTTGTTGGTTGGGGCAAAAAAGCCACCGGGTTGACCCTTTGGTCCGCCTCGAACAACCGCTCTTTGAGTTCCTCTCGTTTGACCGGCTTGAACAAAAAGAGCGGTTCCCCCAGGTTGGCCAAAGCCGCTTGGTGCTGTGGGGTGATGAAGGAAAACAAAAAGATGACCGGGGTGAAGCGGTGCAGCGGGTTGGTTTTGATCTCCCGGACCAAGGTGATCCCGTCGGTCTCGGGCATTTGTACGTCCACCACCAGCAGGTCGAAGGGCTGAGTCCGGCGCTCCAGCACCGCCCTTGCCGCTGAAGCCCCGTCGGCAAGGCTGGGAATCAGGTTCCAGCTGCCCAGGATGTCCCGAAAGTTGGTGAGGTTGCTGGGGTTGTCGTCGATCACCAAAACCTGCCGGATCGAAAGGTCCTGCACCTGTGTGACCTGAACCGGGACTTGGCCTTCGATTTCCTTGACCTTGAGGGTGAAGAGGAACTGGGTGCCCTTGCCCACCACGCTTTCGATCCAAATGGTGCCACCCATCAATTCAACCAACTGTTTGGCGATGGTGGTACCCAGGCCAGTGCCGCCGTATTTGCGGGTTGTGGAACCGTCGGTCTGGGTGAAGGATTCAAAGACCCGAGCGATGCGGTCTTGGGGGATGCCAATACCGGTGTCCTTGATGTTAAAAAACAAGGTCAGGTTGTTCTCATTTTTTTCCTTGAGACTCAGGCGGATCACCACTTCCCCCTCGTGGGTAAACTTAATGGCGTTGCCGATCAGGTTAACCAGGATCTGCCGGATACGGGTCGGGTCGCCATTGATCTGGGAGGGGACCAAAGGATCGATGCTCAAGATAAAATCCAGCCCCTTCTTTTGGGCATCCAGGGAAAGGGTCTCCATGGTGTCCTCAAGCAGCCTTTCTAGGCTGAAGTCCAAGGACTCCAATTCCATGTGGGACCCCTCCATTTTGGAAAGGTCCAGGATGTCGTTGAGCAGCTTCAAGAGGGCCTTGGCTCCCCCGTTGGCCGCCTGGATGTACCGCTTTTGGTTGGGCATCAGGTCGGTCTCAAGGGCCAGTTCGGTCATGCCCAGGATCCCGTTCATCGGGGTCCGAATCTCATGGCTGATGTTGGCCAAAAAGCTGGACTTCAGTTTGTTGGCCACCTGGGCTTCTTCTTTGGTTTGGATGAGGTTTTGCTCCATCGCCTTTTGTTCCCGGATGTCCCTGATCAGCCCGGTGAAAATCATCTCCTCCCCAAAGCGGGTTTCGCTGATGGCGATGTAGGCCGGGCGAAGTTCCCCGCTTTTGTGCAGGATGTTCACCTCTCGCCCTTTGCCGAGCGTCATTTTTTGACCGGTTTTGAGGTAGTTGAGCAGGTTTTCGTCATGGAAATCTGCCTCGGATTGGGGCATCAACAGGGAGACGTTTTTCCCCAGCACCTCGGATTCCTGATAACCAAAGATCCGCTCGGCCGCCTTGTTGAAGGATTCGATGGTCCCCTGCGGGTCGAGGGTGACGATCCCGTCCACCGCCGAGTCCACGATGGCCCGGTACCGGCCATAGGATTCAACCAGACTGTTTTTCATCTGGTTGAAGGTCTGGGTCAGGTCGCCCAGTTCGTCGTTGCTTTCAACGACAATGTCGCCGCCCAATTCTCCGTTGGAAAAGGCCTTGGAGGCCTTGGCCAGCCCCAAGAGGGGTTTGGTGATGGCTGCGGAACGGCGCAACGAAATCACCACCGCCCCAACCACCATCACCAGGATCAACAGGGAGGTCAGCACCAAAGAGGCGGTGGAAACCAAGGTCCCTTCGGCTGCGTCCGCCTGGATCTCATCGGCCAGGATCTGGTCCAAAGCGGCAATTTCGGCGGTCAGGTCCACCTGGAGGGGTCGGAGGTGGAATTCCTGGAGGTACCTTGTCTGGTCCCAGGTGATCCGTTGCCGTTCCTGCATGACCTCTTGGCAAACCTCCAGGTACCGGTCCAGGTCCAAGGCCAAGGTCTCCAGCTGGGCTGCCAAGGCGGGGTTGCCCATCTTGGTGGCTTGGGACAACAAGACGGTTGCCTGGACAAAGTTTTGGTCGATCTCCTTGGCTTGTTGGGGCCTCCCTTGCTCTAGGAAAGCCTGCATCCGCAGGTGGATCTTTTCAAAATCATGGTAAAAGAGATTCAGCTGACGGGCCAGCTCGGTTCGGCCCGAGCGCCTTTCTTGGGTCGCCAGTTCGCCGGCCCGGCGGGAGATTTTTTCTACCCAAGCCAGCCCATTGGCATCGTAACCCATTTGGGCGGGCCGGTTTTCGGGCCGGTGGGCGAGGTCCTCGATCTGGGCCTGCAGGCTGTGCAGCTTGGCCAACAGCTCAACCAGCCGCTCCAGCCGCGGGACGATCCTGGGGTCATGGTTGCCGGTCAGTTCCTGGAGCTGCTGCAACGCCGGGAAAACCATGTTCCGCCAGACCTGATTGCGGTCCACCCGGAATTGGTGTTTTGGGTCGGCGATGTAGTTTTGCAGGTTGGCAGCGCTTTGGTAGATGCCCCGGTCGATGTGGTCCAAGGCCTCCATCCGGGGCTGGCTGATCAGGGCCAATTTGTGGGTGGAACTGCGCAGCCAGATGGTGGTCATCAAGGTGACCATCAACAGGGCTACCCCCAGTCCCGCCAGACTGAGGTGGGAAACCAGGAGCTGGTGCCTGAGGCTGGTGCGCTTGAGTTCGGACATGGGCCTTCAAGGGTTTCTGGTTTGACCGGAACCTAAGGTTTGGGCCACAATTCCAACACCAAGGGTAAACAGTCCTTTTTTTTCTTCAAACGCTCTTCCCTCGAGGTCCCCCATGACCCAACTCGGGTTCGGTCCGCTGGCGGACCGTGGAATCAACTTGCAGGCCCAGTTCCCCTGTGCCCAATTGCCGCCCGAACTGGCCCCGGCCTTTGCCGATCTCCCGGCGGGCGGGACGTTGCTGCTTTTTGGGATGGGAGGGGCGAAGTTTTGGCAGGTCGCCCAAGAGTCCTGGCCCCAAGAAGCGCAGCCGATCGATTTTCTTTCCAAACTTTGGACTACCGAAGCAGCACAGGCCAGGGGCCTCAAGGACTTGGTGCCGCTGTTCCCCGGTCAGGCTCGGCCCCGGCCTTTGGTGGCCCTGGCCTTGTTCGCCCGGTTCGGTTACTCCAGCCCGTTGGGCATCACCATCCATCCCGAGTTCGGACTTTGGACCGCTATCCGAGCCTTGCTTTGGACCTCTACTCCCTTGCCTCGGTTGAGCCCCGAGTTGGGGGGAAATCCTTGCCTGTCTTGCTCCGATCGGCCTTGTCTGGACTGCTGCCCGGCCCAAGCGCCTCGGTGGGAATCCCCTTTCGGGTTGGAATACTGCATAACTTACCGGACCCAGGAGCAATCCCCTTGCGCCAAGGGTTGTCTCTCTCGGCTCGGTTGCCCCGTCGGGCTCGCCCACCGGTACCCAAAGGCCCAGCGGGACTACTCGGGGGCCATCTCTCTGGCCGCCGTCACCGCCTGGAAAAAGGCCCAGGCAGAGTCTTTGGGCCAGTGAGCGGTCAGTAGTTGATCACCCCAACCTTCAGGTTGTGCAGCCAGTCGATGAACCTGGGCACGTCTGCGCCCTGGTAGATCAAACCGTGCTGGGGGCAGAGCATGTCGATTTCCAGGGTCGAGACCCGTTCGCACCATTGGTTTTTGTGTTCGTTTGAACCGAACCAACGGCGGTGGAACCCTTCGATCAAAGGCAGGTGTTTGTCAAAGTCCCGGACAAACAAATCGTCCTGGTCCACCGGGATGATCGCCGCTCCGGTGTCGCCGGAGAACAGAATCTTGGCCGCCGGATCGTAGAGGTGGAAGTTTCCCGAGCTGTGCATAAAGTGGGCGGGAATCGCCTGGAGGTTGAGCCCCCCCAGGTTGATCACGGCACCTTCGTCGGACATCAGCTCAAAGGTGGCCTTGGTTCCGGCAAAGTGCAGCATAAAACCCAGCCAAATCTTGGAAACATAGACCTTTAACTCTGGCTTGATCTGCAGCCAAAGGGCAATGGCGCTGAAGATATCCGGGTCCTGGTGGGAACAGAAGACCCGGTCGATCTTCTCGAAATCGGAAATTTCGGCAATCGCCGCCACGATTTCAGGAAAGACCTCGGTTCCACCCGGATCGGTGAGCAAAACCTTTTCCCCGTTTTGGATCAGATACTCCTTGGTGCCGATCAGGTGCTTGCCACGGGCCAGGTCCTTGTACAGACAAAACCACTTGTGCTCGCCTTTTTCGTAAAAGGCCTGAAACTTCTTCATGGCATGTGCCCCTTGTTGGAAGTCGTCCCCACGTTGAGGTTCCTCAGCCAACTGAGAAACTGGCCCACCTGTTCCCCTTGGTAGATCGAACCATGCTGGGGGCAAAGCAGTTGGATGTCCAGCTCCAAGGCTCGGTCCACCCAGGCGTTTTTGTGTTCGTTGGAGCCAAACCAGCGGCGGTGGAAGTATTCGATGGCCGGCATGTGGGACTCGAAGTCTTCCACAAACAGGTGCCTTTGGTCGTCAGGCAACAAGGCGGACCCTACGTCCCCGGAGAAGTAGATCTTGGATTGCGGGTCGTAGAGGTGGAAGTTGCCCGCCGAGTGGCAATGGTGGGCCGGGATGGCTTGGAGCCGGTATTCCCCCAGCTCGATGGTCTGCCCACGGTCTTCAATGGCAATAAAGGTCTCTTCGGTTCCGCCAAAGTGGGGCACAAAACTCTTCCAGAGCCATGAGACATAACACTTGAGCTCCGGGTTGATCTTTTGCCACAAGGTCAGGGAGCTGGCGATGTCCGGGTCCTGGTGGCTGGCGAAGATCGCCTCCACCTTCATCGGGTCGATCAACTGGACCAAGGTGGAAAAGACCGCCGGGAAGATGGTGAACCCGCCCGGGTCGAGCAGCAGGTGCCGGTCGCCGTAGCTGATCAGGTATTCGTTGGAGTCCAAAACATCCGCCTTTTTGGCCGGGTCCTTGTACAGAACTGTCCAGCGGGCCTCCCCTTTTTCGTACAGCAGGTGATGTTTTTTCATGCCCTAGACTTCCTCGCTGGTCATGTTGGAAAACAGATTCTGGATGATGCCAAATTCAATGTTGATTTTTTCCAGCAGTTCAAAGAGTCGGTCAATGGACTCCTGCATGGTTTCGGTGATGATCCGAAACTTTTCCTCCGACCCAGCGATGTACACCGCCTTGATCTTACCGCCAATGGCCATGGTTTTGCCGATGTTGACCAGAGCGATGAGGTTGCCCAGGGAGCGGGCCATTTGGGAGGTCGCCTTCTTGAGGCCGCTGATGTCGTACTGTTCGATCCCCACCCGGACCAAGTCCACCCATTGGCCCAGTTTGGCCTGTTCGGCGTAGGCGGTTTCAAAAAGGCCGTAAAAGCGCATCATGGTGAGCAGTTGGCCAAAACTTTGGGCGGTAGCGTCCAGGCAGGTGAAGGCGGTGGCCCGGCCCAGGTGGGCCGATTCGGTCACGTTGGCCGACATGATCTGAATCTCGGAACTGAGCTTCATGAACGAGTCGTTGTTAGCCTGCTTGGAGGCAATCCCGGCGTTGATGGCGATGAACTCCAAGGAGGCACACTCTTCCACCAACTGGTCGTAATGGTTGGCGATGGAGACATAGCTGTTGGAGGCTTGGCGCAGTTCCTGGAGCATCGTTAGGTCTGGAAAAAGTTGTTGCAACGGGCCAAACCTACCAGTTGGCCGACAAAAGCACAAGATTCTTTGGTCTGCTCATTTAAGGAGGTTTTCCTCCCGTTGGTTCAGGGCCAACCGGACAAGCTTTTCCGGCTGATTTTGGCTGGGGTCGGCCCAGACTTGGGTGAGCAGAAATTTTTGGATTTCCCCCAACGCCTTGCCATGGAACCCCAGCTCTGCCAGCCCATTGGCGGAAATTTTTAGGTCGGAAACCTGAAGCGGGACTAGGGCCTTTTCCCAAAGTTTTACCCGGTCTATGCCCCTAGCTCCCCAAAGGCGCTGGGCCAGTTGGGCCAGTTCCTCTCGGTCTTCGGGCTGACAGGGGGAGAGGAAGGCCTTGAGGTCCAGGTCGCTTTCCAAGGGCTCCCCCCAACGGGTAAGCAAAAGTTGGATCAGCCGTTTTTCCCGGCGGGTCAACCGTAGGTCCTCCTCGGCCCGATTGGCCCCCCGCTCCCATGAAACTAAGGCCCCCAGGGCGGTCCGGTCCCCAAAGGTCAACAACAACTCGATCGCCAAAGGGTGGCTTTGGGGGCTGAGCCGGGGGGCAAAAATTTGTAGCGCCGAGAGCTGTTGCACCAAAAAGTGGGGGTCCAATTGGGGCAAGGCCTTCATCTTGCCCAGTTCGTCGTAAATCCGCTCCAAGGAAAGCACCTTGGGGTCAAAGCTTTGCAGCACCGCTGCCAGTTCGTCGGGCTCATAACCAAAGCCGTAGGGGGCCAACTTGGCGATCATCCGCAAATACCGTAAGGCCCGCAGGTGGTCCTCCCGAATCCGCTCTGCCGCCGGACCGACAAAACGAATCATCCGCTCGGCCAAATCCTTTAGCCCCCCCTCCGGGTCAATCACTTGGCCCGTAAGTGGCTCAAAGGCAATGGCGTTGATCCGCAGGTCCCGCCGGCCCAAGTCTTCCTCCAAAGTCTGGGCAAACCGGACCTCGGCATGCCGACCATCGGTCTGGACATCCAGCCGGTAACGGGTGACCTCAAAGGTCATGCCACCCAAAAGCAAGGTAACGGTGCCGTGGGCCACCCCGGTGGGGATCACCTTGGGGAAAAGCTTGAAACTCGCCTCCAAGGGGGCGTTGGTGGCAAAGTCAAAGTCCTGGGGCAATAGGCCTAGACCCAGGTCCCGTACCGATCCGCCCACCAAGTAACACTGGTGTCCCGCTTTCTGGTAGGTCCCGATCACCTGCTCGACCCACCGTCGTTTCTCCGGTGCCAGTTGGGAATAGATTTCTTGGATCATGGGGCTTGTGGGTCTGGTCGGATCGTTTTAGGCTGTCCTTGTCCCTTAGGGGATAACAAAATCCCCCGGCCCCTGTAACCCCCCAAATGGACCATGACCAAAAGCCGAATCGACAAACTCCTGGTGGCCCGAGGGCTTGCCCCTAGCCGGGAACGGGCCCAGGCCTACTTGATGGCCGGACGGGTGCTGGTGGCCGACCGACCGGTCGAAAAGGCCGGGACCTTGGTGGACGAATTGGCCCAAATCCGGCTCCGGGGGGAGGACCCGCCCTTTGTAGGCCGAGGGGGGCTGAAGCTGGAAGCGGCGCTGGCCGGCTTTGGGGTCGAGGTGAGGGGCAAGCTGTGCCTGGACGTGGGGGCCAGCACCGGGGGCTTTACCGACTGTCTCCTGCAACGAGGGGCGGGATTTGTGTTTGCCCTGGACGGCGGGACCAACCAGCTGGACCAACGGTTGCGCCAAGACCCGAGGGTCAAGAGCTTGGAAAAAACCAACTTCCGGCACGCCACCCCGGCTACCCTGGGCAGCTTTGTGGATCTGGCGGTGGTGGATGTCTCCTTTATCTCCTTGGAACTGATCCTGCCCCCTTTGTGGGGGTTGTTGGTCGAAGGCGGGGAGGCGGTGGTGCTGGTCAAACCGCAGTTTGAGGCAGGCCGGGAGCAGATCGAAAAAGGCGGGTTGGTAACCGACCCTCAGGTGCGCCAAGGCTGCATCAACAAGGTCAAAGCAGCGGCCTTGAGCCTGGGCTTTGGGGTTTTAGGGGAAATGGACAGCCCTATTGAAGGGAAAAAATCCGGCAACCTTGAAGCTTTGCTGTGGCTCAAAAAAACCGGCACCGGCAGGCCCCTTTGAGGGGCAGCCTTTACCCCGCCTTGAACCGGTCGAGCAAAAGATGGGTGCTGTGGCCGAGCCAAGCGGCACCGAGGTAGGGCAGGTCGGCCCGGAGCTTGCCGCCCAAAGCCCCCCAGTCCGGGGTGACCGAGATTTGTTGGTGCAAGGCCAAAAAACCCCACCAGAACCCAAAGACCACCAAAGGAGCCACCCAGGAATGGGTCCAGCCCCGGTGTTTGTGGGTCAGCGGCAGCAGGGAAAAAAAGGTCACTGCCGCAAAGAGCGGGAATTGTTTGCCCACAAACAGGGCCACCAACAGCACAAACACCGCCCGGTAGTACCAACGCTGGGGTTTGGAAGCTTGGTCCAGGTCGGGAAAGAGGCTCATGGCCAAGGTGGCGGTAAACAGCAACAGGCCCTTGACCCCTTCGGGACCGCCCCAAGGCCGGTCTAGGTTCATTTGCTCCGGTTGCAGCCAGCCCAAGGCGGTAGCGCCCGCCACACACCCGAACCCGACCAAGACACCGCCGGTCAAATGAGCCTTAAAGTTCATGCCCTTGGAGAGGTTAGGGGAAAAGAGGTCCCCGGTTTGGGAGTCCCAAGGTTGGGGTCGGGAGCCTCCGGGGCTTGGGCCTCATACGGCCAAGCCAAGTGGAGCCTGCACTTTAGGGGAGGACGATCACCGGTTCTTTGGGGTTGGGCTTGTACAGCAACAGAGTCTTGCCGATGCTTTGGGCCAAGGCGCAGTCCAAGGCCTGGGTGATCCCCTCTGCCGCTTCGTCTTTGCCCAAAGGGCAGTTTTGCAACAGCTTGACCTTGATCAATTCGTGTTGTTCCAACGCCGAAGCGGTTTTGCGCAGGAATTCCGGGGAAAGCCCAGCTTTTCCCAGCTGTAACAGAGGTTTTAGGTGGTGGCCCAACGCCCTAAGGTGAGCGTTTTGTTTGCCGGTCAAGGGGTTCATTTGGGTCTCCAAAGGTTTTGGTCCAAAAGAACAGAAACCCTGGGAAAGTGTCAAATCCAAAGCGGTCCGGCCCCTTTTTGCAGCTTTGGGCAACCACAAATTATCACCAAAAAATTCCAAAGCTGCTGGACAAACCCAACCAAAAGGTTTAACCACACTAGACCAACCCCAAAAGGGTTTGGGCCGGTGTTTTGGCTCCATAGTTCAATGGATAGAACGGAGGTTTCCGGAGCCTCAGATTGTGGTTCGATTCCACATGGAGCTACCACCAAAAACAATGAGTTAGGAAAAAATGAGGGCAAAAAATGAATCGGGAACAATCGGGAATACCCCCAAGGTCTGCATCGAATCGGGGATGAATCGGGGATGAAAAAACTCCCTAGCTTCCAAGGCAAAACCGATGAAGAAGCCTATAAATAAAAGCCGCAAAGTCAAAACCCTCCTACCAGCCCCGATCAAGGGGCTCACCATCGACCAAGCCCAAGGTCGGTATCCAGTCCCAAGCATTGACCTCAAGCAGGAAGAACAGGTGATCCTGGCCTTCACCAAGGGATTGACCACTTTGAGGCCAGCTCCAAGGTCAAAATCTACCAAAAGCTCTGCCTGAGCTACCGGCACCGGGACAGGCTCCTTGAGGAAAAACACGCCAAGGCCTTTGGTGCTTACATCAGAGAAATTTTTCAGGTCGCCGAATCCACCGCTTACCAAGACTTCAGAGTTGTTGATGCCTTGGTTCGATTCAGCGCCGAAGAGCGAGTTGGAAACCTTGTCAAAAAGCTCAAGGAGCTGGTAAACTTCCCAGACAAGAAGCAGCAAGAGATGATGGAACGGGATGTTGCCTTGTCCGAGATCACCGAAGCCAGGGATGCCCGGCCCGGTCGCCCGGAATGGACTCGAAATCTCCGGTTCCCGGCCATGCGGGCCAAGGTGTCTGGGAATGTCCTGACGATTGAACTTCGGGACACAGCCGCCAGAAAGGCCCTTTTGTCCTACATTCGGGAGTTTACCCCGGATGAGATTGAGCGGATCGGGGAGAAGACTTGGGAAATCAAGGCGGGCAGGAGGAGAGAAAAACCGTAGGGAAGAACCCCCGCAGAGGTTCACTTTGGCCAAAACCCAATCCTGGGCTTGACCGCTTAAAAACCCGGCTCCATCTTAAAAAGCTGGAGTCGGTGCCTGGACAAAGGGGGTCCACTTCACGCCAAGGAGCTGGAGGCGGCGCTCAAGCTGGTTCAAAGGGTTGCGAAGAGTGCGGGCTGGAGGGGGAGCGGGCAGGGGCTTGGTGGAACTGGTCACCCGCTATGCCCAGACCTCTTTGCTCTTGCAACGGTATGATGAAGGGCTGCTGACCGAGCCATAAACCCAGCCGGGCGGCCAAATGCCCAGCCTGGAGGAAGCCCGCCTTTCCCTTGCCGATCTAAAGGCCGATCTGATCCATCGCAAGGAGGCAACCGCCTTACTGGCTCAAGAGAGGGACTACGGCCTTGCAGCCATCTTACACAATAAAAAGCTCTCATCCTGACAACCATTCCCGAGAAGAGAAGCTGCTTGACAGACGGCTGGCTGATCCGCTACCCTCGCCCAACCTCTCAATAGCAGGGTTATGATCCGTTTCCTGTCCAGCGTCCGCACGCTCATCCTGATTTTTGGCCTCTTGGCCTACTTGCCCGTGGTGGCTCATGCTGCCCAGGGGAAGCTGGTCTATTGCTACGAACAAGGGGGGACGGTTAAGCTGGAGTGTCTGGTCGAGGCCATAGAACATGTCTTGGACCCGGCAGAAAGGAGTCACTCCCAGACAGAGGTCAGGCAGGCAGAGGCAGGGCATTTGGACCAACCGTTTTCCTTGACGGTGCTCTACTCCAGTACTACGGACCTCAAGCATGCAGCTCCGCTGCTTTTGATCCCTTCCCTGAAACCTGCCCCCCTTCGATTTATTCTTACCCACAGGGAGGTTCTCGCTCTCCATCTCTCCTCTGCGCCGATTCTTCGGGCGCAACGCACCATTGTTCTTTTGAATTAGCTCTCCTGGTTTAGGTCCTTTTTCACCTTTCTAAACCAATTTGGAGACATCATGCCCTTTCTCGTCTTTTTTTGCGCCTTGGTTTTAGGGGCGCTGCCCGCTCTTGCAGGCTGGGAATCCTCTACCAAACAAACGGAACCTTTCTCCAACCGGGCGGAGGCCGTTGCCGCCACCGACCAGCTGGTCAGCGAAATCAAGGAAGGGACCCACAAACTCATTCACTGCCGCAAGGTTGGCGGGTATGAGATCAAGAGCGCCCAAATCCAATCGATTCTACTCCCTAAAGAGTCCGGCTATCAGGAAGCCTTTGTTGGCAATGTAACCTATGGGGTTCGTTGCAGCGACAACAAAGGCCGTCGATCTTTCAAATAGCCAATTCCAAAGGGGCACCATGAAAATATTTTTTTTAACCATAGGGCTTTGTCTGCTCAGTGGGACCTGGCTGTCTTCGGCCCTGCTTGGGATGGACTGCCAAACCTCAGACACGCCTAAGGCACTACTGCTCTGTACATTGGAGAAAAACCCGGCAATCTTGGAAGCGGAGGGACTGGCAAGGGGGGCTGAGGCCAGCGTTTCGATTGCAGGACAAAGGTCCAACCCCAGGGTTGAGTTCGCCTTGGAAGGCCTAGGCAGCAAGAACAGTCGTCAAGAAATCAGCTATGTACATCCCATTGAGCTAGGGGGAGCCAAAGAAGCCCGCCTGTCCATCGCCAGAGCGGAGCAACGGCTTGCCGATTCTGACGCAGAACGGCAGCGTGCCCAAATCTCCCTGGAGGTGGCCCACAATCTTTATCGGGTCCGGCAGATCGAAGAGCAGTTGGTCCAGGCTCAAGAGAACATTGAAAGCTTTGATGTCCTTGCGGCCAAGCTGCAGCAGTTCAAGGGACTCAATGCGGAGCAGAAACTCTCCGCCTCAGCCTACCGCTTTGCCCTCCAAGAAGCGAGGTTACAACAGCATCGCCTTCTGGAGGAACGCAGGCAGATGCAAAGTTACTTTGCCGCCATCCACGGCTCCGATTTCCAAGTGAAAAAGACCCAACTGCCCCGGCCCGTCGCAAATTGGCCAGAGGTGGAACTGTTGCCATTGCAAAGCCCAGAATTAGAGTGGTCCAAGGCGGCCATTGCCCTGGCCGAAGGGCAGCTTCAAGCCGCCGAATCCTCTGCCTGGGGCAATCTGGAGATCGCCCCCACCTTGATTCAGGAGACTCAAAACGGCACCACCTACAACAACGTGGGGGTCAAGGTCAGCATTCCCCTCCCGCTGTACCAAAGCAATCAAGCAGGGAAACTAAAAGCGAAGTATCAGCAGGACTTGACCCAAGATTTGGCGATGCAGAAGGAACAGGAATTGAGCATCCTTTACCGGCAGTACCTAGCGGATTATGAGCAAATGAAGCGCCAGTGGGCGACCCTGCCCAGCCATCTTGAGGTGCAACAGCAACATGAGGAACTGCACAGCGGGATGCAGCGGGGGGTCTTGCCCACAGCGCTGGTCATCGAAATCCACCGCCAATTGTTAGCGCTCTTGGAACAGCGTCATGCCTTGGAGTTGGACGGGGTTACCCACCTGATCCAACTGAAGGGGATGCAACACAAACTTTTGGAGTTTCAACTCCCATGAAAACAACCCGTCTGATTTGCCTGGGTTTTTGTCTGTTTTTCTGGTTCGGCCCCTGCGGGAACAATGCAAGGCGTTGGTCTCCGTTTCCGGCGGCAACGGCCCTGGGGCAGCCCGCCCCGGAAGCCCACCCCGGCCATGATGACCACGAAGAAGAGCCCACTCCCAGTGAACCGACCGATTCCCACAGCGATGAGAACCCTCAAGAACATGCCGAGAAAGCCGGGCACGACGACCATGAGGGAGAGTTTGAGCCGGGAGCCATTGAGGCTGTGGAAGACGAAGGAGAGCGCTTTCGTCTCTCCCCGGCGGCCACGGATTTACTCAACATCCAAACCCAGGCCATAGGAAAAAGCCGGGAAGGTTGGTTTGTGATCCCCGATCAGGCGCTATTGCAGTACCAGCAACACCAGGGCTTGTACCTCTGGGAGGACCGCTGGGCCACGCTTGTCAAGGTTCAGGCCCTCAAAGAAAAAGATGGAACCTGGCGGGTTCGCTCCAGCCAACTGACTGCCCAATCCAAGATTGTGACCCAAGGCGTTGCCTGGCTCCGTATTTGCCAATTGCAGGGCAGCGGGCAAGGTGGCAGCGGCCACGGTCACTAACAACAATCCCTAAAAAGCAATGATCAATAAACTGATTCGTGCCTCCGTCGAACAATGGGGATTGGTTTTCGTGTTGACCTTGGCATTGGCTCTGCTCGGGTGGTTCTCCTTCCAAACCCTGCCGATTGATGCCGTGCCCGACATTACTAATAAACAGGTACAGATCAACAGTGCCGTACCGGGGTTGATTCCAGAGGAGATCGAAAGTTATGTGTCCTTCCCCATTGAAAGTGCGATGGGGGGCATTCCAGGGCTTCAAGAGGTGCGCTCCATCAGCCGGTTTGGCCTTTCGCAAGTCACCCTGATTTTTAACGAAGATGCAGATATTTACTTGGTTCGACAACTGGTGAGCGAGAAGCTCCAAAATGTCAAAGATCAATTGCCTCCAGGGGTTCAACCCCAGCTTGGCCCTCTAACCACCGGGTTGGGGGAAATCTTTTTTTATTCCCTCCAGTCTCGCAATCCTGAAAAGGACCCCCAAAAGCGGCTGGCACAATTGATGGAGTTAAAGGCCCTCAACGAATGGCATATAAAGCCACGACTGCTCACGGTCAAGGGAGTCGCCGAGATCAACACCATTGGGGGTTTTGAAAAGTCGGTTTATGTGAAGCCGGACCTGGAAAAAATGGCCCGCTACGGCATCCATTTGCGGGAGCTGGTCCAAGCCTTGGAGCAAAACAACCGCAACACCGGGGGCGGTTATATCCAGCAGACGGCGGAGCAATTGTTGGTCCAGGCGCAGGGCATGATCGAAAGCCCAGATGCCATCCAATCCATTGTCATCAAAAGACTCTCGAACCTAGAGACTGTCACCATCGGCCAAGTCGCCGCCGTTGGTTTGGACAAGGAGCAGCGGACTGGTGCGGCCCTGGTCAACGGAAAGGAAAGTGTGATTGGGACCGTCTTGATGCTCTTTGGCGAGAACAGCCGAACTGTAGCCCTGGAGGTTGGGGCCAAAGTAGAGGAGATTCGGCAGGGTCTCCCCCTAGAGGTTGAGCTACAGGTTTTGTACAATCGCTCGGTATTGGTGAATAAAACCCTGACCACCGTTGAAAAAAACCTCACCTTTGGGGCCTTTTTGGTGATGGTCATCCTCCTGCTATTGATCGGGCAGGTTCGGGTGGCCTTGATCACTGCGGCGACCATCCCCCTCGCCCTGCTCAGCACCTTCATTCTGATGCGTTGGTTTAATATCTCGGGGAACCTGATGAGCTTGGGGGCCTTGGATTTTGGCATCATCATCGATGGGGCCGTGATCGTGATGGACAATTGCATCCGCAAGGTCGATGAAAAGGCCATTTCCAGGGATCGCCAACTCTCCCGTAGTGAAATCCGTGAGACCGTGATCGAGGCGACCACCGAAATTCGGGCTGCCGCCGGGTTTGGGCAATTGATAGTTTTGATTGTTTTTTTGCCGATCTTTGCCCTCACCGGGGTGGAGGCCAAGATGTTTGTCCCAATGGCCTCTACCTTTTGTTTCGCCTTGGGGGCCGCCTTTCTGATCTCCTTTACCACCATCCCCGCCCTGGCCGCTCAATTCTTGCGGGGAAAACCCAAACAAAGGCCGAACCGCCTGCTGGGTTTGTTGGAGAGGGGCTATGGGAAGATGATCAACCTAGCTTTGGGTTGGAAAAAGACAGTCCTGGGTCTGGGGCTTTTGGCCATAGTTTCGGGGGTCTGGCTGTTTTCCCAGTTAGGGGCGGATTTCCTGCCCCAGTTGGATGAAGGCTCCATTGCCATCCAGTTTGTTCGGCCCACCAACATCAACATAGATCAATCCATTGCCATGCAGGCCATGTCGGAGGGCTTGATCGGCCAGTTTGAGGAAGTCTCTTTGGCCTTCTCTCGGATCGGGACGGCGGAGGTCGCCACGGACCCGATGGGGGTGAACCTTTCGGACACCTATGTGCTGCTCAAACCCCACGACCAATGGCCCAAGCATGAGGGGGCAGTTTGGAGCAAACTGGAACTGTTGGAAGCGATTCAAACCAAGCTCAATTTTTCCATCCCAGGGCAAACGATGATTTTTTCACAGCCGATCCAGCTTCGGTTCAACGAACTATTGGAAGGGGTTCGTAGCGATGTGGCGCTGAAAATCTACGGAGATGACCTGGAACAATTGGACCAAATCGCCTCGCAAGCGGAGGAAATCATCCGCAAAATTCCCGGTGCGGGGGATGTGGAAAAGGAGGTGCAGGGGAAATCCCCGGTCTTGCAGATTCGACCGGATATTACGGCCCTGCAAGGTTTTGGGATTCCTAAGGACAATATCCTCAGCACCGTGGAAACGGCTATCGGCGGTGTGAAGGTGGGGGATATTTTCGAGGGGGTCATGCGCTTCCCTATTGTGGTTCGTTTGAGCGAGCGGGATCGGCAAGATTTGGAGCAGATTGGCAAATTGCCGGTGGGGGTCTCTGAAAACCTCACGGTCCCCTTACAGGAAGTCGCCAGCATCGGCATTCGGGAAACCTCTGGCGACATTCGGCGGGATGCCTTCCGCAAACGAACCGCTCTGTTGATCAATGTGCGGAATCGAGACACCCAGAGTTTTGTGGAGGAAGCCAAGGCCCAGGTACAGAGTCAGATCGAACTCCCCGCTGGTGTTTTTGTCGAGTGGGGCGGGAGTTTTAAAAACTTAGCTTTGGCCAAGGAGAGGCTGATGGTGGTAGTCCCCATTGCCTTAGTTTTGATCTTCATGATGATTTACATGGCTTTTCGTAGCCTGATTCAAACGGTGATGATCTTTACCTGCGTCCCCATGAGTTTGGTCGGCGGGGTGCTGGGGCTCCAGTTAAATCAGTTGGACTTCAGCATCTCTGCAGCCATTGGTTTTATCACCCTCTCGGGGATCGCCGTTCTCAACGGGGTGGTTTTGATCAGCTTCTTTAACCGCCTCAAGTTAGACGGCCTGACCGGCGATGAACTGATCCGTAAGGGGACCAGACTGCGCTTGCGTCCGGTCCTGATGACGGCGACCGCCGCCGCCTTTGGCTTTTTGCCCATGATGTTTTCCACCGGTGCCGGGGCGGAAGTCCAAAGACCTCTGGCCTCGGTAGTGGTGGGAGGGATTGTCTTGGCGACCCTCCTGACCTTGATAGTCCTGCCAGTGCTTTATCGGTTGTTGGAGCACCGAATGCAGGTCGCTGAAAGTAGCTTGGGGCATTAGGTGCGGCGACTCCTTCAGAAGAGGGGATTGCGTTGATGAGTGAAGTGGCCTCCATTGTCCAGACGAACTTCTCCGCTTTAAGAGAGAGTCAGGGTTTACTCAAGCAGGTAAGCCAGGAGTTGGGTTGGCCAAAGCAAGCCTCCGGTCTGGCCCGTGGCAACCCCCTCCGATCAACAAAGGAAAGGCGGCACTATAGCTCAGGAAAACCGACCCTGTGAACAAAATAAAGGGCAAAGCATCGCTTCACCAGAGCTTGACCTGGACCGCCGCCATGCTGAGGCTGGTGATCTCTTTAACGAAGAGGCTATTAAAAATCAAGACCACGGCGGTCAACACCAAGTTACGCCGATGGCGCAGGAAGGGCTCGGGGAGGTCTTGGGTTAGGCTGGTGGTTTTCGGCACGGGGAGGACCTAGGAATTTGTAATTAATTCCTGCATAACTTCTTTGTCAGGCTCGCCTCACTTTAGCGTAGGTGCCCGCCACGCTCATGAAATAGCTGCCACCATTTTTATAGATGTATGCCTTCGGTCTATAGGCGTATTTGTATTGGTACCGGTATTGCGTTTGTGTCCACACCTGACCGTTGGTCAACTTATAGGTTGTATTCCCATCCCAACCCTTAAAAGTTCCCTCAATATAGCTTTCGATAACTCCGGCTACCTGTCGCACCTTTACCCATTCCGTGATTCCCTCCACATTCAGGAATAGTGTACCTTGACTTTCAACAATGGAGACTCTTGGGCAATAAAAGTAATAATATAAATACTTGTATTCGTCTTGGAGCCAATAGGTTCCGTTTGAAAGCTTAAAAAATTGCATTTCATTAAACCCCGAAAACTCTCCGTCAACTTGAGATTCAAAAATCACTTTTTGGTTTGGCATAAACCTCCATTATATTGACTGAATTTACGTTGACAACCTGTACCTTGAAAACGAAGAAAAGGCCTGACCTTGGTCAGGCCCGCTCGCCCTAGGCCGCTTCTTCCGGCCTAAAGCAGTCAGTGAGGTTGCCGGTGACCCCGGCGCCCAACAGGGTCGAGCAAACGTAGCATCGCTCGCTGGGTCTCGCCGAACGCTCCCGAACCCTCTCCACTTGCAAGCCCCGGATACTCAAGCCATAAGGGACGGAAAACCCGGATATCAACTTGTGGAACTCAAGCAGGGAGTGATGGGCGACAATACCATTCAAATGGACAACCGAAGGCGCGGACACCGTTCCCTCGGCGTACCCAAGGCGGATTTGCTCTTGCCTGGAGGCCTCGCTTCGGTGGAAGTCCGTTACCTCCTCTGCATTCAGCAATCCATCGCAATGCAAACAGCGCCGTCCAGGAAGCCAAAGGTGCAGCCGTCCCCCTAGGTCGAGGATTCCCCTTTCCGCCCTGACTTTAATATCACTTCCAAGGTCCAGGTAAGGCACCAAAAGCGAGGCTGCCAGTTGGGCCAGATATGCCCTGGGCCCATCGTGGTCCACGGCTCCAAAAAGAACGTCGCAGTCCGAAAGCGCTTTTAAAGCCACCTCCGTAACCACGCTGGCCCCGATCAATTCGATCTTGGCCAAGGGATCCAAAAGCCGGATTTGCCTTGCGGCGACTTCGACCTTCTGTGCCCCGATGTCAGCCAAACTGGCTCCGACGAGGCGGTTCAGGTTGCTTTCTTCGACCCGGTCTTCGTCGACGAAAACCAGGTTTCGGGCCCCGAGGTAGCCAAAACCCTGTGCCAGGTGGGAGCCCAAGCCCCCCAATCCAAGACCACTGCACGGTAGAAATCTCACAAAGTCTTTGCTAGCATGGGTGCAACCCGAATCCAGGAGCCCCGATGCCAGCCAAAAAGACAGCCCCCGATTTCGCCGATTGCCTCGTCCCGCATTCTCCCAAGCAGAGCTTTTTGTCCAAAGTTGACGAAGTCATCGACTGGAAGCCCATAGAGAAGCAGCTCAAGAAGCAGTACTGGCGGACCCAGAATGCGATCGGGAATGCGGCTTATCCGGCCCTGCCGATGTTTAAGGCGCTCTTACTCCAGCGCTGGTACGAACTGAG